>Ga0181579_10002178_pt1 | contig 15934 bp, 10 predicted proteins | sample 071ome_24_FD_132996 | JGI IMG/M metagenome (GOLD analysis project Ga0181579, IMG submission 132996) | Coastal salt marsh microbial communities from the Groves Creek Marsh, Skidaway Island, Georgia - 071402CT metaG (megahit assembly) | ecosystem: Environmental > Aquatic > Marine > Intertidal... | reverse complement strand
TATCTCAACCATCAATGATGAAATCCTCTTCTATGACACATCCTCAAACTCATCTAAGGCTCCGCACCATACTTTACATGGATTCTCTATCCTCCCTATTCTCAAAGAGATTCAAAAGGTATTTTCGTAGACAATATCGGCGAGTGGAAGTCTATTGGGCTTGGTCCATGGCTCCTTGAGACCTTTGCCGATGGCGACCATCGGTCCTATGACATGGTCTTCGGGCAAGTTTATCAATTCCGCCACCCCCTCCTGATCATATCCAATTATGGGACAAGACTGATAGCCCATATCCAACGCCGCAAGCATGAGGGTCTGCATCGCCATTCCGATAGAACGCTGCGCTTCGTCTCGCTGAAACCGTTCACCCCGACGTTCGTGAAAAGGCACCATTCCGCGCACCATACTCTCAGCAACTTCTCTTGGGACATTCTCCCAGTTTTTTGCGGTCTCTTTCTGCCACGCATTCACGTCCGCAGTGAATAGGACGAGAAGAGATGCCTCTACAATCTGGGCTTGGCCACCCGCATACTCCTCTCTTATTCTCTCTCGCAGGTCTGGATCGCGCAGCAGTACGAAACGCCAATGCTGAATATTAAAGCTGCTCGGCGCTTGTATCGTTGCTTCAAGCAATTTTTGCTCTTCATCCTTTGTGAGCACGTGATTCTTGTCATAGTGCTTGATTGAGCGCCTTTGATATATGGCATCGATTAACTCCACAACGTTCCTTTCTTTTCTCCCTTATCCATCAACTGACATGGACTAATTGGTCATCAACACAAGTCTACTTTCGATCGGCCAGAACAATCGCCTCCCATAGTCTTTTCAAGGCGGCCTTCTGTACACATGGGACAACAAAAAAGCCGCGCTTATTCGCCGGACAACGCTTAACGTGTCGTCCCGCGGACAGTGCGGCAATCTGAGTCCATACTGCATAGATGGTGGGCGATGCTGGGCTCGAACCAGCGACCCCCTGCTTGTAAGGCAGGTGCTCTGACCAACTGAGCTAATCGCCCCAAATTCAGGTAAGAACATAGCCACTAAAACAGATCTGCGCAAAGGTGAATTAGATCCGCTTTGCATGCCCTTCAAGCCGGTAATACCCTCTCTTACCCATATATAATTGACGCCCTCTATAGACTCCGCTATATTTCAGCGCGGACAAGAAATCATGAAAACACTTGAAATCACCTCTGCGTACGCGCACTATGATTACCGCTATTATCGCGACATCTGTCGGGGAGCGTCGATCTGAGCACACGTGCCGCTGAATGACGAAAGCCCCTGAAAAATCAGGGGCTTTTTTTATTGGGAAGGACCGATACATGGATTTGTTGACAGACCTTGAATTTCGCGGTCAAATCTACCAAAACACCGATTCGGAAGGACTCGCCGAACGACTGGCCGAAGGGCCAATTACCGCCTACTGCGGATTTGATCCTACGGCTGACAGCATGACGGTCGGCAACCTAGCCACTATCATGCTGCTGTGCCGCGTGCAGCGCTCGGGCCATCGCGCCATTGCGCTAGTCGGCGGCGGCACCGGGCTGATTGGTGATCCTTCGGGCAAGAGCGAAGAGCGCAGCCTGAATACCGGCGATACGGTCGCCGAATGGTCAGACAACGTGCGCGGCGAACTGGAGCGTTTCCTAGACTTCGACGGCAGTAACCCGGCGCTGGTAGTCAACAACTACGACTGGCTCGGCGACATACAAATGATCGATTTCATGCGCGACGTCGGCAAGCACTTTCCCATTTCCTATATGCTGGCCAAAGATTCCGTAGATTCGCGCCTGCAGTCGGGTATTTCCTACACCGAGTTTAGCTATATGGTCTTACAGGCCTACGACTTTCTCAAGCTCAACGAGGCATACGACTGCCAGCTACAGATCGGCGGCTCCGACCAGTGGGGCAATATCACAGCGGGGATTGATCTGATCCGCCGCAGCAATGGCAACAAGGCCTACGGCCTAACGGGCCCGCTGGTCACCAAGGCCGATGGGACCAAATTTGGCAAGAGTGAAGGTGGCGCCGTCTGGCTCGACGCAGCTAAGACCTCGCCCTACGAGTTTTGGCAGTTCTGGATCAACGCCGAAGACCAGAAAGTAATCGACTATTTAAAGGTCTTTACGTTCCTCGATCACGATGCGATACGACAGCTCGAGGAATCGGTGCAGAATGCCCCAGAAAAGCGCGAGGCACAGCGCACCCTAGCCGATGAGGTAACCGCTCTTGTCCACAGCAAAGAGGCGGCCCAACAGGCTGAGCGGATATCGCACGCGCTCTTTTACGGCGAGTTTGGCGCCCTGGGAGAGAACGAAATTCTACAGGGCTTCCACGACGTGCCCACGCACAGCATGGAAACTGAATCTCTGCCCTTAGTCGATCTCCTCGTCGAAGCCAAAGTATGCTCTTCCAAGCGCGAAGCCCGGCAGGACGTGCAAAACGGAGCCATCTATATAAACGGCGACCGCTGCACCGAACTCGATCGCACGCTAGGCACCGGCGACGGCCTGCACGGCAAGTATCTCATTATTCGACGCGGCAAGAAAAAGTATACGCTCGTTCAATAATCACGCCGTGCGGCAGAAGCTTTTAGGGTGCGCTGGACAGAGAGACCGGCGCACCCTTTTTTATGCCCGACCCGTCCACTGAAACCGGAGCCATTCTCATGTCCGAGCGCCTGCGCGTAGCCGCCATCATTACGATCTACCATCCCAAAGCACATGCCGATGTCATCGTCACCAAGTTTTTAAAGGGCATGTCGACCGACGAGGGCTTTCTACCTCCAGAAATAGATATTGTATCGATCTACCTAGATCACGTCTTGGAAAACGATATCGGCGTAGGGCTCGCCGAAGAGTACGGCGTGCCCATCTATCCCAGCATTCGTCGCGCCCTGCACGCCGGCGCCAATGAGCTCAACGTCGACGCAGTGCTCCTCGTCGGCGAACACGGCGACTACCCGTGGAACGAACGCGGTCGCCACATGTATCCTCGCCGCTACTTTTTCGAACAAATTGCCGGCGTCTTTGGCGAAAGCGGTCGCTCCGTGCCCGTCTTTAACGACAAGCATTTCGCCTACGACTTTGCCGACGCGCAGTGGATGTGGAATCGCGCCCAGGAATTAGAAATACCTCTTATGGCCGGCTCGAGCCTTCCCCTGTGCTGGCGCAATCCCTTTGTGGAGTATGACAGAGAGACCAACGTCGAGGAAACGCTCTCCATTGGCTATGGCGGCATCGAAGCGTATGGCTACCACGCGCTCGAGACCATGCAGTGCATGATTGAGCGCCGCGTGGGTGGGGAAACGGGCGTAAAATCGGTACAGTGCTTGGAGGGCGACGCCGTCTGGCAAGCGGGTCAAGACGGTCTGTGGTCGCGCGAGCTGGCCGATGCAGCCATCGGTGCTATTGTCAACAAGCCGGACGGACCGATGGAAGAACACGTTAAAGACCCCGCCGTCTTTCTTATCGAGTATGCCGACGGACTCAAAGCAGCAACTCTCATGCTCAGCGGCTATGTGCAGGAGTTTGCCTACGCTGCGCGCGTTGACGGCCAGGTGCACGGCGTAGAATTCTTTCTACAGAACGAAGGCCCCTTCGCCCACTTTTCGTATCTATGTCAGAACATCCAGCGCTTTTTCGCCAGCGGAAAGGCGCCCTACCCACCCGAACGCACGCTGCTGACTACGGGGATTATTGATGCGGTGATGAACTCGCGCTACGAGGGCCATCGCCTCGTAGAGACGCCCTATCTCGATATCGCCTATACGTCATACGACGCGCTGCCGGCTCGCCCGATGGGCACGCGTCCCCAGGGCGTCTGTGTCGATCCTAAGACAGCCGATATCATCTGAGCAAACGGGTCAAAAAAATCGTCTTCCGGTCCAAGGACTGGAAGACGATTGTCCCATAGTCAAAAGAAATAGATTGCGGGCCTATTCATTCCCACTCAACCGTGCCGGGCGGCTTGTGCGTAATGTCGTAGAAGACCGCTTCAATCCCATCTAAGCTCAGCAAGCCGTCGCGGACTTCGTCGATAAAGGCCTGCGGCAGCTGGCTAAAGCGGGCCGTCATAAAATCATCCGTCGATATAGGACGTAGCACGATGCTCTCCTGCACGCCATCCGATGACAGCGGCACGAGCACGGTGGGCATCTGCGTCACCTCGCGCAGCAGGTCGTGGCGCTCAAGGGCGTCCATTACAATGACATCGGCCTCACGCAGCAGGTCGAGCCGATCGCGCGTTAAGTAGCCCTTCTTTATTCCCTGTGTCGGTCGCTCTTGAGGACCCAATAGGTAGATCACGCGATTAATAGAAGTAAAGCTGTTGGTAAGCTCGGTCGAAAGTTCTTCTAGCGTTGCCCAATCGCTGTCTCCCGAAACTACGGCGGGATGGGCATACGTCCGCGAGTCTCCCTGCACACCGACGCTGCGCAGGGGTAAAATCTCCAGATCCAAGCCACATTTTTCCGCCATCTCTTGCGCTTCAGACTGCGCCGCTTCCAAGCTACTAATTCGTTCATCGCCGTCGCTGCACAGCGCACGCACGCCTAGGCCCGGTCCCGGAAAGGGATGGCGCCACACGAGATGATGCGGCAGACCCAGCTTTTCGCCCAATTCGCGCGCTTCGTCCTTGTACAACTGGTCGAGCGGTTCAACCACCTTGCCCTCGGCCAAAAGTTCTTCAATAACGCCCACGCGATTGTGATGTGTTTTGATAACAGCGGCGTTATCCGTGCCGCCCGATTCTATGGTGTCCGTGTAGAGCGTGCCCTGCCCGAGCAGCCACTCCTCCGGATCGAGCTCGAGGCGGGCCAGCGCGCGATCGCGCACGAGCAAGAATTCTTCTCCGATCAAACGGCGCTTTTCTTCGGGCTCGGCAACCCCTTCGAGCGCGCGTAAAAAGTCTGCGCTCGCGTCAACGACCTGCAGGTTGTGAAAGCCAGAGTCTTTCATCAGACGCTCGACTAGCGCCGTCTCCCCTTTGCGCATAAAGCCGTTGTCTATGTGCAGGCCCAATACGCGATCCTCGCCCAGCGCCTGGTTGAGCAGTAGAAATGCCACGGACGAATCCACACCCCCGCTGACCAATAGGAAGACCTTGCGCCCGGCCGTCTGCTTCTGCACGCGCTCTTTGACCTGCTCAATATACTGGTCCATCGTCCAGTCTCGCGCCGCACCGCACAGAGTAAGAAAGTTATCCAACATCTGCATGCCGTTCTCGGAGTGCGTCACCTCGGGGTGGAACTGCAGGCCGTATAAGCGGCGGACGGGATCTCCCATTGCTGCAACCGGGCAGTCTTCCGTGGCGCCGTATACGGAAAAGCCGTCTGGTAGCTGGGCCACGCTGTCGCGATGGCTCATCCAAACGAGTTCGCGCTCGGCCAACCCGTCAAAGAGCTCTTCCCGTTTCTGCACGTCGAGATAAGCCGCCCCAAACTCGCTCACGTTCCCCGGCTCGACGCGACCGCCAAACCCCTGGCAGATCAGCTGATGCCCGTAGCACAAACCGAGCAGGGGCTTACCCGTATGGAGTATCTCTTCATTAAAGGCAGGCGCATTTTCATCGTAGACGCTAGCCGGCCCGCCAGAGAGAATAATCCCGTCGGCCTCTGCGAGTTCACCGGCGTCGACTAAGGGAGAACGAATTTCGGCATACACGTGCAAACGGCGAATGCGATTGGCGATCAGGTGGGCGTACTGTCCACCAAAATCAATAACAACTATGCCCAAGAGGCGCTTCCTTTTTAAGGTGTATTACGCGGCAGAAAAGCGGTGAGAAATATAAAAAAAGCGCCCCGTTGTGCCAACGGAGCGCTCGATAAACGCAAGACCAGTACGGACGAGAATTGGGGGTATAAAGACCTTATATACCGCGCATATACTCCCGATTGCCGTCTGCTTCTTTCATGGTGAGCACATCGCCTAAGATCGCAATTGGAACAACCTTGTCGCGCAGGCTTGGGACCTGACCCGATGGATCGTTGGTGCGCACAGAGGTGAAGCTGATGCGCAATCGATCGCCAACGAGCACGTAGGTACCTGAAAAGCTGAGTACGAGCGTTTCGGGATACGATCCGTTACGGTCGATAGCCCCTCCATCAGGCGCACTGTAGTCGCGAAGCTCAACGCGACCATCTTCTTTGAAGGTATATACTTGGTTTCTTTCGACATCGGCGCGGCTCCACGTGCCGACCAGCAGCGCATTGAGATCGGTTATACTTCCCTCGACGGTCGGGTCAAAGGGATTGGACCGTTCAAAATTACCACAGGCCAGAAGCAAGAAGCACATTATCCACAGCGGTATCAGCTTTGCCATGATGCCCTCAAAACCTACGCACTAGCTGCAGCAACGGCGTTCCGTCGCCACGACTTGTAAGGTCCAGCGACAGCGTTCGAGCGAAGCTGCTCCCTCCGCGATCGTTCCCCATCCACAGGACATCGATCAGGTTGTAGGCGTAGAGCGCACCGGCAAGCCAAAACAGGCGATTGCTCATTGCGCGTCGATCGCTCGCCCCGTCGAAGTAGTAGTCGTAGCGATCGGGCGACAGCCCCGGAGAAAGTTTACTATATGTGTCAAACCACTCGTCGCTGCTCATGCGATACGCAATGCCTCCACCCAGTGCCGCCAGTTCCAACCCCAATAAACCCAGCCCTTTCCACGTGCTGCCAGCTTTGTACTGATACACACCGGGCAGCAGAGCCGACTTTAGGGACGGGCCACCGCTCATCATGCTGCGCTTGCGAAACTGTTCCACTTCCAGCAGGCGCTCCGGATTATCAATGGGTGCAATCCGCATTAACATAGGATCGCGCGCAGCCTGAATATGCATCAATTCGGCTAGGGCCATCTTCGGATACACCTGGCGCACCTGTAGCGCACCGACGCTACGCGGCGTGACGGATAGAGTGTCGCCGCTCAGTGGATGCGTAACGACCTCGGAATCGACGATATCAAAGATGTCGCCAGCCTGCACGCCGTCTTGGCGGCCCATATCAATAAACAACAGGCGATCCATCACTCGAATAATCAGCCCCTTATCGGCCATCTCGTTCGATAGAGTACTCTGTGCATCCGCCGACATCGGCCAATAGGCCGAAGCGGCAAGTAGCAATCCTATAACGCATTTAGCAAACATTATAATTACCTTCAGCTCTAGTGCGTTAACACCTTATGAAGTTTCTTCAACGACGATGTCGTCTTCTTCATCTAAGTCGAGATCGTCTAGATCAATATCGTCGTCGTCGTCATCGTCATCGTCATCGCCGTCGTCAATCAGGTCGTCTTCTTCTAGCTCTTCGTCTTCGTCACCGCCTCCCATAAAGCGCATGTAGAAGTAGGCTGCAACGAGCAGAATACCCAATACGCCGAACAGGAGAAAAAACCACGTCTGCATATAGAACGGTTCTTCCTCCGTCGTCTCTTCACTCTCGTCCCCGTCGGACGCCGTATCAAGAGAAGTCTCGTCGGGCAGAGCGAGGTCTTCGCTTTCCAACGGCGCCATGCCAATCTGCGATTCGTCTAGCACGTCCTGCACAATCTGGCGAATCTGTCCAACGCTTTCTTCTGAACTCAGATCGACAGGCTCCTGCACACCCTCCTCATCGAGGCCGGCTATCGGCACCGCTCCCATCAGCGAAACGGCTTCTTTTAAATCTGCGATATCTTCTTTCATAACGTTCATATCGCTGTTGATGCCCCGCAGTTGAACGCGAAATCCCTCTTCGACGCGCTCGACGCGCTTCATCATCTGTTCCAAACCGCCAATCCGCCCTTGGACGCTTTTGATACTGCGCGTCAAGCGCGATATTTCGTTGCGAAATCCCTGATGGGTCTCTTGGTTTTTTTCCTGCGTAACGACCGATCGCTCTTGGTCCATGAGCATTTCTTCTTGCGGCGTCGTGAAGCGCGCAATGTCTCCGGGACGCACCGAAAGCAATAGACCGGGTTCTACCTGCACATTGGCTGCGCGGTTAGACGTCTTAGAGATTTCTCCTCGCCCAATAACCAGTTCAGGGGCTCCGAGGTCTTCACCCGTGATAGGATGTATTATCGCCTCACCTGGAGGACGCACGATATCCACTGACAGGCCTTTTATAAGCCCACCCTCTGCTCCGGCGTCAATGGTTAGCACCGAGCCACGCACCCTAGTAATGAGCGCTTCTCCCGCCTCCGTTGGAGCGGCGTAAAGCGTCAAAGCCAATATCAGTACATACTTTTTCATAACCTGCACCCTTTTGCTAATCCTCCGCTGCCTGTCAGCAGAGTCTCGCAGCGCCAGTGGACCTGGTCACACTCGGCGTGATCGGTGTTATAGTGACAACCGCGACTCTCCAGTCGCCAGCGCGCCGAACGCGCTATGATATCTGCCACGGTAACCAAGTTGCGCAGTTGGACTAGTTCTCCATCTGCACCGTGGCACTCGTATAATGCCTCAACTTCTTCGCGCAGCGCCGCAGTCTGCGCACATGCGCGTTTCAACCCCGCATCGTTGCGCTCAATTCCAACTTCCGCCCACATAAGCCTTCGCACCTTTTCGCGCAGGGCGATCAGACGCGTCGAATCAACCGATGCGCCTCTGTGCAGCACAGTCGACGGCTTACGTCGGCCACCGTCTGGGCGGCCCATATGCAGCAGAGCACGCCGGGCAAAAACGAGCCCTTCCAACAGCGAGTTGCTGGCCAGACGATTTGCGCCGTGAAAGCCACTCATAGCGACTTCACCAGCGGCATAGAGACCGGGAACAGAAGTCTGACCAAACTCGTCTGTGCACACGCCTCCACAGCTATAGTGGGCGGCAGGCACAACGGGCAGATGCTGCTGTGTTATATCAACTCCGCGCTCGAGACAGTGCTGGTATATGTTGGGGAAACGACTTTTCGTTTCCGCTGCATCGCATCCTGTAGCATCTAAGTAAGCGCACGCCTGACCGCGGTTTCGCATGTGTCTTGCAATCGCCCGCGACACGATATCGCGCGTCGCCAGCGGATCGATAAAAGCATATCCTCGTTCGTCTACGACCTCGGCCCCATGTCCGCGCAGCGCCTCTGTTATTAAAAAGGCGGGGCCATCCGGATCGTGAAACATCGTCGGATGGAACTGCACAAATTCCATGTTGCCGACTTCAGCTCCAGCACGCCAGGCCATCGCCACGCCGTCGCCGTTGGCAATGGGTGGATTTGTAGTGTGCTGAAATACCTGACCACACCCGCCCGTCGCCAGCAGCGTAGCGTCAGCATATATGGTGCCCAATGCACCCGTTTTTCCATTGGCGATAAACGCTCCACAGCAGTGACCGCGTTCGTCCAGTATCAGATCGACGGCCATGTGCTCGTCGAGCAGGCTGACGTTGGGCAAAGCCTCTGCCGCAGCTACAAGTGCGCGCGCTACTTCGCGGCCCGTCATATCGTCTGCGCGCACGACGCGTGCTGTATCGTGTCCCCCTTCACGTGCGAGGGAAAGCGCTCCCGAAGTATCTCGGGTAAAACGCGCCCCCAGTTCCACGAGTTGGGCGATAACGGCCGGTCCCTCGGCAATTACGGACTCGACGACCGATGTGCGGCATAGGCCCGCACCGGCTGACTCCGTATCGCGCGCGTGCTGAGCAACGGAGTCAGTTTGGTCCATCACCGCGGCAATTCCTCCTTGGGCATACCGCGTATTCGACTCACTCCGATCGCGCTTGGTAACTACGGCAACGCGACCGTGCTCTGCTGCTTGGATAGCAAAAAAAAGGCCAGCGACACCACTGCCCATGACTAAATAATCGACTTCAATACGCATATCTTTAGAAAAATAAAATAGTTATGTAAGGTTGATTCTATTTCATAAAGCGATTTGAGCATGCGTACACTCTGCCGTACGATGCACTATATATTGCGCTTCTAAGGAGAGGCCACCTGAAAGATCGCACGCTGCGACCAGCGGGAATGAAGCGATCCACCGCATCAAATGAGAAGATTATTCCCCTGCGTTAGACTATTTGAGAAAGAGCAGCTTACGGTACTGCGTTATCGGTCCAATATCAAGCATGTAATAATATACGCCACTGGACACTGGCTGCCCGGCCTCATTGCGGCCGTCCCAGCGCACGGAATAAAAGCCCGGCGAGGCCAATTCGTCAACGAGACGGCGCACCAACAGACCCGCCACGTTGCGCACCTCCAATACGGCACGGGTGTAGCCGCCGATAATCGGATCATTAATGCCGATTTGGTATTCGATAACTGTGCTCGCGTTAAATGGATTGGGATAGTTTTGCCCCAGGGCGAAATCGAGGGGCGCTCTCGGGTCAAAATTGAGAAAGGGCTTCCATCGAATCTGCCCCTGCATACCCCGTTCGATTAATGTCTCGTCGTCACTACCCCACCAGTTATTAATCGCAACCACTTCCACACTAGCGTCACTAACCAAGAGCTCTTGGCTATCCTGCACAATATTGAGATCGAGGCGAATCGGCACGGCGCTTCCGGAGATATGCATGGCCAACTGCCCCCCCGTAAAGCGGTTGGAGAATATGCGCGGGCGGGAGCTCACTAGGCGCAGGCCTAGGTCAGAGTTCTCAAATACGTTCTCGCTTATAACAACCTCTCTACACTGATAGCAGTCTAGGCCCACTCCGCCCGACAGGCGGTTATTTTTCACCTCGCCGAAAACCTCTCGTCCCAAGCGCACATTGGCGCCTTCCTCTACGCCCAGTCCATTGTCGACAAATACGCTTTGCGTCAATTCGAGAAAACCACCTTCTCTCTGCAAACCGCCACCTGCATTATGCTCTAGGACAGCTCCACTAATCCGCACTAAACCCGATCCCGAAATAGACAGACCGACGCCTCCAGCGTGACGAATCCCCACTCCGGTAAAGCGCAGCGACTCCTCTATATCGCGTAAGCGAATGCCGTCTGCGCTGGCGTTGTGTATGTCCACTTCATCCAAAGTGAGCACCTGCACACCGCGCGCGCTCTCTGCAGCCTGCAGCGCTAATCCCGCTGCGCGTAAACCAGTTTGCGCGTATTCAATCCGCGTGCGCCGCATGAATCCACGCGCCGACGCGCCCATAACGATGCCCGACCAATCTCCGGGCAGAGGCTGCGATGCAGCGGAGGTAAAGAGAACGCTATCGCGGCCCGTCGCATTACAGACTAACTGTCCCTGCACGACAAACTCTACGCGCTCTGGATCGTCTCCCATCGCGAGTGCATCTCGTCCAATCTCAATGCGCGTACCGCTTGCCACTTCCAAGCGCACGCCGGGCATTACCAGCAGATCACCTACGATCTCAACCCGATTACTCCACGTTTGATTCAGCGTTACGGGACCGGCTCGACGATCATCAGCCACGCGCATGCTGGCTACCATCTGATCTCCCACAGGGCGTATATTCGTCACGGCAATGCCGGGCGCGGCAGCCGGATTCGACGCGGCCCAAAAATCGGTGTACTGAACCCCATCCCACACGTCGCCGGCATCCCCCAAGTTCCCGCCGAACTCTTCGCGATAGGCCTCATTTGCAGACCAAAAATCTAAATTATCGCGTCCGCGAAACGGATCTCCCACCTGCCCCAGAGGGAAACCAGCGTCGGCGTACTGACCATCCGCACAAACGAGTTCTACAAGCGGAGTCTGCTCGTTTTCGTTGCCGGAAACCAATGGATTTATCCGCCATATGAGCAGACCTTCTGCAGGCAAGTTGCGCTCGTAATAACTGGAACGACGACTGCGAAACTCAACGAGATAATAGCGCCGGCCCACCGACTCACGCAGCATATAAACGCTGCCGCCTCCGTTCACATCGTCCAGTAAAACATCCTCGAGGTCGCTTTCCACGATAGTCAGCTGGTCGTTTTCGACCCCCAACCATCCCAGCTGTGCCAGTGACCACGCAGAGAAAGGATTGGGGCCACCGCGCTCGTTCCAACCGCGGTTTCCATGCCCCATGATACCCCAGTACCCTATACCTGCCGACTCTTCTTCGGGATCTATCGACTCCTGTAACGCACTGGTATCGTAGAGGTCGGGCAGTCCCAGATAGTGGCCAAACTCGTGGGCCATACTGCCGACGGCTTCGTTGAAATTACGTCCCTGCTGAACCGAACCACCCGGGCCTCGATCAGAGCTATCAGAGCGAATACGTATGTTTCCTCCCGAGAGCGACACATCGTTGCTCCGGTAATCACTGGCCAGTCCTAGCCGGGCAATACCGGTTGCCTCTGCGATAATGAATCCGGGAGGCGTGCTGCGCACGACGATAAAGAGAAAATCGACGTAGCCATCGTCATCGCCTGAGTTTGGCAGGCCGTCTGGACCATCGTTGTCGTAGCGTCCGAGATCGATATCATCATCCACGGCTTGGATAATTTCGCGTGCCATATCGGTGAAGCTACCGGCGGGTTGGACATAGGCACTAGAGGGAGATCGCGTGCTGTACCAGTTGGGCTGCACGCTCCCGTTTAAGTAGAACTGACCGCGCGACATTTCGCGATAGAAATGAGTCACGCTGCCCGGCACATTTTCATCAAATAGGTCGAGGGCAAACGAGGGCACGGCGCGTCCCGCGACATCATTTTCATCGCTAAAATGCGCGAAGACGGCCAGTGCATTGATGCGTCCCTTGGTCGCACCACCCCTCTGCAACGCCGCACCAACTTCTACCGTGCGTACAATGGCAGCCTCTACATGAGCGGCAAACAAGAGAAGGGAAAATACAAAGCGAGTTGTGTTCATATAGATATAGATACTCGAAACGGGCAAAGGGACAATAGACGCAGTCCCTTTATCTTACTCGTATACGCCTGCGCAGCGGATAGAGAAGGGGGTACTCCTTAGCGCTCGTGAGCCATCTGCTCTTTGAGTTCATCCAGTTTTGCAGCGAGCTCTTCACGCAGAAATAGATCGAACACATCGCGGTCAATATGGTAGTCGTCGACCATCTCTTTGAGGATCTTCAGGACCCTCTCGCGCGGCATCGGCTCAGCCCGATAGGGCCGATCGTCTGCGCTCAACGACTCAAAGATATCCACGAGGGCCAAAATGCGAGATTGGAGATCGATAGACTCCGCCTTCAGGCCGTTGGGATAGCCGCTGCCGTCGAGTTTTTCATGATGCGCTCCCGCAATCTCGGGTACGCGGCGCAGTTTTCGCGTGAAGGGAATCTGCTCGAGCATCTTCATGCTCATAGACGCGTGATCGTTTATCTTTTTTCGCTCGGTGTCGGTCAGACTTCCTTTGCGAATAACGAGATTCGTTAGCTCTTCTTCGGTAATACAGGGGTGCACCTGCCCCCGGAGTTCATACGTTTGCAGTGCGATACGGCGCAGGCGCTCCACGTCGGCGTCTTCCATATATTCGCCGGGCAGGTTGGCCCTTTCGAGAAACGCTAGGTCGCTGGCCAATTTTTCCAGTTGTTCCTGCGCTTCTTCTGCATCGATCTGACCGCATGCTCTCAGGCGCTCGACCTGCTGTTCCATAAGAGCGAATCGCAGGCGCAGGGTCTCTATTCGATCATAGATCGTCGTTAGCTTAGTTGGCTTGTCGACAATCCACTCGGGCGTCGTAATTTTCCCGATATCGTGCATCCAGGCCGCTATGCGCAGTTCTTCCATTTCGTCCCTGTTGAAATGGACATCGGCAAAGGGACCTTGCGCACAGTCATTTACGGCCTGAGCAACAACCATAGTCATCTCTGCAACGCGACGGATGTGACCGCCAGTGTAGGGAGAGCGCTCGTCAATAGCCGTGGCCATTACCCGCACAAAAGCGTCAAAGAGAGCTTCCGTATCTCCGATGAGACGCACGTTGTTTATCGCTACGGCAGCCTGCGAGGCCAGCGATTCGATCAGCGATTCATCCTCTCTCGAGAAAGGATGGGTCCGGCCGTCACGGTCGAGCGCATTGAGCAACTGTAACACGCCTGTGATTTGATCTTCGTGGTCGCGCATGGGCACGACGAGCATGGACTTCGTGCTATAGCCCGTCATGCGGTCATAGCTCTTGGGACCTTCGAAATTGCGCTCACTGTCGGCGTATACGTCCGGTATATTGAGCGTCGTCCCCGTAGTTGCTACATACCCCGAAACGCTGTCTCGATTGACCGGAACAGGGGGGATATCAACGGTTCCATGGCTGCCTCCCAGGACGATATTCAGCTTGTCGTTCTGAGCAATTTCAAAGGTTAGCACATCGCCTTTGACCAGATAGAGCGTGCCGGCTTCTGCGCCCGTAAAATGACGAGCCTGTAATAGGATGCGTTCTAATAGTGCCGTGAGATCATTCTGAACAGAAGAGAGCGCTATGCCTATTTCGTTGAGTCGGCGCAGGCGATCTTCTAAATCCGAATGGCGTTCGTCTTGAGTGCTCATCTATATGACTAGCGAAAGGGTAGAATTGACCCGGAGGCGACCAAACTATCGAGTGGACAGTGCCTTGTCAATCCGCAGCCCACTCGATGAAACCGCCGATATGGTGTCGCCACTGTCGATCCCGCTGCAGCCGGTAGCGGAACGACCATTCGACGCCCTTCCATCGCATACCAGCCAGTAGATAGGCGCGCGCGCCCTTACCGTACAGCGGCCTAAAGCTAACCGTTCCCGGTAGATCGTACTCATACTCATACATCCGACTCCGATATGAGTCCGTCCAAAATGTGCTCAGCTGGACAACAGACCGCACGCGCCGACCTAGGGTGCGCCAGCGCAGTGAAGCCGCGCGACCCCACTCATCCAAAGAGCGCGCTTGATTCCAGTGCAGCCACTGCGTTTGCACGGTCCAGGCCCGCTGCGTCCAGGCCAGTCGCATTCGAGTGCGCATCTCGACTGCAATGCGTTCGTTTTTCCAGCGCGACCGATGCGTTCCACGAAGCGCCAACAGCAGCTGTCGAGACGACGTGCCCCACCGGTGCTCTCCCCCCCAGGAAATATGAGTAGAAGGAAATGGCACGTAGTATGAGCGGGCGGGGCGATGATATACATCCACGTGAGCGGAGCCCTGTCGACTCTCTGCAACCAGCGCAACTCCGAGTTCATTCAAACCGTCTACGGCACTAGGCACCGAAGAGAACGGGGCGTAGAATCCCGGCTCGTACAAGCGCATCAAAAGGCGAAACGAGCGCGCGCTGTAACGCAACACGCCCTGTGCGATGCCCGCCCAATGGCCCCGGGCGTCGCGACCCAGCTCCATTGACCAAACGCCAAAGCGTCCCGTCCGCGAACCGTGCATAGACCACAGCGCTTGGCTCACACCGGTAAAGTCCCACGGCGTGCGTCCCCTCCTGCGCAGATCGAGCCGACGTGAGAACTGCGCATACTGAAAGGACATGCCAAGTTTCCCCACAGCACTCTGTCGTTCAACGCTGCCTCCACCGGCATCTGCGTAGAGCAAACGACGCCCATCTCGTTCGGTCAGCGTCCTGTGCAACCCACTCTTTGGCAGCGAAACAACGTCTCCTTCCGGTCCGAGTCGAGCGTCAAAGTGGGCTCGTCCCCCTGCAATCATCCACTTCCATCCGGCGACCTGATGGCGCCATGCCACACCGCGCACGATCCCGTTCTCACCCGTAGATCGATATCCCAGATCCCGGCTCTCCCTCAGCGACCACCGCCCCGTCGGCATTCCGTGTCGTCCCCGCCCCCACAGCATGCCCCCTCCCGCCTTTGGTCGGACATCCCCCAAGGCGATTTCACCCCATTTTGCGCGACGGGTATAGTGCAGAGTATAGAAATCAGCCCAGCGCTCTCCTGCATCGCGCTCGTGCAAAAAAAAGGCGCGCTGATTCTCGCTCTCCCATTCGATGCGCCCATAGGTTTGCCAGCCGTTCCAACCGCGCACTCGCCAACGCATCCGATAGGTATGCTCGCTTCGCTGATCTTCTAGCCTCTGCCGCATAGCCCTCTCTTCGGGCTGCACACTGTTCGCTTTCGCCATTCCCACACCT
>Ga0181579_10002175_pt1 | contig 15948 bp, 10 predicted proteins | sample 071ome_24_FD_132996 | JGI IMG/M metagenome (GOLD analysis project Ga0181579, IMG submission 132996) | Coastal salt marsh microbial communities from the Groves Creek Marsh, Skidaway Island, Georgia - 071402CT metaG (megahit assembly) | ecosystem: Environmental > Aquatic > Marine > Intertidal... | reverse complement strand
TGCCAGGCAAAGATGCCGATCAATGGCTGCGGGCAACACCCAACCATCATTGTAATCTACATGCTCACCGATGAGGTTGATTCTCCCCGGTGCCTCGACCAACCATTCAGGCTCTCGACCATAGTGTTGACGAAAACCCTCGATGCATCGCTCCCTGGCAACAGGGTGAAGAGCAGGTTGGGTCTTGGTATTGCATAAGGAGCTCATCGCTGACAAAGCATCACTCAGATACTAGATGGACCAAGGCCTACGATAGGACTTATCCAGTAAAGCGTTGGCCTCAGGGTCATCCAGCACCCGCTCAGTACGCGGATCAAAATGCAAGCGCCGTCCTAGCGTGTGGGAGGCAAAGCCCAGATGCCCGGGGGTGATGGAACGATGGGCCGCTTCTGCGGGAGCGATACAGCTCTGGCGAGTCCTAACCCCGTGAAGGAAGTTTTCCACGTGATCGAGTGAACGCGGCAGGACCACTGGACCCGGTTTGAAATCAGGCTTGATCCATCGAGGATCCGAGGCCTCAAGGCGCCCGCGGTCGACAGCAATCCATCCCTCCTGCCCAATCCAGCGCACTCCCATGGGAAGGTGCGAGGCAATGACCCAATCTATCTTTCCTGGATAGACGCAGCGAATCTCATAATCGACCGGGGTATTGTAGAGCTCTGTCGGCGAAGCGGTCCACCCGAGAGCCTCGACCTCCAGAGGCCCAGCCCCATCCATCGCGGCGCCCCAGTGGGCGATATCGTTGTGATGGCCGATCCAATCCATGATGTTTCCCCCACCGTAGGCACGATGCCCTCGCCAGAAGCGATGATGCCGAGCCCGAGCGAAGGGAAGCATGGGAGCCGGCCCTGTCCACATCTCGTAATCCAGGGTCTCGGGAATGACAGACAAACCAGGGTCAGCTCCAGGTTCGGTGTAACCCGGCGGCAGCCCCACCTCGACCCTGGTTAGAGGACCAATGTGCCCATTACGCAACAAGGTGACTGCACGATGAAAATTGGCGGTTGAACGCTGCTGGGATCCGGTTTGAAAAACCGCCTGCCGTCGTTTGACTTCACGATAGAGGATTTTCCCTTCCATGAAGGTATGGGTCACTGGTTTTTCACAGTAGACATCCTTCCCGTGCTGAAGGGAGGCCATGACCTGGTGATAGTGCCAGTGGTCTGGCGTGGCCACAACGATTGCATCCAGGTCATCACGACCACAAAGATCACGGTAATCCTCAAACACAAGACAACCCCGATAGCGATCGCGGGCCTGCCTGGCCGCATAGTGGGATTCCACCACCTTGCGCGCAGGTGACCTGCCCAGGGCCTGCCCCTTACCCCAGGGCTTGTCTCGGTAGTGGTGCCGGTCCACATCGCAGACCGCCCTGACCTGCACTCCCGGCTGATTCAGAAAGGCTCTCAACAAATAAAACCCTCGGGCTCCAAGACCGATGGCCCCCACATTAATCCTTTGGGAGGGAACCACAGCAAATCGGGTTGAGGCAGCCGATCCGGAAACCCCTCCAAGAAACAGGCTGCTGGCCTTGAGAAAGGCTCGGCGACCCATCTGATTACTGGATAATGCTTGGTTCATGGCATGCAAAGGTTGTGTCATGTCGCAATCGGCCCTGTCGCTTAGGCCAGTATCTCCGAAATCACTCTACCGTGGACATCGGTCAGTCGGAAATCTCGACCTGCATACCGATAAGTGAGCCGTTCATGATCAAATCCAAGCACGTGAAGCATGGTTGCATGGAGGTCATGAATCGAGACAGGGTTTTCAACCGCGCGGAAACCAAATTCATCGGTGGCACCATAGACAGTCCCCCCTTTGATGCCGCCTCCGGCCATCCACAGTGAGAAACCCCAGTGGTTATGATCCCTCCCCTGCGCAGCACCACCCCCGCCTTGGTCCATTTCAACCGAAGGCGTGCGCCCAAACTCACCCGAACAAAGGATGAGGGTTTCATCCAGCAAGCCGCGTTGTTTGAGATCCACAATCAAAGCAGCCAGTCCCTGATCACATTCGCTAGCCACCTTGCGGTGAGAGTCTTTGATGTTGGCGTGGCTGTCCCAAGGCTGCAGATTGCCATGCCAGGTTTGAACAAAGCGAACCCCGCGTTCGACCAGCCTTCGGGCAATCAGGAGCTGTCGATTCTGAGGGCCCTCACCATAGAGCTTGAGCATGGATTCAGGCTCCTGACTGACATCAAAGGCATCGGTGGCCTCAAACTGCATGCGGTAAGCCAACTCGAAGGATTGGATACGAGACTCAATCAGGGACTCATCGGGCCGCTGCATGGCATGCCTGCGATTGAGAGAACGCAGGAATTTGAAATGCTCGGCCTGCTGCGAACGGTTCATGGCCTTGTTATGCACATCGGCAATCAAGGCTCTGGGATCATCCCGCGAAGTATCCACGTAGGTGCCCTGATAGACTCCGGGCAAGAAAGCACTCCGCCAATTACCAGCCCCTCCCACCGGCATACCTCCGGGGCAAAGTGCGACAAAACCAGGCAAATTCTCATTCTCGCTCCCCATCCCCCAAGTCAACCAGGAACCCAAACTCGGCCAGACCAGCCGTTGGGTGCCCGTATTCATCAGCATCAGAGAAAGTTCATGACTGGGTAATTCCGCGTACATCGAGCGGATCACCGCCATCTCGTCCACACAGCGAGCAAGATTTGGAAACAGATCGCTGACAGGTATGCCACTGGCACCATGTCTGGCAAAGGTAAAAGGAGAGGGTAAAGCCACACCCGTGCGTCGCTCGGTCTGAAGGTTCTCAAAGGGCAATGGACGCCCACCCCAGCGATCTAATTCTGGTTTGGGGTCGAAGGTATCCACCTGGGACATGCCTCCATTGAGGAATACATGGATGACGTGTTTGGCGCGGCCAGGAAAATGAGGGCCCGTCCCCTGTGAACCTGCCTGCACTCCCCCCAGCATCGAACCCAGAGCCATGCTGCCCATACCCATGCCTGCGCGCTGGAGGAACCGACGACGAGAGAACGATGCTTGCTGTGCGAAATTGGATGTATTCATCAATCCACGAAAATAAACTCATTCGATGCCAGAAGCGCATGGGCTAAGCGCTCCAGGGCCTGTTCGGGTGAATCCTCTTGCCCACTCTTGAGAAAGGCGTCAGCGGCAGCCTCTTCCTCTTGATCAGGCAACCTACCATAGGCCCACTGATAGAGTTTCTTGATCCTGCCTGAGTTCCCTTCAATGGCTACCAAGGCCTCACGTCTTGCCATGGCAGCCGCCCGATCAAGGATGAATCGGGAATTGAGCGCAAACAAGGTTTGCTGAGGCACGGTGGTTTCAGGTCGCCTGGCTGTGCAAGCGCTGGGATTGGCACCATCAAAGGTTGTCAGCAAAGGGGAAGGCACGTCTCGATTGACAAAGCCATAAACACTGCGACGAGGGACCTCCTTTTCGGTCATCATGTCAAAGGGCCTGCCGCCGGCAGACAGATCTAATTCCCCCGAAGCCGCGAGCATGGCATCTCGCATGGATTCCAGACTCAGCCGTCGCCGCGGCATCCGCCACCACAGGCGATTGTCCGGGTCCTGCCCTCGCGCCATCGAACTTTCGACAGACGCCTGGGCATAGGTTCGGGAGAGCAAGAGGCGACGGTGAAGCTTTTTGAGGGACCAACCCTCTTCGATCAATTTTTGGGCTAGGTAATCCAGGAGCTCCGGATGGGTGGGAGGGGCACCACGCGTCCCAAAGTCATCAGGGGTTCGGACCAGAGCTTGACCAAAATGATGTTTCCATACCCAGTTAACGACGACCCTGGGGGTCAATGGGTTTTGAGGTGAAACAATAGCCTGGGCTAGGGCCTTGCGCGGTGGCTCCTTGGCAAAGGCACCTGGAGCCACATGATCCATGCTGGTAAGAAAGCCAGGTTTCACAATTTGACCGCGATCCAGGGGATTACCACGCCGAAACACATGATGGGTGCTTGTTTCGGAGTCCGGCTTCTGCTCCAGCACCATCGCCCTGGGGGGAGAACCCTCGTGATTGAGGTGCAGGTCATGGATAGCCCCCCTACGCCCGCCAAGGTGATCGCTGACAGTACGATTGAGTAGGCGCGAGGCAAGCTCCTCTTCTAAAGCCGTCGGAGTCCCTGGAGCATACAAGTGATGCCTTAGCTGACGATCGATCGCTCCGTTGATCGTGGCATGACGTGGATCCTGATCGGGAACGATCAAGGCTCCAGGCAAAGCTTCCCGAGCAGCCTCGAGGCTGGCATGGATCCATTGCTGATGGGCCTGAGAAAACACATCTCCATAGACCCTGGCAAGAGCCTCCAAGGAGTCGGGACGTTGGGTTTCCAAAGCCTCCAGCACGATGGGATTCCAGGCAGGCGTCTTAGACCCCAATTCCTGTCTAGCTCCCCAAGAAGCAGGGTCCCCATTGGCCTCCTTCCAGATGGCCAATTGGGCCTCCAGACGTTCCGGCCATGGGCGTTCATCAGCTTGATTGAGGATTTTCCAAGGACCAAAAACCGGATCGTTCTCTGACAACTCCGACAGATAGGTTCTCCAGCGTTCAAGCACATGAGGGCGCAAATCATCCGTGCGAAAGGAGAGAAAGGAGACCGACAGATCCTGTTCAGGTGTGCCTTGTGCCAGGGCATGCAGGTAAGCTCCCACCTGCATGCGCAATCGGGATCTTAGGACCTCGCCTTGCTCCCGAGAGACATCTCCCAATTGAGTGGTCAAATGCTCAAGCGACTGCTGATAGGCTGCCAAGGCATCAGTCTGAGCCGGCTCCCCAATCATGGGTAACAGATCAGGCTCCTCACTGTCATCCAGGGCAGCATAGAGCTGGTAGTAATCTGTCGTGGGTATGGGGTCGAATTTGTGGTCATGACACCGAGCGCAACTCACAGTCAAGCCCATGAGACCCCGCGTGATGACATCGATCTGATCATCCAAGGTATCATGTCGGGTGCGAAAGCGTTGCCCTACAGTAAGAAATCCTAGAGCTGCCAGTGCTGGATCCTGATCGGTCAAGTTCAAGGAATCAGCTGCCAACTGCTCCATGATAAAACGATCATAGGGAAGATCCTTTTGGAAGGCATCAATGACGTAATCGCGGTAGGTGTAGGAAAAGGGAAAGCGGGTAAAACCGATGGCACTTCCCCCATGCGTGTCGGCATAGCGGGCAATATCCAGCCAATGGCGTCCCCAGTGTTCTCCGTATTGGCGCGAAGCCAGCAGGTCATCCACGATTTTCGCTCTGGCAGCCGGTGAATCATCCTCCAAAAAAGATACCAGCTCCTGCGGTGAAGGGGGCAGACCCGTTAAATCAAAACTCACTCGCCGCAGCCAATGGGCGGAGCTAGCCGGAGGAGAAAAGCCCAATCCCTCATCCTCGAGTCGAGCCAGAATGAATCGATCCATATCGGTCAGGGTGCCGAACTCAGCATTTTCGACCTCAGGTGGATCCGCGCGGTGGAGGGGTTGAAAGGCCCAATGTTCATCATACTCAGCACCCTGTTCGATCCAACGTGCAAAGAGCTCTATCGCCTCCTGTGGCAGTCGATCTCCCTCTTCAGGTGGGGGCATGATTTGATCGGGATCCTGACTAAGCAGACGCTCCATCAAGGGACTGGCTTGCGGGTTCCCGGCCACAATCGCACTGGAGCGGGCTGCGGCCCCGACATCCAGGCGTAAATCTCCCTTGCGTTGCGAAGCATCCGGCCCATGACAGTGAAGACAGTGTTCAGCCAGAAGTGGACGCACCTGCTGATTGAAAGAGACAGGCGGGAGGGCTTGGCTATCCGCTCCAAACACGGTGATCACACCATGGAGGAACCAGGATGCAAGGACCCACACACCTTGGCTTGAGATGTTGGAAGGCACTGCCATGGAGATCACTAAACTTTATCAATCCGAGATATCAGATGCCAGACCAATAGTGTTGGGCATGCAGAAAACCTGCTGGGTCTTTCATCCGATCCTTGGCAATTGATCCAACTTAGAGGAAACTGTGTTGATGAAACCCAGAGACAAAGCCTCTTCTTCTGCTTTACCAGAGAACCCTAACCGTCGGCAGTTTATCAAGCAAGCAGGCACGGTGGCTGCTGGAGCCGCCCTGGCGGGTGAAGCAAAGCTTTGGCTACCGAGGGTTCAAGCACAGGAAAAGAAGAAGATAGGCTATGCGTTGGTCGGGCTAGGGGGCCTGAGTACCAATCAAATCGCACCGGCTCTTCAGAAAACCAAGCATTGTCGCCTGGCAGGTATCGTCAGTGGCACCCCATCCAAGATCAAGGCATGGCAGGACAAATACCAAATCCCTTCGCGGAATTGCTACTCCTACGAAACCTATGATCAAATCGCCAATAACCCCGAGATCGATGTGGTCTACATTGTACTGCCAAACGGGATGCACGCCGAGTACACCATCCGCGGTGCTCGGGCAGGCAAACATGTCCTGTGCGAAAAACCCATGGCCAACACCGCCTCAGACTGTGTGGCCATGATTCAGGCCTGCCGAGAGGCTGACAGGCAATTAGCTGTGGGCTATCGGTGCCAATTTGAACCTCATCATCAGGCCTGCATGAACCTGGCCAGAGAAAAGACCTTCGGAGAGCTCAAGATGATTGACGCAGGCTTCGGTTTCAAAATTGGGGACCCGAACCAGTGGCGCTTGAGGGGAGATTTAGCCGGTGGAGGGGCTCTCATGGATGTCGGCATCTATGCCCTCCAAGCCTGTCGCTACCTTACTGGGGAGGAACCCATGGCTATTACGGCCCAGGAGTCCAAGACCGACCCCGTTAAATTTGCCGAAGTGGATGAGTCCATTGTCTGGAACATGCAGTTTCCCAGTGGGGTGCTTGCCTATTGCAGCACCACCTACGCTTTCGGGGGTATCAACCGTTTCCACGCTCATTGTGACAAAGGGTGGTTTTCCCTGGATCCAGCCTACAGCTACGGCGGCATCAAGGGACGCACCAGCAAGGGTGAAGTCATTGAAAAGGTGGAGATCGATCAGTTTGCGGCTGAAATGGATGACTTTGCGGCCTGCGTGCTGGAGGGCCGCCCATCGAGGGTTTCCGGTGAGGAGGGGCTCAAAGACCTCAAAGTCATTGAAGCCATCTACACTTCCATAAGAACTGGCAAGAGGGCCCTTGTGGCAGGATAAGGCCGATTCAGGGCACCTGGGATGGCTCAGGAAGGTACTCTTCAGAGAGCGCAGCCTCGGGCTGGTAGAAGCCAGTGGGCAAGTCCTGCAGCGGGTCGCTGTTTTTGTAGGCCTCGTATCGGTCCATCCCCCAGAGTGCGCCGCCCAGAACAGCAATGATCACGATCAGGATGAAAACCAATTTCCAGGGGATACGAGAGAGTGCATAGGCAATGCCCTCGATAAAACCTCGCTCTGCCCCCTGAAGGGGCTCACCCCGTTCGAAGGGCTTCTCTGCTTTGATCTCCGCATTGAGCTGTTCCACTAAGGCAGCCGGGTCCAAGTTGACAAGCTTGGCGTAGGATTTAACCGAGCCACGCGCGTAAACTGGGGCAGAAAAGACTTGGTAGCGACCTTGCTCAATGGCGAGCACGTGATCTGTCCTCAGTTTGGTGAGGCGGGCCACATCTTCGGCAGTCCAATCCTTGGACTGCCGCGCCGATGCCAATTGTTCGCCTACTGAAGACACGCAGGTTATATAAGGGATAGTGGTTCCTCAAAGCAAGCGGTGATCTGCTAGCTTACAAAAAGGAAAAGCTTTAAACCCAAGCATTGCCGATGAAGGCTCAGACAACGTTCAGAAGTTTTTTTATCCTCATCACGTTGATGTTCATGGGTCTAGGGCTTTCATCCAGAACCTGGGCTCGGCCATTCATGCCCTCGTGGATGATTCTCTACGGTGGCGACGTGTTATGGGCAGGAGCCCTGTATGGCCTCCTGGCGCTCTTTGCCCAGCGCCCACATCCATTGGGAACGCTTCGATGGACCCTGGCTATTTGCCTTGGCGTTGAGTTGACACAACTCTATCAGGAGGCATGGGCAAGCCAGCTTAGATCCATTCCCCTGATAGGATACCTGCTTGGGCATGGATTCCTCTGGAGTGACCTGATTTGCTACATGCTCGGCTCCCTGGCCATGAACCGCGTTCATGAATGGATGATCAGGCGAGCAAAGTTCGATCAGAGGCAAAAGTAGCTAAAATCAGTGGAAAGAAGCGTAATCGGTTGGGAAATGGGATAGCCTTGCTGAAAGCGAGCCCAGCAAGTTCTCGAAGGGTCCCTCTATTCCGTGGTGAGGTTTAGGGGTGACTTCTCTTAGAAAAAATGTTTCATTAGTGAGACAGAAAGGCAGTGATCTCATGTTTATCAGCGGCATCGATACAGCCACTTCCTACTCCCTGCGCATGCTCGCCGATTCCATGCATGCGCTGCAACGGTCGGTAGCTCGACTCTCTTCGGGTTCCCGGATTGCATCCATCGCTGATGACCCAGCCGGAGCCGCCATTTCCATCAAGTTTGATGCGGAGATATCACGCATCGGTGCAGCGCGCAGCAACCTCAGCAATGCGACCTCATTTGTCCAGACCCAGGATGGCTATCTGGAGCAAATAGCCGAAGCACTGGATCGCATGAGTGAACTCTCGGTATTGGCTCAGGACGCCACCAAGAGCTCCAGTGATCGCACCACCTATAATACTGAGTTCGGGGAGCTAGAAGATTTTATCACTGCCACTGGATCCAAAGCATTCAACGGGATCAGCCTGTTCAACGGCGTGGCATTGAATGTGACTGAGGACAGCGATGGGAATACTTTTTCTGTGGATGGCGTGAATCTAGGACACGTTGACTACACAACCCTCGCTGGGCTCTCGACCACCACAACCAGCAACGCCAGCACTGCTGCAACCGCAGTCGTCCAAGCATTGGATCAAGTCAGCTCGGACCGTGCCACAGTGGGTGCCAACCTGGCCAGGCTGCAACACACTGCCTCTGCCTTGCTGAGTTATCAGGAAAACATGAGCGGAGCTCTCAGCTTGATCAAGGATGTGGACATTGCCTTTGAAAGCACTTACTACGCTATGCAGAGCCTGAAAGTACAGACCGCCACCGCCATCCTGGCCCAGTCGACCACCCTTTCCCAATCTGCCTTGCGCCTGTTGGGCGTGAGTTGAGAGAGCTTGGAAACCTTGACCTGAATTGACCTTGCTTGCCGCCAAAACCTCTTGGCGCATGGCATTTGAGGAAACAGGCCCTGCACGGTATCGCACTCACTGAACTGACGCCAAGGGTGTGGCAGGCACTTAAGGATGCCGTGGTAGAGCCCGGGACTCAGCCCCGACCGCTGACTCCTCAGCCCGAGCTGCCAAGCCTGCTCATGCATCCTAATAGAAACCTATTGACACCACTGTTCGCTAAAGCATAATACCTTGCATTACAAAGTAGTGGTTAGACGATACCGATTAGTCAATCCAGCTCTTCACTCAATTGGGTTCAGAGCCAGCAAAGAAGATCGGTCCCCTCACCACATCTCTAGGGATTCACTGCATGAACCTGCCTACAAAAACCTTCATGAGCTGGCATCTTTGCTGGAGCGCCATTGCTGATCCAGCGTTACTCGGCCCTTGGCAAGACATCGGGAATGAACCCCTCATCGGTCATTCGGTCCATGCATGATTTTTTTGACAACTGGACCATCCAGCTCCGCAAGGGACTTTTGGAGATCGGTATCCTGAGTGCTCTCAAAGGGCGTGAGCGATATGGGTATGATTTGGTCAAAAGCCTGATTGAAGTGCCAGGACTGGGTGTCAGCGAAGGCACGGTCTACCCCCTGCTCTCTCGCTTGCGCAAACACGGTTGGATTGATGCCCGACTGGTGGAATCCACTGAAGGGCCTGCTCGCAAATACTATACTTTGACCCCCGAAGGTAAGCGCGTCATGGAGGCCATGGAGGCGCATCTGGATGTCCTGCTTAGAGGAGTGAAAACATTGAAGGAGAAAGACGCCTAATATGATCCAATGGACAGAATCCGCTCAGGCCGCTTGGAAAGCCCATGAGCAACAACTGCAAGACCAGCTCCAGGAGAGCGAGGCCGATGCCAGCGAGGTAGCTCAGGACGTCAGATGCCATATTGAAGAAGAAGCCCGCAAGGCAGAACTCCAGGTCATCGACGCAACCTGGCTGCAGTCTATCCTGAAGCGGATGGAAGACCAGAGCTCATCGCCAGCACAAAAAACGATCCCCAATTCGCAATCAAAACTAAATTTTCGTTCATCCCTGAAACATCCCGATGCTTGGTCTAAGTTCCGTTGGGGTGCCCTGTGGCTCACAGCCGTGATCTGGCCCACTATCACCCTGTTATTTGAGCTCTCGACTCGTCTGTGTTCGGGTTACTGGTTTGATCCCATGCCCACCCCACTCCATGTGCTTTTGCTTTGCCTAGTTCCCTTAGGCAATGGATGGGGCTTGAGGAAGCTTGGCAAAGACCCTGAAAGCATCGGCCCCTGGCTGGGGCGAGTGGTTGCCTTCAACACGGGAACCAGTCTCCTTTACACGCTGATGTTTGCTCCGGCTATCCCCATCAGTTTTCTACTGACCATTGTCTATGGCATGGGGTTATTGCCCCTCACCCCTCTGGTTAGTTTCCTGACAGGGCTCAGGCTCTGGAAGCACGTGCGAGCTGCTCAAGCTCAGCCATCACGCCATTGGACCCTGGCTTGGGGCATGCTCGCAGCCTTTGTCTGCCTACTTGCCTTGGAAAGCCCGTATTTTTTGACCCGACTGGGGCTTCGTTGGGCTGACGCAGAAGATCGGTCAGTCCAAATCAAGGGCATCCGGTTACTCAGAGCCCTTGGACACGAGGAAACCATGCTCACCGCGTGTTATCAGCGCCCAAGGCGGGTATTCGATTTAAGTAGCTGGCTTACCCAGTCCAAGGAAACGGTCACCCAGCAGGACGCCAGGGCTATCTATTATCGCGTCACCGGCCGCCCATTTAACGCTGTCAAGCCCCCCAAGCTCTACACCTCGCAAGGACGCTGGAGCCTGGTTGAGGACGCATTCACCTGGGAACTGGATGATGCTCTGGGGGGCAGCTCGGTCGCCGGTCGGGTGATGGGCCTGGAAATGGTCAGCTCCCGCATCGACAGTCGTATTGAAACCCACGGCGCCAACTCTTACACCGAGTGGACGATGGAGTTTGAAAACAAAGCTCCGTTGGCACGCGAGGCCAGGGCGCAGATTCGACTGCCAGTTGGCGGGGTGGTTTCAAGACTCACCCTTTGGGTCAACGACGAAGAACGAGAAGCCGCTTTTGCTTCTCGCAATACCACTCGCCAGGCCTATCAGAAGATCGCCGTCGAGCGTCGCAGAGATCCCGTCCTAGTGACCACTTCTGGCCCCGACCAAATCCTCATGCAATGCTTTCCCGTGCCACCCAATGGAGGGCGCATGAAAATCCGCTTTGGCATCACCGCCCCCCTTGACATGCGTGACATCCACCACGGTCGAACAAGGCTACCAGTCATGGTCGAACGCAACTTCAACCTCCGGGGTACACTCAAGCACGCCATCTGGGTAGAATCGCGCTCCCTGCTTGCATCGGATCACAAAGATTTCAAAGCCAGTCAGCACGAGGATGGGGATCAAATCCTTGAGGGCCAGTTGTCCGACAGAGCCTTGCTCTCTGCGCAAAGCACCATTGAAGTCGAGCGGGCTCAAGCCTCTCAAAAAGTTTTTACCCCGGCGCGTCAGCCGCAAGAAAGCATCCTGCAGGAACTTTCCAAGCAAAGCGCCCAAGCCCCCAAGTCGATCATTTGGGTCGTGGATGGTTCTCATGCGATGGGCTCTCACATCAGCGAAATCACCCAGGCCCTGCAGAACTGGGGTTCAGACATCGCTTTGCAGGTCATCATCGCTTCGGATCAATCCCCCTTTATCGCACCAGATCATGCCTACAAGGTCTTTTCACGGCAGGAGGCCATGTCTTACCTGAGCATGTTGGAGCCCAGCGGAGGCCAGGACAATCTAGCGGCACTCACCCAAGCATGGGCCCTGGCGCGAGAAAAGGGTGTCGGGCATGTGTGGTGGTGGCATGGGCCACAGCCAGTCATGCTGGGAGATCCCTCCAGCCTCCAGCAACAAATGGAACGCTCTCGTGGGAGCATCCAACTCATCAGCAAGGGCATCTTTCCTGCTCCCAATCGCATCTTGGAGAATCTGGACTCAAATTCCACTCGAATCCTGCCCCATTACGGCAACTTGCAGGAAACCTGGCAGCACTGGCTCGACCAAGCCAGCGGGAAAGCCGAAATCTGGGGTTTTCATCGCCGAGTCATCCCCTCATCTCAAATAGAAAACACTTCCCTTCCCCAGGTCTCGCAACACATCGAGCGCCTCTGGGCCAAGCAAGAAGTGCTCAACTTGATCGCCCGGCGAGACCAGAAAAAGGCCATTGCCTTGGCATCCGAGCACCAGCTTGTCACCCCGGTGACAGGTGCGGTGGTATTGGAAACTCAAGAACAATATGATGAGATGGGTCTGACCCCTGTAGCCTTTGATGCCGTCCCTAGCATTCCCGAGCCCACCACCTGGGCCCTTTGGTGTCTGGGCCTGATGCTCGTGGTTTGGGGTCAGCACCGTTCTAAGCAGTTCAGCAAAAACCAGTCATGATGGGTAGCACCAGGTCATACCATGAAAGGGCTTAGCTCAGGATCGGCTTAAGCACCCTGCCGTGCACATTGGTCAGGCGGCGTGCGATCCCATTGTGATAAAAAGTCAAGGCCTCATGATCCATCCCCAAGAGGTGTAGGACCGTGGCATGGAAGTCATGCCAGGGCACCGGGTTGCGGGAAGCCTTCAAGCCTATTTCGTCGGTTTCACCATATACCATACCAGGCTTGAGTCCGGCACCCGCCATCCAGATTGAAAAAGCATACATATTGTGATCCCTGCCAGTCCCCACCTGGTCGGCAGCACTCTGGGCGTAGGGTGTTCGACCAAACTCGGTGGTAAACAGCACCAAGGTATCCTCCAACATGCCACGCTGCTTGAGATCCTGAATAAGGCCTGCCACAGGTTGATCGATGCGCCTTGCCTCGCGATTATGGTTGCGCCGCATGTCCTCATGCCCATCCCAGTTGATCCGCGGTGAACCAAAAGAACCCCCACTGATTAATTGGACAAAGCGAACCCCTTTCTCGAGCAAGCGTCGTCCAAGCAAACAGCTGCGGGCAAAATCGCGGGTGGGCTCCTGATCCAGCCCATAGAGGGCTCGGATCGAGGGTTGTTCCTGATCTAGATCAGCCACTCCTGGAACCGAGAGCTGCATGCGTGCAGCCAATTCATGGCTACGAATCCGAGCTCGCATGGCATCCTCTAGCCCATGCTCTTCCAGATCACGCACGTTGAGCGAAGCAAGCAAGGATCGCGACGCCTCATCCGTCTTAAGGGAAAAACCCTCGGGAGGCAGCAGGTCGGGGATGGGAATGCTGGAGTTGGTATCAAAGGCAACCCCCTGATGGGTGGAGGGAAGAAAGCCGTTGGACCAATTAATGGTCCCACCAGCTGGGTAACCTCTGGCATCTGGCAACACCACATAGGCAGGCAAATCTTCCGTCTCAGTACCCAGTCCATAAGAAATCCACGAACCCATGACTGGAAACCCATTAAGCTGGAAACCGGTATTTTGTTGGAAAGTCGCTGGGGTGTGATTAGCGGAATCGGCGACCATGGAACGAATCACGGTCAGTTCATCGGCGATGCGGCTGATATGTGGGAACAATTCGGACACCCACAAACCGCTCTGGCCATGCTGGGCAAAAGGCCAATCCTCCTGACGCAACAATCCAATCTGGTTGAAAAAGGTTGCCGGTCGTTCGGTGTAGGAGAGTGAAGCCAGCGACTGGCCATGGGCCGCCGCCAGTGCGGGTTTGTAATCAAACGAATCGATATGGCTAAGCCCTCCCATCAGACAGATATGAATCACTCGCTTGGCGCGCGCAGGATGATGGGTGATCGGCTGGCCACTTCGCACCATGGGAGGAGCGGCTAGAAGATGCCCCAGCGCCGCTCCGGCAAGGCCATGGGAAGACCACTTGATCCATTCACGACGTGACAAGGGATGTTTAGCGGACATAAAGCAGTTGGTTGGTATTGAACAGGACCCGGGCCCAGGCTGCCAACCCATGCTCCTGGATGAATGGACCAGACAGCGCTAGATCCTCCTGGCTGGCTTCACGCCCAAGAGCCAACACATAGGCTCGCCGAATTTGAAGGTCCGTATCGGTGCCGACCTCATGTTGCAAACGCTGGGCGAAGGCCTCAGCCATGGACACCACCAAGGCATTATTCATCAAGCTCAAGGATTGTAATGGCGTGGTGGTGACGGCCCGCCTGGGAGTCAAAGACGATGGATCAGGGCAATCGAATGTATCCAACAGCGTGCGCCTTGCCCCTCGGGGGCTGAACCGATAGAGCGTGCGCCGAAACTGTTCAGGCTGATCCTGTGGGATAGGGTCGTAAAAATGGCTCCCCTTGAACATGTATTCCTTCATGTCTCGATAACCCACACCCCCAAGATTCAGATCCAGTTTTCCCGCCACCATCAAAAGGGTATCTCGAAGCATTTCCCCTTCCATGCGTCGGGGGGCCATCCTCCAAAACAGCCTATTGTCGGCATCCTTTTCCATCCCTTGGACTCGAGGATTGGAACGCTGTTGCCAGGTAGCTGATGTCAGGATCAGTCGATGCAGAGCTTTGAGGCTCCAGTGATGATCCATGAGATATTGGGCCATCCAATCCAGGAGTTCAGGATGCGTGGGTTGCCCACCGCTGACTCCAAAATCATTAGGGGTATGGACTAGCCCCTGGCCGAAATGATGCATCCAAACCCGGTTGACAATGACCCGGGCAAAGAGCGGGTTTTGCCGATGGGTGATCCACTGGGACAAGGCGAGTCGACGGCTTGCATCATCTGACTGGGAAGAGAGGCCAAAGTCTGCCTTGAGCATGCCCAGGGCCTCCAGCCCACCAGGCGTCACCTCCTGGCGTTTCTGCTGCACCTCTCCACGATGCAACACATGGGTTACCCCTGGCTCAATAGGAGTCACCGCCCAGGCTTTTGCTTCCCCCTGAGGCGATTCTGCCGAGGGAAGCACTCTCTCCCCGAATTCCACGCCGGCAAGGCTGGCTGCCATACGATAGTAGTCTCGGCTGGAGATGGGATCAAATTTGTGATCATGACACCGCGCACAGTGGGTAGTCATACCGAGAAAGGTTTGGCTGACTAGGGCCACCATATCTTCCATTTCATCCTGTCGCATGGTCTGTCGCATGCCATCGTTGGAAGGTTTGGTCGTGTTGTGTGGCCCGGTAACCAGAAAGCCGGTGGCAATGATACCAGCAGGATCACCACTGAGTGCATCCCCAGCCAGTTGCCAGCGGGCAAACTGGTCGTAGGGCATGTCCTGGTTGAGTGCATCGACCACCCAGTTTCGGTATGGCCAAGCGTGGTTACGCGGTTGATTATACTCAAATCCGTTACTTTCGCCAAAGTGCACGGTGTCAAGCCAGTGACGCCCCCAACGCTCACCGTAATGGGGTGATGCCAACATCCGATTAACCAATCTTAAGAAAGCATCGGGGTATGCATCCTCCAAAAATGCCACCTGTTCCTCAGGGGTGGGAACCAGCCCTAGCAAATCATAACTCATCCGACGTAGCAGGGTCAGACGATCAGCTTGGGGTGAGAGGGCCAGACCCGCCTCCATCAATGCCTGCGTGATGAAGGCATCGATGGGGTGATGGCTCTGCCCGTGACCGAGAGGAGGTGTCACCTTACGGATTGGCTTGAGCGACCACCAGTCTGCATCGGTAGATTGATTATCCTCAGACAGAGCCTCGGCACCCACGAGCAGCAAGCAAACCCACGCCAAATAGACTCGCAAAAAGGCTAGCGGCGCACTCGATGAGGGATCTCTCAGGAGA
>Ga0181579_10002174_pt1 | contig 15952 bp, 13 predicted proteins | sample 071ome_24_FD_132996 | JGI IMG/M metagenome (GOLD analysis project Ga0181579, IMG submission 132996) | Coastal salt marsh microbial communities from the Groves Creek Marsh, Skidaway Island, Georgia - 071402CT metaG (megahit assembly) | ecosystem: Environmental > Aquatic > Marine > Intertidal... | reverse complement strand
GGCGGAAGCTCGACGGATCGACCTTGCTCGCCGAGGTCATCGACGGGGTTCAATTCCAGGACGGGATCAAGCTAAACAAAAACGCCGCCTGATAACCCCGTCACCAACTTTCGGGCATAGCTCGGGGAATTTGAAAACGGCCTTCTGAAAATTGAGCCAAGCTCGGAAAGAACCGTACTCTGGTTCAGCGAGTAGAGACTTCTTCAAGTTCGAAAAAGAGTGATCATCAGGTTCGAAGAATGAATTTTTCGACGGTGCTTGGCCCTTGATGTCGCCATACAACGTATCAGATAGGCATTGCAAAACCACCGCATCCTCTACGTTCGGAACAGCAATTTGGCGGCAAAGTCCCATAGACTTTTCCATGAATATCCGCTGCACAGTACCCGACCGATAGCGGCCTTCAATAATTTTAGTATGCAATAGATCGCAAAAATTAGACAAATTCAGATGTACATCTAAATATTCTATGGGATATGGAATTATTTGCGATCTCATTTTATGGTGAACCTTGTTTCGCCAAATAGACGCTAACCTCCCCTTTTCGAAGGTCTGCCGAATATCGTCTAGGCGAATATCAAACCGGGGCGACTGCATCGACGCCTCCCGTACACGTTAGGCACAAAACATTGAAACATGAGGATTTTCACATTTCATAAAATTTTCGCCTAATCTGCTGAATTTTATAACGTTCTGATTTCGGTCGACCGTAAGCCCATCCATACACATATAAGTTTGAAGTCCGGCAAGTCCGGGCGAAGTTCAGGGAAGTCCGGGAACAGTCGCCGAATTAGCGTACTCGCTCCGGTCCTTCCGGCGCTATGAACGTTGACGGTCAAACATCGGGGGTGGTCGGATTGAATGTCGACCAGGGGTGCCGGGCGAGACCCTTAGAGACGGCGCTTGCGCGCCTCCTCAGGGTGAGTGTTGGGGCAAGGAGCCGTCGATAAGTTAGCCGCCTTGCTTATGACCGGGCCGTCGAGATTGAGATCAGGTTCCCCCGCCATCGCGCCGTAGCTCGGCTTGGACGGCGGCGCGGATGCTTTCCTTGTCGAGGCTGGAAACTCCGCTTTCCTAGGCTGCGATCAGAGCGGCGCGGATGCGGTCGATCTCGACGGAGCGGGTCTGCTTTTCCCGTATGGCTTCGCGGATAATCTCGCTGTCGGAGGCATAGTGCCCGGAGGCGAGCTGGGCTTGTATCCACGCTTCCTGTTTTTCGGTCACCGTGATGCTTTTCTTTATCATGGGGCGTGGCCCGTATGCTCGATTATCCTACTTCATACTACCCTGTTTCCACCGCCCGTTTCAAGGTTAGAGCGCGATAATACCGTATCCCCGACGAAAGTCGGGGTCGACGCCTGAAGCTTTCCATCGTGACCGGTGGCAGATCACGGTTCACGATCTCTTAAAGTGCTCCGCCAATGCGCGCGCGCCGCCGTCTCGGGCGTGGACCCCGACCTTCGTCGGGGATTCGAGGGAAGGTTGACGCACAACATTTCGCCGTCACCCCGCGGTAGCGCGGGGGCCACTTCTCCGGCGGGGGTGCGCCTCGTCTCGGGAAACCAACGCTCGATAGGACGACCGATCAGTATGTTGGGCCGGCGGCATGGGCCCCGCCCTTCGCCCGCTCTCGTTAAAACGGGGGGTGGGATGACGATGGATGGAGATGTTTCGGCTCAGAGGGTTTGGTGGCGGGGTCCTTGTGTTCGATGGAAAACTGGCTCGAGAATCCAACTCACCTCCTTACCAAAAGCAAAACGCCCGACCGCCATCCGCCGGCGATCGGGCGCTTTCGCTAACTCCTCAACCACCCCAACCCTCAAATCCGGTTGATCGCGCTTACCACCGCCTTGATCGGGGCCAGCGTGATGGAGGTGTCGATGCCGACGCCGAAGACGTGGGCGCCGCCCTCGTCGGGGACCACCAGTTCGATATAGGCCGCCGCCTCGGATTCCGAGCCCGCCGTGCGGGTATGCTCGGTGTAATCCTTCAACCTGAATTCCAGGCCGAAGGTCTCGCGCATGCCCTTGACGAACGCGGCGATCGGGCCGTTGCCGGTGGCTTCGATCTTGTGGTCCTTGCCGCCATGGGTGACGACGGCGGTGACCCGCTCCAGATCGTTGGAGCGCGAGGCGGATTGCGAGGAGAAGGACTTGAGGGTGTAGGGGCCGCCCTGGGCGATGAATTCCTTCTCGAAGGCTTCCCAGATCTGTTGGCCGCTGATCTCCTGGCTGGTCGCGTCGGTGATCTTCTGGATCACCTGGCTGAACTGAGCTTGGGCGGCCTTGGGCAGACGGATGGAGTAGTCGCTTTCGAGAATATAGGAGACGCCGCCCTTGCCGGACTGGCTGTTCACCCGGATGATCGCCTCGTAGTCGCGCCCGATATCCTTGGGATCGATCGGCAAATACGGCACCTCGAACAGCACGCTGTTGGCGGTCTCCATCGCCTTCATGCCCTTGTTGATCGCGTCCTGGTGCGAGCCCGAGAAGGCGGTATGCACCAGCTCTCCGGCATAGGGATGGCGGGGATGGATCGGCAGCTGGTTGCAATGCTCGGCGGTTTCCATCAACGCGTTGATGTTGGAGAAGTCCAACGCCGGATCGACACCCTGGGTGAACAGGTTCAGGCCCAGGGTGACGATGTCGACATTGCCGGTCCGCTCGCCATTGCCGAACAGGGTACCCTCGACCCGGTCGGCGCCGGCCATCTGGGCCAGCTCCGCCGCCGCGACGCCGGTGCCCCGGTCGTTATGGGGATGCACGGACAGGATCACCCGCTCGCGCTTGGAGAAGTTGTTGCCCATCCATTCGATCTGATCGGCGAAGATGTTCGGCGTCGCCATTTCGACCGTGGAGGGCAAGTTGATGATGGTCGGATTCTCCGCCGTCGGGCCCCAGATATCCAGGACCGCCTCGGAAACCTCCATCGCATAGTCGAGTTCGGTGCCGGTGAAGCTCTCCGGCGAGTATTCCAGCCGCACCTTGGAGCCGCCGTTCTCCAGCATCGGGATCCGGTCACGCACCATCATGGCACCGTCCGTCGCGATCTGTTTCACGCCGTCGCGGTCGGAGGCGAAGACAACCCGGCGCTGCAGGGTGCTGGTCGAGTTATAGAGATGGACAATGCAGTTCTTGGAACCCAGCAGGCTCTCACAGGTCCTCTGGATCAATTCCTCGCGCGCCTGTGTCAGCACCTGGATGCAGACATCATCCGGGATCAGATCCTGTTCGATGATTTCGCGCACGAAGTTGAAATCGGTATCCGAGGCGGCGGGAAAGCCGACCTCGATCTCCTTGAAGCCCATTTCCACCAGAGCCTTGAACATGCGGTGCTTGCGCGGCCCGTCCATCGGGTCGACCAGCGCCTGGTTGCCGTCGCGCAGATCGACGCTGCACCAGATCGGCGCCTTGGTGATGGTACGCCCCGGCCATTGTCGGTTCTGGATCGGGACTTGCGGATAGGCTTGGTATTTTTCGGTCGGCATGCGGTTCATTGAAACTCACTCCTGATTGGCGCGCGGCCCCGGACCTTCATCAACGGGTCGCCGGCTCGTGTATTCGTTTGTTATTCGGTGATTCGATTCGCGCTTGCCGCCGCGTGCCGCGCCCGACAACTCCAAATCCGACCGCCGCCGCGCGAGACGCAACATCGTCACGAGAACGCGGGCTTCGGTTCAACTGGATATATACATTCATGGGAATTGCTGGCGCGCTGTGAAAACACGGATGGCAAACGACTCTAACCCGGACCCTCTAAAGAGCCGGGATGGTAAGTCGAAGGCCGAGGCCGAGTCGGGCGTGCGTCAACATGGCCGCGAAGATACGGGCGACCGGAGCGGGGGTCAAGGGGCGATCGGATCGCCGGACGCGGCACGCCGTCCGGTGCCGTGAGGCGTTCTGTCACTGGATCTCTGGACGCGGAAATGATTGAGTGGATCTTGGAGCCGCGTTCACGCTTCGTGACGGCCGCGCGGCCACGAGACCGCCATGACCCTACTCGACTTTTGTCAGTCCGAGCTCTCGCGGATCAAATCCGAGGATCAGTACCGCGTCTTCGCGCATCTGGAAAAACAAGCCGACCGCTTCCCGGTCTACACCCACTACCACGATGACGGGACCAAGGTGGATGTCAAGGTCTGGTGCTCGAACGACTATCTCGGCATGGGCCAGTCCTCGATCGTCATCGACGCGGCGCGTGACGCGGCGGCGCGGATCGGCGCGGGAGCCGGCGGGACCCGCAACATCTCCGGCACCAGCCATTATCACATCCTGCTGGAGCAGGAACTCGCCGACCTGCACGGCAAGGAAGCGGCGCTGATCTTCACCTCGGGCTATGTCGCCAATGAGGCGACGCTCTCGACCCTGCTGAACGCGCGGCCAAACTCCATTGTCTTTTCCGACGAAAAGAATCACGCCTCGATGATCGAGGGGATGCGGCGTTCCAAGGCGGGAAAACGGATTTTCCGACACAATGATCCGGCGCATCTCGAGGAACTTCTGACAGAGGCCGACCCCGAAGCCCACAAATTCATCGCCTTCGAGAGCGTCTACTCCATGGACGGCGACATCGCGCCGATCGGCGAGATCTGCGCCCTGGCCAAACAGTACGGCGCCACCACCTATCTCGACGAAGTGCATGCCGTCGGAATGTACGGCGAGCGCGGCGGCGGTGTCGCGGAGCGGGACGGAGTCATGGCCGAGGTTGATCTGATCGAAGGAACCCTCGCCAAGGGGTTCGGCGTTCATGGCGGCTATGTCGCGGGCCCGGCGGCGGTGCTCGACTATGTGCGAAGTGTCGCGCCGGGGTTCATCTTCACCACCTCGATGCCGCCCATGGTCGCTGGCGCGGCCCTGGCCAGCGTGCGGCACCTAAAGCAAAGCGGCCAGGAACGCGCCATGCAGCAACGCCAGGCGGCGCGCCTCAAGCAAGCCTTCCACGACGCGGGCCTTCCGGTCATGGACAGCGAGAGTCATATCGTCCCGCTCTTGGTGGGCGATGCCGCCAAGGCACGAGAGATGTCGGACCGATTGCTTGACGAGTTCCGGATCTATGTCACGGCGATCAACTATCCCACCGTTCCAATCGGAACGGAGCGATTGCGGTTTACGCCGACGCCGCATCACACGGACGCGATGATCGGGGAACTGGTGGAGGCTCTAGCGAAGATTTTCCCATCCGCCGAACCACTTTGATCATGGTGATGTAATCTGTCCTATCCGCCAACCTTTCTGGACAATGTTTCTCGCCACGTCCATCCGGCCATCGGTCCTTCTAGCCATCCTTGCCCGCCCGCGCTTGGGCCTTTCGTCGATTGTATTCTTCCTGATCGATATCACCTTGAAGAAACATGATCATCAACTCCCGGATCGTCGCTCTGCCGGCCGCGGCACCTGCAGGGTTCGGTGTTCGTGAAGCCATTCGATCGGACGTGCCGCTCGAGTCGGACACTATGGCCCTCTCGCCAAAATCCGGGCCATCGTTGAGATTTGATTCGTCGCGCACGCTCTGGCGTTTAGTCCATATATGGCGCGCGTCCGCCCGAATCTCGCCAACTGTCGGTATTTCCAGCATGGCGCAATGACGTTCTTTTCCTAAATGCAACAGGACCTTGTTACGCTCGCCAAATTTGAAAACGTGATCGTCGGCATTCCTGCGCGAGGCATCCCGAGCCGAGGACGCCATAAACAAGAACGGTACCGCAATTATCGGCGCGAACATCATCATGGCCAACTTGTCCTCGCTGCTCGCCGGGGATTTTTCCATGGCGGTCAGGGCATGGTCACGCATCCGCCCAACATTGTCTTGTGCTTCCTTCACTATCTCAGGGCACGATAGCGAAACATCATTTGGCGTGGTTCTTTGTATCGACGGTTGCTCGTAGCTCGCGCAGCCATTTAGGGCTAGTAATCCAATCGCAAATCCATATCGCCAGCCCGTCTTCCAAACATCACGCGCTCACGCACGACCTGGAAAGGTCATCCCGGCTTCATGCCTTGGCGCAATTGGAGATATTCCTCGCGGCTGATTTCCCCTCGCAAGAACATCCCCATCAAGTCCTTCAAGGTCGGTGGCCGGTTTCCACCGCTGGCAACCGGTGCCGAGCGGTCTCCCTTGATATCGAAACGTTTGGCGTCCTCGACATCTACCTACGCCACGGGCCGGTTCGTTCCATGTCGAAGGCCCATGCTTCCCGGCGCCGGCTTCGAGGATTGCGCCGTGGTTCCATGATTTCGCGGATAATAGCTGGAGTGCATGTTGGTGTTCACCGGTGCTCCGGCCACTTGCGGCGCGGTTCGCGATTCCGTGTTTTCATCACGCGCGGTGTCATGGCGACCTTCCGGCGCGACGCCATCCCCGGCTCCGTTTTTCCCCACGGCGATTTTGACGGCTTCCTTGACCGAGTAGGCATGTACCGTTTCGCAATTCCTATCGCTCGCGATGCCCATGAGCGTCCGGTTTCTCATGTCGAAACCATGCATTTCCGTCGCTGGAGCATCCTTGAAATCCATCGCGAATGCCAATGGCGGAAAAATCAGGAACGCGACCACCCCTAGGATAATATTCTGATTGGTTATCGAATCCCGTTCTTCCGCGAGGGTGATCATCCGCCTGTTGGCGTCGGTGATCTCCTGATTGATATCGACGCAGTTCATCGCATCGTCCCTGGGAGAATGCGCGGACACCGGGTTGGGGTTGCGCCCCGCGCAATTAACCAAAAGGAATCCTGAAAGCGCCAGGCTCGCAACGACCTTTACTCGATAGTTCACATCCACCCCCACGAAGTCATTCCAGCGCGATTATATGGGGATCATTTGTATGAACCAAGTTATAAAAAAATGTGCTAAAATTTGATTTAACGCGACTCCATACCGGAGATGCATCGGCATTCTCAAGTTAGTCGCCAATGGCATGCCGTGGATCCGGGGAACCACTCCGGAGTAGGCACTATCAATTGTTCCATCCTATTCTCCACCTCGCCCAGCACAACCCGAGAACCGCGCCGCGCCGACCGCCGCTTCCAGGCGTTTGGCTTCGTCCGCGCCTTCGGCCTCGCGTTCCAAAGCCTCGGCAAGAGGGAGGCCGGCCTGGTTGAGCGCCGACCAACGATCCGCCCGCATGGCGATTTGCGGGAACTCGGCCATCTGGCGGGCGATTGTCTCCGCGGCGGCACGGGCTTGACCCGTGGGCTCGACCCGATCCGCCAACCCCATGCCCTTCGCGGCCTGGGCATCGACGGGCCGGCCGGTGTTCAACATATCAAGGGCCCGCCCCATGCCGACGAGGCGGGGAAGACGCACCGTGGTGCCATCACTCATCGGCACGCCGAAGCGGCGGCAGAACACCCCGAAAATCGCGCTCTCGCCAGCCACGCGCATGTCGCAGTAGAGCGCAAGTCCCAAGCCGCCCGCCACCGCGTGTCCCTCGACGGCCGCGATCAACGGCTTCGATAGCGGATGGGCAAGCGGGCCATCGGTTCCCGCCCAGGGTTTGTAGACAGCGCCCTCGCCCGCCATTTCGTGAAGGTCGGCGCCGGCGCAGAATGTCCCACCCGCGCCCCAGAGCACCGCGACCCTGGCATCGTCGTCGCGTTCAAAATCTAGAAAGGCGTTATGCAGAAGCTCGGTCGCCTCGAGATCGAGCGCGTTGCGGACCTCCGGTCGATTGATGATGATGGTGGTGACGGGTCCGTCTTTCTCTATCTCGATCTTGGCCATGTACGCTGCTTACTCCGAGTGTTAGGCGGCCCTCCGTCCCAAGGATATCAAGTCGCGCAGCCGGGCGATATGCGCCGGTCCGATCTCGCAGCACCCGCCGACCAGCTTGGCGCCCGAGGCGATCCATTCCGCGACCAGCGCCGCGTAGGCTTCCGGGTCCAAGTCCCGCCGTTTTCCGAGTACGTCCAACCCGTCGGTGGCGCCGAACCATTGCTCGGGGATCGCCTTGAAACCATTGGCATAGGCGCCAACCGGCCAATCCGAGAGCCCGCTTAGAACCGGCACCGCCTGGGTAATCGCCTCTGGAACCGAGCAATTCACCAACAGACCGCTAACCGGCAGTCCTTCCAGCGCCGCGAAGGCTTCGGCTAGGCTCTCGCCGCTTCGAAGCCGCGTGCCGTCATCGTCGTCGACGGTCCAGGACACCCAAACCGGCTTGCCGACCGCGGCCGCGCCGGACAGGGCGCCGCGAGCTTCCTCGCTGGTCGACATGGTCTCGCAGATGAAAAAGTCCACATAAGGAGCCAATATCTCGGCCTGCTCGCGATACATCGGCTCGATATGGGCGAAGTCGTGGGTCAGGTCGGGCCGGTAGCTACCGAAATACGGCGGCAAGGATCCGGCGATCAGAACCGAGGGATCGGTATTGTCTCGGGCCTGGCGGGCCATCTCGCAAGCCAATTGGTTGAGCGCGATGAATCGGTCCGGCACCTCGCTTTCACTAAAGCGCCGTCGTACCACCGAGTAAGTATTTGTCAGGATGATCCTAGCGCCGGCGCGGATATATTCCTCGTGAACCTCGCGCACCATTTCCGGTGTATCGATCAAGGCCTGGGCCGACCAGTTGGGCCCTTCGGGTTGCCCCCGATGGATCAATTCCTGGCCCATGCCGCCATCCATCAGGATCGGGCCGTCCGGCAAGTCCACGGTTGGAATCGCGCTCATCTCTCGTCCTCGCCTCGGGCGGTCGAGAACGGGCCAGATTGGGACGGCGACGGTCGGGACCGGTTTTTAACAGGAGTTAGCGGTCAAAATAAGACCAGCTTGATGCCTTGATAACTCAACGGCGCCCGAACAATCGTTCGATGTCCGACAATTTCAGTTCCACATACGTCGGACGACCGTGATTGCACTGCCCGGAATGGGGCGTTGCCTCCATTTCGCGGAGCAAGGCATTCATCTCTTCTCCGTTCAAGCGTCGTCCGGCACGAACCGAGCCGTGACAGGCGAGAGTACCGCAGATATGCGCGAGCTTGTCCTCGAGCGCCAGGGCGGTTCCGATCTCCACCAGATCCTCGGCGAGATCGCGCACCAGACCCTGAACATCGGCCTCGCCGATCATCGCCGGCACCTCGCGCACCACCACCGCCCCGGGGCCAAAAGCCTCGAGCACAAGTCCGAGCGTCTCGAACTCGGCGGCCCGTTCGGCCAAGCGCGTTACCGCGCCCTCCTCAAGTTCCACCACCTCGGGAATCAAGAGCATCTGTCGGTTGATGCCACCTTCGGCCAAGGCTTTCTTCATCCGCTCATAGACTAGGCGTTCATGGGCGGCGTGCTGATCGACGATGACGATGCCGTCCTCGGTCTGTGCCACCACATAGGTCGCGTGCAATTGCGCCCGAGCGGCTCCGAGCGGATGAGCGGTCTGGTCGGGACCCGGTGCGACCTCTCCCACCGGAGCGCCGGAGAATTCCTCGACCGTCCGCGCCTGTGGAGCCGCCTCGTATCCGAAACGCGCGCCGCCTTCGGGCGCCTGATAGGCGAAATTGGTTTCCGAAAGACCGCTCGGGATGCGTCCGCCCGTCGGATAGCCTCCGCTCTGGTAGGATGGCCAAGCGGCCCCCGGGCGAACGCCGATAGGCAAGCCCGGCCCTTCGGCGATGGAACGGCCCAAGGCGCCCAGGGCGTCATTCGACACGGTATTCGACGCCCGATGCCCGGCCTCGGCCAATGCATGCTTGAGCGCGCCGACAATCAGTCCCCTGACAAGCCCCGGCTCACGAAACCGCACCTCGGTCTTGGCGGGATGAACATTGACGTCCACCGCCTCCTCCGGTGCTTCCAGGAACAGCGCCACCATCGCGTGCCGGTCATGGGCGACGAAGTCGGAATAGGCGCCCCGGACCGCGCCGTAGAGCAGCTTGTCGCGCACCGGACGACCATTGACGAATAGGAACTGATGGCTGGAGGTACGCCGGTTCATGGTCGGCAAGCCGATATAGCCGCCGAGATGGAAACCCTCGCGTTCGGCGTCGATCGGCAAGGCGTTGTCCTCGAAATCCCGCCCCATCACCGATCCCAATCGAGCAAGACGCGCATCCAACAGATCACCTTGCGCCGCGCCGAGGCGGACCGGCGTGCGATTTCCGTCGCCCAGGGTAAAGGCGATATCGGGATGCGCCATCGCCAACCGCTCCACCACCTCGACGGCGTGATTGAACTCGGTGCGCAGGGTTTTCAAAAACTTGAGCCGCGCCGGCGTGGCGAAGAACAGATCGCGGATCTCGACCCGCGTGCCGTGGTTGATCGCCGCGGGCGTCGGCGCCTTGACGGTCCCGCCCTCGACCGCGATCTCCCAGGCCTCGTCGGCGATCACCCCGTCCTCGCTGGTTTGCCGGGATGTGATGGTCATCCGGCTGACCGAACCGATCGACGGCAGGGCCTCGCCTCGAAACCCAAGCGTTCGAATATGCCAGAGATCGTCGCTCGGTAGCTTTGAGGTCGCGTGCCGTTCCACCGCCAGAACGAGGTCATCGGCGGACATGCCATGGCCGTCATCGGTGACGGAAATCAGAACCCGGCCACCCTCCCGCATCAGAATGTCGATCCGGGTCGCGCCGGCGTCGATGGCGTTCTCGACCAGCTCCTTCACGGCGCTGGCCGGGCGCTCAATCACCTCGCCGGCGGCGATCCGATTGACCAGCCCTTCGGGAAGACGCCTAAGCCGCGGCGTCGCGGGCATTTCCGACCATTCACGTTCGAGAGCCATGAGCGACTACATGTTGTGGTTCTTGGTATATTACCCTCGAAATATATGACGCCATGGACCGTGAGTCGACTCCACATCCCGGCCGTTTCGCCGCGAAATCGAATAAATCCATCCGAAGTTCCCCGTCGCTTGAGCTTTCGATGGACGCCCACCGTGGTGCTGTTAGACTTTTTACCAACCCGGTTCTCGACCGGAATGGAATGTCACATGAAAGAGGGGATTCAACCATGAAGCGCTGGCTCATCGCCGCTGCCGCAGTCTTCGCGGTAGGCACGGCCCAGGCGGCCGAATTCAAACCCGCCGTTGTCTTCGACATGGGTGGAAAGTTCGACAAGAGCTTCAACGAGGGCGTCTATAACGGCGTCGATTCTTCCGCGGCACGATGCCGTTAAAACTTTAGCTAAGCGACACAAGCCGGAAATCCCCGATATCGTCGCGGTCGCGCGCGCATCATTAATGCCAGCCCGAGATCCGAGCAACAAGGAATATTCGAAACGGGCGCCAAACACGCAATGACAAGATTTCCGGGAGGATTTTCCTGGCGATCGGACACGCCATGCTATACGTCGCGACGCGCCACATCGAACAAAGGAAATGGACATGGCCGCGACGACATCCAAGGTGAAATGGGTTTCCGGCCTGCGCTTCATCGGCGCCTCGGGAAGCGGCCATGGCGTGATCATGGACGGCTCGCAATCCGATGATCCGGAGGGGAGTCTCGGCCCGAGCCCGATGGAGATGCTACTTCTTGGCCTCGGCGGCTGTTCCGGCATCGACGTGGTGCATATCCTGAAACGCATGCGCCAACCGGTCGAGGATTGTCAGGTCGAACTGAGCGCCGAACGGGCCGGGGAACCGCCGCGGGTCTTCACCAGCATCCACGCGCATTACACCGTTATCGGCGCGGGTCTTTCCCAAGATCGAGTAGCCGAGGCCGTGCGCTTGTCAGCCGATAAATATTGCTCCGCCTCGGTCATGCTCGGCAAGGCGGTCACGATCACCCGCGATATCGCGGTGATCGACACAAGCGATCAGGATTAAAGACCAGACTGGAACGTCGCGGGTCGCGCGATTAGGACCCTGGCGCTGGCTTCTTCCCGGCGCTCCCAACCGATCGCGCGTTACCGAGCGGCACCGGCATGATCATCGCGTAATCTCCGCCCGCGCGAATCTGATTGCGTAGTCGAACCAGGGAGGTTTCCGGAAAGCCGCCGCCAATGATCAAGCGCACGAAACGACCCGCCACGGTTTCGATCTCGACCAGTGCCGGTTCATGGCCGCCGAGCACTGACGGGTACTTATTCAATAGAACTTCCCACCCCCGAAGCGCCGCTTCATGGGTCTTGTAGGACGCCAGATGCAGCCCTGGACCTGTTCCAGCGGGCTGATCGGGCCAGCCCACCGTGCGGGTACGATACTCCAGCCGTTCGAACCGCGCGTTGACCGCAGCCTCCCGCTGTCCGGCATCATTGAGCAGCCCGGCCAAGGCATTGACGGCGGCCCTGACCTCGCCGCGCAAATCCTCGAAATCCTCGGTCGTCGGCCCGGATGGACGGTCAACCGATAGCGCAAGCTCGGGCGTGCCGGTTCGCCGCGAGACCACATCCAGGCGGGTTCCCAGGGCGGAAATCTTCGATTCGAGATCGCTGAATTTCTGGTCGTTCTGGCCCGCGTCGGCGATTTTGCTCTCGATGCGCTGGTCAATATAATCTCGCCGCACCTTGCCGCGATCGGCGTCGACGCGCTCAACCTCCTCGCGCACCAGGGCGGCGAGCTTCAAGTCATCCGGATCCTCCTTGATCCAGTCCATGAAGCCACAGCCCGACAGAAAGCCCGTCAAGAAGAGAAAGGTCAGGCAACGCGAGACGCGCATTCAAGGCTCCGATACGCTCGGGGGAATCATCGTTGATTCGTGAGGTGTTTACAAGATCCCTGGAGATATCCGCCACCGTCACGGACTCAAACCAAGCGTGGTGCGAAACTAAAACAATTTGCTGAACCATGCGCTGATGAAATCGAGCCCATAGAGAACACCCAGTCCGCCCGCCAAGATCACCACCAGCAACAGGGATGCCTTGATCGCCACGGCGGCGTCCTTGCCACCACCCGACTTGGCCGGCATGGCGGAGGCCGTTGCCGGTCGTGACGCGGGCGCCGGAGTGGATTCTTCCGCGCCCTGGGTCGGCGCGGGACGCGGTTTTACCTGCTTGTTGCTGTCATAGATGACCGATTCGCGGTTTTCGCCGGTCCGTGCGTCGTATCTGTCCTGAATGACCTTGACGTCCTGATAGACCTTCTCGCCGAACAGCCCACGCGCCACCTCGATTGCCTGGTCGCGGTTCTGATAGGTGGAATCCACCTGCCATTGCCCGCCCTTGAGCGTGTGAACCTCGAACAGGGTCTGTGTGGACATCAAGCCTCTTTCCTCGCCGCGCCCGAAACAAGGAATTGGGCGGCGGCCTCGGATCGCAGTCTAGTTCAAGCGGCTTTTGAAGTCAGCCCGGCATCATTGACAAAGCTGTTGCCCCAAACGGCAAAACGCCCGGAGCAAGTCCGGGCGTTTGCTTGAACAGTGTGTCGACGCTATTCGCGATTGCCGAACAGGGACAGCAACATTACGAACAGATTGATGAAGTCCAGGTAGAGCCTCAGCGCACCATTGATGGACTTCTTCGATTGGGTTTCCGCGTCATCACCTTCCCAATACTCGTTCTTGATCGCCTGGGTGTCATAGGCGGTCAGACCGGCGAAGACCAACACGCCGACCACCGAGATGACGAAGTGCAGCATCGTCGAGCCCAGGAAGATGTTCACCACCGAGGCGACCAGAATACCGATCAGCCCCATGAACAGGAACGAACCCATTCCGGTGAGGTCCTTCTTGGTGGTGTAGCCGTAAAGGCTCATCGCCGCGAACATGCCCGCGGTAATGAAGAAAACCCTGGTGATGCTGGCGCCGGTATAGACCAGGAAAATGCTCGACAGCGAAAGACCCATCAGCGCCGCGAAGATCCAAAACACGATCTGGGCGGTCGACGCCGCCATCGATTGCACCTTGGCGGCGAAGAGAAACACCATGCCGATCGGGGCGAGCATAACGACCCATTTCAGCGGCGATACATAGATCGCGTGGCCGAACCCGGTCAATTGACCGTTTTGGACCGCCGCCCAGCTTGCCGCCAGGGCGACAAGGCCGGTGATGGCCATGCCGATGGTCATGTGATTGTAGACACCGAGCATGTATTGGCGCAGGCCGACATCGACATGCGCGTCCTCGGCCTGGGCGCGGGTCATGAAACGCGGATCTTGGGCCATGTTTTCCTCTCCGGGAAAAAGGGAATTGATTTGACCGATAACATAGTGACTTTTGTCGCTTTTTTCAATGAGCGCGCGGTGACCATTCAGTGAAAATACACGAGGATAGGCGTTTCGGGTTGTCGGCAATCCGCGCCGCGGCAGTCGATCCAAGACTTGCCAAGCCCGCCTCCGACCTGTCGAATCTCGGTCACCACCGAGGAGAACACGCAATGACCGATATTCCCGCCGTCGTCGCCACGCCATATCCTTGGCCGATTTCCGGCGTGATCGACCCGGCTCGGACCGCCGTCCTAGTCATCGATATGCAAGCCGACTTTTGCGCCCCCGGTGGGTACATGGATCGCATGGGGTTCGATACGACGCCGCTGCGGGCTCCGATCGAGCCGATCCAACGAGTCCTCGCCGCCGCCCGGGCCGCCGAGGTGACGGTGATCCACACCCGCCAGGGCTATCGCGCCGATCACGCCGATCACCCGCAATACAAAAAGGCGCGAAATCGCTATCATGGCGCGGCGCTGGGCGCGGACGGGCCCTCATTGGTGCGCGGGACGCCCGGCTGGGAGATTATCAAGGAACTCGCGCCGGCCCCTGGCGAGCCAATTGTCGACAAGCGCGCCAACGGCGCCTTTCACGGCACCGATCTCGCCGATCTTCTGATGACCCGCGACATTCGGCATCTGGCTTTCTGTGGCAACACCATCGATGTCTGTGTCCATACCACGCTCAGGGACGCCAATGATCGCGGCTTTGAATGTCTGCTGTTGTCCGACTGCTGTGGCTGCGTCGATCCCGAACTGCACGCGGCGGCGGTCAGGATGGTGACCATCGAGGACGGCGTTTTCGGCTGCGTCGCGACGTCGAAGAATTTCGTGGCGGCTTTCGCCGGTTCCAAGAGCTAGGCGACGGTGGCGGCGGCCAGGGCCTCCCGCTCACGCTTGCGCAGGCGCTGGCTTTCGGATTTGAGCTGACCACAGGCCGCCAGAATATCGCTACCCCTTGGACGACGCACCGGCGAGGGATAACCGGCGGCCATGATCACGCCCGCGAAGGCCTCGATGGTGGCCGGGTCAGAGCATTCATAGGGAGAGCCCGGCCAGGGATTGAACGGAATAAGGTTGATCTTCGCGGGGATGCCCTTGATCAGCCGCAGCAAGGCCCGCGCGTCCGCGACGCTGTCATTCAGATCCTTCAGCATCACGTATTCGAAGGTTATACGGCGCGCGTTGTGAACCCCGGGATAGTCGCGGCAGGCCTGAAGCAGATCGGCGAGGGGATACTTCTTGTTGATCGGCACCAGGATGTCGCGCACTTCATCGGTTACCGCATGCAGGGAGATCGCCAGATTGACGCCGGTCTCGACGCCGCAGCGGTTCATCTCCGGCACCACGCCCGAAGTCGACAAAGTGATCCGGCGCTTGGAGATCGAAATCCCCTCGTTGTCCGAAATCACCTTGAGCGCCTTGGCGACATTATCGAGATTATAGAGCGGCTCGCCCATCCCCATTAGGACGATATTGGTGATCGGCCGGCCTTCCTTGTTGGAGGGCCAGGACTCCATCGCGTCCAACGCCGCCATGACCTGTCCGACAATCTCGCCGGAGGTAAGGTTGCGCACCAGGCGCTGGGTGCCGGTGTGGCAGAACGAACAGGTCAAGGTACAACCGATCTGCGAGGAAACACAGAGCGTGCCGCGGTCTTCTTCGGGAATATATACCGTCTCCGCCTCGTTGCCGTCGGCGAAGCGGAACAGCCATTTGATCGTCCCATCGACACTGCGCTGCTCGCGCGCGGTCTCCAAGCGACCAACGGTAAAACGCTCGGCGAGTTGCGCGCGAAGCGGCTTCGCCAGGGTCGTCATGGCGGCGAAATCCCGCTCTCCGCGATGATAGAGCCAATGCCAGATCTGTCCGGTCCTGAACTTTGGAAG
>Ga0181579_10002172_pt1 | contig 15965 bp, 11 predicted proteins | sample 071ome_24_FD_132996 | JGI IMG/M metagenome (GOLD analysis project Ga0181579, IMG submission 132996) | Coastal salt marsh microbial communities from the Groves Creek Marsh, Skidaway Island, Georgia - 071402CT metaG (megahit assembly) | ecosystem: Environmental > Aquatic > Marine > Intertidal... | reverse complement strand
TATGCGCGGCACCGATGTGGTCAAAGCGATGGCGCTCGGCGCGACCGCCGTCTGCATCGGGAAATTGCAGGGGCTCGGACTCGGGGCCGGCGGCAAGGACGGCGTCGTCACCATGATGCGCCTGCTGGAAGACGAAATTCGGACCACCATGCAGCTCACCGGGCTGCATAATTTCGAAGAGTGCGACAGGAGCTTTATCGAACCAGCGGAGCCGGTTGTGGCGCCGCACCAGATCAGCCCCTATCCCCATATAGAGCTACCGGAACTGGAGTATGGAAGATGACAGAACACCTAAAACAGTTTGACCGGCCGCAAAATCTGGGAAATCCCCAGATGGGCTGGGCCAGCGACGTCGCGGCGGAGATGATGCGCCGTTGCGGCATCAAATACGTGTCGCTGAACCCCGGGGCGAGCTATCGCGGCGTTCACGATTCAATCGTCAACTATCTCGGCAATGAAGAGCCGCAGATGCTGATCTGTCTGCATGAGGACCACGCGGTGCATGTTGCGCAGGGTTACGCCAAGCTGACCGGCGAACCGATGGGCTGCTTCCTGCATTCCAATGTCGGTCTGATGCACGGTCTGATGGGTATCTTCAATGCCTGGTGTTATCGCGCGCCGATGTTGATCATGGGCGCGACCGGGCCTGTGGATGCGCCGCTGCGCCGTCCCTGGATTGACTGGATCCATACCGCCAAGGACCAGGGCGCGCTGCTGCGCTACATGGTGAAATGGGATGACGAGCCGCGCTCAGCCGGCGCGATTGTCGAATCCATGGCGCGGGCGAACCAGATCATCCGGTCGGAACCGACTGGCCCGGCCTATATCTGCTTTGACGCGGGGCTGCAGGAATCGGCGCTCGAGGAAGAAATCGAGATGCCGGATATCGCGAACTATCAGCCCTCCGATCCGCCGCGCGCTTCCGCCGACGCGGTGCGCGAAGCGGCTGATATGCTGCTGGCCGCGAAGAACCCGGTGATGATGCTGGGCCGTATGGCGCGGACTGAGGAGGCCTGGAACAAGCGGGTGCAGCTGGCGGAGCTTGTCGGCGCCGGCGTGCTGACCAATCTGCGCAACCCGGCCTGCTTCCCGTCCGATCATGCGCTGCATATCGGCCGCCCGGCGGGCAGGCTCGCCGGATATGCGGCTGACGCGATCAGGGACGCCGACGTCATCCTGTCGCTCAACTGGCTCGATTTCGGCGGCACGCAGCGGCTGATGAGCGGGCAGGGCGGCATTTCCGGCAAATGCATCCATGTCTCGCTGGAGCAATATCTGCATAACGGGTTCGGGATGGAGCTGTTCGAGCTTCCCAAAACCGATCTCAACATCAATGCCGATCAGGATGCCTTTGTCGAACAGCTGCTGGAGGAAGTTTCCAACCGGCTCGACGGCAAGTCGAAATGGGACGGTTCGTCCAAGGGGCCGGAAGCACCGGAAGTGCAGCCGATCGCGGATCGGGACGCGGCGGCGGATATTCTGCCGGCCGATATCGTCACTGCGCTGGCCGAAGCGCAGGGCAATCGCAAAATCAGCCTCAACCGCGTCAGTTCCGGCGGTGTCGGGCCGACCTATGAGTTCACCCACCCCTGGTCCTATCTGGGCCATGACGGGGGCGGCGGGCTGGCCTCCGGGCCGGGCACGTCGGTCGGCGCCGCGCTGGCGGTTGCCGATACGGACTGGCTTGCGGTTTCCGTGCTGGGCGACGGCGATTTCATGCAGGGCAATACCGCTCTCTGGACCGCCGCGAAATACCGCATTCCGATGCTGGTCATCATCTCGAACAACCGTTCGAACTTTAACGATGAGCTGCATCAGGAAACGGTGGCGAAGGATCGCGACCGTCCGGTGGAAAACCGCTGGATCGGCATGCGGATATCCGAACCGGACATCAATCTGAGCGAGCTTGCCGAATCTCTCGGATTCGAGACCGCGGGCGGGCCGGTCACCAAGATGGGCGACCTGCTGCCGGCGATCGAGAACGGGCTGAAGGCCGTTGAGGCCGGCAAGTGCCATTTCATCGATATCCATGTCGATACCGGATATGCCGAACCGCCGCTGATGCGTGGCGGGTCGAAAGGCGAGTAATCGGGCCGAGAGTTAAGGAGATAAATCAATGAGCGATCTTACCAAGTACGACCGGCCCCAGAATGTCGGAAACCCCGTCATGGGCTGGGCCAGCGACGTCGCGGCGGAAATGCTGCGGCGGATGGGCATCAAATATCTGTCGATGAACCCGGGGGCCAGCTATCGCGGCTTCCACGATTCCATCGTCAATTATCTGGATAATAAAGATCCGCAGATGCTGCTCTGCCTGCATGAGGACCACGCGGTCCACATCGCGCAGGGCTATGCAAAGGCGACCGATGAGCCGATGGGCTGCATCCTGCATTCCAATGTCGGTCTGATGCACGGCACGATGGGGCTCTTCAACGCCTGGTGTAACCGGGTGCCGATGGTGGTGATGGGGGCGACCGGCCCGGTGGACGCGCCGAAGCGCCGTCCCTGGATTGACTGGATCCACACCGAAAAGGACCAGGGCGCGATCATTCGGAACTTCGTCAAATATGATGATGAACCGCGATCAGCACAGGCGCTGGCCGAAACCATGGTGCGGGTCAACAAGATGGTGCGCACCGAACCGACCGCGCCGGCTTATGTGTGTCTCGACGCCGGTCTGCAGGAAAGCGCCATTGATCCGGATATGAAGCTGCCCGACGTATCCCGCTTTTTGCCGCCCGCTCCGACACCCGCCCCGCAAGCGGCGATTGACGAGGCGGCGGAGCTGCTGGCCAACGCGGAAAACCCTGTCATCATGGTCGGGCGCGTCAAGCGTTCCGAGAAGGGTTGGGACGACCGCATCAAGCTTGCGGAAATGCTCGGCGCCGGGGTGGTGACCGACATGAAGACGGCAGCCGGCTTCCCGACTGATCATCCGCTGCATTTGGCGCCGCCGAGCAACCGGCCGCGCGAGGAAGCGGTGACCGAAATGAAGAACGCCGATGTCATCCTCGATCTCAACTGGGTCGATCTGGCGGGCACCTTCAAACTGGCCTTCGGCCGTGACGACGTCTCCGCCAAGGTCATCCACGTCTCCATGGACTCGCTGATCCATAATGGCTGGTCGTCGGATCACATGGGCATGCCCTTGGGCGATGTCACCATGCTGGCCCAGACCGAGGCCGTGGTGGAGCAGCTTCTGGAAGCGCTGGAAGCCAGGCTCGGCGGTAAATCCAAATGGGACGGCGAAAACAAGGGACGCACCCCGGATGTCGATACGACATTTGCCGACCTTAAACCCGAAGACCCGATTTCGGTCGAGGCGGTCACGCTCTGCGTCAACGAAGCCCGCAAGGGCCGCAACCTGACGCTCGCCAACGTCACCATCGGTTGGGCCGCGGACGGGTATCACTGGACCCATCCGCTGGATTATCTCGGCAATGACGGTGGCGGCGGGTTGGCCTCCGGCCCGGCGACCTCCATCGGTGCCGCGCTGGCGCTGAAGGATACCGACCGTACCGTGATGGCGGTGCTGGGTGATGGCGATACCATGCAGGGGGCGAGTTGCCTCTGGACCGCGGCGCATTATCAGATCCCGGTCCTGCTGCTGATCTCCAACAACCGGTCGAACTTCAATGATGAAATCCACCAGGAAACGGTGGCGAAGATGCGCGACCGCCCGGTGGAGAACCGCTGGATCGGACAGCGTATCGACGATCCGGAGGTCCAGATCGAGAAATACGCCGCCTCGCTCGGCGTGGACTCTGCGGGCCCGATCACCACGGTGGGCGATCTGCTGCCCGCCATTCAGGAGGGGCTCAAGGCCGTCGATGCGGGCAAGCCGTATCTGCTGAACGTGCATGTGGAGAAGGGGTACGCAACCCCGCCGCCGGCGCGCGAAGCGTAGTCGGGCAGGCTTGCTCGCACGTTAACACCGATTGTCACCCCAGCCTCCGAGCCGGGGTCCAGTTGGCTATATCGGCGGTACTATGGATTGTCGGCTCTCGCCCGGCAACGACCTACAAAATTGCTGAGATGCCCGGGCTTTGACCCGGGCATTTTTTGTAGAGAAATTACCCCTCCCCGGAGAGGAGTGGCGCTATTTTATTTGCCTCCCTCGTCACGAGGGGGAGGGCAAGGGCGGGGGTGTGGCAGCACGACGTCCACCCGCCTATAATCACCAGAACGATTGCAAATTTCAGGGAGACACATCATGGCAAAACTTCGTCACATCGCGCTGAGCGTCAGCGATCTGCAGACCAGCGCCAAGTTCTACGAGGAAGCCTTCGGGATGGAACGCGTCCGCGAATCCGACGTCGCGGTGATGCTTTCGGACGGTGTTGTGTCTCTGGCGCTGCTGTGCCTTGAGAAAAACGACAATGCGCCGGATGAGCGCGGTTCCGGCTATCGCGGGTTGCATCATATGGGCTTTCTGGTCGATAGCGTGCCGGAACAGTCGGAGATGGTCGAAGCCGCCGGCGGCAAATATCACGGACAAATACTCAATGTCGGCGCAGGCGAGGAATTCGAACGCAAATACCGCGATCCCGATGGGGTGGTGATCGATGTGTCCTCGCCCGAACACGCGACCTCGTCCTGGCGCGTGCCGGTCGAATAGTCGCGTGGGAGATTAGCCGGTGGCGAAGGACCAGATGTCGGAAGGGACGAAACTGATCGTTTCCACCCTGGTCGTCACCGGGCTGTTACAGGCGGTTAGCGCCTTCCTGCTTTTCTGGATACCGAACTGGTTTCCCTTCGGGGAAAGCGGGGCCCTGTTTCTCGGAATATTTTTTGCCGTCCTCGCCCTGGCGAGCATCGGCGGCGCGGTCTGGTTCAGGGTAAAGGTCGTGTATTAGGGCTGTTTTCTGATCGTTCCCGTTCGGTTCGACCAGATACCGAGATGGCGGGCGATCTCTCGCACGTCTTTCGCGCTCTCACCGATCCGTGCCCTGATTTCCGGGCCGCAGTCGGCGGACGAGACGCTGCTTGCCGCCTCGTCAACGATGTCTTCGGGGAAGGGCATGTCCTCGACACCGCGCCGGTCAATCGCCGTGGCGACCATGTGGTAAAAAGCAAAGAAATCGGGGCGCATCGCGCGGGACAACTGACGGCAGACCCGTTCCAGCCTGTATCCCCATACCAGCCGCGGAAATTCGTTTCGGAGGTAAAGGTTGAAAACATCGACCTCATAGGGCTGGCCGCCGACCTCCTTCACCAGTTTCTTCGCGGTCGCCCGCGCCTTGGCGACGACGGGCTTTTGATCCTGCTTGCAGTCGGGATATTTCAGCGCGGTAAAGCGGGGGTCTTTCTGCGTCGTCTCATATAGCCTGTCATCGTCGGAGCGTTGCAGCGCGGCCCTGATCTGCAGGAAATTCCATAACAGTTCGAAGCCGCCTTCGCCGATTACCGTCTCGCAATCCCGGTTGGCGATATGCCCCTGCAGGACGGTGGCGAACTTGCCCATCCGCGCATCGAACGCCGACTGGGCATCAGCGGCTGGCGCGAACAGCAACAGCACCAGCGTGGCGGCGGCGCTCCGGCAGAATGGTTTCAGCTGAATGACCGTGCCCTCAGGTCAGCATCGCCTTGCCCTTGCCCCGGCGGCACACCGTGTCGACCAGAGCGGGCTTGCCCTGCTTGACCTGTTCGATGGCGCGTTTCACGGCCGCCTGCACGTCATCGCCGTTCTCGATCGGCCCTTCGGCCCACCAGCCCTGGGAGCGGGCGAGACCCGCGAAGTCGGGATCGGGGTCCAGCAGGTCCATGCCGATATAGGCGCGGGACGGGTCGGTGCCGCGGTTATTGGCGATTACGATCTGGTGGTTCCAGTCATTGTAATAGGCGCGGTTATTGTACATCACGATCAGCATCGGAATTTCGTACTTGGCCGCCATCCAGAGCGCGCCTGCGTCAAACATCAGATCGCCGTCGGGCTGAAGATCGATACAAAGCCGTCCGGTGCCTTTGTTGGCCAGCGCCACACCGAGCGAGGTTCCGATCTGCGTGCCGGTGCCGAGCTCCCGCCCGCCATGACAGTAAGGCCGGTCAAAATCCCAGAGACGGCGGGCCGCGTCATGCATGGTGCCGGCGGTCAGGACCCAGTCCTCATCCTTGATGACCTCCCAGATTTCCAGCGCCAGACGGCCGACCGTCATGGGTGTGGCGTCCCAGTCTTCCTCGGCTTCCTTCCGCCATTGGGTGCGCAGCGCGCGGTGTTTTTCGCCGATCATCTCGGTGCGGTTGGCGATCTTCTCGGCCAGCCCGTCGGTCTTCGCGATGCGTTCCTTTAACAGATCGGTCAGCATGGGTGAGGCCGTCACCACATCGGCGGTCATCCGCACATCGGGATAGAGCGTGCGCGCATAATCCATCGACCATTTGGAGATTTCCTGATCGGTCCAGCCGATATCGATCCATTTGGCGTTTTCATTGACGCTCGGCTTCACCGTCCGGGTGGATATGTCGCGCACATGGGTGTGCTTTTCGAAATCGGCGACGTCGAGCAGCAACACCGCGTCCACGCCTTCGTAACAGGCCTGCTGGTCCATCGAGAGGTTCAGCGGGTGCGTGCCGGGGAAGTTGAGCCGTGAATTCACGTCCCAGACGCTGGCCCCCAGCGTTTCTGCCAGATCGACGACATGATCCCAGCCATGCGGCGGGCGGGCGGCGAAATCAGCGACAATCGCCGGGCGTTCGGCGGCGGCGAGAATATCGGCGGCCTCCGTAAGGGCCTGCGGGTCGGGCGCGGCCTGGGCCGGGACGCGCACGCCGTCTTCCGGCGGCATGGCGATTTCATGATCCAGTTCCGCTTCCTGCAGCCCCGCGTCGTAACACATATAGATCGGGCCCTGACGGCCGGTCATCATCACCGAATAGGCGCGGGCGAAGCTGTCCGGCACATAATCGACGGTGACGGGTTGGGCGTCCCATTTGACGTAATCGCGGATCACCTGGCCCTGCACATGGGCGGAATGGATCCAGTCAATGAACGGGCGGCGTTTGGTTTCGTCCACCGGGCCGGTGGCGCCGATGATGAAGACCGGTGCCCGGTCGAGATAGGCGTAATAGACCCCCATCGGGGCGTGCAGCAGCCCGACCAGATTATGCACGATGGCGATCATCGGCTTTCCGGAATGACGGGCATAGCCATGCGCCATCTGCACCGCGATTTTCTCATGGGTACACAGCATCATCGGCGGATCGTTCTCGCCGTAATTGACCAGGCTGTCATGAAGGCCGCGATAGCTCGCCCCGGGGTTCAGCGCGATTTGCTCGAACCCGTACTGCTTGATCAGGTCGACGATAACGTCCGACTGGTATTTGGTGTTGGATTTCTTGATGCCGCTCATGGGAGTCCCTGCTGTTTGATTGGTGCCGGAAATTTAGCAGGCGGGCGTGAGGGCGGAAAGGGTGGGCGCAAAACTGAATGCCCGGGACGTGCCCGGGCATATTTCCTTATGACTGGACGCCGGCTCGGGGGCCGGGGTCCAGACTCTCTGTTCTTCCTTAGGCCGCTTCACCCCTGCGCCAGGTGATGATATCGACCAGCGCCGGTTTGCCGGATTTCACAACCTTGAGCGCTTCGCGGACAGCCGGCTGGATATCGGCAGGGTTCATGATCGGCCCTTCGGCCCACCAGTCCATGCCGCGGGCGATATGGGCGAAGTCGGGCGCCGGGCCTTCCAGATCCATACCGATATAGGCGCGTTCCGGATCGGTGCCGCGCTTGTTGGCGACCGAGATCTGATGCGCCCAGTCATTGTAATAGGCGCGGTTGTTGTACATCAGGCACAGCATGGGGATTTCGTACTTGGCGGCGATCCACAATCCACCGAGATCAAACATCAGATCGCCGTCGGGCTGGAGATTGACCACCACCTTGTCGGTGTCCTTGTAGGCCAGCGCCACGCCAAGCGACATGCCGAACTGCGTCGCCGTGCCGAGCTCGCGTCCCGGATGACGGTAGGGCTTGTCGAAATCCCATATCTTGCGGACCCAGTCCTTCAAAGTCCCGGCGGACAGCACCCAGTCCTCGTCCTTGATGACCTCCCATATTTCGGCGGCCATGCGGGCTTCGTGCATCGGGTCGTGATCCCAGAATTTTTTCACGTCCTCCTGCCACTTGTCCCACTGGGCGTGGTGCTTGTCGCTGACGGTTTTTGTGCGGTCCGCGATCTTCTGCTGCAGCGCCGCATCGCCCGCGATCTTTTCCTTGCAGGCTTCGGTCAGGGCCGGGATGGCGTTCGCGGTGTCGGACAGAATCCGCATATCCCAGTTATGATGCTTGTTGTAATCGGTCGCCCACTTGGAAATTTCGATATCGGCAAATCCGATATCGATCCATTTGCAGTCCGGCGTGGTAATCGCCTCCACTTGGCGGGTTTCCCAGTTGGGCTTGTGCGACCCCCGGGTCCAGTCCACCACGTCCAGCGCGCAGACCACATCCGCGCCCTTGAATGCATCACCATGCATGGAAACGCTGAGCGGATGCTTGTTGGGGAAGCCGAGGCGCTTATTGATATCGAATACGCCGCAGCCGAGTGTTTCAGCCAGTTCCACCGTATCGTCGAACCCGATCGGCGCACGGGCGGCATATTCCGTGAGCAGGATCGGATAGTCGGCGGCCAGCAACATATCCGCGGCCTCTCCGATCAGCTTGGGATCGGCGGCGAGACGCGGCGGCACCTTGATTGCCTCGGGCGGCGGAATTTCGATCTCCTCGGTCAGTTCGCCTTCCTGCAGCCCGGCGTCATAGACCATGTAAACCGGACCCTGCGGTTCGGTCATCATGATGGAATAGGCGCGGGCGAAACTGTCCGGCACGCCATGAATGGTGCCGGGCTGATAATCCCACTTGGTGTAATCGCGGATGGCGGACCCCTGCGCGAAGGCGGTGTGAATCCAGTCGATAAACGGCCGGCGGAGTTTTTCATCCATCGGGCCGGTCGCGCCCATCAGGAAAATCGGGCAGCGGTCGATATAGGCGTAATAAACGGCCAAGGGCGCGTGCAGCAGTCCGACCACGTTATGGACGATGGCGGGCATCGGCTTGCCGATCGCCTTGGCGTAGCCGTGCGCGATTTGTACCGCCAGCTTTTCGTGGTTGCACAGGATCATCGGCGGGTCGTCCTCGCCGTAATTCACCAGGCTGTCATGCAGCCCGCGATAGCTCGCGCCGGGGTTCAGCGGGATCGCCGGAAAATCGTATGCCTTGATCAGATCGACGATGATGTCTGACTGATAGCGTGTATTGGCCTTGCGGATAAACTGGTCTTCGGACATGAAGCTTTCCTGTGTCTGGAGGGTTTGTCGTTGGACGTGAGTCTATCAAGCAAAACGCCTTGGGGCCAACCTGGACGATGGGATTTTTCCGTCCCGCCTTTGCATAGTCGGTGGGGGGAACGCTATAAGGGGACAAAGAATTCTTGCTCAGGGAGATTCCCCCAAAATGGTTCAGAAATTCGGCATCGGACAGCCCGTTCCCCGTTATGAAGACCCGCGCCTGTTGACCGGCGGCGGACGGTATATGGACGACAATACGCTGCCGCGTCAGACGCGCGCCTATATTCTGCGCTCTCCCTTTGCGCACGCGAAGATCCGTTCCATGGACATTTCAGCGGCCAAGGCGGCCCCCGGGGTGATCGAGGTACTGACCGGTCAGGATTATGTCGATGACGGGTACGGCATTCTGGAATGTACCCCGAAACGCAAGCGCCGTGACGGTACCCCGATGTATGAGCCCGCCCGCCGCGTCCTGGTGCTGGACGAGGTCAAGATGGTAGGCGATTACGTCGCCATGGTGATCGCCGAGACGCTGGAGCAGGCGAAAGACGCCGCCGAGCTGATCGAGGTCGATTACGAACCGCTGCCCGCGGTTTCCACCCCTTATGAGGCGGCACAGCCCGGCGCGCCCAAGGTGTGGGATGAGTCCGAAGATAATATCTGTTTCGTCCATCTGGTGGGCGACAAGGAAGCCACCGACGCGGCGATCGCCAAGGCGGCCCATGTGGTGAAGGGGCGTTTGCCGGTGAACCGCAGCGCGCATGCCACGATGGAGCCGCGCGGCGCGATCGGCGATTACGACGCGGCCCGGGATTTCTGGACGCTCTATACCGCGGTTCATTACCCGTGGCAGGTCCGCGAAGAACTCTGCAACAAGATTTTCGACGTTCCGGAAAGCAAGATGCGGGTGGTCTGCGGCGATATGGGCGGCAGTTTCGGTCTGCGCGGCGGCACCTATCAGGAAGTCGTGCTGGTGCTGTGGGCGTCGAAACGCGTCGGGCGGCCGGTGAAATGGGTATGCGAACGTTCCGAAGGGTTCATGAGCGATCATCACGGGCGCGATGTCCATTGGGAAGGCGAGATCGCGTTGGATGAGAATTTCAGGTTTCTCGGGGTGCGGGCGCAAAGCTGGACCAACGTCGGCGCCTATCTTGCCTCCAAGGGCACGCTGCCGCCGGTCGCCAATCTCGGGACCATGGCGGGGACATATGATATTCCGGCGATGCATTGTGATGTCTCCGGCGTCTATACCAACACCAACCCGATTTGCCCGTTCCGGGGCAACGGGCGTCCGGAAGCCTCCTATGTGATCGAACGGCTGATCGACCTCGCGGCGGATGAGTTGGGCGTCGATCCGGCGGAGCTGCGCCGTCGCAACCAGATCGCGCCGGACGCTATCCCCTACAAGACCGCTTTGGTCTTTACCTATGACAGCGGCAATTTCGGGGACAATCTCGAAAAGGCGCTGGAGATGGCGGATTATGACGGGTTCGCGGGGCGTAAGGCGGAATCGGAAAAGAACGGCAAGCTGCGCGGCATCGGGATTTCCAACTCTATCGAGCGCGCGGCGGGGCCGAGCCTGGAACAGGTGCAAATCCGTTTCGATTCCTCGGGCACGGTACAGCTGAATGCCGGCACCAGCCAGCAGGGGCAGGGGCATGAGACGATCTACAAGCAGATCATGAATGAAACGCTCGGTATTGATCCCGATATCGTCAGCTTTGCTGAGGGGGATACCGCACTGCTGGCTTTTGGCGGCGGCACGGGTGGGTCGCGCTCGGCCACCATCGGCGGCAGCGCCGTGCTGAAATGCTCGGAAAAAATCATCGAAAAGGCGACAAGGATCGCCGCGCATCAGCTGGAAGCCGCCGAAGCCGATATCGAATTTTCGGAAGGCACTTTCACTGTCGCCGGCACCGACCGGACGATCAGTCTGACCGAAGTGGCGAAGGCGTCCTACAAGCCGGGCACATTGCCGCCTGATATTGAGCCTGGACTGGACGCGGTATTCACCTTTGAAGCCACGGCGGAAAACTTTCCCAATGGCTGTCATATCTGTGAGGTGGAGATCGACGAGGACACCGGCGTGATTGATGTCGTCCGCTATAACGTGGTGGATGATGTCGGGACGGTGCTGAACCCGTTGACCCTGAAGGGGCAGATACAGGGCGGCGTCGTCCATGGCGTCGGCCAGGCCTTGCTGGAAGAAATCGTATTCGACGGCGATAGCGGACAGCTGATCTCCGGGTCCTTCATGGATTACGCCATGCCGCGCGCCGATAATCTTTCCTTTATCGAGGTCCAGTCCAACCCGTGCCCGACAGCGACCAACCCGTTGGGCGTGAAAGGCGCGGGCGAGGCGGGAACGGTCGGCGCGGTGCCCGCCGTGATGAACGCGGTGGTCGATGCGCTTTCGGTTTACGGCATCCGGCATATCGATATGCCGGCGACGCCCGCGAAAGTCTGGCAGGCGATACAGGAGGCGAAGGCGGCCGCCGCCTGAGGTCATAATCATGCTGATGATCGATAAACCCGTCTGTATGGAAGACGGGGAGGAGCCTCTTTACGGATCGCTGATCTGGCCGGGAGATAACGAAAACGGAGACGCGGTGCTGATCTGGGCGGGTTCCGGCCCGACCGACCGGGACGGTAACGCGGCGGGACTGCAGAATAACAGCATCAAGATTTTGGCGCAGGCGCTCGGCGGGGCGGGTTATGCCGTGCTGCGGACGGACAAGCGCGGGATCGGTGAAAGTCAGGACGCGATGGGCGATGAATCCGCCATCCGTTTTGGGACCTTCGTCGACGATATGTGTGCCTGGGCCGCCTGGCTGAAACGCGAGGTAAAGCCGAAGCGGCTTTTCCTGCTTGGGCACAGCGAAGGCGCGCTTGTCGCCACACTGGCGGCGCAGCGGCTGGAGGCCGACGCACTGATTCTGGTCGCCGGTATCGGGTTTCCGCCGGCGCAGCTTCTGCGGCGGCAATTGGACAGTCCCGATGTCGCGCTCGCGCCCGACGATCTGCGAACGATTTTCGAGATCATGACGGCGCTGGAAGACGGCAAGACGGTTCCCGATATCCCCGAGGAGCTGATGGGGCAGTTCCGTCCGTCGGTGCAGCCTTATCTGATTTCCTGGTTCGCCTATGATCCTGCGGCGGAGCTCGGCAAGGTCGAGATCCCGACGCTGGTGGTTCAGGGCACGCTGGATTTACAGGTTTCGATGGAAGACGCGGAGCGTCTGGCCGCATCACGCGATGGCATTCGTCTGGCGCGCATTCAGGACATGAACCATGTGCTGAAATCGACGACCGATTACAACCCCGATAATTACGGCACCTATAACAAACCCCTCCTGCCATTGGCGGAGGGGCTGTTTTCCGAAATCACGGGATTTATGGATTCGGTTTAGGGCGCAAGGCGCCTGGTTTGATTTTCTCTATGCCACCGGGTTGGGGCCGAGATGCGGGAAGGCCGAATGTTCATGCGGCAAGCGCACCGGCATCGCGTCAGTGACATATTCCGGCGCCAACTGATCGAGCGATGTCACCCCGAGCAGACCCATCGTTGTGGTGATTTCCCGCTCCATCAACTCCAGGCACTTCACCAGCCCTTCCGATGCCCCGGCGCCCAGCGCCCAGGCCTGAAGCCGGCCGATCGCCGCGTAATCGGCGCCCATCGCGATCGCCTTGATGACGTCGGTGCCGCGCGTGAATCCGCCATCGATAATGATCTTGGCCTTGCCGTTCACCGCCGCGGCAATCTCCGGCAGGGTCTGGATATTGCCCAGCACATGGTCGAGCTGCCGCCCGCCATGGTTGGAGATATAGATCGCATCGACCCCGTGCTCGACGGCGAGCGCGGCGTCTTCCGCCGTCATGATGCCCTTGACGATAAACGGCCGGTCGCCGATCTCATCCTGGATCATTTTCACCGTGTCCCAGGTGATCTTTTTCTGCCAGTCGCGGGCGGGCACGCGGCGCAGGGCAAGCTGTGAGGGGTTAAGCCGTTCGCGGTTGCCGTAGAACGCGCTGTCGACCGTCAGGGTCACGGAGTGATAGTTCGATTTGACCACCCGTTTGACCAGGTCCTTGATCCAGTCATCATCGCCCCGGACATAAATCTGGAAGCTTTTCGGATGGGGGCTGTTATCGGCGACTTCCTCGAGGCTGGGCTCGGTCACGGTCGACAGGAAATTGACCGTCCCGAACTGTTCCGCGGCGTCGTCGACATCGAGCGCGCCCTTGGGCGAGAAACGATGGATGCTGCCCATCGGCGCCATCAGCACCGGCATGCGCAACTTGTGCCCGAAGAAATCGCTGGAGGTGTCGATTTCGCTGACATCGCGGCAGATACGCGGACGAAAGGCCAGGGAATCCAGCGCCATCCGGTTGCGGCGTAAAGAGGTCTCGCTCTCGGCGGCGCCGCAGACGTAATCCCAGTTATCCTGATCCATATTGCGCCGGGCCATCAGGATCATGTCGTGCATGGTCAGAAAATCGGCATGGGTGGTCATCGGTATCTCCCTGTTGACTTATTTCTTAGAAGGCGGCTCAGGTCAGCCGGCCGCCGGGTATATGCGGAAAGGCGCTCATTTCGTGGCTCGGCCCGACCGGGCGCGTCTTGGTCAGATAGGACGGGTTCAGCTGGTCAAGCGAGGTGACGCCCAGCAAGCCCATCGCGATCTCGATTTCCGTCTTCAGGATATCGAGGCAATTCATCAGGGCCTGCTGTCCGCCGGCGGCGAGCGCGAAGGCCTGCAACTTGCCGATCCCAACGGCCCGGGCGCCGAGCGCGACCGCCTTGACGATGTCGGTTCCCCGCATGAAACCCCCATCGACATAGACTTCCGCCTTTCCGCCGACCGCCTCGACGATATCCGGCAAGACGCCGATACTGCCGCGGTCATGGTCCAGCTGGCGGCCGCCATGGTTTGACACATAGATTGCACTGGCGCCGTGATCGATGGCCATCAACGCATCCTCGACGGTGCCGATCCCCTTGATGATCATCGGCCCGTCCCAGATGCGGACCATGTCGTCCCAGATATCCCAGCTCAGCCCGGCGAGATATTCGCGTCCGGCGGAGTTACGCCGCGTCGGCGGTTCCCAGCCATTCATCTTTTGCCGTTCGCGGTTGCTGTAGACGCAGGTGTCGACGGTGACGACCAGGGCCTTGTAATTGTGATCCTTGACCCGGCCGAGCAGTTCCTCGATCCATTCGCGCCCGCCCCGCACATAGATCTGATAGAATTTGGGATGCAGCGTGTTAAGGCCGATTTCCTCAAGGCTCGGCTGTGTATGGCCGCTTTGAATGTTGATCAGCCCAAGTTCTTCCGCCGCTTCGTCGCTGCATAATGATCCTGCCGGGGTGACGATTTGCAGGGATGCCACCGGCGCCAGAAAGACCGGCATCGATGACGGGTGGCCCAGGATGGTTGTCGACATGTCGACCTTCGACACGTCGCGCAGGACACGCGGAATAAAGGCGAGCGAATCCAGCGCGTGTCTGTTTCGCCGCATGGAGGTTTCGGTCTCGCTGCCGCCGGCGAGATAGTCCCATACCGGCCCGGTCGCGTTGCGCCGCGCGCGGACAATGATTTCGTGATTGGTCTGAAATTCCCACTCCATCGCGGGCACGGCTCCGAACTTGTTGGATGTTGGCAAAAACTTTAGTGCCGGACCGGAAGCTTGTCACCTCGCCGGCGGCGCTTTTACCAGGTCGGTCGGCTGGCGGGGAAAAAGCGATAATATTCGTCTCTAACGAGACAATAATTTTCTATGGCAATCATTTGATAAAAAAGAGACCTTTCGATAGGCTTCCGGTCATAAAAAATGTGATGGCGCACAGCGCGATGTATCGCCGCGCCCGGAAACAGGGAAAATTGATCATGGCGACAGCGACCGAATTGACGACCCGCAAACCCGCGAAGCCTCAGGAACCGGTTATCGACCCGGCGGCGTGGACCAAGGACGATCTCGACAGGGATCAGGGCTGGGTTCATCCGCTGACAGAGGGGCAGGTGAAAGAACTCGACGATACCGTCCGGCGTCTTGAAAAGGACGGCGTGGAGTTGATGGACATCACGCCGGATATGTATGACATGCCGACGCTGTCGCCGCGTCTGGCGGAGATCAAGGCGGATATTATCGAGGGCAGGGGGCTGGCGGTTATCCGTGGCGTGCCGGTGGTGGATTACAGCCGCCTGCAATCGGCGATCGCCTTCTGGATTGTAGGGCAGCATATCGGGGAGCCGGTTTCGCAGAATGCCAAGGGGCATCTGCTGGGACATGTCGCCGATCTTGGGGGGACGACGCTTAAAAACCCGACTCATCGCGGGTATCAGACACATGAAACGCTGCCTTATCACTGCGACAGCTGCGATATCGTCAGTCTGCTGTGCCTGCATCCATCGAAGAGCGGCGGTGAATCGCTGTTGACCAGTTCGCTCAATCTTTACAACGAAATGCTCAAGCGCGCGCCTGAACTGGCGGCGGAGTTGAGCAAGCCGATCTATCGCGACCGGCGGAATGAAATTCCCGAGGGCAAGGACCCGTGGTTTATATTGCCTGTATTCAATTTCTATGAGGGTTACCTGAGCGTCAGTTGGCAGGGCGGCTATATCCGCTCAGCGCAGCGTTTTGAAGAGCTGCCACGGCATTCGGAGGCGCTCAAACAGGCGATT
>Ga0181579_10002165_pt1 | contig 15984 bp, 13 predicted proteins | sample 071ome_24_FD_132996 | JGI IMG/M metagenome (GOLD analysis project Ga0181579, IMG submission 132996) | Coastal salt marsh microbial communities from the Groves Creek Marsh, Skidaway Island, Georgia - 071402CT metaG (megahit assembly) | ecosystem: Environmental > Aquatic > Marine > Intertidal... | reverse complement strand
CGGGCCGAGGGGCGGAGCCCTTCGTCGCCGTGGATTGGGAAACCGCGCTGGATCTCGCCGCCGGGCAGATCGATAGGGTTCGCAAGGACCATGGCAACAGCTCGATCTTCGCCGGGTCCTATGGCTGGGGGTCGTCCGGGCGCTTCCATCACGCGCAAAGTCAGGTGCATCGCTTCATGAACGCCGCCGGCGGCTATGTCCGGCACAAGAACAGTTACAGCCACGCCGCCTTCGAGGTGATGATCAAGCATATCTGCGCCGATATGCGCGAGGATGTGCTCGATCAGATGACCCAGTGGCCGCAGATCGCCTCCGACGCCGAGTTGCTGGTGTTGTTCGGCGGGCTGCCGCACAAGAACGCCCAGGTAACCTCGGGCGGGGTTGGCCGGCACACTCTGCACGAGGGCCTGCAAGCCTGTTATGACGCCGGTGTCGAGTTCGTGAATATCAGCCCGTTGCGTACCGATGTCGCGTCGATGTTCGAGCCCGAGTGGCTCGCGATCCGGCCCAATACCGACTCGGCGTTGATGATGGCGCTCGCCCATACGCTGGTCGCGGAGGATCTTTACGACAAGGATTTCGTGGCCCGCTACACGGTCGGGCTGGAGCGGTTCCGGCCCTATCTGATGGGTGAAAGCGACGGCCAGCCCAAGGACGCCGCCTGGGCCGAGGCGATTACCGGCATACCCGCCGCGAGTATTCTCGATCTCGCGCGACGGATGGCGGATTGCCGCACGATGATCATGACCGCCTGGGGCATTCAGCGTGGCCATCACGGCGAGCAGCCGGTCTGGCTGACCGTGGTGCTCGCGGCCCTGCTTGGCCAGATCGGCTTACCCGGCGGCGGCTTCGGGATCGGCTACGGCTCGGAAAACGGCATCGGCAACGCCACCAAGCTTTTTAAATGGCCGGCGCTTCCCCAAGGCACCAACGCCGTCGATGATTTCATCCCCGTTGCGCGGATCTCCGACCTGCTACTGCGTCCTGGCGAGACCTACGACTATGACGGCGAGACCCGGACCTATGCGGATATCCGCCTGGTCTATTGGGCCGGTGGCAACCCGTTTCACCATCATCAGGACATCAACCGTCTGATAGAGGCGTTCCGGCGTCCCGAATGCGTGATTGTCAACGAGGTGCATTGGACCTCGCTGGCGAGGCACGCGGATATCGTGCTTCCGGCGACCACTGCGCTGGAGCGTAACGACATGATGGTCGCGCATTGGGAGCCGACCGTGGTTCCCATGCACAAGGCGATCGATCCGGTCGGCGAGAGCCGCGACGACTACGACATTTTCGCTGAACTATCCCGGCGCTTGGGCTGCCACGAGACCTATACCGAGGGTCGCGACGAGATGGAGTGGTTGCGCTACCTCTGGGATCAGTCGCGTCAGCGGGCCGGCGGCGCGGGCTTCGAGCTTCCGGATTTCGATAGATTTTGGGAGCAGGGGCCGCGGGAGTTGTTGAACGCGGACGAGCCGGTGATTTTCCTGGACAAGTTCCGGGCCGATCCCGAGGCCAACCCCCTCACGACGCCCTCGGGCAAGCTCGAGATTTTCTCCGAGACGATCGCCGGTTTCGGCTACGAGGATTGCCCAGGCCACCCGGTCTGGCGTGAACCTTTCGAGTGGCTCGGCTCGGCGCTGACGGAAACCTATCCGTTGCACATGATCTCGAACCAGCCGAGCACGCGGTTGCACAGCCAGTTGGATAGCGGATCGGTCAGCCGCGGCTCCAAGATCCAGGGACGCGAGCCGATGACCATGAATCCGGGCGATGCCGCCGCGCGTGGGATCGAGAACGGCGACGTGGTCCGGGTCTACAATGACCGGGGCGCCTGTCTAGCGGGGGTGATCCTGAGTGACGCGGTAATGCCGGGCGTGATCCAGCTCGCCACCGGCGCCTGGTACGACCCGGAGGAGCCGGGCCGGATCGGCTCGCTCTGCAAGCACGGCAATCCGAATGTCCTGACCCGGGATATCGGCACGTCCAGCCTCGCGCAGGCGCCGACCGCGCATACCGCGCTGGTGGAGGTCGAGAAATATGAAGGGACACCACCGGAAGTCACGGCGCACCAACCGCCGGTGATCCTGGAACGTGGAGAATAGGGGATGAGTGGGATGGACTTCAGCGGCAAGGCGGTGCTGATCACCGGCGGCGCAAGCGGTATCGGACGGGCCAGCGCCTCGCTCTTCGCCGGTTCCGGCGCCTCGGTCGCGGTCTCCGATATCAACGAGGAGAAAACCCGCGAGGCGGCGCTGGAACTCGGTAACCAGCACGTGGCGGCGCCGGGCGACGTGGCCGACGAGGCTTCCGTCGCGGGTATCGTCGAGGCGGCGCGCGCCGGTCTCGGCAAGATTGATATCCTGATCAACTGCGCCGGCGTGTCCGATACCTTCGCGCCGACGCTAGAGCAGTCGATGGCGCATTGGCAGCGGATCATCGATATCAACCTGACGGGCACCTATCTCACCTGCCGCGCCGTCGCCGGCGAAATGCTGGAGCGCGGCGAGGGCGCGATCGTCAATATCAGCTCGATCGCCGGACTGGTCGGCTTGCCGTATCGCAATGCCTATACCGCCTCCAAGCATGGCGTCGCCGGGGTTACCAAGTCTCTGGCGAGCGAGTGGGGGCATCGCGGCGTCCGGGTGAACGCGGTGTCTCCAGGTTATGTCGCGACGCCGATGGTCAAGGACTTCATCTCCAAGGGCCTGGTCGACGAAAAGGCGATCCAGCGCCGCACGCCGATGGGTCGTCTGGCGACGCCGGAGGAAATCGGCAATGTCATGATGTTCCTGGCCTCTCCTCTGGCGAGCTATATCAACGGCGCGGTGATCCCGATCGATGGCGGTTATGTCGGGTATGGCGCCGCGGGGCCGGCGGTCGACATTGACTGACCCCAACGACGCCGCCGGCGTGAAAAACTGGTGGCGGGAGAGGGCCGGCGAACTCGGCACCGCCTTGTCCCTTGAAGCACGGGTGCTGCACCGCGAGGATAGCCCCTACCAGACAATCGAGATCCTGGAGCATGACGCCTTCGGGCGGTTTCTGGTGTTGGACGGCTATATCCAGGCGAGCCAGGCCGATGAGTTCATCTATCACGAGATGGCGGTGCATGTGCCCTTGCTCGGCCGGGAGCGCGAGGACGTTTCCGTCCTTATCATCGGCGGCGGCGACGGCGGCATCCTGCGAGAAGCCCTGGTGCATGACTTCGTCACCTCGGTGACCATGGTGGAGATCGACCAACGGGTAATCGATCTCTCCAACCACTATCTCGGGGTGCAAGGTGATTACGCGGACCCGCGCGTGACCCTGGCGGTGGAAAACGCGGCGGGCTTCGTCACCGAGGCGCGGGCCAAGGGCAGGCTCTTCGATCTCGTGGTTCTGGACCTGACTGAACCCGTCGGACCGTCGGCGGCATTGTTCACCGAGGAATTCTTCACCGAGCTGGTGGAGCTCGTCTCGCCGACCGGCGTGATTCTTGATTCCGACAGTATATTCCTGTCCGTCGGCGGTGGGCATTTTCTCCAGGAAGAAAGCGCCGGGGGAGAAAATCTGGTCTCGGTCATGCGCCGCACCGGATTGCTGCCGCATATCGAGATTTATCGGGCCAATGTCCCGTTCTATCCCGGCGCGGATTTCGGCTTCTTTCTTTATGGCCGCGACGGCGTGTCCTTGCGCGCGCCGGTCCGAGACTATTTCGCGCGGCACTATGATCCCGACATCCACCGCGCTTCCTTCGTTTTGCCGCGCTGGCAGCGGAGCTGGCTCGAGGATTAGTGACAGGTGGTGGCGCACTCAAGACCCTTGGAGATCCTGGATCAGTCACCAAGGCCTAGCGCTGCCAAGTTGCACGTCGTCCTCGCGCACGCGGGGACCTCCAAAAGCCTGAAACCGTGCGTTTCGCGACTGAGGTCGTCGAGGTCCCCGCGTTCGCGAGGACGACGGTGATTGATGATTGATGGGTCATTGCGCAACCAATCGCGGTAGCTCGCCGAAGAATTAGCGTCGGTTTGGGCAATGCGCCGCCGTTTTGTTTCCAGATCCGTGTTGAACATCGAAACGTCGTCGCTCTCGTTTGACCGTCCGGCGCGGCTGTTGGATGGTTAGGCGCGTTTGGTTTCGCGCGGCGGAGCACTATTCGGATGGATGAGAATCAAAGCCCAATCGCTGGCCTTATGAGCTTTCCGGAGCGAGAGGCGACCCGCGACCATGCCTATCAGGAGCGCAAGCTCAAGGCCTGTGGGGTCGATCCGGCGCTCTATGGCGACAGCGTCGAGACCGGGCTGTTCGGACAGGATTGCTTCAAGGCGATGACGGCGGGCGGCGTCGTGCTCGACGGCATGGTGCATATGGCTCAGCGTTTCGAGTTGCTGGCTCCCGCGCGGCTGGGTGAGCGCCTCGGCCAACGCGGATGGGTCGCCTCGGACGAACCTGATCCCCGAGGGCGCCGGATCGTCCAGGTCTTTGAGTTCCCGCGCCGCGACGGCGCGCTCTCGGCGCGGGCCGAGATGTTCCGTCTGAAGCCCGACCCGGAGAAAATGGGAACCAGTCGCGGCACCCGGCGCGGCGCCGAGGACCCGCGTGCGAACATGCTCCAAATCGCCGAGAAAACCATGCAGCCACGAGATGTCACGGCGTTTTCCGAGGATGTTGGGAATCTCATCCATTTCGATCCGGATTTCGCTGGTCGCTATGGTTATCGCGCGCCCATATCCCAAGGCATTCAAACCATGATCTGGATGATGGGAGCATTGGCGGAGAAGGCCATTCCCACGCGATTTGACGTTACCGCGCGTTTCGCGCGGCCGATTCATTGGGATGACACGGTGACGCTTTGGCGCGACGCGGAGACCGGGACGCCGGCGCCCAGGCTGCTGCGCGCGATCAACGCCGAGGGTAAGCTCGCGGCGGAACTGCGCGTCGATCACATCGACTATGAGTAAACGAGAGATACGGAGTGGCTGGGTATATGCGAACGATCTCGGAGCTGTTTGAGAACGCGGCGCGGGTCGCGGGGGATACCGTGATTCATTGTCCGGACGGTGATCTAACCTACCGCGAGCTTGAGAGCGAGATCCGGCGCGTTGCCGCCGGCTTGCGGACGCTGGGTGTAGGGCCGGGGGATCGGGTCGGGTTCTGGCTGCCGAATCTGCGGGCCTACCTCGCGCTGTTGGGGGCGTGCGGGCGGCTCGGCGCGATCGTCGTCGCGATGAACACGCGGTTCCGGCGCGCCGAGATCGAGGATGTTCTGCGCCGGGCCCAACCCAAGGTCTTCGCCTTCGTGCCGGCGCTCGGGCGGGCCGACCACATGGAGATCCTCTCCGGGATCGACCGCGATCTTCTGGCCGGCGTGGCAAGCGCCATTCAATGCGATGGTGAACCGGTAAGCGTGCCAGGCCTGAATGTGGTTCCCTACGCTGATCTCGTGGCGCATGAGCCGATGGACGAGGTCCTCGGCGGCCCCGACAGTGGTTGCGCGATCTTCACCACCTCCGGCACCACCAGCTTGCCGAAATTCGTGCTGCACAACCAGGAGCAGGTCGTGCGTCACGCGGGCGACGTGGTGCGCATGTTGGATTTGACGGCGCCGGGCACGATGGTGATGCAGTCGCTGCCGTTCTGTGGGGTGTTCGGCTATGTCTATCTGCTGGCGACCTTGCGGGCCGGCGCGCGAACGGTGATGCCGATGATTTTCGAGGCGACCCGGTGCGCAGAACTGGCGCTGGAACATGAGGTGACGCATATCGCCGGCGGCGACGATATGTTCGTGCGGTTGATCGAGGAAGGCGACCGGCTGACCGGCGGTGCCGAGAAACCGTTTCCCAAACTGCGTTTCTGTCCCTACGCAAGTTTCAATTCGGCACTTGCGGACCTGCCGAAGACCGCCTATCGGCGCGGCTTCCCGCTTGTCGGACCGTTCGGTATGAGCGAGGTGTTTTCGTTCTTCTCCTTGCGACGCCCGGATGATCCCGAAGAGATCCGCACCAAGGGCGGCGGGGTTTTGGCAAGCGACGAGGCGCGGGTGCGGGCGCGGGACCCAGAGAGTGGCGAAATTCTTGGGCATGATGAGCAAGGCGAGCTCGAAATCTGGTCACCCAATCTCTTCGTCGGCTATTTCGGCAATGCCGAGGCGACCGAGAAGGCATTTACCGAGGACGGATACTTCAAGACCGGTGATCTCGGTAGCACCCAGGCGGACGGGACCTTCACCTACGCGGGACGCATGGGCGACGTGCTGCGCCTGGGCGGGTTTCTGGTCAATCCGCTGGAGATCGAGACCCATCTTTGCGCCCATCCGAGCGTCAACGATGCCCAGACCATCGCGCTCGCCACGCAGAGGGGCAATCGACCCGTGGCCTTCGTGATTCCCGAGGGCGGAGCCGAAATCGACGAAGCCTCCTTGATCGCCCATTGCAAGGACCGGCTCGCGGCGTTCAAGGTCCCCATCCGGGTTTTCGCCATCGAGGCTTTTCCGAGCACACCAAGCCCGAACGGCACCAAGATCCAGAAAGGCGCGCTACGCCGCATGGCCGAGGAGATGGTGGAGCAATAGCGCGCCGCGTTGTTCCCGACTGTTTCTCGGGGTCAGGCGCCGGCCGGATCGAATTCCCGGTCTTTCTTGGGAATCAAGCTATAGGGATGATCATAGCCCGGCATGGCGGCGATCCGCTTTGACCAGGCCTCGATATTCGGCCAGCGGGTGATCTCGAGGCCACCTTCCGCCATGAAGACCATGCGCCCCCAACACCCTAAATCCGCGATTGAGCATGCATCGCCGACCAGCCAGTCCCGCCCCGCCAGCGCCGCGTCAACGACATCGAGCGCGCTCTCGGCCAAGGGCGTGAAATAGTCCATCACCGCCGGGTCGACCTTGCGGAACCGATTGTAGTGCCTGACCTTGGCGACATTGGTGATCGCGTCGGCCTCCCAGGACAGCCACTCGCGCGCCCGCCATTGATCCTGTTCACTGGTGGGGAGAAAGCACCCGGTCTCGCGGGCGAGATAGTCCAGGATGATGTTCGACTGAACCACGATCAGGCCGCGGTGCGCCAGTGCCGGCACCTGGCCGTAGCGATTGATCGCGAGGTACCAGTCTTCCTTCTGAGCGCCATATTTCAAGTTCACGGTACGAAACGAAAACGGCAAGCCCGATAGGCTCAAGAACATCATCGGCTTGAAGCTGGAACTGGAGGTAAAGCTGCCGAAGAGCGTAAGACGCGTGGGATCCAGGTTCATTTGATGTTTCGCATTCCGCTAACTTGGACCCTTGGCTCAGTCGGGCTTAACGAGGCTCGCCCGTTTCTCCGCCTCGGCCCGTTTCAAGGCCGCGTCAGGGTCGGGATAGTTGTTCACCAGCTTGGCGAGACTGTCGGTCAGGTCCTTGAGAGCGGCGACAGGCGTGCCGCGAAATTGCGGCGTGCAGACCAGCTTCAACGCGTTCATGAGGGTGTCCAGCGCTTCCTGGCGGTGCATCTTGCCTTCCGCCAACGGGAAGATCAGCTCACACAGGCTGTCGCCGACCTTGGTGGTCAGCTCATACCCGAAAGTGCCGCCGAGATCGCGAACCCGGCATGCCCCTCGATAGGCAAGGTCATAGGTTTCCTTGGTGAAGCCGCCCTCGGCCTTGATCCGGGCGACGATCTCGACCAGGGCGCGCATGTCCTTTTCGACCCAATCCGGATACTTTTCGGCGATATTCTCAACGAAAGTCTCGGCGCGCTCGAGGGCTTCCTCGCGGGACATGCCCCCCTTGCGGTTGGCCATGGTCGTGAAGCGGGTTTGCACGTGCATGATCTTGACTTCGGGCGCGTCGGATTTGGGAGCACCGGCGCCGTCTGAATTCTCGTCGCTCATATCTGTCACCGTTTCTCGAACATTTTTTCCATTTCCTCGTCGCTCACCACTTTTTCGGGTTCATCCTCGAGATCAATGGCCGCGTCAGCCGCCCGTCGCCCGACGCCGTTGGGCAGACCCTCGGTCTTGAACCGCCGGTCCGATATAGACGGCGGTCTGGACGAAGGCCCTTGGTTCCTACGCGATCCAGGCCAAACGATCATAGACCGCCTTGGCCGATAGTGGTTTGGCGATAACGATATTGACGCCGGAATCCCGAGACCTTTCGATATTTCTTTGTTGGGTGTGACTGGTCAGTATCAGCACGGGAATGAATCGGGCTGGGTTACTCTCGTCGGCGCGAAGCTTCTTGATCAAGGAGAACCCATCGACTTTTGGCAGGTTGATGTCGCAGAACAGCACGTCGACATTGCGCACGGGAATGTCCCTCAGCGCCGCTTCGCCGTCGATCGCGTCAATGACATTGGTCGCGCCGTAACCACGGAGCAAGCCGTGCACGATGCCGCGAATGTTTTCGTTCGCGTCGGAGATCATGAAGTTCAGACCCTTGAAATTCAGACTCTTACTCGACATCGACGGGCCAGTTTCCCATTTGCCGCCCCGTCCATGTGTTGATTCGAACGGCGCGCTATTACACATGTTTGGTCGAAGGGGGCCTCGACCCAAGTCATTGTTGACACGGATTATCGTCTATCCGGTTCGGTTTAGTACAATGCTTTTAGTACCACCGGGATTAACGAACCGTGAACTTCGGTGAAAGGTAGCAACATGCGGTTAACCGATGAAGAAAAAGCCATGCTGGCGGGAGAGCTCGGCGCCGCGCGGCAATGGGCGATCGACCATCAGCTCAAGGTCGGGCGCATGTTCGACGCCGAGGACATGGTTCCGGTCAGTCAGGCGCATATGATGGCGGATCCGGAATCTCTTGGCGAGGCGGGTGTCGCCTTCGTCGAGGGTTTCGCGGCCCTGTCCGCCGACGAGCGTCGTGTTCGGGTTCCCATGATCACCGATCCCAGGGGGGTGGACCTTACGTGCTACGAGCCCATCGGTCAGACCGAGGCGATGGCGGCGCTCGAGCGCCGGTTCATCGCCGCTTGCGAGGCGCTCGGCATTCTCATGACCGATACATGTGTCAACTATCAGACGATCATGCCGCCGGTTTTCGGTGATCACCTGGCCTATGGCGATACCGGCGTGGTCATCTACTCCAACAGCGTTTGCGGCGCGCGGTCCAATTTCGAGGGAGGGCCCTCGGCGCTGGCGGCGGGCTTGACCGGACGCACCCCGCGCTACGGCCTGCACCTGGACCGACATCGTCGCGCGACATGTCGTTTCCTGGTGCGCGAGCAACCCACCGGATTGACGGATTGGGGGGTGCTCGGCGCGGTGATCGGCCGGCTCGCCGGGTCCTACTGGGAGGTGCCGGTTATCGAGGGGATCGAGCGCGCGCCGACCTCCGATGCCATGAAGCATTTCGGCGCGGCCATGGCCAGCCACGGCTCGACGCCGCTGTTCCACATCGTCGGCATCACGCCCGAGGCTCCGAGTTTGGCCGCCGTGGGCGGCGAAACCCTCTCGGCCAGGGAAATCACCGCGTCCGACATGGATGCCCTGCGCTCGGACTTCGGCGGGATGGGAGAGAAAGTCGATGTCGTGGTGTTCGCGGCGCCCCAGCTTTCCATCGTTGAAATGCGCGATGTGGCGATGCTTTGCGAGGGACGGCGCCGGCATGCCGATACCGACGTTATCGTCTGCACCTCGCCGACGGTCTACTCGGACTCAGAGCGCATGGGGTTCAACGCGACGATCGAGACCTTTGGCGCGCGGGTGCTTCGGGGCACCTGCTTTTATCAGCAATACGCCCGAGAGATCGGCGAGGCCAACGGCTGGACCCGGCTGTTGTCGAACTCGGCCAAGATCGTGAATATTCTCGGAGGCTACGGCTACAAGCCGGCGCTGGCGTCGATGGAAGCCTGTATCGCCTCGGCGGTGGCGGGGGAGGTTGTCGCCAGGGAGGTCGCGGAATGAGCGCGAAACCAAGAACCCGGGAGCTGAAATGTCATATCGGTATCGGCGAGATGGTGACCGGCGAGGCTCTCGTCGCCAGCGATAATTTCTCCGCCCGCTATGATCTTGATCGGATAAAGGGCGTCTTCTCGCGGCCCCAGCATGCGCTGGCCGGGCAATCCTACGACGGCAAGATCCTGGTCATGAACACGGCCAAGGGCGGCGTCGCGACCGCGTGGATGCTCTATGAGATGAAGGCGCGCGGCATCGTGCCCAAGGCGATCCTGTTCAACGCCGCGAACACGATTCTCGCCCAGGGCGCGGCGCTGGCGGATCTCGCGATGGTGGATCGATTCGAGGCCGGTGACGTGACCAAACTGATCAAGAACGGCGAAAAAGTGACGGTCTATCCAGCGGAGGGCCGTGTCGTCGTCGAAGAGCGGGAGAGCTGATCAGTCGCGTGGGATTGGTTCGCTCTTCGGTGGATCTTTCCGGCGCGCCGGTCCTTGACCGAAGGATTCTCCCTCCTTGGCCAGGAAGGTGACTTCCTTGCGTGACGAAGGTCGGCCCAGGACATGATTGCGATGCGGGAAGCGCCCGAACCGCGCGACGATGTCGCGATGTCGGGTCCAGCCCTTGATGCTGCGCTGAATATACGGTCGCCACGGTGCCGGGCCTTGGCGTTTCAGCGCCTTCAGCATGGTGATCCCGGTATCCTGGGCGGTTACGTCCTCTGAATGATGAAACGGATGGTAGAGCCAGATCCGAGAGACCGGATGAAGCGGCTTGTCCAGGTTCCGGCGGATCGCCGACGCCATGACCTCGAAGGCCAACGCATCTCCGGAATAGGCGTCTACGGTGTTGCGATACAAGTTCCGCGTGAACTGATCCAACAATATCACCAGAGCCAGAGCTCCCTCGGACGTATCGCCCCAATCCTTAAGGTCGCCGCTTCGGGCGCGCTCAACCAGATCGCCGAACCGGGCACGGATTTCGTCGTCGACCGGCGTACCGCCCCGGTACCACCACTCCCGCCGGTCAAACGCGGCATCGGGGCCGTCCAGGGCCGGGCCATGCCAGAACTGGATGATGTCGGTGATGGCTTCGGTGGTCATTGCGAGTGCCTTGCGGAAGGATGGATGTGTAGACTGCGAGCGACGCGTGAAACGCCAAGAGGAGAGACTGTGATGGCCACGGCGATGATTACCGGTTGCGACTATGGTATCGGCTTCGAGTTGGCCCGCCAATATGCCGCCGATGGTTGGCGGGTTCATGCGATTTGTCTGGACGACGCGAGCAGGTCCAAGCTGGAAGCATTGGGCGCGGCTGTTGTTTTCCACCGCCTGGATGTTTCGGACCAGTCCGGTCTCGAGGCCTTGGCGACGCGGCTTGACGGCGAGGCGATCGATCTTTTGATCAACAACGCCGCGACATTCGCTCCGGACGGCCCGGGGACATTGATGCTTCCCGATATCGACGAGTTTACCCGAGTGATGCGGATCAACGCCGTGGCGCCCGCATACGTTGCCGCCGCCTTCGAGGAACATGTCGTGGCGAGCGACAAACGCGTGATCGTGTTCATCGGCACACGTTCGGGGTCTATCGGCGATAACGGCTCGGGCGGGCACTACGCCTATCGTTGCAGCAAGGCGGCGCTCAACATGGTGGCCAAGAGCGTGTCGATCGACTTCGCGCCACGCGGCATTACCGCCGTCGTCATGCATCCGGGTTCCGTCGCGACGGAGACCCGCAAGGGTAACGGCATTCCCGTTAGCGAGAGCGTTTCGGGGCTACGCAATGTCATCGCCGGTCTGACGCCGGAGATGTCGGGCCAGTTCCTGCGTTTTGACGGGGGCGAAATCGAATGGTGAGCGCCGATAGCCAAGGCGCTTCCAATCGGATCGGCGACGCCCCGACGCGCCGCGAGGACGGGGCGTTCCTGACCGGGCGCGGGACGTATCTCGACGACCTTCGGTTTGAGGGATTGGGCCACGCGGTCTTCGTGCGTTCGCCCCACGCTCATGCGCGAATCTTGGAAATCGACCTGTCTGCTTCCTGCGCGGCCCCGGGCGTATGGGCCGTTCTCGACAGCCGGGACGTGTCGCGAGACGGGCTGAAGCCGCTGGCGCCGACGGTTCAAGCCAATCCCAAGACCGGGGAACCCTTCGCGTTCCTTCCGCAGCCGCTTTTGGCCGAACAAGTTGTTCGACATGTCGGAGAGGCGGTTGTCATGGTTATCGCGGAAACCTTGGATCAGGCCCTCGACGCGGCGGATCTGGTGGCCATTGAGTACGAGCCCTTGGCCAGCGTCATCGCGCCGGACGAGGCTTTAGCGACGGACGCGCCCGCGCTCGCTCCTGGCGTTCCCGGCAATGTCTGTGTGCGCTGGCAAGCCGGTGATCGCGCGGCGGTCGACGTGGCGTTCGAGAGCGCCGCGCATGTGGTCGAGCTGTCGCTCCACAATCACCGGATCGTAACGAACCCGATGGAGCCGCGCGGCCTGGTCGGTGTCTGGGATGGCGAGGAGCGACGTTATGTACTGCATATCGCGACCCAGAACCTGCATTTGATCCGCGACGCGACCGCGGCCGCGCTGGATATGGAACCCGATCGGGTGCGTTTCGTGGCGCCGGACGTCGGCGGCGGGTTCGGTACCCGGAACTATCCCTATCCGGAATACCCGTTGGTTGCCTGGGCCGCGCGGAGATTGGGTCGCCCCGTGAAATGGAGCGCCAGTCGTTCGGAAGGGTTCCTGAGTGATCATCAGGCCCGCGACCACCACTCGACATCCCGACTCGCGCTCGACGCGGAAGGCCGGTTTTTGGCGCTGTGGGTCGAAAGCGCGGCCAATCTCGGCGCCTATCTCGTGGCCTCGATGGGGGTTGTGGAAACCGTGCTCTACGCGCATCTGCCGGGGACCGTCTATCGAATCCCGGCGATCGCGCTCGACATCAAGGCGGTCCTCACGAATACAACCCCGAACGGCGTCACCCGGGCGCCGGGCTATGCCGAGGCGAACATGGTGATTGAGCGTCTGATCGACGCGGCGGCGCGGCAATGCGGTTTCGATTCCGCGGAGCTGCGCCGGATGAACATGGTGCCGCGCGAGGCGATGCCCTTCACCAACGCGCTCGGCGAGACCGTCGATAGCGCCGCCTTCGCGGAAACCCTGGACATGGCCCTGGAGCGCGCGGATGTCGCCGGCTTCCCGGCGCGAAAGCGTGAAAGCGAGGGGCGCGGGAAGCTTCGAGGACTCGGTTTCGCCTATCACATTAAAGGCACGGGGGGCTCGCCGCATGAAAACGTGGAGATCCGTTTCGACGAAGCCGGAACGATCTCCCTGTTTACCGGCACCCAGACCATCGGCCAGGGGCATCACACGACCTTCCCACAGATCGTCGGCTCGCTCCTCGGCGTGGATGATGCGTTGGTTCTGCTTCGCGAGGGCGACACCGACCTCATTCCCATGGGCGGCGGTCATGGTAGCTCGCGCTCAACCTACATGGCCGGTACCGCGATCTTTCGCGCGGTCGAGGAGATCATCGCCAAGGCGAAGCCGATCGCCGGTGAGGCGCTGGAGGCCGCCGCCGACGACATCCGGTTCGAGGATGGCTCCTTCATCGTCGCGGGCACCGATCGCTCGATCGGCCTTTTGGATGTGGCCGCGCGGGCGCGGGCGAATGGAAAGCCGCTCGATACCTATCATGCCTGGACCCGTGACTGGATGACGTTCCCCAACGGGGCGCATGTGGTGGAGATCGAGATCGATGGCGAGACCGGGGCGGTCGAGATCGCGGGGTACACGGCGGTCGACGACTATGGCGTCGTGGTCAACCCGACCATCGCCCAAGGCCAGGCGCATGGCGCGATCACCCAGGGGATCGGACAAGCCCTGATGGAGCGAACCGCGCATGACGATCATGGTCAGCCCCTGGCGGCGAGCTTCATGGACTACGCCATGCCGAGGGCGGACGACCTTCCGTTCTATGACCATGCCTTCAACCCGACGCGCTGTACCACGAACCCGCTGGGGGTGAAGGGATGCGGAGAGGCCGGCGTCGTCGCCGGGCCGCCGGCGATCGCCAACGCCATCGTCGATGCCCTGGCACCGCTCGGCGTAACCCGCTTTCACGGCCCCGCGACGCCGGAACGGGTCTGGCGAGCCATGCGGAGGGACGACTAACGGGTCGTGCCGGCCTTTGTGTGAACGAAGCCGATGATCATCTCGATGGCGCGGCGCGACGCAGGCGAGTCCGGATCCTTGCCGACAAAGGCGTGCGGCTCACCCTCGAATTTCTCCAGGGTGATTTCACCGCCGCCGGCGCGGTAGGCGGCGGCGAAGCGATCGGCCATGTCCGGGGTGAGATTATCGTCCTTGGTTCCCTGTAACAGCAGCACCGGTGGACGTTCGGACTGCTCGCCGCGCTCCAGGATCATCTGGGGATTGCCTTGCTCCATCGCTTCCACCGACGGCCAATAGGCGTGGTGGGCGTCGATGAGCCGTTGAATGCCCTTTTCCTGAACCATCCGATAGCGGGCAAGCGGGTCGAGCACCGCCCAGCAGAGCGCGACGAAGGCGGCCTTGGCGTCGACGTCGAGGTTCGCGCCCTCCGGAGTAAAACTCGGATCATCGGGACGAAGCGCGCTCAACATCGCCTGATGACCGCCGCTGGAGGTGCCGAGCAGCCCGACGAGCCCTGCATGGGAGCCGAGGCTCTCGGCATTGGATTTCAGCCAGCGGATCGCCGTGTTGATGTCTTGCAGGGCGGCGGGATAGCCAGCGTCGGGGGGCATGCGGAAATCAATCGCCATGACAACGACACCGCTCTCCGCGAGGGGCTTATGGATCGGCGTGTTGGTCAGGCGGTCATTCGACGTCCAGGCGCCGCCATGAACCTCGACAACAGCGGGGAAGGGGCCCGGACCTTGCGGTCTATATAGCCGCGCCAAAAGCGCCTTGTCGTCCGGGCGCGCGTACTCAACGTCTTCGATTTCCACGGTGAATGAGGGGGCCATCGAAATCTCCCAATCAAGCGCCTAGGCCGCGGCGAGCACCATATGCGCGCATTTCTCACCGATCATGATCGACGGCGCGTTGGTGTTGCCGGAGATCTGGGTGGGCATGATCGAGGCGTCGGCGACGCGCAGGCCCTCAATACCGTGGACCCGAAGCTCGTTGTTCACGACCGCCATCGGGTCGCTGCCCATCTTGCAGGTGCCGACGGGATGGTAGGTGGTCTCGCCATATTCCTTGATCCAACCGAGGATCTCGGCATCGGTCGTCAGGTTTTCGCCCGGTAGAACCTCGGTGACGTCCAGCGGCTTCATCGCCGGCGCGGTCATCACCGCCCGGGCGATCCGGATCGCGGCAATCGAGACGTCGATATCCGACTGCGTGGACAGGAAATTGAATCGGATCGCCGGTGGCGCCGTCGGATCGGCGGAGGTCAAATGGATGCTTCCCGTGCTCTCGGGGCGCATGACATGGGCGTAGCAGGTCACTCCCGCTTTCTTGGAAAGCTTGTAGCCCGGTTCGTACAGCAAAGGTACCCAACCCAGCAGAACGTCCGGGTCCTCAAGGCCCTCGCGTGACTTGACGAAGGCGCGCAACGGCGCCGCGGGGATACCCATCATGCCTTTCTGGGTGAACACATATCTGAGGGCCTGCCACACCATCCCGAGCCCGCGGCCCTTGTCGTTGTAGGTCACGCCCGGCGCGCCGATATACCAGCGGGTTCGCGGCGCGTAGTGGTCCCGCAGATTTTCTCCGACGCCCCCAAGCGCGTGTCTGACCTCGATTCCGAGATCCTTCAAGCGGTCTGGTTGGCCGATGCCCGACAGTTCCAGCAATTGGGGCGAATTGATCGAGCCCGCGCAGAGAACAACCTCGCGGTTCGCCTTGGCCTGTCGCGGGGCGCCATTGACCGAGTAGCGGACCCCGACACACCGTTTTCCCTCCAGGATCAGCCCCTCGGAAAGCGCGTCGGTTTGGATCTTGAGGTTCGAGCGGGACTTTATCGGATCCAGAAAGCTATGCGCGGTGCTCATCCGGCGGCCGCCGGCGATGGTCGCCTGGCTCATCGAGATTCCGTGCTGGGAGGCGCCGTTATAGTCGCGGTT
>Ga0181579_10002164_pt1 | contig 15985 bp, 10 predicted proteins | sample 071ome_24_FD_132996 | JGI IMG/M metagenome (GOLD analysis project Ga0181579, IMG submission 132996) | Coastal salt marsh microbial communities from the Groves Creek Marsh, Skidaway Island, Georgia - 071402CT metaG (megahit assembly) | ecosystem: Environmental > Aquatic > Marine > Intertidal... | reverse complement strand
ATCCTGGCCTTTGACATGATGGGCATTCTTGTCCGGATGCTTGGCGGCAGCTATCCGGTGATGCAGATTTCGGCGCTTCGCAATTTCTTCGGGGTGATTCCGGCGCTGATCCTGCTGTGGCACGGCCGGCAGTTCGCGGCCCTGCCGCGGCTCAACCGCCCCCGCTTTCATGTGATCAATCTTGTGCGCTCATCGGCTGTTGTGACAGCACAGCTCTGCTTCTACACGGCCTTGACAAAAATCGAGTTCGCCACCGCCGGCGCGCTCGGCTTCAGCGGCCCGATGTTCATCACCGCGCTGTCGGTGCCGCTTCTCGGCCACCGCATAGGCGTGTGGCGATGGGGCGCGGTCTGTCTCGGCTTTGCGGGTGTGGTGACTGTTCTGCAGCCATTCCAGGACGGGTTCTCCCACTATATGGTGCTGCCGGTGATCGCCGCCTTCTGCTACGCGACCTCCAGCATTCTCGTGCGGTTCTATCCGCCGGACATTCCCTCGGCGGCGATCCAGTTCGGGCAGCAGACAGCCACCTGCGCGCTGGCGACCCTGGTGGTGATCCTGTTCGTCGACCCGGTCCCGATTGCCAATCTCGGCGATGCCGGCCTGTTCGTGATCATGGGCGCGCTTGGCGGCACCGGTGTTCTCAGCCTCGCCATTGCCTACAGGCTGGCCGATCCCAGCAGCGTATCGCCATTCGAATATTTCGGCATTCCGGTATCTTTCGCCCTTGGATGGCTGTTCTTCGCCGAGGCACCTTTTGACGATCTGTTTCCGGGTATTCTGTTTATCGTCGGGGCTGGTATCATCATCATGCTTCGCGAGCGTCATCTGTCACGTCGTCGCAACACCGCCTGAGGAGGCCCGTCATGTTCGAACCAACACTCAGCGATGATGGACAATGCCTGACCCTGACGGACCATGGCAGCGGGGCCAGCGCCCGCTTTCATGCGGTCTGGCTTCGCGACAATGCGTGGGACGAGGCCACACGCTCGCCAGGCAATGGCCAACGTCTGATCAAACTTGCCGACATTCCGGCCGATCTGGCGATCACCGGCGCTGCGGTCAACGCGGCAGGTCTTCAGGTCACCTTCTCGAACGAAGCCGCGCCGATCACCTATGACCCGCGCTGGCTGATGGATCATCGTTATGACCGGACCGGGCCGGCACCGGCACGCGGATGGCTGCCGCCGGGTATCAGATGCTGGGATTCGGCGCTCGGCAACGCTCTGCCGACAGCCCGGCTGGGCGATATACAGCAGGATGAGGTGGCGCTGCGCGACTGGCTTGGCGATCTGGTGACATATGGTTTTGCGCATCTGTCGGACGGGCCGGTCGAGGACGGGGCGCTGATGAAGGTGGTTGATCTGTTCGGCTATGTTCGCGAGACCAATTACGGGCGGCATTTCGAGGTGCGCACCGAGATCAATCCGACCAACCTTGCCTATACGGGGCTGGGGCTGCAGGCGCATACCGACAACCCCTATCGCGACCCGGTGCCGACGATCCAGATCCTGTACTGCCTTGAAAGCTCGGCCGCCGGTGGTGACAACATGGTTGTCGACGGCTTTGCGGCGGCGCGCCGGCTTCGCGACGAGAATGCCGCCTGGTTCGATGTGCTGGCCGACCATTGCGCGCGGTTCGAATATGCCGGTGGTAACGATACAAGGCTGGTCGCGCGGCGCCCGATGATCGAGCTGGCGCCGGATGGCGAGCTCGTCGGCATCCGGTTCAACAACCGCTCCGCCGCCGCGCTGACCGATATTCCCTTTGAAGCCATGAAGACCTATTATGATGCCTATCGTCGGCTTGGCGAGATTATCGACGATCCGGCCATGGAAGTGAGTTTCCGGCTGGAGCCGGGCGAATGTTTCGTTGTCGACAATACGCGCGTCCTGCATGCCCGCGAGGCCTATGGCGGGACCGGCCATCGCTGGCTTCAGGGATGTTATGCCGACCGGGATTCACTGATGTCGCGCTTCCGTGTGCTGAGTGACGCGGCGGTGGGGTGAGGATGGCGGCCTGTCATGCCGCATGACGCGCCGCTGAACATCGTGGCACCATGGCACTGTCGGGGATGTCAGCAAAGCCGTCGACCCGGCCACCATCATAGACCCGGGTAAAATGGTGAATATCAACTGGACGGGGATCACCCGGGATATCCCCGCGGAACCGGACCATGCTGCGGATAATCATTCTCATTCTGCTGGCGCTGGTGGTGGCACTGCTTGTCACGCGGTTGTTGATGCGACGCTCGCCGCGCCTGCGCGCGCGAGTGGCCGGGGTCATGCGCAGCCCCTTTGTCCGACAGATCCTGATCGGGGTCGTGCTGCGGATCATCCGGCTTCTGATCTTCCGAAGGTGAGTGACAGCGCCGACGCAAACCCTGCAGCAACCGTCGCAACTGGGCCATTTACAAGCCATCTTCGGCCGCAAGCTTGAAGCAGTCACGCGGCATATAAAGGGGAAAACGGGATATGCGGGAGCATGCGCAGGCGGTGGTGATCGGGGGCGGCCTTGTCGGTTGTTCCATTCTTTATCATCTGGCAAAGCTTGGCTGGCGGGATGTCGTTCTTCTCGAGCGAGACGAGCTGACAAGCGGGTCGACCTGGCATGCGGCGGCGAACATCCACGGGCTGCACGACAACAACAACATCACCCGTATCCAGCATTACACGATGAATCTTTACAAGCAGCTGGAGGCCGAGACCGGACAGGGATGCGGGGTCTTCCAGCCCGGATCGCTCTATCTCGCCCAGACCGAGGAGCGCGAGCACCAGCTTCGCCTGCAGGAGGCGAAGGCGAAATTCTACGGCCTCGGCTTCTATGAGATCAGCCGCGAGCAGGCGCTGGAACTTCACCCGCTGGCGCAGTTCGATGATGTGCGCTGCATCATGTTCGAGCCGGATGGCGGCAATGTCGACCCGTCCGGCGTCACGCACGCCTATGCTGCCGGCGCACGCATGCTCGGCGCCGGGATCGAACGGTTCTGTCCGGTCACCGGCACCGAGGCACAGCCCGATGGCAGCTGGATCGTGCGCACCGAAAAGGGTGATATCCACACCCAGTGGGTGGTCAACGCCGCCGGGCTGTGGGGGCGCGAGGTGGCGGCGATGGCCGGGCTGACCCTGCCGCTGCAGCCGACCGAGCATCAGTATTTCGTGACCCAGGCCATCCCCGAGGTCGCGGCGCTTGGCCGGCGCCTGCCCTCGATCGCCGACCGGGATGGCGAGTATTATTTCCGCCAGGAAGGCAATGGGCTGCTGATCGGTGCCTATGAGGAGAAGATGAAGTTCTGGGCCGAGGACGGCACACCGCTCGATTTCGGGCATGAGCTGTTCGATGACGATCTCGACCGCATCATGGACAATGTGATGCGGGCCATCGAGCGTGTGCCGGCCGCCGCCGAGGCAGGGGTCAAGCGGGTCATCAACGGGCCGATGATCTGGAGCCCGGATTCAAACGCGCTGTTCGGTCCGGTGCCGGAATTGCGCAACTATTTCTGCTGTAACGGCATCATTCCCGGTTTCAGCCAGTCCGGCGGTCTTGGCCTGCTGGCGGCGCAATGGATGATCGAGGGGGAGCCGGAATGGGACATGTTCGTCTGGGATCTGGCCCGTTTCGGTGACTGGGCCGATGCCGCCTTCACCAGGGCGCGGGTCCGTGACCAGTATATTCACCGCTTCAAGATCCACTTCCCGAACGAGGAACGCGGTGCCGGCCGGCCGGCCAGAACGCGCCCTGCCTATGAGACGCAGCGCCGGATGGGGGCGGTGTTCGGGCTGAATGCGGGATGGGAGCACCCGCTGTGGTTCGCCGATGCGCCGGATACGGACGAGACAGCGGGGTTTGTCCGTCAGAACTGGTTCGCGCCAGTCGGCCGCGAGGCGGCGATGCTGCGCGACCATGTCGGCGTCATCGATATCTCGAATTTCGCCAATTACGTCGTCAGTGGCCCGGGCGCGCGAAGCTGGCTTGACAAGCTTGTCGCCAATCATGTGCCGGGCGAGGTCGGTCGGTCGTGCCTGACGCCGCTGATCGGGATGCGTGGCGGCGTTGCCGGTGATTTCACCATCACCATGACCGGTGATGACAGCTATATGATGATCGGGTCCGGCATGGCCGAGCGCTATCATCAGCGCTTTTTCGACATGGTGCCGATGCCGGAAGGCACGAGCCTGGAGGTGGCGACGGCGCGGATCGCCGGTTTCAACGTCGCCGGACCGAAATCACGGGCGATGCTGGCCAGCCTGACCGATGCCGATCTGTCGAATGACGGATGGCGATTCATGCGGTCACGCACAATCACCGTTGCCGGGGTGGAATGTCTTGCCATCCGGGTCAGCTTCACCGGTGATCTGGGGTGGGAGCTTCACTGTGCCGAGTCCGACCAGCTGGCGCTCTATAAAGCGCTTCTCGAGGCGGCGGCGACGCATGGCGGCGGTCCGGTCGGCGGGCGGGCGCTTGGCGCGTTGCGGATCGAAAAGGGCTATGGGTCATGGGGGCGCGAATATTCGCCCGAATACTGGCCACAGGAGGCCGGGCTGCATGGCCTGATCAAGCTCGACAAGGAGTTTCTGAACAAGGATGCCTATCTGCGGATCAGCAACACACCGCCGCGCGAGAGGCTGACCATGTTCGAGGTTGATGTCACGGACGAGGCCGATGCCAATGGCGGCGAGCCGATTTTCCTTGCTGACGGCACGCCGGTGGGGCGGGTGACCTCGGGCGCCTATGGCTATACGGTCGGCAAGTCGCTTGCCATCGGCTATGCCCGCGAGGGGGTCGTGGCGCCGGGCGACAGGGTCGATATCTATATCCTTGGCAAGCCGCATATGGCGACGGTGCTGGCCGAACCGCCTTTCGACGCCGGCGGGGCGCGATTGCGGACCTGATCGACCGGCGACAGGCATGAGGTCATGACCGGGGGCGGAAGGGTCGATGAACAAACAGCTGTCACAGGTCGGTGATTTCGTCTTTTCCCTTGCCCCGCCCGGTTTTGTCCCGCCCGGTCTTATCCTGTGCGGTCTTATCCCGCGCGGTCTTGTTATCCTCTGGCCTGTCCATTTCCGTCTGTGAGGCGCGGCCGCGCGGTGTCACCAGCGCCAGTCCCAGCATCATCATCGCCACCGAGGCCCAGACCCAGGCCGAATGGGTCTCGCCGAACAGGACAATCCCCCAGATCACCCCGGCCAGCGTGACGACATAGCCTGTCTGGCTGGCGAATACCGGTCCGGCAAGCCCGATCACCATGACAAATGTGGTGTAGGCGACAGCGTTGATCAGGCCAAGCCCGATGATCGTCCATTCCACGGTACCGAACGGGAAGGCCGGCAGGAACATCTGGCCGGTCAGGATCGCCACCGGCAGCATGATCATCGCGGCGAACAGGTTCATCCCGCAGGCCGTCCGCACCGGTCCGATATCCTGCAGTGACGGCCGCGCCAGATAGATGTTCTCCAGCGCGTAGCAGACCGCGCTGATACAGGCCAGCAGCACCCAGGGCATGGCGGCGCGGCTGGGAAGGCTACTTTCCGGCACGACCAGAAACCCGATCGCCACCGCCCCGCAGACAACGCCGGTCAGGCGGATGGCCGATATCCGTTCGCTGCCGATCATCATCGCCACCGCATAGGTGATGATCGGGATCAGCGTGACGGTGATCGACAGCACGCCCGCCTGGACATGCGGGGCGGCAAAATAGAACAGGCTGTTCGGGACCGAGGCGCCGAGAAGCGCGACAATCACATAGATGCCGAGATACCGCCCGGTGATCTGCAGGGGCCGCCGCCGCGCCAATGTGTAGACAAGCAGGATCACGCCGCAGACAAGCGACTGCCAGAAGGTGACACCAAAGGGTGTGCCGCCCGCCTTGACCACAATCTTGGCAAAGGAGAAGGACAGCCCCCAGCTCGCCCCCATCACCAGCAGCGCCGCCCAGGGCAGCAGCCTTGTCACCAGTCCGGAATTTGTCATGAAACCGGGATCAACCATCGCCTTCGCCTCTGGCCTTTCACGGCGGTCCGGCCGTGGCCGGTCTGCCTCTCCCCCGCATGAAACCGCTACGCCGGGTCCGGCGGTGTCGGTGTCATCATCGCTGGCGCTATCACCCATGGCGCCATCATCGGCGGCGCTCGCAATCCTGCTGGCCATCTTCAGCCTGACCCTCGCCGCCTGTGGCGGTGGTGGAGGCGGTGGTGGTGCAAAGCCGGCGGTGAAGAAACAATTCACCGAGGTTGAAGATACAGTATCAGCGTCACCAAGAATGCAGGTGCCGTCCTATGCCCTTGGGCTTGCAGGTGCTGACAATGCTGGCGGGTCCAGTGGATATAAGGGGCAAGGCGTAACGGTCGCTGTCATCGATGGTGAATTTGACGTAGACCACCCCGATCTGGCTGGGGCATTCAGGCGTGATGTTCGAGGTAACGTGATCGGCCGAAATGTTAGGGAAGGACATGATGATGTCCGACCTATTGAACAACGGATTGCTTCTCCAAGGCCCAATATTCGGGAAAGCGGGACGGTGGCAGACAAGAAACACGCCGAGACCAACCGGGAGGCAAATTTTTCTAGAGAGATTTTGCATGGAACGCATGTCGCCGGAATTATTGGCGCGCGTGACAATCAACAGGGCGGCGTGGGCATAGCGCCAAGAGCAACCATCATTCCGATTGTTCTCTTCCGCGATTATTTTACCCCATCAGAGCATCGATCATGGAGCAGGCGAGATCCGGCCAGTGATTCATATAACAAAAGTAATGAACGGGTAGCGGTGTCAGTGGCTTTCGCGCGCGCACAGAATGCCTTTGTTATCAACAGCAGTTGGGGCCGGGGGCGCAGCCCTTATGAAGTCACCTTCCACAACAGTGTGCGAAGATACCTATTGCCGAATTACATCATGCATGCCGATTACCGTCACGAGGATATCTTTCATGCCAATGCCCGCGCCGAATGGGAGCGAGCCGCGCAAGAGGGCCGCGCCATCGTGTTCGCTGCCGGTAATGACGGCTGGAACAGTGAGACCGGTCGTATCAAGATATTCGACAGGCCGATCAATTTCGACTCACGTGGAGCGAATAAAGAAGTCAGCTTTCGAAATACACGTGGACTGCGCGTCAACGGCAGAGCCATACCGGCCAATATTCCAGCGATGGAGAGTAGTTACTTTCTGACTAGTAACATTTTACGGGGATCATGGCTGGCAGTTGTCAATGTTACAAAGCAGAAGATTATTGCGAGATCGAGCAATGGGTGTGGGATTGCCAAGGATTATTGTCTTGCTGCTCCCGGAACCTATGTCAGATCGCCCTTCGCCGATGGTGAGCAATATGATGTCGCCGACGAGCCGCAATTCATCAGCACAAATAGAAAATATGGCGATATTGATGAAGAGACAGGCGACGGCTACGGCACCTATTCCGGCACGTCGATGGCAGCGCCAATGGTGTCCGGCGCGCTGGCGGTCCTGAAATCAAAACATCCGCGGATGACCGCCCGTCAGGCGGTGAAGGCGGTTCTCTGCACCGCAACCGAACTGCGGGAGAGTGGCCGCACCGGTGTGACCAAGCGGACTGATGACGCGGCAGTTTCTGCCTGTGCCGCCAGCAACGACACCGGCAACGGTCTGACCTACATCGACGGCTGGACGCCGAGCGAGGTCTATGGCCATGGCCTGTTGAACCTGGCGCGGGCGCTGCGGCCGATCGGCCCGACCCGCGCCGCGGCGGCGGGCGCTTTCGGTGTCGCGGCGGCGGCCGATACGCGGGTGGCGTTCTCATCGGCTTTCGGCAATGCCGCGCCGTCACAGGAGCTGGATTTCGGCGGGTTGGACATGTTCGGCCGGGTCTATCGCTTCCGTGCGCCGCTGCAGGACCGGGTGATGCCGGGGCCGCGGCTTGCCGGGGTGATGGCGATGACCGCGGCGCCGCCGCCGGTCGTGATGGGGCGGGGCGAGGGCGTGACAACGCTGCTGCGTCGTTCCACCAATGTCGACAGCGCGATTGGTGATGGCGGGGTGGTCAGCTATCTGGGTGCCCGCTCGCGCACCGACCTTGCGCTGGTGAACCGGCGGACCGGGGCGGCGCTGTCGCCGGCGGCGCTGTTGCGCCAGGGTGATAATGTGGCACCGGTGTGGGAATCACTGGCCCCACAGGCGCGCGACATCATCGGCGCCAGTTCGGACTGGCAGATGGCACCGAACCTTCATGCCGGGGTGTTCTTCTCGCGCGCCACTGTTGCCGCGGCGACACAGCGCGGCGAGTCCTATTCGGTCCGTGACTATGGCGTCAGCAGCCGGGTTGGTAGCCGCGCCGGCGGCGTCGAGGCGCGGCTTGGCCGGATGAATGAAAACGGCCGGTTCCTTGGCAGTCGGCCGGAAGGCGGCTATGCGCTGGCGCGCCCGACAAGGTCGGACTATCTGCGGCTGCGGGCATCGCACCGGCTGGCCCCGGGGGTGTCGGTCGGGGCCGAATGGCTGCGCCTGCGCGCAAGGGTGGATTTCCGGCATGACGGTTTTGTCCGCGACATGGCGCTTGATGCGCGGGCCGCCGGGGTGCATCTGGCGGCAGACGATCTGGCGCGAAACGGTGACAGGCTGGTCCTGCATTATGGCGAGCCGCTGGCGGTGACTGGCGGGGTGATGCGTCAGACCTCGGTCACCGGCTACACATCATCGGGTGCCTACCGGGCGACGGCGCGTGATCTTGATCTGGCGGTCAGGAAACGCCACCGCATGGCGCAGATGGTCTATCAGCGGCCGCTTGGTGGCCGGGTCAGCGGTTTCGCGGCGGCGGCGCATCACCGGAACTGGAGCCATCAGGGCGGCCTGACCAACAATCTGGTCATGCTTGGCCTGTCTCTTACGCATTGATGTGGTGTGAAATCGGGGCGCGCTGAATTGGCGGCTATGCGATGGCGCGGCAAGCCTGTATACCCGCCCCATGTCGGTGACCAAGATTCCACCCGAACCCGACCATCCGCAGCGAACCCCGACCGACGTGCCGTTCGGGACGGTGATCCGTCGCGGCTTGGCGCGGCGCTGTCCGGCCTGCGGCAAGGGGCCGACGCTGTCCGGCTATCTGACGCGGGTCCCGCGCTGCACCGCCTGTAACCTCGATCTGTCCGAGATCCGCGCCGATGACGGGCCGGCCTGGGCGACGCTGATTGTCGTCGGCCATGTTCTGGCATCGCTGATGGTGATCCTTGGCCGCGATGAAAGGGTGCCGGTCTGGGCCGCGATCGCCCTGCTGTTGGCGGTGATGTTGGCCGGTGTTTTCTGGACTTTGCCGCGCGCCAAGGGCTGTTCATCGCGCTGATCTGGCGCACCGGTGCTACCGGCGAGGAACAATTTGCCCATCCGGCCCGCGGTGATGAGCGCCGGGCCACCGACCGGGCGACTGACCGGGCGACCGGGACAGCCGCAAAGACTGAAAGATTCTGAAAATCGGCGCTGAAAGCCGCATTCCGATGAAAAAATGTTTGATTTTTTCATTGAATCCACGCAACGATTTTGGCGTGGGGATGGGGAATGCTGGTCAAATTCGGCAAACAGACAAATAAACACGCGCCGCTGCGCTCGACCGGGTCGATCGGTGCCGATATCCGGGCGCTGCGGCGCTCGCGCAACTGGACGCTGAATGATCTTGCCGCGCGTCTTGACCGTTCCGTTGGCTGGCTGTCGCAGGTCGAGCGCGGCCAGTCCGAACCGGCGCTTGCCGATATCCGCACCGTGGCGGCGCTGTTCGGCCTGCCGGTCAGTTTCTTTTTCAGCCAGAGTCCCGATACGCCGGAGGCCGCCTGGGTGGTGCGGGCCGACAGCCGGCGCACGATGAGCGACGAGGGCAAGGGGCTGGTCGAAAGCCTGCTGTCGCCCGATCTGGGCGGCGCGTTCGAGATCGTACATTCGGTCTTTGCTGCCGGCGCGCGCTGCCCGCAGCCATTCGTGCGGCCGACTGAGGAGGCAGGCTATGTCATCGAGGGGTCACTGACGCTGATCATCGATGGCGACAGGTTCGTGCTCAGCCGGGGTGACAGTTTCCGCTTTGCCGGCGAGACCGTCTCCTGGGTGAATGAGGGTGATGTGCCGGCGGTGCTGATCTGGGTGATCGCGCCGCCGGTCTATTGAGGAGAACTGACGGGACAATCGAGGACAGGCGCGCGGGCGCTCTGGCAAGAGGAAAGCGAGACGCATCATGGACGAGGTATCTGTGAACGAACAGGCGAACAAACCCACCGGCAAGCTGCCGGGCTCGGCACGGGTTGTGGTGATTGGCGGCGGCGCGGTTGGCGCCTCGGTTCTCTATCACCTTGCCGAGCGCGGCTGGCGTGATGTCGTGCTGCTGGAGAAGAACGAGCTGACATCGGGGTCGACCTGGCACGCCGCCGGCAACTGCCCGAACTATGTCGGTTCATGGACGATCATGAAGATCCAGTCCTATTCGACCAGCCTGTATCGCAAGCTTGGCGATCTTGTCGACTACCCGATGAATTACCATGTCACCGGCGCTATCAGGTTGGCCCATTCGCGCCAGCGCATGGAGGAATTCCGCCATGTCGAGCGCATGGGTCGGCAGATGGGCATCGAGTTCCAGGAGATGTCGCCGGCCGAGATGCAGGAGGTCTATCCGTTTCTGGAGACGCATGACCTCTATGGCGGCCAGTGGGACCTGCTTGACGGCGATATCGACCCGGCGCAGCTGACGCAGGCGCTTGCCAAGGGCGCGCGCGACATGGGCGCGACGGTGATCCGGTTCTGCCCGGTGACCGGCGCACGGCGCGAGAACGGGGAATGGGTGCTGTCGACACCACAGGGTGACATCCGCTGCGAATATGTGGTCAATGCCAGCGGCTATCGCGCCAATGAGGTGGGCCGGATGTTCGGCCGCGACGTGCCCTGTATCTCGCTGGCGCACCAGTATCTGGTGACCGAGGGCATTCCCGAGCTGGCGGCGCGTGATACGAAGCTGCCATTGCTGCGCGATCCGGACAGCTCCTATTATCTTCGCCAGGAAAAGGACGGGCTTCTTCTTGGCCCCTATGAAAAGGGATGCCGCGCGCACTGGACCGACGCCTCCGACCCGATGCCGGAGGATTTCTCCTTCCAGCTCTATTCCGACGATCTGGAACGGCTGGAATGGTATATCGAGGATGCCTGCGCGCGCGTGCCGCTTCTCGGCACCGCCGGCATCACCCGCGTCGTCAACGGCCCGATCCCCTATGCCCCGGACGGGCTGCCGCTGATCGGCCAGATGCCGGGCGTGCCGAATGCTTTCGAGGCCTGCGTCTTCACCTTTGGCATTGTCCAGGCCGGCGGTGCCGGCAAGCTGCTGTCGGAGATTATCGTCGAGGGTGAATCCGAGACCGACAGCTGGGCCGTCGATCCGCGGCGTTTCACCGACCATGTCACGCATGACTATGCCAAGGCCAAGGCGATCGAGACCTACAGCCATGAATACGCCATGCATTTTCCGCAGATCCAGTGGCCGGCCGGTCGCAAGGCCAAGACATCACCGCTCTATGACACGCTGGCCGAGGCCGGGGCCGCCTTCGGGTCCTATGGCGGCTGGGAGCGCGCCGACTGGTTCCTGCGCGACGGCGAGGAGGACCGGCCGGCGGACAGTTATGACCGCCAGCACTGGTTCGATGCCGTTGGCGCCGAATGCCGGCATGTCGCCGAGCATGTCGGCGTTCTGGAGCTGACCGGCTTCTCGCGCTTTCTGGTCAAGGGGCCGGGCGCGACCGACTGGCTTCGCGGCCTTGTTACTGGCGGCCTGCCGAAGGTCGGACGGATCGGACTTGTCTATTTCGCCTCCGAGAAGGGCAAAATCCTGACCGAAATGACGGCAACGCGCCTTGGTGAGGATGAATTCCTGATGATGACCGGTGCCGGCGCCTACTGGCATGACCGCGACCTACTGAAGTTCCGGTTGCCGGCGGACAGCTCGATCAGCATCACCGACGTCACTGCCAGCATGGCGACGCTTCTTGTCACCGGGCCGAAGGCACCGGCGCTGATGGCCGAGTTGACCGGCGAGGCGACAGGACATGAGGACTTCCCGTGGCTGACCTACCGGCGGATGAGCATTGCCGGAATCGAGGTGACCGCGATCCGTGTCTCCTTTGCCGGCGAGGCCGGGTGGGAGCTGCATTGCGATATGGGGGACATCAAGCCGCTCTATGACGCGGTCTGGGCCGCCGGCACGGCGCACCGGATCGCGAATTTCGGCATGCTGGCGCTTGACTCGATGCGGCTTGAAAAGGGGTACCGGTCATGGAAGGCCGACCTGACCTCGGACTACACGATGTTCGAAAGCGGGCTTGGCCGCTGGGTCAATCTCGGCAAGGACAGCTTTGTCGGCAAGGCGGCGCTGCAGGCCGAACATCAGGCTGGCGTGACACAGGGGTTCGTCACCCTGACGCTTGAGGATCCCGGCGATGGCGAGCCGTTTGGCGAGGCGGTCTATCTCAGCACGGTGCTGATTGACGGCAACGCCGCCGGGCTCGTGGTGTCGGCCGGCTATGGGCACCGGGTCGGCAAGTCGATCGCGATGGCGGTGGTCGATTCAGCAATGCTGGCGGCTGGTGGTGCCGTCAGCGTCGATGTTCTGGGGCGCGAGCGCGCCGCGGCGCTTGTCGAGGGCGATGTTCTCTATGATCCCGACAATTCACGGATGAAGGTATAGACATGATGGATGTTCCGGCAAAGGCACGCGCTGTCATCATCGGGGGCGGGGTGGTCGGCTGTTCGATCGCCTATCATCTTGGCAAGCTTGGCTGGAGCGATGTCGTGCTTCTCGAGCGTAAGCAGTTGACCTGCGGCACCACATGGCACGCGGCCGGGCTGATCGCACAGCTTCGCGCGACGCAGAACATGACGCGGCTGGCGAAATATTCGCAGGAACTTTATTTCGGGCTCGAGGCGGAGACTGGCGTGTCGACCGGGTTCAAGCGCAACGGGTCGATGACCGTGGCGCTGAGCGATGAGCGGATGGAAGAGCTTCGGCGGTCGGCCGCGATGGCGCGGGCCTTTGGTGTCGAGATCGACGAGATCACCCCGTCGGATATCGCCGGCCGTTATCCGGGGCTGAAGGTCGATGATGCCGTCGGCGGGGTATGGCTGCCAAAGGACGGACAGGCCGATCCGGTGAACATCACCCAGGCGCTGGCCAAGGGCGCGCGTGGCTATGGCGTGAAGATCATCCAGGGCGTCAAGGTCACTGAAATTCACCGGGCCGATGGCCGCGTTACCGGTGTGATGACGGATCAGGGGCCGGTCGAGGCCGACTATGTTGTGAATGCCGGCGGCATGTGGGCCCGCGAGATTGGCGCACAGGCCGGTGTCGCCGTGCCGCTTCACGCCTGCGAGCATTTCTATATCGTGACCGAGGGCATCGATGGGCTGACCTCGAACCTGCCGGTGTTGCGGGTGCCGGATGAATGCGCCTATTACAAGGAAGATGCCGGCAAGATCCTGCTCGGCGCCTTCGAGCCGAATTCCAAGCCCTGGGGCATGGACGGCATTCCCGAGGATTTCGAATTCGACTCGCTTCCCGAGGATTTCGATCATTTCGAGCCCATTCTGGAACGTGCGGTGGAACGCCTGCCGGTGCTGGCGACAGCCGGCATCCAGACCTTCTTCAACGGGCCAGAAAGCTTCACGCCCGATGACCGCTACATTCTTGGCGAGGCACCGGAGCTGAAGAATTTCTTTGTTGCCGCCGGCTTCAATTCGGTGGGAATCCAGTCGGCCGGCGGTGCCGGCATGGTGCTGGCCGAATGGATGGATACTGGCAACGCGCCGATGGATCTGTGGGATGTCGATATCCGGCGGATGCAGCCCTTCCAGGCCAACCGCACCTATCTCCGCACGCGTGTTTCGGAAACGCTCGGCCTTCTTTATGCCGACCATTTTCCGTACCGACAGGTGGAAACGGCGCGCGATGTCAGACAGTCGCCGATCCATGACCGGCTGAAGGAGGGCGGTGCCTGTTTCGGTGAGGTCAGCGGCTGGGAGCGCGCCAACTGGTTCCTGCCACCGGCCGAACGCGAGGCCGGCAGGGAAGCCGCCTATGAATATAGCTGGAAGCGCCAGAACTGGTTCGATTACAGCGCCGATGAACACCGCGCCGTGCGATCGCATGTCGGCATGTTCGATTTGTCGAGCTTTGGCAAGATCAGGGTTGTGGGCCGTGATGCCGAGGCGGTGCTGCAGCGGCTTTGCGGCAATGATGTGGCGGTACCGGACGGCAAGATCGTCTACACCCAGTTCCTGAACGAGGACGGCCATATCGAGGCTGATGTCACCGTCACCCGGCTGTCACCGGATGAATTTCTTGTCGTCACGCCGGCGGCGACAGTGCGCCGCGATCTGCACTGGATCAACGGGCATATCCCCGATGATGCCCATTGCTTCGCCATGGATGTCACAGTGTCGGAATCGGTGATGGCGGTGATGGGGCCGGAAGCCCGCGATTTCCTGCAGCCGCTGATCCCGCAGAGTCTTGCAAACGAAGATTTCCCGTTCGGCACTGCGCGGCCGATCGAGATCGGGCATGGCATCGCCCGCGCACACCGCGTCACCTATGTCGGTGAGCTTGGATGGGAGCTGTATGTGTCCAGCGACATGGCGAACCATGTCTTCGATACGCTGATGCGCCGCTCCGGGGACCATGCCCTGCGGCTGTGCGGGCTGCATGCGCTTGACAGTTGCCGGATCGAGAAGGCGTTCCGCCATTTCGGGCATGACATCTCGAATGAGGATCATGTTCTTGAGGCCGGTCTTGGCTTTGCTGTCAAGGAAGGCAAGCCGGACACCCGGTTTGGCGGCATGATCGGCGCCGATGCGGTGAAGGCAAAACGCAATGATGGCCTGTCGCAACGGCTGATGCAGTTCCGTTTGAGCGATCCGTCGCCGCTTCTCTACCACAATGAGCCGATCCTGCGTGATGGCGAGATTGTCGGCCATCTGACAAGTGGCAATTACGGCCATCATCTTGGTGGCGCGATCGGCCTTGGTTATGTGAAATGCGCCATGGATGGCGAAACCGCCGATGAGCAGCTGCGCTCCGAATACAGTATTGATATTGCCGGCAGCATTGTTCCGGCCGAAGTCAGCTTCCGTCCCCTGTACGACCCCAAGGCGGCCCGCGTCCGGCTCTAGGGCCAGGCCGCCGCATAGAGGAGTGAGCCAGATGACCAGACGCCTCTTCCCCCGGATCCCCGCCTCGTCACGCCGCGCCGGTGGGCGCGCCGCCCGCCGGATGGAACGCGCCGCGCCGCTGGCGGCGGAATTGCGACCGGTCCGGCCCGGCCTGCCAGGCGGTCAATATCGCCCGCTTGATGACGCGGCGGTTCAGGCCATCGACAGCGCGGTCTATCAGATCCTCGAGGAAATCGGCCTCAGCCAGGCGCCTGACAGCGGGATTGCCTGTATGACGGCGGCTGGTGCCATTGCCGGTGATGACGGGCGCGTGCGCTTCCCGCGCGCGCTTGTCGACGACATGCTGGCAAGGGCGGCGCGTGACATCACGCTGTTCGGACAGGATCCAAGGCACGACATGCTGTTGTCCGGTTCGCGCGTGCATTTCGGCACCGCCGGGGCGGCGGTCCATGTTGTCGATGTCGAGAACAACAGCTATCGCGAATCTTATCTGGCTGACATTTATGATGCGGCGCGGATCGTCGAGAATATGGACAATATCCATTTCTTCCAGCGGCCGATGGTGGCGCGTGATGTCCCCGACCCGGCGGCGCTTGATCTCAACACCGTCTATGCGGCAGTGAAGGGGACGACCAAGCATGTCGGTACCAGCTTCACCGAGGCGCCCTTCGTCGCGCCGGCGATCTCGATGCTTCATGACATTGCCGGCGGCGAGGATAAATGGCGCGCCAGGCCCTTTGTGTCGAACAGCAACTGTTTTGTCGTGCCGCCGCTTCGCTTCGCCACCGAATCCTGCCAGGTGATGGAAGAGGCGGTCCGGGCCGGCATGCCAGT
>Ga0181579_10002162_pt1 | contig 15992 bp, 9 predicted proteins | sample 071ome_24_FD_132996 | JGI IMG/M metagenome (GOLD analysis project Ga0181579, IMG submission 132996) | Coastal salt marsh microbial communities from the Groves Creek Marsh, Skidaway Island, Georgia - 071402CT metaG (megahit assembly) | ecosystem: Environmental > Aquatic > Marine > Intertidal zone... | reverse complement strand
CCTCGCCCTGACGCCCGCATGATAGAGCCCGCGCAAGGCCTCTTTATCCATAATCTCGATTCGCCCATATCGTTGCTTTACCGCACCGGCACTCTGCAGGGTCTGAATGGACTGATACAGCGATTGACGTGAGCAGTGCGCCATTTGCGCCAGCTGCTGTGAGGTCAGTCTGACGGTTGTCGGTACCGTCGCGTCGCCACTCATCTCTGCGAGCATCAATAAAAGCCCAGCGACCCGACGCGGTCGCTCCCGTATCAAGTTGTGCTGCTGCAAATTGAGTGCGGCGCGGAAACGGTTGGCTTCGATTTTGAGCACCAAGGGATATAGCTTGGGATGATCCTCCAGTAAGTTGAGAGCGACCTTTCGCGGTATGCCCAAAATCGTGCTACCAGCGCATCCGACGAGGTTTCGCTCGGCAGGGGTGTCATGAAATTGTGCGATCCAGCTAGATGTGCTGCCCGCCCCGAAGATCGCCAGGGTGAGCTCCTCTCCATCCTCAGAGCGGGCCACCATAGCGATCTCACCTCTGACCACCACCCATAAATGGTGATGAGGGTCACCGGCGGCCTGCAAGACTTTGCGGTGTGCTAAGGCGTGTAGTCGACTCCGCGACAGCAGTGCGCGCAAGTCCTTGCCGGGCAGGTGTTCGAAAACGGCCTGCTGCGCTAAAAACTGACCGAGCTCCTGTGCTGAAATGTCTGGCTTCATGATGAAACAGCTGCGGCATCTAATTGTCATATTTTAGACAATTAATAGGTTCTGTCGCTGTTAAATTAGTGCATGCAGGGGGGCGTATGTCGTCAGCTAATTTCAGTCAAATCAACCGGGCCGCACAGATCACGACGCTGTCTCAACAGACATTTGATGTCTGCGTCATTGGCGGGGGCATCACGGGTGCAGGAATTGCCCGCGATGCCGCCCTCCGGGGATTATCCGTGGCGCTAATTGAAGCGAGGGATCTGGCCAGTGGTACCAGCAGCCGCAGCTCGAAGATGATTCATGGAGGTCTGCGGTATCTCGTTGCAGGTGATATCGCAGTGGTTAAGGAATCCGCGTCGGAGCGCAGCACATTGCACCGCATTGCGCCGCACTTGGCACAAAAAACGCCCTACGTCATTCCGACGACGAGCACCCGCAGCAAGTTGACCCTCAGAGCAGCGCTTTGGGCCTACGAGCGATTGGGTGGGGTGGCGCGAGAGGACTTTCACGAAGTTTGGTCTGCCGCTGAATTAGCGGATAAAGAGCCACTGATCGATCGAACGGGGCTTAATGGCGCGGTCGTCTATCCAGAATTTTTGACCGACGATGCGCGGCTCACGGTGGCAACGGCGCGATCCGCGTTGGCCCATGGGGCGAGTGTAGTGACGTATCTCAGCGCGGCAAAAATTACTCGTGAGGGTGATTTTGTGGTGCACGCACAATCGACCCTGCCGGGGGACCCCGCAGAAGTCACCATCCGTGCCCGGGCGCTTGTCAATGCCGCCGGTCCCTGGGTTGATGAAGTTTGCGGTCTAGAGGGAGAGCAACCACAGAGACTGGCCCTCAGCCGGGGTGTGCATCTGGTCGTCAATCACTCTGATTTGCCCGTGTGTCACACCGTCGTCATGCGCACACCAGACAGGCGTCGTATCTTTGCGGTGCCGTTGGGGCGGTACACTTACATCGGAACCACAGATGACTACCACCCCGAATTCGAATACTGGCCACCGGTGACGGAGCAGGACGTCTCGTATCTGCTCTCCACGACGAAAAAAATCATGCCTGAGGCAAGTTTGTCGCCTGAACGCATGGTATCGGCGTGGTCGGGTATCCGACCGTTGGTGGGTGACGGATCCGGGCGTGCCTCTAAAGAGCTGTCCCGCAAGGACGAGGTGTGGGTATCTCCCAGTGGCATGCTGTCGGTCGGGGGCGGCAAGCTGTCGGCGTATCGGGCGATGGCTGAACGGGTGGTCGATCAAGTCGTCGCGCAGCATGCATTCTCGGCGAGGCCATGTGTTACGGCGGAGGTGCCATTACCCGGCGGCGAGGGCGCCGCACGGGCGACTGACTTGAGCACACTGGATCCGGGTGATGCCGAGCGCCTCACCAGGCTCTACGGTAACGAAGCGCCGTCAATTTTGGCGGGCAGTGCGGAGACCGGGTTGATTGCGGCCGAGGTGCGGCACGCGGTGCGTTGCGAGGGTGCGCTTAGACTGGAAGATTACTGGGCGCGTCGCAGCAGCCGCGCGTGGTTTGATGTGGGCGCGGGGTTACCGATTCTCAACGACGCCGCAGACACCATGGGGGCATTGTTAGGTTGGGACAATGTGCGGAAAACCGCAGAGATCGCCAACTGTCGGGAGATTGATCAGGCCAGCAGAGCAGGCTATCTCAGCGCAAATAATGAATCAGGAGACGCCCATGCTCGCCGCGCAATTGGTTGAACTGATCGGCGCAGAGCAAGTCGCTACAGACAGTACGACACTCGCCGCCTATCGCTTTGATCGTTGGTGTCTGAAGCACTGGCGGGACTGGCAGGGCTTGACCGTTGAAGGTCCTGCTTGTGTCGTGCGGCCACGCGATACAGGGGATGTACAGGCGGTAATGCGCTTCGCCGCAGCAGAGGGCGTCGCGATCGTGCCCTGGGGCCTCGGCAGCGGTGTATGCGGCGGTATCGAGCCGCGCGACGATCAGATTTTGTTGGACATGAGCGCGATGAGCCGAGTCGTCGAACTCGACGAGGAAAATCTTTTGCTGACTGTCGAGGCGGGCATTAACGGCCTGGTCGCTGAGGAGCATGTCGCGGCCCGAGGGCTCACGATTGGGCATTGGCCACAGTCTATCGGTATCAGTTCGGTCGGAGGATGGGTATCGACCCGAGCGTCGGGGCAGTTCTCGACCGCCCACGGCAATATTGAGGACATCATTTATTCGCTGGAGATGGTTCTGCCCAATGGAGACGTTGTGTTGCTGGGCAAGGCGCCGCGCGCCGCCGCGGGCCCTGATTTGCGGCATTTGGCGCTGGGAGCGGAAGGAACGCACGGCATTGTCACCCGAGTGACTTTGTCTCTACGGAGGCAACCTGAATGCCGGCGGTTCAGCGCATGGTATTGCCCGGATATGGCATCAGGGTTTCGCGCCCAACGCGAGATCGTGCAGAGTGATTGGCGGCCCCCGGTCATGCGCCAGTACGATGCTTCAGAGGTTGCGCGGTTATTCCCCGATTATGTTTGCGACGACAATGGTTTAATTCTGTTGGTGCACGAGGGGCCCACTGCGCGCGTGAATGCCGAGTGTGAAGCGATTGAGTCCATCATAGAGACGATGGGACTGCGCTCTGCAGACGCGGGGGCAGCAGAGGGTTGGATGAGTCATCGGAACAACGTGCCCGAATGGCGAGACCTCCTTGAACAGGGTTTGATTGCTGACACAATCGAAGTGTCGGGCAGCTGGAGCCAGATAGACACTATTTACCAGGACGTGGTCGCCGCACTCAAAGCTGTGCCGGATTGCGTGAATGCATCGGCGCACAGTTCCCACGTGTACCGCTCCGGTATTAACCTCTACTTTACTTTTGCTTGCATGCCCGAGGACGCGTCGGTGATGGGTGATCGCTACCTGGAGAGCTGGGATCGCGCTTTGACGGCCACTGCCGCTGCCGGCGGTGGTATCGCCCATCACCATGGATCGGGTCGATTGCGGCGCCAGTATCTGCATCATGATCTGGGTAAGTCGGGGATAGATCTGCTTCGCACCATCAAGCGCGCCATCGACCCGCAGGGTTTGCTGAATCCGGGTAACCTGCTCCCGATTGACGAGGTGCCATAGGCGATGCTGTGTCTGGGCTGCACAATGAGCTACTTGTGACCGACTCAATGGAGAAGCCTGCCGATCTTATTCTGGCAATTGATTTCGGCACGCAGAGTGTGCGCGCTCTGGCTTATGAAAAAACCGGTCACTGCGCAGCAACCTGCCAGATTCCGGTGACAGATTACCGGCATCCAGCACCCGGCTGGTCAGAGCATGATGTGAGCGGATTTTGGGATCTGCTTGTCGAGGCCAGCTTGGGACTCTGGGCCAAAGGCGTCGATGCAGAGCGCGTCGCCGGTCTGGTGGTGACCACCCAGCGAGCCACGGTGATTAACCTTGATGCAGCTGGCGAGCCGCTGCGTCCCGCTATTATTTGGACCGACCAGCGCCGCGCGTCTATTCCGAGCAAGCTCCCATGGTATTGGCGCGCTATTTTTGGGTTATTACGCATTCGGTCAGTGGTCGATAACTTTGAGGCAGAGGCCGAGGCAAACTGGTTGGCGCAACACCAGCCGGAGGTGCTGGCCAAGACGGCACACTATCTTTTGCTCTCGGGTTACCTCAATTACCGCCTGACCGATCGTTATGCCGACAGCATCGGTAGTCAGGTGGGGTACTTGCCCTTCGACTTCAAGAAGCATGATTGGTGCGCTGATGCAGATTGGAAGTGGCACAGTGTTGCGCTTTCCAGAGACGTATTACCCGAACTGGTCAGGGTGGGGGATGTGCTCGGTGGTGTCACAGAGCGCGCAGCCAGGGCGACCGGGCTGCCAGTGGGAGCGCCCGTGATCGCAGGGGCCGCCGACAAAGCCTGCGAAGTACTGGGCGTGGGTGCTAATCGGGCAGGCGTGGCCAGCGTTTCCTGTGGCACTACGGCGACCATCAACACGCATCACGCGCGTTACGTTGAAGTCGTGCCGTTTATGCCGGCCTACCCCGCCGCAGTGCCGGCGGAGTTCAATACGGAAGTGCAGGTCTTTCGCGGGTTCTGGATGGTGAGCTGGTTTCTTGACCAATTTGCGCAGCTTGAGCAGCAGCAGGCAGCGGCCTTGGGAGTTGCCCCAGAGTCGCTGTTGGACGATTTGCTCATGCAGACTTCGCCGGGCGCTGAGGGCCTGTTGTTGCAGCCTTTTTGGAACCCCGTTTTGGGTGAAACCGGCCCCGAAGGTCGCGGTAGCATCATCGGTTTTAAGGATTTTCACACGCGAGCGCATGTCTACCGGGCGTTGGTTGAGGGCATCGCTTTTGCATTGCGCGCGGGAAGGGAACGCATAGAGAGCCGAACAAAGACGCCGATTAGACAAATTCGAGTTTCCGGCGGTGGCGCGCAAAGCGACCAGGTCATGCAGATTTTGGCCAATGTGTTTGGGATGCCTGTCGAGCGTTTCGAGGATTGCGAAGCCAGCGGCCGGGGTGCGGCAATGATTGGTGCATCGACGCTGGGTTGGTTTACTTCAGTGATTGCAGCCAGCGACGAGATGCGCGGCGAGACCCAACAGTTTGTGCCTGACCCCGCCATAGCACAGGAGTACGAGCACATTTTCCGTGAGCGTTACCGGCCGCTCTATGCGCGGCTCAGGCCCTTGTTTCTAAGTCAGGTGAGTTGAGGTTTAGGGTGCCAAGTGTGACTGGGCTGGCCTGCGAGCCCCAACCGCAGTGCCGCCCATCGGGGGATAGGTGTCTTGCTGCACTTGGCCTATGATGCCAGCCGAGTGCTGGGTTTTAGGTGAGAAGTTGAATGGTGCGAGTGCTATGGCGACGGCTACGGATTGTGGCGTTGTGCGTCGCCGTCTCAAGTTGTGCAGAGTTTGTAGCCATGGGTAGCGAAGAGAACGCAGCGCCCCCGTTGGGGGGGGGTGCCCGCCCTGACTCGGTTGCTTGGAATCGGAGTGCCGTATACGGGCGCAATGGTATGGCCGCCACCGCGCACCCTCTGGCCTCTCAGATAGCGCTCGATATTCTCAAGCAGGGCGGGTCCGCCATCGACGCGGCGATTGCCGCCAATGCGGCACTGGGATTGATGGAGCCCACTGGGAACGGTATTGGCGGCGATATCTTTTTTATCGTCTGGGACCCCGAAACTATGCGGCTCCATGGCTATAACGGATCTGGGCGCGCGCCGCAGGGGCGCTCGTTAGAGGACCTTAAAGCGCAAATCGCTGCATTGCGCGCGAGTGGCGCGATGCCTGACAGCATGGCGGGTATGCCTCACCGTGGATCACTACCTGTTACGGTGCCGGGTACGGTAGACGGCTGGTTCGCCGCCCACGAACGGTTTGGCCGCCTGCCTATGACGGAGATACTCGCGCCAACTATCCGCTATGCGAGGGAGGGTTTCCCTGTAAGCCCCGTGATCGCCTACTACTTTGAGCGTAACCGCACAGTCTTTGCCGAACAGGCGGCGTTGATCGAAGAACTCGATAACGCCAATGCAATTTGGTTTGCCGATGGGCATGCGCCGCAGGCCGGCCAGATTTTCCGTAACCCGGATCTCGCTAATACCCTAGAGACCATTGCTGCGGAGGGCCGCGCCGCGTTCTATGAGGGGCAGCTGGCCTCCGTTATGGATGCGTATTTCCGTCGGATAGGCGCGGATATGAGGATGGAGGACCTCAGTGCGCACCGGGGTGAGTGGGTCGAGCCAGGCAGCGTCCACTATCATGGCTATGATATCTATGAATTGCCGCCAAACGGGCAGGGGTACGCGGCGTTGCAAATGCTCAATGTGCTGAAGCAGGTTGACTTGCGCCAGTTCCCGCGAGGCTCAGCCGAGGTTTTCCACTATATGGTGGAAGCCAAGCGGCTCGCTTTTGAAGATGTCGCGCGTTACTACGCGGATCCCGAGTTCGCCGAGGCGCCGCTGGCAGGCCTGCTTTCTGAAGAATACGCGCGTGAGCGATTTGCCCAAATTGACCCGAAGCGGGCGACGCCGGCGTTTGGCCCAGGCGAGCCGAAGCTGGAGGGTGAGGGCGATACGACCTATTTAACGGTGGCGGACAGCAGCGGCATGATGGTGTCGTTGATCCAGTCCAACTACCGTGGCATGGGTACGGGCTTAGTCCCGGACGGATTGGGCTTTATGTTGCAAAACCGGGGTGAGCTTTTCTCTCTAGACCCTGCTCACCCCAACGCCTACGCACCGGGTAAGCGGCCTTTCCACACCATCATCCCCGCGTTTGTGATGAAAGACGGCGAGCCTTTCATGAGCTTTGGTCTCATGGGTGGCGGAATGCAGCCCCAGGGCCATGTGCAGGTGTTGGTCAATATCATCGATTATGGGATGGATGTGCAGACTGCCGGAGATGCTGCGAGGTTTAATCACGACGGGGGGCGCCAGCCCACGGGAGTAGACGAGGACGCGTTGGGCACATTGTTGGTAGAGCCCGGGGTGCCTGCGGAGACCGTTGATCGCCTGCGTGCCATGGGTCACCGCGTAGAGGTGGACGCAACGGGCGCGCCCTTCGGTGGTTATCAAGCCATCATTCGCCTGCCTAATGGGGTCTATATGGGCGCCACCGAGATGCGCAAGGACGGTACCGTCACCGCCTGGTAATCGTCCCCGGGTGTGAGTCTATTTAGAACTCACTCGTCCCCATAGATGCCTACGGTCTTCATCCCCGCAGCATCAATGCTCGCACGATACATACCCGAGGTATTGAAGATCAGCACTACCTCGCCAGCTTTGTCGACAGCGATAATGCCACCGTCACCGCCTGCCTGAGACAGCTCCTCCAGCACGGTTTCTTCCGCGGCTTCTTTGAGGTTAGCGCCGCCAAACTGCATGCGCGCGCAGATATCGCGCGCTACGGTATGCCGAATAAAGTATTCACCGTGGCCCGTAGCAGAGACTGCGCAGCTGCGATTATCTGCATAGGTTCCTGCGCCGATGACGGGTGAGTCGCCAATACGACCCCAGCGCTTACCCGTCATCCCGCCGGTGGAGGTCCCCGCGACCAAATGACCCGAGGCATCCAGCACCACGACCCCGACGGTGCCGAACTTGTGGTCGGCTTCTGGCTGCAAACCCGCTTGCTCGCTGGCTTTAAAAGCGTCCAGTGCTTTACGCCGGCGCTCGGTAGCAAAATATTCGGGAGGTGCGATTTCGAACCCCTGTTCCAGAGCAAATGCCTCGGCGCCTTTGCCTGCCAGCATGACGTGGGGAGAGCGCTCCATGACGGCTCGCGCTAGCGCGATGGGTGATTTGACCGTCGATACCCCCGCCACAGCCCCGGCTTGCAGCGTTTCCCCATGCATAATCGAGGCGTCGAGTTCATGGGTACCGTCCCAGGTATAGACGGCGCCGCGTCCGGCGTTGAATAGCGGAGAGTCCTCCATCAGCTGGATAATCGTGACGACCACATCGAGCCCCGACTGCCCCTCTTTCAATTGCGCGTAACCGGCGCTAATCGCCCTGTCCAGAAACTCGCGGTAGGTGACCTCCAGCTCCGCGCTCATGTCCTGTCGTTCTATGGTTCCGGCGCCACCATGGATTCCGATCGCAACGGGAGGCTCTGCGGCAGATGACATGATCGAGATCCCCAAAAGGAAGAGTAATCGTAGGGACATAGTGTCGCTCCGTTTAGGCCATCTCGGGAGACGTAATGCGTCAGCCCAATGGTTGCTTTTAACGCTCGTGCCTAAGGGCATTTTCAATGCGTGGCTTGTGCCAAAGTCAGGCCTTCTGGATTAGATGAAAGTCGCATTCGGTGAGTCTGTATGGGTACTCCCGGTCTCAGCGGTCTGTGACGAGAGACTTGGCCGACTTGTAATCCGCCTTGCCGTTGGGTGCTCGGGGAACGATCGGTACGACCAATAGCTCTTTCGGTAGCTTATAGCTGGCAAGAACCGCGCGCGTCGCTTCCAGTATCTCATCAGCCGCCGTGGTAGCGCCTTTCTCAAGTGAGACCACGCCGGCCACTCGGCTGCCGAACCGCTCGTCGTCCAATCCAAAGACCAAGGCGTCCTCAACCGCGGGGTGAAGCTTCAGCGCTTCTTCGACTTCTTCGGGGAACACTTTTTCGCCGCCCGTGTTAATGCAGTTTGAGCCTCTCCCGAGCAGATTGATGGTGCCATCGGCGTCGATCGTTGCCATGTCTCCGATAAAGGCGTAACGCTTGCCATCGATTTCCTTGAAGGTCTTGGCGGATTTCTCGGGATCCTTGTAATACCCCAGCGGCACCATCCCACCTTGAGCCACCATGCCGACCTCGCCTGAGCCGGGGATTACTTCTCGGCTACCGTCAGGCAACAAGACCTTTGCTACCGGTAAGAGTGTGAACTTGGCCGTTTCGGTGTCAGGGGTGTCCTTGGTCATGATGGACTGACCCATGCCGCCCTCGGTCGAGCCCAGCACATCGGCAATGGCGAGTGCGGGGACGTGATTAATCAGCCCACGCTTCACTTGCGTGGTAAACATGGCGCCCGAGGAGACCATCAGCTTGAGGCTTGAGGTGTCCCAGCGATCGGGCTCTGTCTCCAGTGCCCGCAGCAGTGGTTTGGCAAAGGCATCGCCCACGATCACGATTTGCGAGATGCGGTCGCGCTCCACGGTGTCCCAGACCTCCTCGGGCTTGAAGCCGCGATTTTCAAGAAGCACCGAAGTGCCGCCCAGCATATGTGGGAACATTAAACCTAGCCAACAGCCGGTGCCATGCATGAGCGGAGGTCCGGACATGGCCACCACGGCCGCGTTGGCATCGACCATTTGCCTCGCGGCGGGCCCGAATTGAGCGGCGTCCTCAAATGGAGCGAGGCCAATCATCGGTGGGAAGCCGCGCATGAAAAACTCGGTAAAGCCATCCAGTGGATACATCACCCCTTTGGGCATACCCGTGGTGCCTCCGGTGTAGAGCATATAAATCTCGTCACCTTTGGGCTGGGTGCGGGCAGTGCCCGAGGCCTGCGCAAGGAATGCCTCGTAGGGAATACCGTTGCCAGGCCCCATTGAACCATCATCAGCAGGGCCGTCATCGACGCAAATAATGGCCTTGAGCATGGGCAGCCGATCACAAATACGAGCGACACGGTCGCCAAGTGAGCTGTGGAATACCAGCGCCTCTACGTCGGCGTTGTCCAATAGGTAATGGAGTTCTTCGTCGAGGTACCGATAGTTTACGTTGATTGGCACGCCGCCGATTTTCATGGCGGCGAAATTGGTTTCGGCATACTCCGGCGAGTTGTATAGATACATGCCCACTTTGGAATCGTGGCCCAGACCGGCATCAATCAAACCTTGCGCGAGCCGTGCGGCACGGTGCTCATAGTCGCGCCAAGATATCCGGCGCTCCCCTTGAATGAGCGCGATATGCTCCGGCACTGCGTCGGAGACGGACTCCCAGATCAGCGAAAAATGTGACTGCATCGCGGTATCTCTCTAGTTAGTGTTGAGGCGTTTTACTGAGTAGTCTTGCTACCGCCCGTGAAACCGCCACCTCGCCCTGGTCGAAGTAGGCATCGTGATTTTCTTCAATGCTGGCGAGGTCATATAAATAGTTAACCATCAAACCGGCGGATTGATGCAGTCCCTTCTCGCTCAGGTCCGCCGCCCAGTGAATGGCGTGCAAACTAGCGCCATTACCGAGATGAAAACGGGCGACGGGATCAATCGGCTGATTGCCGTTTCCGCGCGCATTCGCCAAATACTGTGCACACAGGGTCAGTAGTTCCTCGCGCTTTGCTTCAGACGTGTCAACTCCCTCTACACGGACTGCAGATCTCAATTCATGAAGGTCGGTATTGAAACGTTCCTGATGTGAATCGAGCCACTGACAAAATCCGGGAATCGGCGACAGGGTCACATAGCGCTTAGCTTTTGGATATTTTCTGCCAACGACTTCAACAACTTGTTTGATCAGGAAGTTACCGAAGGAGACACCGGCGAGGCCTGGGTGGCAATTGCTAATGGAATAAAATACGACAGTGTCGAGATCACTCTCCTTCGCAGGTTCGTTGGTCTTATCGATTAGCGGAGCGATTGCGGTGGGAATGCCCGCTGTTATCGCGACCTCAACAAATACCAGCGGGTCATCCGGAAGCGCTGGGTGAAAAAAAGCGAAGCACATCCGGTTCTCGCCCAGTCGTGAGCGCAAATCCTCCCAGCCCCTAATTTCGTGCACGGATTCGTATTGGATGATGCGCTCGAGTACCGACGCCGGGGAGTTCCAGTCAATCGTCCGGAGTTCGAGAAAGCCACGATTGAACCAGGAGATGAACAAGTGCTTGAGGTCTGATTCGACGGGCTTGAGGTGTCGATTTTCTGGGAGTGATCGCAATAAATCTCCCCGCAGCTTAACCAACACGGCGGTCGCTTCAGGAGCCATATTCATGCGGCGAAATAGCTTAACTCTGGGGGCCTCCACCGCACGGCTTAGTGCACTGATATTTTCCGCACTCGGCATGGTTTCGTAGTCGCGGGCAGCGGCGAGAACCGCTTCGCTGGATACGTCAAATTCGCTGGCGAGCGCCTCGAAGAAAAGTAGCCGGTTAGCGTCATCCAGCGCCTGGAAGTCCGCTATCACCTCGCAGGCCAAAGCAAGGCCCGATGCTTCACCACGATGATGCAGCAGCTGCTGGCATTTGGTGAGCAGGTCGCTCGACGGCGCGATAGCGGCGGCGTGCCGACGCTTGGCAAGGATGTTTTTCCCGGCATTGATGACCGAACTTAAAAGGCCACCCAAGCCGCTGACCGGTGTGCGCTCTGCCTCTGTAGGGGGGTGCACGCTTTCGCTCATAGCACTTTTCCGAGTGACTTGGCGCCACTATATCCAACTCGGCCCCTGCCTCTCTACCGTTAGCGCTAAATCCTTGCGCATGATCAACCGCCAGTCACTAATCTGTTGACTATGTTGAAAAATTCTTGAATGGTGGCACGCAATGAGCCGAACAGAATTTGAAATGATGGATGCCTACCGGCGCGTGTTGGGTAATGACAACACGTTGTTCTGGTCGCTCCAATTATTTGGCTGGACTGGCATCACCTTGCTGACCTATCTCAGCTTGAGCGTGCCCTACGATCAGTACGAGCTCGCGTATCTTGCGCATAATGTCTCGCAATCTGTGGTTGGCTTGCTGTTGTCAATTCCGTTGCGACCGGTCTTTCGATCTGTCTGGAGTTGGGCGCTGTTTCCGCGACTGGCGGTAGTGCTGGGATCGACCATTGGTTGCGCGATGCTGTGGGCTGCCATCAGGCTTACCTTGTTCATGTGGATGACCGGTGAGCGCGGGTTGTGGCCGGATTTTGGGGGTTGGCTGTTCCCCTCCATGTTTGTGTTTTTTACTTGGGCGGCGCTTTACCACGGCATCAAATATTATCAGTTGCTGCAGCGAGAGCGCGAAGCCTTGCTTCGGGTGGAATCCTTGCAGCGCGCGGAGGCCTTGAAGTTGACGCAGGCTGAATCAGAAGCGCGACATGCCCAGCTCGCACTGTTGCGGTACCAGCTGAACCCTCATTTCCTCTTCAATACCCTGAACTCTGTGAGCGCGTTGATTGCGAAAGGGGAGCAGGGGAACGCGACCAGCATGATTAATAAGCTCAGTGAATTTTTTCGGCATTCGCTCTGCGCGCAACCAGAGACCGAGGTCACGGTCACCGAGGAAATCTCGACAACGGATCTGTATCTGGAGATCGAGCGGATCCGCTTTGCGGACCGACTTAAAGTTGAGATTGATGTCGAGGGGTCAGCGGGAGCATGCCTGGTGCCGTCGATGATTTTGCAACCCTTGGTCGAGAATTCGCTGAAGCACGCAATTGCCGCCTCCGAAGAGGGTGGGCTTGTCCGTATTCGTGCTGCGCGGTCGGTATCAGAACCCGACATTCTGATTCTGTCAGTCGAGGACTCGGGCGCCGCGCAGGTTAAAACCGATGCTTATAAAGCGCGGCCCGGTTCCGAGGTGGGCCTCGATAATACTAGGGGACGGTTAAGCGCTTTTTACGGTGAGCGTGCGCGCCTGGACATAGGCAGATCAGCGCTGGGCGGCTACTGTGTGCAAATTCATATGCCGGCGCGAGCTTCAATGGGCAATGCCGCGTGACGACTCGCGCGCGCAATTTAACGGTGATGCTGGCTGATGATGAGCCGCTTGCCAGGGATTATTTGCTCCAGTTATTGGAGCAACAAGCAGAAGTGGACGTGCTCGGCACGTTCAAAAATGGTGGCGAGGTACTTCGTGCCTGCCGCGAGGCGGCGCCGGACCTGCTCATTCTCGATATAGAAATGCCGGGCATGTCCGGCTTTGATGTTGTGAAGAGACTGCAGGCAGATGAAATCCCACTGGTCATTTTCGCTACCGCCTATGACTCATATGCCGTCGAGGCATTTGATCTCAACGCCGTAGACTACTTACTCAAGCCGTTTGACGGCGAGCGTTTCAGGGTGGCCATCGAGAAGGCCCGGATCAAGGTGCCCGCCGATGCATCCCTGAAAGGGCGTCTTATTAGTGCGTCACGGCGGCTTCAGGAGCTATCTGACGAGGATCTGGACCCGAAGTCTGATCCATCTGACGCGACCCGGTTGGCTGTGCGAGATGGGCGAGAAATCGAGCTAGTCACAATCAGTGAAATAGACTGGGTCGATGCTGCCGGCGATTACATGTGCCTTCATGTCGGTGGCAAAACACACATCATGCGGTCCACGATGAAAGAGCTGTCTGATCGGCTACCAAGCCCCGATTTCGTGCGCATTCATCGCTCCACCATCGTTAACCTGAGTCGTGTGACCAGTATCTCGAGCTTGAGTAAGGGGGAGTTTCGCCTGCAGCTGGGGCCGGATACCACCCTGAAAGTGAGCCGAAATTACCGGAAAAGCATCTCCCAACTACTCAAATAGTCCGCTTTATCGTCGGCTTTGACCCTTCTGTCGAAAGGCCCCTTCAGTCGCGGTGCGGGGTCTGTAGAGTCAGCATCAGCAAAGCTGTATCCAAAACAAATATTTGATGGGGTCCCAAACTATGTTGCCGTCCGATTTTTCTAAAACACCGATTGCAGCCGGGTTGCTGGTAGCGCTCTACGGCGCATCGGCCTTGGCGCAAGACGACCAGACCAGCTCCGATGCAGGTGCTTCTGACGAGGCACTTGAAGAAGTCGTGGTTACTGGCCTTCGTTACAGCCTCAAGCGCTCTATGGATTTGAAGCGCTCTGATGACGGTGTCATGGATGCGATCACAGCCAAGGATATGGGTGCATTTCCAGACACCAACCTCGCTGAATCCTTGCAGCGTATTACCGGGGTGTCGATTGATCGTGAGCGCGGTGAAGGTAAGTACGTCACGGTTCGCGGCTTTGGCCCCGCATTCAACCTCGTGCTATTGAACGGTCGCCAAATGCCCACCACGGGCGGCGACAACCGTTCTTTTGACTTCAGTAACCTCGCGAGTGAGGGCATTTCATCGGTTCAGGTATTTAAGAGCGGGAAAGCGGACGTACCCACCGGTGGCATTGGTTCTGTGCTGAATATCACGACGACCCGCCCACTGGATGATCCTGGCTTCAAGGCGACGATTGCCGCCTCCGCCATGCATGACACCTCGACAAGCGAGGGCGATGACTGGACTCCGGAAATATCAGGTTTGATCTCGAACACCTTTGCTGACGACACCATTGGTATTGCGCTGAGCGCGATCCGTCAGGAGCGCAATAACGGTGCTAATACCGCCTCAGTTGGGGGTTGGAGAAGCTTCACTGGCGATACGGATAACTGCTGGTGTAGTGCGCGTCCGTCAGAGTGGGGCGGGATTCCCTACGACCCCGCGACCCAAGTAAATCGGCCACTGACAGGGGACGAGGTTTACTCCGTGCCGCAGAACACCGGCTACGAGTTTGCCGAGTGGGACCGCGTACGTACCAATGGGCAGCTGACCTTCCAGTGGCGGCCTGTCGAGAGCATTACGTTGACCGCTGACTACACGTATTCAGAGGTGGAATTGGAGCGAACCTTCACCAACTACTCCGCTTGGTACAACTTCGGCGGTCAGGAAACCGCGTGGGATGGCGCAATGAACGCGAGCCCGACCAAGTACGCTGAGTACAACGGTGGTGGCGGTGACTTTGCCATGGGCGGAGGTAGTGACGCGACGGTTGCGGAGAACGAGTCAATCGGCATCAACTTGGTATGGCAGGTGACTGACCAGCTGAGCTTGTGGGCCGACTATCATGATTCTTCTGCCGAGCAGGTGCCAGACAGCCCCTTCGGCAGCAGTGCGCTGTTGTCGATTGCAGCGTTCAGTCGAGACAAGACCACCACTTATTTTGACCGCGGCGAGCTCCCGGTCCTCTCACTGGATTTAAGTAACCCGCTTGACCCTAACGATATGATCGTCACGGGTAGCGTGTTCGCTAACAACTACGCGCGCATGGAGATCGAACAATCGCGATTTGGCGGTACCTTCGCGTTCTCTGATGCGGGTCTCTTTGACAGCATCGATTTCGGCGTTGAGATGACAGAGGTCAATAACCGCTCGGCGTTCTCTGTTGTGCAGCGAGACGCGTGGGGCGGTGTGACGCAGCCCGGTGCCATTGCTGACTTGATGACAGCGGCTTCTGGCGCTGGCAAGTTCGACGAGATATCCGGTGGTTCTGATCCTGCGCTGACAACTGATTTCTATAAGTTTGATATGGCAGCGTTGATTGCTCGAACTGAGCAGCTGATGGCGAGCGGTGATGCACAGACTTTCTACACTGCTGATATGGGTGATTGCGGGACTGGACTCTGCGCGTCTTCTGCTTACTCGACAGATCGTCGTACAGAAGAAGAGCAGGTTGCCGCCTACGCGCAGATCAACATGTCGACAGAGATCGGCGGTATGGATTTAGGTATTCGCCTCGGCGTGCGCTACGAGGACACGGATGTGAGCTCGAAAGCGCTCGCGCCCAACTACGTTGGCGTCAACTGGGTGGGTGGTAACGAATTCAGTGCGGTCCAGGGTGACGGCGACTTCACTCAGCTCGAGGGCGGCTATGACAATGTGCTGCCCAATCTGGACTTCCGTCTGGGTGTGACTGAGGACGTGGTGGCACGATTGTCGTTCAGCAAGACCATGACGCGACCCAACTATCAGGCGATTCAGGGCGGTCAAACCATTGATCAATTACTGCGAATCGACGGCGGTAATGGTAATCGTGGTAACCCGAACCTGAAGCCTTTTGAGTCGGACAACATCGATGTGTCGGTCGAGTGGTATTACAGCGACGACAGCTATCTGTCTGTGGG
>Ga0181579_10002159_pt1 | contig 15997 bp, 23 predicted proteins | sample 071ome_24_FD_132996 | JGI IMG/M metagenome (GOLD analysis project Ga0181579, IMG submission 132996) | Coastal salt marsh microbial communities from the Groves Creek Marsh, Skidaway Island, Georgia - 071402CT metaG (megahit assembly) | ecosystem: Environmental > Aquatic > Marine > Intertidal... | reverse complement strand
GGCTTCCGCTGCCGGCCGGTCGATGTACACGCCGCGCTCATTGATACGCTGGTCCATCTGCCATATCAGTAGTTCTCGTCCACGTAGTTCCCCGATCAGTGTCGACGCCTGGTGTTCAGTCTCAACGTCGGTGATGCAGTAGTCGGCCAGGTTCCACATGCGTTCGGGGTCGTTATAGAAACGAGTCTCAGGGTGCAGCTTGGTCTTCTGTCGGGGCTTGCACATTTGCAGCATCAGCGCGTGACCGCTGTTCGACTTCTGTACGTCAAGCTGCAGCGCAGCGCCGACTGCTTTCAGACTACCTGGCAGGCCGTGCCGGCGCGCGGTGGCTGCGGCGCAGCGCAGCTTATATTCGGGCAGCGCCGGCCATCCGTACAGTCGGGTGCAGCAGCGGTTCCACATGTCGCGCTCGAAAGCTACGTTAAAGGCTTCGATCTGCTGCGCCTCGCTGACCAGTTCCAACAGCCGGTCTTCTGAGATCAGCGGCAGCATGTCGTGTTCGATGGCCGGCAGGGCTTCGTCGGCCAGCCATATGCGGGTGCGCTTATTGTCGACTTTTACCGCGATCATCAGCGGTCGGGTCGTGGGGTCTTCAGCGTACACTCTGCTGCCGGTCTTGCGCAGGTCGACTTCGCTGCGCGTTTCAAAGTCTATGGTGAGTTTCATGGCTATCCTTAAAAAGAGTCGGGCGGCGCCGTTTCCAGCACCGCCCGACGGACCGTCCAGGTCTAGTCGATGTCCCAATCGTCATCGCCGTCGGTAGACGATGGGTAGTTGGCGGGGTTGTCGGCGCCGGCGTCATTCGGGATGACCCCGAACTGGTCGGCCGGTTTGGCAGGGCCACCGCCGCCCAGCGGCTCACCGTCGCGCGCCTTCTGTACGTTTTCTAAACCGAAGCTGACACCCTTGCCGCCCTGCGGGTGGTCGTAGGCGTAGACGTCGAAGCTGCAGCGGCCGTAGCAGCCGCTGTAGACCTGCGACGCGTCAAGGATCGGCTGCACGTTGTTATCCACAACGCCTGGCCGACCCTTACTGGCGCGGCGGCTCAAACGGATGAAGTAGTGGCCCTCGTACCCCTGGTAGCGGACGCCGTCACGGTTGCACGCATCGTCACCATCACCATCCTTGATCGGCATCTTGATTTTGCCGGTCTTGATAAGGTGCTTGACATCAGCGTCGGGCCACTTCTCGCGTGCCACACGCATCACTTCAGTGCGGATAGTCTTGAAAGTTTCAGCGTCGGCGCCCTGCATGTCTTTCGGCAGCAGCAGCACCAGTTCGTATTTGTCTTCACCGACGTCGCTCTTGCGCGGCTCGAATACGTTGACGAATGAAAAGCGACCGATAGGTGAAACGAATGTCATACCCATTGTTCTACTCCTTAATGAGGCGCTGCACGGTTTCCATCCCTTCCAGGATGTCCTGCAGCATTCCGATGATTTGCTGGTTGTCCAGCGTTTTGAGTTGGCCCAGGGCGACGAACAAGTCCGCGTCCTGCGCCACCGTTTTCAGCGAGTATTCGCTGACTTCGATACCGAGGTTCAAACTGCAGCGTTTGGCCAGCAGCGACCAGTTGATCGGCTGCTGCGGGTCCAACGCCTCGCACCACTGTGCGACTCTTACCTTTTCTGCAGTGGTCATGGTAGTTTACCGAACTCCTGCCCGACCGTGATCGCCTTGCGGCGGTCGCTCTCAGGCGCCACGGTCGGACTGCTTTCCTTGTATGTGATGTGGCGCGACAGCATCCCTTTGATAGCGTCTTTATCCAGCCCGTGAGCCTTTAGCGCCTTTTCCATCTGCGCGACACTGCGCACGTCCGGTTCGGTCATCACGACGTGTTCGGGGATGCCGCCGGCCACCAGCGTATCCGCGATGCCCTTGGGCGAAACGAATACACGGGTCTTGCGGCCAGCCACCAGCTTGAACCCTGGTATGTGGTTACCAGACTCCAGTTGCTGCTTGGCATGTTCGCGGACAGCTTTCAGCCACAGTTCAATCGCCGGCGCTGCCTGCAGCACAGACTCAAGTTGCAACGGACCCATGTCCTGCACGTTCGGCAGTTGCGCCGGCCGCGTTGGGTCAGGGATCGCTGAAAAGTCCAGCCTGCAGGTGTCTTGTGCTTTGGCCTGCAGAGCAGGGCAGAGTGCCTTTGCTTTGCAGAACCGGCAGTGGTCGCCGGCTACCAGCGGCGCGTCGGGCGCCTGTGTAGCTTTAACCGCCGGCACCAGCACGTTGTCGCGCCAACCGTTGATCTCTTCTATGGTCAGTCGTTCGCGGTTATCCTTGACGGGATTGCGTACCCGTGGCTGGACAATACCGATGTCCACCTGGTCAACGAACGCGTCGGCCAGGCCACCCAGCCCGTAAATACGGGTCTGACTGTTATTCTTGGCGCTGACGGGGACGCCGGCGCCGTGCTTGTAGTCGCGGATAAACAGAACCTCGAACGGTACTTCAATCGCCGCATCGGCGGTGCCGTAAACGGTGGCGCCGGCGATGGTGTCGGGTGGCAGCACCAGCTTCTTTTCAACATGCAGTTCCGCGTCGGGGTTCTCTTTCAGTATCCGGTAGACTTCGTCGGTGTAGACCGTCACGGCCTCGACCATATCGGCGTCGACCTTGAAGTCTTCGCCGTCGGCAGAGATCGTGCGGCCCAGCCACGCGTCGGGGTCTTTACCCGTCTTCAACGCCATCTCGCCAAGAGAGTGGGCGGCACTGCCCTCGCTGGCGTAGCGCGACGTTGAGTCCGGAAACTTCAACTCTTCGCGCACGCTGCCAGGGCAGGCCATCCAGCGGCTGCTGGCTGATGGGCTAAGTTTGGCGTGGTCGGCCATTAGTCCCACAAATCCCCTTCTTCACCGTTGTCGCCTTCGTCGCCGGCGCCAGCACTCATGTACTGGTCCAGCGCATACACGATCTGCCCAAACAGTTTCGGATCGATCTTACTCAGGTTGCCGGTCGTGGCGATCCCGACCACGATCTCTTTGACTTTGGTCTTGTCACCGCTGTCGTGCTTGATCGTTTCGGTGATCTTGTCACGCAGTTCTTCCTTCGTCGCCTCCGGATACTCGACCGGTTCCGCTGCTGCCGGCTCCGGTCCCGCTGCGCCGTGCTCTTCTTTGTACGCCAGGTTCTTCACCAACAGGTCGTACAGCTTGGGAGTGCTCAACCGGTTGTTGTAACCGTCAGCACCGATGATTTCATCAAGCTGCCGGCGAATCTCTGAACGGTCGTTAGGGTCACACGGGCCGTCGGCCGGCGCTGTCGGTTCTTCCGCTGCCGGCGGCACGTCAATCGTAACGGGTTCAGCAGTCGCCGGCGCCGTTTCTGTCACGACTTCCTGCGGCTGTTCGGCATCGACCTCGTTACGACGGAAGTCGATCCAACTTTCATGTGAAGCAGCCAGGCGCTCCTGCGCCGTGACCAGCCGCTCCAACAGGTTCAACAGTTTCTCAATCATCTGTCTTTTCCTTCGTTTAATAGTTCAGTTGCCCAATCGACGGTCGCGTCCTTATTGTCTATGGCCGCGTCGATGACGGCCTGTTTACGGGTTAAAGCGTGCGCCATGTTGGCGCTGATAGATTTGTCGAGAACCAGGTGCTGAATCAGACAAGCGTTGTCCTGCCCGATACGCCAAATACGATCCTCAGCTTGTGTCATCTTTGACGGTGACCAATCCAGTTCAAGGAAGATGGCGGTCGTAGCTGCGGTCAGCGTCAGGCCGACGCCGGCGGCTTGTATGTTGCCGATAAAGACTTTGGAATAGTCGCTGCACTGGAACGTATTGACAGCGCCGTCGCGGTCCGCCTGGCTGGTGGCGCCGGTGATGACTTGCGGGTTGTACTCCTGCAGCGTATCGATGGCGATGTCTACAACGTCACTGTGATGCGCGAAGACTACGACCTTATCCAGCGTACCGTCTTTCAGCAGGCCGGCGATGTAGCGGCAGGCGTAGGGTGCCAGCAGCACCGCAGTCTGATGCCGTACAAGCGCGATCTGATGGAAAGCGATGTCGACACCCTGCGGCGTCTTCGCGTCCTTCAGTTGACCCAGTGCTTTGGCCTCGACCTTTAGCTGCGCGGCCATCCCGCTGCCGGTCGGCGGCAGGGTCACGACCTGTCTAGTTTTACTTGGCAGATCGGTCAACACCTGGTGCTTCTTACGGCGGATCATTATCGTGCTGCGCAGCCGCGCCTGCAGTTCGTCCAGGTTGCTGCTGCCGTCCATCATCCAAACCTGCTTCTTGCGACCGCCTTTCAAATAGACGGTCTTCTGATGCGCGGCGCAGTATTGCTTGGCGTAGCGCAGAAACGCGGAGTAGTCCGTACCCCAGTCTTGCGGCGCGAGATACTTCAACGCGGTCCACAGTTCGACCGGCCGGTTCTCTATCGGCGTGCCGGTCATCCATACCTTACGGTGCGCGCGGATACTCAGGCCGACCTTGGTGCGTTGCGCCTGTTCGTTTTTCAGGTAGTGCGCTTCGTCCAGCAGCAGCAGACCCCATGTCTCGCTGCGGATAAACTGTTTGTGCTTCACCAGCAGGTCGTAGTTGATGATGTAGATGTTGCGGCCGGCGACAGCAGCCGGCACCAGCTTGCTGGTCACAACGCTGACGCGGTAGTCATCGACCAGCCACTTGCGCAGTTCGCGCCGCCAATTCAGTTTGAGGGATGCGGGGCAGACAACCAGTACGGAGTGCGGCGCCGTGGCGTTGATGATACCCGCGCCCTGGATGGTCTTACCCAAACCCATGTCATCGCCCAGCAAGGCGGCTTTGCGTTCGGCGCACCACTGGATGCCGGCAAGCTGGAAAGGCATGTACTGCAGGCCGTCGGGCGCCGGCACGTCCAGTTCCCCATCGACCGACCGCGATGCAGCGGTAGCCTGCAGGAAACCGGACAGTGCGGCCAGCGCCTTATCGTCCGCAAACTCTACCAGCCGCACCGCGATATGGTCCTGCGCCGTGTACCAGCGGTTGACGCGAACGTCCCACTGCAGGCCGTTACCTTGGGCGACGTGCCGGTCTTCGTACAAGCACAGAAACTCAAAGCGGCTGCGGTCTGATATGTATGTGAGTCTAGGCACGACGCTCCTTTGCCTGCTTCGCTAGATGGTTTTCGATGTCGCGGATGCACTCGGTACGGCCGCGCTGGTAGGCGCCGTCGGCCACCGCGTGCAGCGGCGTGCGGTCGTTGACTTTGATGTAGCCAAAGTCGATGGCCTCCTGGTACAGTTCGTCAAGAGCGTCCAGCACTGCTTCTTTGTGGGTCGGGTTAGCCATTGGCGACCTCCCCTTCGCTATGCCGACGCATGTCTTCCAGTTCGACGTCTGTGCGGGTCACGGTTCGCATCCGGTGGCCGCAGATCGGGCAGTAAGCGCGGAACGCTTTGCTGCGCATGTTATCGCTGGCCCAAATGCCGTGGAAGCTGCAGACGCGCACGTTCTTTTCGTTCAGTTCGCGGTCGAGCCGCTTGCACTGAGCCAGTACGCTGCGCTGCAGTTCCTTAAAGGATCGCTTCCGTGCCATCTTATCCGACTCCTTGAATCAGTGCAGCCACGACCAGGCCGACCGTGCCGGCACCGCTGATGACTGCGAGTGTTATTACCATATAGATCATTTGGTGTACCTCTGCCGGTCAACGGTACACGCAGAGCGCGGGACACTACCGCCGACCGGCTGTTAGGGGTTTACGTTGTGCCTGCGGCCTCGCTGGTGAGGTCGGCCGGCGGGTGGGCGCGGTGACGCAGCGCATCGCGTTCACCGATCAGCATACGCCGGTTGACCAGCAGCGTCTGCACCAGGTTGCTGACGCACTCTTCGCCGGTGACGTCCAGGTCTTCCTGGCGGCACATAGCGAAAGCGATGTCGATGTCCTTTTCGAGCGCGGCCGCATCCTGCAGCGCCTGCTGCGCAAGCGTCAGCTTCTGCGTCCGGTCGACTGCGATCTCAGCCAGTTGCGCCAGCCGAATATGGTGGGGCGCCTCCGGACTGATCTCAGGCGGGATCAGCGCGTGTACCTGGTGCTGCAATGCGGCGACCGCCTCGGTCAACGCTTTGTTCGCACGTTCCAGTTCTGCTTTAGTTGCCATCGGTTTACTCCTATTTTTCCTTTCACCCCGCCCCGCCGGCGTAACGAGGGGAACCGGCGGGGTCGAGGATTTGGGGGTTAAGCTATTGCGGCGATAGCGTCCAGCTTCGCCTGCAGTTCCATTACTTTGGCTTGCAGTTCACAGACACGGTCGAACCGGCGGCTGGCTACGTCGCGTTCCTGTTCCAGTTCGGTGCGCAGTTCGTCGCGTTCGTCGCGGATGGTCTTCAGATCGTTAAACACGCGTTCGCTCTGCTCATTGGCGGCACGGGTTGCTTCGCGCTGCATTTCCAGTTCTGCACGCAGATCGCCGGCGACGTTCTCGAAACCGTTCTCGACGGTGTCGCGGACCTCGCTCCATTTCTCAATACCGAACGCCATCACGGTGTTACCGCGATAGATGGTGTACTTGAAGTTCTTACGGGTGACGCGGTACTTACCGCACTCAAACGTACCGTAGTGCTTCTCGTAGCGGTCATCGTCGCTGCGGCGGTAGTCGCACTCCGCCGGCACGTAACGGTCACCCAGGGTGCCGTCTTCTTTGTACAGCGGGACGGTCGTGGTTTCGTCGTTGACCCACACAAGGCGATAAACGAAGACGCGGTAGTTCGAGCGAATGTCGTAGTCTTCGTAGCGGTCAAGGTAGCCATCGGCAACCATCTGATTAAGGTAGGCACGCACGGTGCTGAGACTTGGGCTTTTTTCCTTCAGCCCGATGTTGGCGATGTCGCGGACGGTGAAGCCGATTTGGTTGTTGGCCTCTTCTGCGATCAGGTTCCATGTTTGAGTGTTCATTGTCGCGTTCCTTTCCTTTGCTGTTTACCAATTCCAACTATTTCCAAACTGGAAACAGTTACCAACCAAGCCAAAAGCCGGCATTACAGATCATCTAATGTGCGCGGCATTAGTAATAGGTCTTCATACTTAATCGGCAGACCAAAACTGCGCATATTTAACTCAACATACTCCCTAAATAGAATCTCCTTCACCTCGTTCCCTGTGCGGGTGTCACGTTTGAAAAACGCCGGCTCCGCCCCGTGAGTCTGCGACTGAAATTGAGCTATCTCAATTAGATAGTTTCTGCCATATTGGCCCGGAACGTAAAGTTCATTGCTAGCCATGCGCCGATATCTTGCCGGCAAACCGCTAGCCACCCGCGCCTCTAATAAAGTAATCATATCAATAACCCTTGGCTTAGATTCCAAAATAATCTTCTAGTGAATCGATTTCGACTTTCCCGAATACTTCCTCGTATTCGCTATCTAGTTCGCCTTGATCTGCAATGCGAGGCAACCCCTGTTCTACCCGCAAGTCCTTAACCGCGTCGATTAGCTTTTGTGTTTCGCTGTCCATTTTCTTATCTCCCTTTTTGGTTGTTGGCCTCTTCTGCGATCAGGTTCCATGTTTGAGTGTTCATTGTCGCGTTCCTCGTTCTGTGGGTTTCGGCCTTGGCCCCCGTGGCCTCGGTCCGGATCTTAAATTGTCTAATCTAAAATATCGCCCATGACCTAAAGCGATGCTAGTGCTTTTGCAAAAGTTTTTTCGCTGTAGCCTCAGAAAAACACTGTCTCACCCGTTCGGCTTGCAATCGTCCAACCGGCAGGATACGTTCGCACCTGGCGAATTTTAACGTAGAAAGGAACGTGATGAAGTATCTATCAGTATGCAGCGGCGTCGAGGCCGCAACACTCGCATGGCACCCACTGGGCTGGGAGCCTGTCGGGTTCAGCGAGATTGAAAAATTCCCGTCAGCGGTTTTGGCGCACCGGTGGCCAAACGTACCAAGCCATGGCGACTTTACCACCATTACAGAAAAGGAGCACTATGCATCAGCTCGCCTTCTTGTCGGGGGAACCCCGTGTCAAGCCTTCAGCGTCGCAGGACTGCGTAAAGGACTCAAAGACGAACGGGGAAACCTCAGCCTGGAGTATATCCGACTTGCTTTTCGAGCTGGGGTACGATGGATCGTATGGGAAAATGTCCCCGGCGTACTTACCAGCCACGGCGGGGCAGACTTCGCCTGCTTCCTCTCAGGACTCACCGGAGTGGACATCACCGTTCCGCCAAAACTGGACGGTAAAAAGGGCTGGCGGAATAGTGGAATCATTGTTGGCAGACCCGATCACTACTCTATCGCCTGGCGTGTGCTTGACGCTCAATACCTCGGAGTTCCCCAGCAACGCCGACGCGTGTTTGTTGTCGGATATCTTGGAGGAGACTGGCGACGTGCCGCAGCGGTACTATTTGAGCGCGAAAGCCTGTCGGGGAATCCTGCGCCGAGCCGAAAGGCGGGGAAAGGATTTACCCACGATGTTGCGCCGTGCATTGGAGCAAGTGGCCGAGGATTTGAACGAGCCGGGGAAACGAGAGGGCAAGATCCAGTAGTCGCAGATATAGCGGGACCATGCACTGCGGGTATGTCCCACCCCAGGGGGACTGAAACGGTTGAAAGCAATCACCTAGCAGTTCGCCGCTTAACCCCTATCGAGTGTGAGCGCCTTCAAGGATTCCCCGACAATCACACACGCATCCCGTGGCGCGGGAAGCCTGCCGAAGACTGCCCCGATGGGCCGAGGTACAAGGCGATAGGAAACAGTATGGCTGTCCCTGTGATGCGCTGGATCGGTGAGGGTATAGACTACGTAGATAAAATGAGGTTAGTATGAAACTGGAAAGAGGTGACCAGCGGCGCGTCGCGTTGCTGGCAGGTTGCAGTCAGGGATACCTGTCTGATGTTATTAATGGTAAGCGCGTACCGACGGCCCGCATGGCCACCAGGATAGTCAACGCGGCGACGCGGTTGGGCTACACGGTACACGCAATTGATCTACTACTACCGGAGGTGAACGATGTTTCCACTAGCTAAGAAGCAGATGCGCAGGGCGCCGAATGGTGATGTCCTGCTGATTACCGAAGTGTACGTCGAGGGCGGTATGGCAAGCTACAAACGTCGTATAGAGAACAATCAGATGACACCACAGACGGCGTCGGCGCCGATTCCTAAACTTGCGGCGATGCCCTTGGTGCGTCATGAGTCGGGCGCCCCCATCGACATCGGCTTCGTTCATACCACCAAACCGGATGGTCCTGGGCCGTGGCAGCGGTGGAGCAAAGGGTCGTGGGTTTCACCGGATAACGACGGTGACGATCTGTACCGGCGCGTAGATATAGAAGCACTGCGCGCTGGTATAAAATCGGAACCCCTCGACGCTAGTGTGGACCCGACCGGCGCACCAAGAATGGCGATGACGGCCTGCAATACTTGCCTTGATATTATAGTGTACAGGAGCGACAAAAAGCGGCCGGCCACGTGCCAAGCGTGCAAGGACGTGTCGCCGCGACGCTACGGCCTGCGGCGATTGCGGGATGCCGACCGATGACGCTGAATGAACTAATGATGGTCGCCGCGCTGCTGCAGGCCGGCGTCACCGTCTATTCGCTGCACCTGGCCATCCTCCGGAAGGAAGAGGCGGCGAAGCAAAAGAAGCAGGCAGAGATGTGGGCCGGCCGCTGCGAACGGCTGATGGCTGATATGACGAACCTGCGGGAGCGACACCGGAAAGCAGCGGCGAAGGTTTACCGGTACGAACGCGGTGGAAAACAAATAGGAAAGGAACGCGACAAATGAAAAGCAGCTTGAACGTGACGACAGAACAACGGATTAGAGAATCGTTAGAATACAACCCTACAACTGGTGTGCTGCGGTGGAAACAAAAAAGGCCGTTAACTCATTTCAGAGATACGCGAACCTATCGATCCTGGCATACACGCTACGCCGGAACAGTAGCCGGTAGCATCGCCGTACACGGCTACTTGCAGGTGAAATGCGGTGAAGTGATGCTTGCGCATCGCGTCGCTTGGTTTTTAGCACACAACGAATGGCCTAACCACGGGAAGTCGCGCGATGACTAAAATTGTATTGCCTCCAGACGACCATTTAGCCCAATTTGCGAGATACTTCCCAATCAAGTCGGGGACTAAAGACACCCCGCTGCTGAAGGGCTGGCAGCGTAAGGGTCTGACCCGTGAGCAACTGGTAAACAAAGCCGACCTGACGCCCAGCAACTTCGCTGTCAACGTCGGCGCCAGTGGTCTACTGGTCGTCGACATAGACAACGGGGGTATGGCGGGCTGGAACGCGTTGTGCGAGGCCAACGGCGGGGTGCCTGACACCTACACCGCTACCACTCCGAACGCCGGCTACCATCTTGTATTCACTGGTCCACCGACCGCTAACACTGCAGGCAAGCTGGCCGCTAACGTCGACAGTCGTGGAGCGGCGGGGTACATAATGGCGCCGAATAGCGTTGTGAACGGTAAGCAATACAAGGTATTGCACAACCGGCCTATCGCCGCAGCGCCGCAATGGTTGATCGATGCCATCGGTGCCAAGCGCGAACGCGAGGCCGACCCGCTGGATCTCGACCTCGACCTGCCTGGCGCCATAGACCGCGCGACCGACTACCTGGTCAACACCGCGCCGACGGCCATCGAAGGCGAGGCCGGCGACACCACGACGTACACGGTAGCCTGCCAGGTGCGCGAGTTCGGGATCAGCGAAGCCCGATGCCTGCAGCTTATGCTGGACTATTGGAACGAAGCGAAAGCTGTACCAAGCTGGGATGCTGAAGAACTGGAACGCAAAGTGCAGAACGCCTACGACTACGCGACCGCCGGCCTGGGCAGCGACCAGCCGCCCGAAGCTGTTTTCGACACCATCCCGATGCCCGACCCGCCACCAATCGCACGGCACGAGGACATTTATCTGTCGGGCGACATGCCGAAAGGCAAACGGCCACCAACCAAATGGATACTGCCAGGCTGGCTACCCGATGACCCGATCAACATTACATTGTTCGGCGGTCGCGGCGGCGTTGGTAAATCCACCCTGGCTGCGCAGCTTGCCGCTGCGGTGGTGACGGGCAGGCAGTGGTTGGGTATCGATGTGGAGCAGCAGATGCCGGCCTTTTTGGTGCTTTGTGAGGACTCCCCTCACCAGGTATGGGGGATGCTGGACGACCTGCGAGAGCCTGGGTTCTACCCCGATCTGGACTACGATCAGAAGTTCTGCGCCTTTATTCGTAACGGCGTGTCGCGTATGGTTCAGATGGACCGTGGCGGCAACCCGCAACGGGCGCCGTTTGATAAGTTGCTGCGTGAGCAGCTTACGTGGTTTCGCCAGGGTCATCTGAAGGGTCATGTCGGCCCAATACTGCTGGTGCTGGACACCGCAGCGGACATCTTTGGCGGCAATAATTGCGACGTCAACCATGTCACTTTTCTTGTGAAGGAAACGCTGCGGACGCTGGCCGTAGACCACGACGTTCGGGTTGTGCTGCTTATCCATCCCGCCAAGGATGTCGAGAGCGAGTACGCCGGCAGCGCCGCGTGGCATGACGCGGTACGCAACCGATGGTTCATGGGTTTTGAAGACCCGAACGATCCGGAAAACAGCCCGCTGCATATCAAAATGTCCAAGTTTAATTGGGGCCAAATGCAGGAACCTATCACGTTAAAGCGGATCGCCGGTAGTCGGCTGTTTGTCCAGGGCGATCGGGTTAAGATGCTGAACGAGATAGACAACGCGGTGCTGCTGGCAGTGATCGAAGCGGCGGATAAGAAACGGTGGTTGAGCGGGTCAGCCAAAAGCGGTTCGCGCTGTATTTGGAAAAACCGTCGGGCGGTGCGGATCAACAACAAATTTGTGTACGGTGACGTGGTGAAAAACAGTTACGAAAGGCTGGTTGCGTCGGGTGCTTTGGTGACTAAACCAATTAAGGGCTGCGGGAACTGCTGCATCGTTACAGCAGACAATATACTGGATTCTATCGATGACTAGTGTCGCGCAAATCGATGGTGCGCAACGGTTTACAAACCATACTTGGACCGGTGGAGTCGCCAAAAAATTAGGGGTCGGACGATTCGGCGGGCTTTTTTGTTGTGTAAGTCGTTGGGCGGTACGGAGTTACGGCGCAAAAGGAGGGGTCTTGCTTTTAGAGTGCGAGAGTCGTCGTTTGGTGGGTCGAGGGGGGATATATGATATACTACGTATATCTTTATATCCGCCCTCGGAACCCCATGCTATGCTTTGCGCCGCAGGGAACCCTCAGTTTCCCCCTCAACCCAAACACTCGGTTTCAACTACTGGGACAATACCCCTAAATCCTGATCAGGTTTTAAGGATTTAATTAAAAACAGACAGAAGGAAGGAAGCAGCACATGGAAAATTGGTGGCCGATGGTACTAACTCACGACCCGTCATCAGGCGATCAAGAGCGCAAGGTGTACGTCAACCTGGATCACGTCGAAACGATTGAACCGTATCGGGACGGCATGGTACTGGAGTTCCGCGACGGGACACGACGGCAATACCGATTCAACCGAAAACTGGTGGCCGCTATCGGGATGGACTTCCCGTGAGATTCACCGGCAACGTGATGGCGATAGACCCAGGCAACAGCAGCGGCGCCGCGTGCTACGACTCACTGGTGGACGGTATCCACGTGGTGAAGCTGGCGAAGTGCGACCCGCTGCACCCTGGGCCGTTGGTGCAGCAACTGCGCAGTATTCTGACGAACAACGACATCGACCACGTCGTTGTCGAGAACGTCGGCCACCATCGACCTGGCAACAGTTCCAAAGCGTCGACGTCGTTCGCGCGACATATGGGTCACGTCGAAGCTATCCTGACGATGGCCGGCGTGACGCCGACGTGGGTGCTGCCGAACAAATGGATGAAAGAAGTGTGCGGTGTCTTGCCGCGTGACAGCGCGCCGCGCAAAGACGCGATCTACTGGTTGGCACGCGAGTGGTATCCGGAGTTAGTGCAGGACCGTATGGACCGGAAGACCGGCCTGCACGGCCTGCAGAAATCGACCGCCGACGCCGTGGCGTTGTACAGGTGGGCGAAACAACAGAGGTGACGTTGTACCCGTAAATACTGCCGTTCGCGCCGAGAAGTGCCAAAGAATCGAAATTTAGGTACTTCTTGACAGCTTGACAATGACCCGCTGATGCGAGTATGTTGGCACCTCACAATTTAACAGCCCCCGCAGGACAGGCCGCACACACACGCAACTTCGCCTGGTCCTACCCCTCGGAGCGGTGGCCCTTAGTCGCGTTCGGGCCACCGCTCCAACCTTAAACAGTGAGGTGACCATGAAGTACCTGACCATCATCGCCGTACTACTTCTGGCGACCGGCTGCACGCCGCTGACGCACTTCAGCGTCTCGGTCGTCAGCATCAACCGAACCGTCAGCAACGTGGCGAACAGCAGCAGCGACGTTGAGCAGGACGGCACCCAAGCAGCAGACAAAGACTACGAGGGGGTAGCCAGCGGTAATACGGTCGACGCCTCTCCTGGTCTGTGAGGGGGAAATGGGCGAGGACGATATCGAACACATAGAAGCCGCCGGTATTAAGATCGACGGTATCCCGCAGTGGGCCGGCTGTCTGATTATCGTGGCGCTGTTTCTCGGTTACCTGGTAAAGCAAGACGGTCGCGATGACATGGTGGCAGAGCAGCGGATCACGCGTTGCCACGATATACAAACAGAAAGCAACGCCGCCATGCGCGAGTTGACGCAGGCGTTGATCCTGCACAGAGAGGCGTGCGCAGCGATGACTTCGTACAACGCTGAAGTGCTGCGGCGCCTCGACAGTATTGACCGGAAGCTGGGCGTTGAATGAGCAACAGCATCACAATGAACCCTGGCAAGCTGGCACGGTTCGCGCAAGCGGCGTACCATCCCGACGATGACGGCGGGATACACGACCGGCGCGTCGCTGAGATAGCCAGTGAGACTGAGTACGCAGCGATTCATCAGTACGACAACGCACTGATTATCAGTTTTCGCGGCACCGACGAAAAACCGGTCCCGTGGTCGAAGGATTGGCAGCGCAACCTTGACATCAGATTCACCGACTCTGATGACAACGTCCACGCGCTGATGACGTTTGATGACCACGGCCGTGTACATGAAGGGTTCTACAACGCCACGATGGACATCGCCGTGCCGTTGCTGCAGCAGGTTCGCCGGCGCCGCACGCATCGTCGCTACATCTACATCGTCGGCCATAGCCACGGTGGTCCGATGGCCTGGATCACGGCCGCGATCCTACGTGACGCCGAAATTATAACACACGTGGTTTGCACCTACGGTTGCCCGAACTTCTGCGATCAGACGTTTGCGGCCAACCATCACCACGCGCTGCGATACATTGGTTTCAGGGGCATCAACTACCAGGCCGGCCGTTGGCCTGGTTGGCGCGACCCTGTCTGCCATTACCCTCGCTTGATGCGCCGGCCAGGCGACGATGTTGTCTTACCTGGCCGGTTCGGGCCGCTGCACAATCATTCGATGGACAATTACGTGAGGCTGCTGGATGGCCGAAAGTGAGGCAGAGCAAGTGACCGGCGAAGTAGTGGCGCCACGCAAGCCACACTTTAACCCACTGGTCTATCAGAATCGCAACCCGTGGGCCGACGGCCTGACGTACCGCGAGACTTGCTTTGTACTGGCGTTCGCCGGCAACGCGTCCGAAGCTGCCAGGGCTGTCGGGATATCACCAACGACCGGCAGCAACTGGGTAAAGAAGCCGCATATCCGCGAGGCGATCAGCCAGCGGGCGATGCTGGACGTGGCGCCCGACCTGGTCATGGGTCGGTTGGAGCGCGAAATGCTGCTCACCGCATTCGCCCGCGACCCACTGGCGAAGGTGTCCGACCGGATCAAAGCCATTGAACTACTGGGCAAAGCACAGGGCGACTTCGTCGAGCGCAAGGAAATAGCTGTCGAGCATAGTCACGCCGAACAGTTGACCATGAGCCTGGACGAACGGGCGCTGCAGATCCTTGAAATCGACAACGACGAAGACTTTGAGGAAGGGGATGACATTCTGCTATGAGCCACAGTGATGACAGAGCAGTAGGCGGGTGGGTGCCGTTGTCGGCCACGCACGACCTGACCCGTGACCAGGCAATACGTATGTACCGCAAGGTCCACAACGACGGCGACGTCGAGGCGCAGCGTGAATTGTGCCGGCGCGACCTGTTCTACCTGCTGACCATCGCCTGCAAGCGTATCGACGCCAACCACGATTGGATCTACGACCGCTGCAGAGAAGTCGAGCAAGAGCCTGACAGTATGCTGGATCTGTGGAGTCGCGGCCACTACAAGTCGACCATCATCACCTTCGCCCTGTCGATCCAGGAGATTCTGCGAAACCCCGAAGTCACGATTGGTATATTTTCGCACACGTCCAGCATTGCCAAAGACTTTCTGATTCAGATCAAGACCGAACTGGAAGACAACGACTACCTGCAGAAGCTGTTTCCCGATATCCTGTTCGCCAACCCGCAGCGCGAGTCGCCGCGATGGGGTACGGAGTCGGGCATAGTGGTCAAGCGGAAGACCAACCCGAAAGAAGCAACTGTCGAAGCCTGGGGCGTGGTCATCGGCCAGCCGACCGGCCGACACTTTATGATCCGCGTCTACGATGACATGGTGACCGACAGCAGCGTCACGACGCCTGACATGATTAACAAGACCACCGACAGTTGGGCGTTGAGCATGAACCTGGGCAGCACGACCGGCGCCATCGTCCGCTACATCGGCACGCGCTACCACTTCAACGACACCTACCGCGCTATCATCGAACGCGACGCCGCGACGCCCAGGATCAGACTGTGCAGCGACGAAGACATGCGCAACCCCGTGCTGCTGACCCCGAAGGAACTGCAGGACAAGCGTAAGATGATGGGGCCGTACATCTTTAGCTGTCAGATGCTGCAGAACCCAGTGGCCGACAAGGCGATGGGCTTCCGCGAGGATTGGTTGGAGTACTACAGTCAACTGCCAAGCCTGAGAGGCTGGAACATTTACATCACTGTCGATCCCGCCGGCG
>Ga0181579_10002148_pt1 | contig 16033 bp, 15 predicted proteins | sample 071ome_24_FD_132996 | JGI IMG/M metagenome (GOLD analysis project Ga0181579, IMG submission 132996) | Coastal salt marsh microbial communities from the Groves Creek Marsh, Skidaway Island, Georgia - 071402CT metaG (megahit assembly) | ecosystem: Environmental > Aquatic > Marine > Intertidal... | reverse complement strand
CTCCTCCGGTTACTTCCTGTACATCATATTGCTTGTTTAACTCGTTAAAAAACTCCCAGGCAGGAGTACCTCCTCCAAGATTAAAACCCATGATACCCATACCAGCGGTTCCAAGTACAGGAGCATCGGTGGCAAATACACCCAAGGTCTTTTTATTTTGTGCGCCACTTACTGCATTTAGTGTGCGCACTATCTCATATTCGACAGGTAAACCTTTGTAAAGGAAGGGAATGGTTTGTTGTCCGTTGTCACCTTTGCAGACTACGCCCATGTAGAGGTCTTTCTGCCAGGGGACCATGCGCCCACCTTCCATAACAAAAAGGGGAGGGGTTACTCCATTTTGGTTTTCAACCCCATATTTCTCGGCAGTCGCTGAGGCATTATCTTCAGGAGTGATCGTGTGAATATTTACGGAAACAAGTTTGGTTTCGCGGTCGATTTCTCGCAGAGCAGTGAGTAGGTTGATTCTGGTTTGTACATACTGTTCGGGAATGGAATCTGAGGGAGAAATAAAAGCATCAATTTCGACCGGGCTTTGTAACTGACTAAGAAGTTCAATGGAACCTTCAGATAAGCTGCTTAGTTGCTCTGCTGTAGCGTCGATACGAATGACATCGTGATTGCGGAAATATTGGGTGAGTGCAAAAGCAGTGACTATCGTTGCTACTACGCGTAAGGAAAAATGAGAATACTTAGACTTTCCAAGGGGACTGCCTACCCAATGTCTACGTCCAATAAGAATGGATGAAAGATAGAGCATAGCAATAGCCAGACCGAGAAAGAAGATCATCCCAGAAGTGCTAATGATTCCACGACTAAAATCGAGGAAGTTGGTGGAAATTGCCCATTCAGAATCAGGAAGCAGGGCCAACGGTGAGTTAAACGCAACACCTAAAACAAAAGCAACCGTAAGATTAGAAGTCAGAAAAGAGGCCACCATCCCAATCGCAATCATGCTTAGCCCAACAAACCAATATCCGAGGTAAGTCGAAACCAAGAGACCAAAGTCCGGGTTACCCAACTGACTTAGTACATAATAATTAGCAATCAGGGATATAATTAGAGAAACTGAGAAGATCGCTACTGCACCCAGGTATTTTCCAACGACCACATCAAAATCACTGCCGGGCAAAGTAAGAAGTAGTTCATCTGTTCCCTGACGTCGTTCATCAGCCCAAATGCTCATTGTGATGGCAGGAATAAAGCCAAGAAGGATATGGGGCAAAAACCGATTGAGTTGATCAAGATTGGCAAGATTTGAATCAAAAAACTCCTGAGGCCAAAAAGCAGCCAAACCGCTGGCTAGTAAAAAGGCACAAATAAAAACATAGCCACTTGGACTGCCAAAATAAGCGGCAAGGTTACGTTTGAAAACGGCGAGGACGGCTTGAGTATTCATGATAAAAGTAAAATTAAGCTGCCAGGGTTTGTTTATTGAACCAGGAATCGAGCGAAGATTCATTCTTCAGTTCATCAGGAGTTCCTTGAAAGATTAACCTTCCGTTATTTATGAGTAAAATTCGGTCTGCAACCTCGGGAACCTCCTGTAAGATATGGGTTGAAAGAAGGATAGTTTTACCTATCCCTTTGATAGTTTTACGAACTTCCAATACTTGGTTTGGGTCAAGACCAGCAGTGGGTTCGTCCATTATTAGAACATCGGGTTCATGCAAAAGTACATTTGCCATCCCCACTCGTTGACGGAAGCCGCGAGAAAGCTTTCCAATTGGCTTATTTAATACTGTTTGTAGAGCACATTGTTCAATGACTTCAGAAATTCTGTCATTTTTTGTGGAAGGATCCATACTCCGTGCATCCCCGAAGAAATTCAGCAAGCTGATGGGTGTCATTTCTTCATAAAGTGGTCCGTTCTCAGGTAGGTATCCTATTCGGTTTGCGACCAGAGAACGATTATTTGCCACTTCCATGCCGCAAACCTTGGCTACCCCAGCTGAGGGAGCTAAATATCCGGTCAGCATTTTCATGGTTGTGCTTTTACCTGCACCATTGGGTCCGAGAAAGGCAACCACTTCACCTTTTTTAATAGAGAAATCTAAGTCTTCAACGGCAATAAAATCTCCGTAATATTTACTAAGGCCTTTGGCCTCGATCATGAATTCTTCACTTGTTTGTTCGCTCATAGGTAATGCGGGGTAATGAATGTAAAAAGGCTGAGTTTAAAGTCTTTGGAATGTAAGGCGATGACACAGTTTAAATTTGTGTAAGGTATGAAAAAATTACTTATGGTATAAGCTTTCAAGAAGAAAATCTTTACAAGCTTATTAGTCAGGCTCTATAGTGAATTAAATTCCTTTCGGAATATGCCCTTCATGCCCTACAACCTTCTCATTTTATTTCTAAGCAAAGTTTTGCTTGGGGTGGTACTTACTGCAGATGAATTTCCATCTTCATTTCATCAGTCTCCTGTGCTTACCGATCCACTTCGTTTTGAGGAATCAGATGGAGCCGATCTAGTTTTTTATTCTAAAAATAAAACTCCCATTCCTCTATGTTTTCCGAAAGCACTCAGTTTGGACGAATATTTGGATAATTCTGTTCTCTCATTTTACCCTCTTAGGGACCTCGCTAGAAATCCCCTTCTTAAAAATAATTTTCCTCTCAAAACATCTCAAATTCCCCAAAAAGAATTTGATTTCATTTCTAAATCGGTACTTTCTGCTCGAGAAAGGAAAGTGTTTGATTCTTCTCAACTTCTTATCCCTAGAAGAGTTCATGACCTCCCGTCTGACGAACAATTGGCCAAATTCTTGGCGAAAAAAAGTGATCGAACTCCCAATCCTGAGATTCAAAAAAAGATTATTCAGAATTTATTACGGGATGAGTATGCCGACGAACCTGTTGCTGGGTTTTTAGGCCATGTCGCACGACAAACCGTTCAGGCGAAACAAGATGTATCTTCAAAAAAGAGAGTAATATCCTTCTCGAAAAATTTAAAGTCCGAGGCTTCACAGAAAGTGGATTCTCCTGCTTTGTCACATAAAACTGTTGCTCAAGTACGCACTGTAGAAAGCACAAAGGTGGGCAAGATATCTTCGCCAAACGAAACCAATCTTAATTTAATTGCTCGTAAGCCTTCGAGAGATGGATCGATGCATCCTGCGCAAGCCTCCGAAATTTTCCTAACCACTCAAGATCTCAAGGAACTACTCAAAGATTTGAGTGTTGATCCTGCAATTTCGGGCGAAGTTCGTTCTGTAGCTGAATTGTGGGCTAAATCAGAAAAAGATATCTCTCGTAATCCCGAAATCGCATTGGGCGTTAAATCTATTCTATTATCTGCTAAGGTCGGTCGTGCCCGTACCGATCCTTACGGATTGGCTTCCTTACGTAATGTCTCACCAGATGATAAATATTTTGTGATTGGAATAGACAAGGATGTGGACACTGATGTAGTCACCATTTGGTCTAAGGAGGTGGAAGTTGAGCCGGGGGAAAACCTCGTTGAACTTACCTCCACCGATGTTATCTATCAGGAGTAATCTGATCCTTCTTTTCTTCGTATTAACCTGATTGGATAAGAATTGCTCGCCATGATCGGGCAGACTCATAGAGTCTATTTCTTTTTTAATTAGAAGTTTTTTAAAAAGATATGCAAAATCAAGAAATCCTCCAGCAAGCCGCCGACCAAGCCCGTGGGTTGGCCATTGATGCAATCCACGCCTGCAGTTCAGGGCATTTGGGTCTTCCCCTCGGAGCCGCCGAGGTTGGAGCCGTTCTGTTCGGCAAAGATTTAAAGGTCGACCCCTCGGACGACCAATGGCTCAATCGCGACCGCTTCATTCTTTCAGCCGGTCATGGCAGTATGTTCCTTTATGGTTGGTTGCATCTCGCCGGCTATGATCTCCCCCTTGAAGAGGTAAAGAATTTCCGCCAGCTTCACAGTAAAACTCCCGGACACCCCGAGTATGGAGAAACCCCGGGTGTGGAGTGCACCACCGGACCTCTCGGTCAGGGCGTGGGCAATGCCGTGGGTATGGCGATCGCTTCCAAGATGGCCGCTGCTCACTTCAATACCTCCGAGCACGAAATTTTTAACCATCAGGTCATCGCCCTTGCCGGCGATGGTTGCTTGCAGGAAGGGGTGGCTGCGGAAGCTGCTTCCCTCGCCGGTCACTTAGCCCTCAATAACCTGACCATCCTTTATGACTCAAATGATGTCACCCTCGATGCCATGGCCGATGCCAGCCAGAGCGAGAGTGTAATCGACCGCTTTGCTGCTTATGGATTTGCAGTGGAACGGATTGAGGATGGACACGACATGGCTTCGATATCCGCCGCTCTTGAGCGTGCCCGGGCCAATACCGAAAAGCCCACTTTTATCGAAATCAAGACCATCATTGGTAAGGGTATTCCCGAAGTGGCTGGCACCTCTGCCGGACATGGTGAGGGTGGGGCGAAGTTTGCCGAAGCGGCCCGTCAGGGCCTCGGCCTTCCTGAGGAAACTTTTTATGTTTCGGATGATGTGCGTGCCTTTTTTGCGGAACGCAAGTCTCATCTTGTAGAGGAGCGCAAGAAGTGGAATGCCACCTACGCTGCCTGGCGTGTGGCCAATCCAGAAAAAGCCGCCTTGCTTGATTCAGGAATTTCCCGCAATGTCCCTGCGGATCTGATGAACAGTGTGCAGGAGTTTGCTGCCGATGCCAATGTGGCCACCCGTGCAGCGGGCAGCCAAGTGATCAACGATCTTGCCAAAGCTATGCCCCTGCTGATCAGTGGATCTGCCGATCTCCATGGATCGACCAAGAATTACATCAAGGAAGTGGGCGACTTTACCAAGGACAACCATTCCGGCCGCAACTTGCTCTTCGGTATCCGCGAACATGCTATGGGTGCCATCGTCAACGGCATTGCCTACTATGGTATCTTCCGTCCATCCGGTGCCACCTTTGCGGTGTTTGCGGATTACATGCGCCCATCCGTCCGCCTCTCTGCTTTGATGGGGCTTCCCATCTTCCATATCTGGACACACGATTCCGTGGCCGTCGGAGAGGATGGGCCCACCCACCAACCCGTGGAAACCACCAGTGGGTTGCGGGTCATTCCTAATTTGGATGTCATCCGCCCGGCTGATCCCGAGGAAACCGCGGGTGCTTTCGTGGCTGCCTTGCAACGAACCGACGGTCCGTCTGGCCTTATTCTTACCCGCCAAAATGTGCCCAACCTTTCATCCATTCCCGTACAAACCCGGCGCGAGGGTGTGCTTAAGGGTGGATACATCGCCCGTCAGGAACAGGGCGAATTGGAACTGATCATTCTTGCTTCCGGCAGCGAGCTCAACCTCGCATTGCAGGCTGCTGAAAAACTCGGGCCATCCGTCCGTGTGGTCTCCGTTCCTTGTATGGAACGCTTCGACCGTCAGGACGATGGGTACCGCGAGTCTGTACTTCCACGGTCCTGCCGCAACCGTATGGCGGTGGAAGCAGGAGTCTCTGACCTCTGGAGAAAGTATGTCGGGCTAGACGGCGTGGTTGTCGGGATCGATCGTTTCGGGATGTCAGCTCCTGGAGATATCGTGCTCGAGGAATTGGGCATGTCGGTGGACAATGTGGTCAAGCAGGCAGCTCTTGCCGGCTTGGGTGCATAAGCGATGCGATCGATTTAAATTTTTTTAAATCTGTCCTTTTTCATCAAAGCCTGTCCCATTTTGGGGCAGGCTTTGTTGTTTGATGATGTTTTGTTAATTCGCCCGCTTTCCTAAAAAGAATTCCTCAAGCTTGCCCTGGCACTGTCCGAGGGCGAAGAGTGCATAGAGGCAGGCAAAGAGATTACCTCCCACCAAAATCGCCACTGCCCAGAGCAGCTTGGCAACGAGCAGATCTTCCCGGATCCATACCCAGCCAAGGAAGAGCAGAAAGCCCACATAGACATCCACCAAAGAGACGATGCCCCATGGGTTATCCATTAGGGCAGCTCCATCCTCCCAGAAATCTCCCCAGCCAAACCCATAGATCAAGCCGGCGAGCATAACCAAAAAGAGCCCGGTTACATAGATCCGGGCTCTTTTGTTGTTCATTTTGAAAACGATTATGTTTAAGCCGTTGCGATCGCCAGGGCTTGGTCGAGATCGGCAAGCAAATCATCCGCATGCTCGATTCCCACCGATAGTCGGATCAATTCAGGGGCGATCCCACCTGCTTTTTGTTGCTCCTCAGATAATTGAGAATGGGTGGTAGTGGCGGGGTGGATGGCTAAGCTTCGTGCATCTCCCACATTGGCGAGATGGGAGAAAAGTTTTAGATTGTCGATAAATTTTGAACCAGCTTCCGCCCCGCCCTTAATTCCAAAGACGACCATGGACCCACCTTTGCCCCCGAGGTACTTTTGGTTAAGAGAGTAATTTGGGTCCTCTTCCAGACCAGGGAAGCGTGCCCACTCCACCGATGGATGGTCTTTTAAATGTTTCGCCACGGTGAGGGCATTTTCGCAATGTCTCTCCATACGCAGAGGTAGAGTTTCTATGCCCTGAATGAATTGCCAGGAATTATCCGGAGAGATGCAGGCACCGAGGTTGCGCAAGGGCACGGTGCGCATTCTAAGAATGTAGGCAAGGGGAGCGAGAGGCTCGGGGAGGTCGTGTCCCCAGCGCAGGCCGTGGTAGCTGCTGTCTGGCTGGTCGTAAAGGGGGAAGTTGCCATTTTTCCAGTCGAAGGTTCCAGAATCGATCACGATCCCCCCAATGCCATTGCCCTGACCACCAAGCCACTTGGTCAGAGAGTGGACCACAATGCTGGCCCCATGTTCAATCGGGCGGGTGAGGTAGGGAGTGGAGAAGGTACTGTCCACAATCAGAGGAATTCCATGGTCGGATGCGATCTTGGAAATGGCTTCCAAATCGGCCACATCTAGGCCAGGGTTACTTACTGATTCGCAAAAGAGGGCCTTGGTCTTGGGAGTGATCGCCGAAGCAAAGTTCTGGGGGTCGTTGGGGTCAACAAATTTTACCTTGATTCCAAGCTTGGGCAAAATGTCATTAAACTGGGTATAGGTGCCACCGTAGAGGTTGTTGGCTGATACAATTTCATCCCCAGCTTCGGCGAGGTTGATGATGGAATAAAATACTGCACTGGTGCCGGATGCGACCCCGAGCCCGGCGGCACCCCCCTCAAGGGCGGCCACCCGTTGCTCGAGCACATCGGTGGTGGGGTTCATCAAGCGGGTATAAATATTGCCCAATTCGCGCAACCCAAAGAGGTTGGCTGCATGCTCGGTGTTGTTGAAGACAAAGGAACTGGTCTTGTAAATGGGTACGGCGCGGGAATTGGTGGTAGGGTCGGGCTGGTAGCCTGCGTGGAGGCATTGGGTCTCGAGTTTCATAATAAGATAATCAGATATTTTTTGATTGGGTATGTGTTTATGGGGTCGTTAAAAAGACAAAAGAACTTTTTTTGCAAAGCTTGAGCAAGAGGGCAACTCTCTTTACATACAGAAAGAATAGCAAGACAGCCCCGTGTCATACGGGGGTTAAGTTTGGGCAGGCTTGGCAAAGAGGTAATGGGATACCCACCACTCCTGCCCATTGGCGTAGGCAAAAGTCTCGGCACAGGCGAGGAAGAAGATACGCCAGCGATGGAAGGATTGATGGGCCTCGTCGCGGGACTGATCTTTCTCAAAGAGCTGGAGGACGGCTGCTTTATTTTGATCGAGGTTACGCAACCAGTCTTCGGAGGTCTCCCCGTAGTGCCTGCCCGACCAGCGCCAGCGGCTTTCCAATTCCAGCTTTCCACAGATGCGAAGGAAGAGCTCATCTGCGGGCATGGTGCCTCCGCTGAAAAAGTGCTGGGACATCCAGTCATCCTCGCCCTCGACCACAAAGGGGTAGGAGGTGGACCGGTGGCAAAATACATGGGTGAACAGTTTTCCCCCGGGGTTGAGCCAGTCATGAATCTTTCCAAAGAGCTGGCGATGGTTGCGCACATGTTCAAACATTTCCACCGAGACCACCCGGTCATAGGATTGATCGGGCTCAAAAGAATTTACATCGGAGGTGACGACTTCGAGGTTGTCCAGTCCACGCTCTTTTGCGGTCCACATAATATACTCACGTTGGGAGTTGGAATTCGAAACGGAGCGGATACGGGAATTGGGGAAGTTTTTTGCCATCCACAACGAGAGAGAGCCCCAGCCACACCCAAGCTCAAGCACATCCTGTCCGTCCTGTAAATCGGCGCGTTGGCAAGTGAGCTCCAGTGCACGGTCCTCTGCTTGGTCGAGCCCACGGGTGCCGGGCTCGTAGCAGCAACAGCTATACTTTAAATTTTTACCCAGTACCAAATGGTAAAACTCGGCCGGTACTTCATAGTGTTGTTCATTGGCTTTGTCGGTTTCCACGGCCAGGGCGGATTGGTCGACATTGCACAGATATTCCTCCGCCAGTTCGGCATTGGCCTCGCAATCATCCACCCGGCATTGGGCGAGACGCTTTTTACAAAGGTTGCGTATGCCTGCACGGATGAGGAAGTCGGGCATCAGACCGCGTTCGCTTAATTGAATGAAGGTATCGACAAGGCTCATGAATGGGTGTCTGGTTTCTTGGGAAACCAGGGAAAGAAGGAGGGTGTGGATTGAACATAAGAGCGGTAGGCATCGCCACTGGCTTCCAGTTTGCGTGCTTCCACAAAGGGAATCCCGGTGATGCGGGTGAGAAAGAGGTAAAGGGTCGGAGGAATGAGGAGGAGCCAGCCAGCACCCGGGCAGTTCATCCCAAGCAGGAGGTAGCTCAGCCATAGGACCCATTCAAAAAAGTAGTTGGGGTGGCGGGAGTATCGCCAAAGCCCGGTATCGCACACTTCTCCGCGGGTACGCCCTGGAGCATTTTTAAAGATGCGCAACTGCTTGTCTGCGAGGCTCACCCCGGTAAACCCGACGATCCAGATGAAGAGGCCGAGCTGGTCAACCGGGCCAAGTTCGGACGGATTACGGGCAAGAATAAGAAAAGGGCTGGCAAACAAAACGATCCAGAATGCCTGGACCTGAAAAAAGAAAAAGAATCCAAGGTTTGTCCGTTTGCCAAGGTAATCCCGAAGATAAGCATAGCGGGCATCCTCAGGTTGTTTCCAGCAGCGCCTGAGTAGGTGGGTGCCCAGCCGGGCGGACCACACACCGAGTAACCCGAGCAAAAGAGCATAGCGGGAGATGTGGCATTCGTCCCGCAAAAGGTAGAGGTAGGTCAGTCCGAGCACACCCACTCCATAGGCCCAGAGCACATCCACATAGGAAGTATTGCGGATGGTGAGGGCAACCAACCAGCCAATAAACATCACCACCGATGCTCCCGCCTGTCCGTAGAGGAGGAGGTCAAGGCTGCTCATCGCCCGATATTTTGGTACCTCAAGTGGAGTTGATGAAGCACCAACCCAGCCATTCCCCATTCAAATGCAATCGCCAAGGAAGAGAAGGGCACCGTTGTGAAAGCGAGCCGGTCCAGTTGCCAGCCTGAAAAATAAGCGAGTAAACCACCCAGAGAAAATCCGATCAGGCAACGGGTCTGGCATTGTAGAAACCAGGAAAACAAGGGCCTGAGCATCAGCCCAAAATTGGCCCAAAGTAAAATCATCCAAATGGGAGCTCCGCCCACGGTGGGGTCGGCATAAAAAGCGATCAGGTCAAGGCGTACCAGTAGAGAGTCCCCAACCATCCCTAAGGCGGTTGAGGCAATAAGGAAAGGGAAAGCGGAACGGAAACGCCCGGTGATCGCAATTCGGCTAAGAACAAAAAGAAAACCTGCAATAGGGAAAACAAGGGGGGTCGTGGTATCTGCCGAACCGATTACACAGGCAAACCAGCCGACCTGAAAGACAATCAGATCGATGAGAAATTTTTTACGATCATTATTCATTGTGGAAATCCTTTACCTAGATTGCAGCCAGGTTTGGTAAGAAGCAAATGGATGTCTCCGGTGTAACCTTCCTCAAACCCTGCCTCGCAGTAGCAAAGGTAATAGATCCATGCCCGGCGGAAAGCATCGTCATAACCGAGGGACTTGATCGAGTCCTCATTTTCCAAAAAGCGCAGGCGCCACTCTCGCAGGGTACGGGCGTAGTGGTATCCGATATCATAAACCCCGGTGGGGCGGAGGTCGGACTTCTTGGCCACCGCCGAAGTCATCGCGGAGATCGAGGGCACACAACTGCCGGGGAAAACACGGGTGCGTATGTAGTCCACTTCTTTTAAATACTGGTCGTATCGGTGATCGGGCATGGTGATTGCCTGTACCAAAGCGGCTCCATCCGGGCAAAGGAGGTCGGAAATTTTGGAAAAGTAAGTGGGCAAATATTCGTGCCCTACCGCCTCGATCATTTCAATGGATACGATACGATCGTGGGATCCGCTGAGGGTACGGTAGTCATCCATCAGCAGGTTTGCCCGGTCGGCATGTCCGGACTGGTCGATCACCTTGCGGGCATAGGCATGCTGTTCTTTGGATATCGTAGTGCCTGTCCAGATCGCACCGGTGGTATCGAGCAAGCGCTTGGCAAAGCCTCCCCATCCGCACCCGATCTCCAAAACGGTCTGACCCTCCTTGATATCGAGTTGTTCTATAATGCGGTCGTACTTGGCAAGGGATGCCTCTTCCAGAGAAGTTTGTTCAGAGGCGAAGATACCACAGGAATAAGTCATCGTTGGGTCGAGCATGAGCTCATAAAAATCATTACCCAAGTCGTAGTGCAGGGCGATATTGCGCCGGCTGCCTTTGACCGTATTTTTTTGCCCGAGCAAATAGCCCCAGCGGGCAAACTTGTTGAGCAGAGCGGCCCAGCCCCCCTCCATTTGGTCCAACACTTCAAGGTTTTGAAGGAAGAGGCGAAAAAAGCCTACGAGATCCGTTGTATGCCATTCGCCCGAGGCATAGCTATCTGCCACTCCGAGGGAGCCACCAAGACAAGCCTTACGAAAAAAGGCAGGGTTGATCACATCGAGCTCGATGAGATTCTTTTCATCGGTCAATCCAAACCTCTGCTCGGTTCCTGCATGACGCATGACGAGGCTTCCTTTCTCGATCTTTTCTAATTGTCCAATGAGCAAAGACTCAAAAAAGCGAGCCTTCCGCTTCGGCGAACCGGCGGAAGGAGTACTTTCGGGGGTAAAGTTTGCCTTCATACGATCAGGTAGGATGTTCCAAGTTTTTCGGGTGAGAGAAAAAAGGGCAACCCTTGAGTCGCAAAAGGAGCGCATTCCAGTAAATCGCCCGGGTGACATTGAGAGTCATCAGAGGAAAGCGAATCAGGGCCCAAGCGAGGTTCTTTCCATCGATCGGTCGCCTTTTCATTTTCAGGTGGGCGGTAAAAAAAAGTTTCCCTTTTTCTCGGAGGAGCATGTCAGCGTGGAATTTTTCTGCGGGCTGGCGGAATCGCCAGTCATACTCCACATCCATCCCAATAAAAGGGGATACATGAAATTCTTTGTGAAACTCATGGTCGGAACGGACATCCCTATCTTCACTGTTCCATTCAAAACACTTGGCATAGCGTTCACCCCAGGGGGTGTTAGTGATTTCTGCCATCAGGGCGACCGGTCTTGTTTTTTCCTCGTTCCATAAAAAATAAAAGCTGACCGGGTTAAAACAGTACCCAAAGGTACGCAGGTGGGTAATGATAGATACAGGGCCGGTGCACTTCCTGCCCAGTTGGTCAGACATGGTATCACGGACTGCTTTTGCAAGGTCATCGACTTTTGGGCGGTGATAATCCGACCGAACAAAAGCCCCGAGACTGGAACGATTGACCGACCAAAACCAGCGGTCCTTAAAGACTTGGTCGGTTTCATCAAGAAAGAGATGGGCCATGTAGACCTCGTACTTCAGATCGTGCTTTTTTGGGGATTTTCGGTGGTGTCTGACCTCCCCGAAGTAAAGGGCACTTTTCATCCCAGTTCCTTCCCAAAAGATTGGCAAACGCGGAGGGCACTGCTCAGTCCATCCTCATGAAATCCATATCCCCAGTAGGCCCCGCAGAGGGAAATTCCCTGGCGTTTGATAAAGGAGGAGTGCATACCCTGAGCCGACTTGCGACCGGGGTGGTAGGTGGGGTGTTCAAAAGAATATTCGCCATGTCGCCGAGCGGGATCGACTGATGAGCCCTGGTTAAGCGATACACAAAAGGGCTCGAGGGTTGGCAGGCTTTGTAAAATATTCATGTCGTAGGTAACCACGGCATGGTCTTTTTTTTCCTTGGGAATATATGCATTCCAGCTTGCACGGGCGGATGGACGGCGGGGGAGCAGGCGATCATCGGAATGCAAGGTGATCTGGTTGGCTTCGTAAGGGAATTTTTCGAGGAGATCGATTTCTTCCTGCTCCGCACCATCCAGTAATTTGAGCGACTGGTCGGCATGGCAGGCAAGGATAACTTGGTCGAAATTTTGCACACTGCTATCGGGCAAGGAGAGAGCGACTCCATTTTCGGTCCGTCGGACGGATTGAACAGGTGTGTTCAGCTTGAGACGGTCTCCGAGTCCCTTAACGATTTGGTCAACATAGGTGCGGGAACCTCCCTTCAGTACCCGCCATACTGGGCGGTTGTATGCCTGGAGCATTTTATGGTTGGCGAGGAAATCGGTGAGAAATTCCATCGGAAATGTGGAAAAGCGATCGGCCGAGCAGGACCACAGGGCAGAACCAAGGGGTAAAAGAAATGCCTCAGTAAATCGGTCTCCTAGTTTGTGTCGGGCAAGAAATTCGCCCACGGTGAGGGAACCCGAGTCCTCACTCTCTGCGAGTTTGTGAAAGCGAAGGATATCACGCACCATACCCCAATGCATTGGGTCCGTAAGATTTCTTATTCCGCCAAACAGGCCGGGAATGGACTCTCCACTGTATTCGATACCGGTCTTTTCAGAGCGTACCGAAAAACCCATTCTGGTTGGTTGCGAATCTACACCGAGCAATTCGAGCAGTCGAACGAAATTGGGATAGTTTTGCTCGTTGAAAACAATAAATCCTGTGTCCACCCGATAGTCACCAGTCCGGCCAGTAACATCGACGGTGTTTACATGTCCACCCGGTTTGTGAGAGGCTTCAAAGAGGGTAATCTCATGATCATCTTTGAGAAGATATGCACATCCGAGTCCGGAAATACCGGAACCTATAATAGCGATTTTCATGGCACCCGTAGAAAAAAGGGTCCGTCGTTGATTAATCTTTCGCCTTGTTTTTAACCCAAGCGGGTACTGGGCGTAAGTTGCTTACTAATCCAAAAAGGGAAAGAAGTTTTAGGCAGTAGTAGGTGGGGTCGATTTCCCACGGGGTAAAACCCTGACGAGCTGAACCCGGGAAAAAGTGGTGGTTATTGTGCCAGCCTTCCCCAAAGGTAATGATAGACACAAACCAATTATTCCGGCTTTCGTCTCCAGTCTCATATTTCTTTTTACCAAACATGTGAGTTAAAGAATTAACCGAAAAAGTGGCATGATAAAGCAAAACAGTTGGAAGGAAGAACCCCCACCCCAGCATGCTTAATCCGTCAAGACTTGTCCAAGCTTGAAAAACCGACCATTCGCCAAGGAAATAGCAACCCAAGGCAAGAGCGAGCACTGCAATCCAGTCGAACCTGTTAATGAAGCGTAATTCTTTAAATTTCACCCAATCAGGAATTTCTTTGAGGAAGGTGGGCAGGGCATAATCAGTCATAAACCAAAGGGTATGACTCCATAGAAAGTTTTTGTGATGGGGGGAGTGTGAATCTTTGTCGGTATCTGAATGCCTGTGGTGCATGCGGTGATGAGCGGCCCACCATAAAGGGCCACGCTGCCCTGAAGCACAAGCAACGAAGGCACCTAGAAATTGTACAATTCTTGAAGTTTTAAATGTGCGGTGAGAAAAATAACGGTGGTAAAAGGCAGTAATTGCAAACATGCGAGCAGCATACGAAATGCCGAGTACCACAATACAAGGCCAAGCAAAGGGGGTGAAGAAGACCAACAATGCACCTAAATGAATGAGAATATAGGGGACACAACGGAACCATTCAACTCGGTCTTGAGTGTGGTCTGGTTCGTTGTGAGTTTCCGGTGGAGGACAAACCCACTTTGAGAGAGTTGGTATCATGAATTACGCAGCATTGTCCAAAATGAGCGATAATTGTAAAGGGCTCATCTTGGTTTTGCCACGTAATTCGATTCCTACCAATTTGTCGAGGTTACGAAAATCTAACTGCCCACTATTCATGACCACGGCACGAAGCTTTCGTAGTCCAAGAGATTCCAGCTGTCTTACTCGCTCCCCGGATACATTCAAAGTTTCAGCAATATCATCTAATTTCATTGCTTCTTTTTCCTTGGTGAGACCAAAACGCATACTTAAGACTTTTCTCTCCCTAGAATCAAGGAAACCGAGTGCAACCCGAATATCATCTGCAAGAGATCCTTCCTCACGATAGGATTTTTTGGTATCTTTTTCATCTGTCATTACATCGATCAGGGAATGATCGGAGTCATCAGAAAAAGGTTCATCCAAAGACATGGTGCTAGAAGGAGCAAACTTGACTCGGCTCGATAGATTACGACGATCGTCGAGAGCATTCGTAACCTCCTCATCAGAAGGTTCTCTACCCAATTCAATTTGCAGTTCGGTTCTGATGTTGTTCTCTTTTCGCTTCCCTTGGGAAACATCATGAGGAATGGAAACAGCCTCTGCCATCTTGCTGACAAACCGCTGAATGCGCTGTCTTATCCACCAAGCAGCATATGTGCTTAGCTTAATTCCGCGTGTGTGATCAAATTTTTCGATGGCTATGATCAATCCGTGAATCCCTTCTGCCATAACATCCTCCATTGGGACATTAACTTGCCTAAACTTTAAGGCGATGGAGGCGACCAAACGAACATGACGCTCAATAAGTTCTTGTTTTGCTGATTCGGAGCCTTTTCTTAGTTGGCCAAATAAATGAGCGTACTCTTCCTTGGTTGGTGGAGCCATGCGTGAGCGTTCGGTAATGAAACGGCCCACTGGGTCGTTTGAATCATTGGTTTGCTTGAAGCTGAAGGGTGCCATAACAATTGATAGAACGATGGTTGCTTGTTTTAAGATCATGCGAATTGAAAAATATCTTTTTTTTATCGAAGTAGAAAAACACCTAGTTTTTTATTCGGATCCCCTGGAACAGGTTTGAAAGAACCTCTGACAGTTCGTCCTGAAGGGCTCTATTGCGGGGCGGGGGATTTTTACATCGACCCAAGGGGGAAGGTGAAGCGGGCACTTGTCACCCATGCCCATAGCGATCATGCTCGCTCGGGACATACCCATTACTTGGTTTCGAAGTCTTGCGTGCCGTTATTAAAACTACGCCTGGGTCAGGAAATCTCAGTTGAGGGAATTCCTTTTGGAGAAAAACGAAAAATTGGGGGTGCTCAAGTATCTTTTCATCCAGCGGGTCACATACTGGGATCCTCTCAAATTCGAGTGGAGGTGGGGGGGCGGGTATGGGTAGTCAGTGGAGATTACAAGCCTCAGCCCGATCGAAGTTGTGAAGCCTTTGAGCTAGTTAAATGTGATGTATTTGTCAGCGAGTGTACCTTTGGGCTGCCGGTATACCGCTGGGTGAAGGAGGAAATTATTTACCAACAGATCAACCAGTGGTGGCAGGAAAATGCCCAAGCCGGACGTCCCTCGATGCTCTTTGCTTATTCCCTTGGCAAGGCCCAACGGATACTAGCCGGGCTCGATTCATCGATCGGTCCAATCTTTGGCCATGGGGCGGTCCATCCTTTTTTACCGGTTTATCAAAAGAGCGGGGTTTCTTTACCCGAAGTAAAAAAGCCGAAGGAAGGGGATGGAAACTGGGCGGGTTCCATCATAATTGCCCCGCCTGCGGTGGAAGATGCCGGGTGGACCCGAAGGTTTAAGGGAGCACGACGGGCATTTGCTTCCGGATGGATGACGGTGCGTGGTGCCCGCCGGCGACGAAACCTCGATCGCGGGTTCGTGCTCTCGGACCACGCAGACTGGGCGGGCTTACTTGAAGTGATTGAGGGAACGGGGGCGGAGATGACCAAGCTCACCCATGGGGACGGTGAACCT
>Ga0181579_10002143_pt1 | contig 16038 bp, 8 predicted proteins | sample 071ome_24_FD_132996 | JGI IMG/M metagenome (GOLD analysis project Ga0181579, IMG submission 132996) | Coastal salt marsh microbial communities from the Groves Creek Marsh, Skidaway Island, Georgia - 071402CT metaG (megahit assembly) | ecosystem: Environmental > Aquatic > Marine > Intertidal zone... | reverse complement strand
CTTCCGTGGTTCAATCTGCCAGCGCAGGTAAAAACGCGGCTACCAGCATCCATAAAGCGCTCAACGAAGAAGAATTGGCACAAACCAAGCAAGATGAACAGTGGGATGCCTTCCTCGCATGGTGCAGTCAGGAAGAGCACATGGCTCACGAATAAGTAATCGCATCTTAAACGAATCACCAACTTTGCACCTGCCAGAATTTGAGACGAGTGGTCATACAGGCGGTGCGGCCTTGTTCCAAGTCCGCCGTTTGTAGGGCGCTCAATCACTCAACCTGATTGGCCCGGGGTGGTTTATTTTAGTGGCATTACTGGCGGCCCCAGGCAGTTCAGCGTGAGGGTTTCGCCCTCTTCCATCAGGCACTTTCCCTGGTGGCAGGATTTTTCCGCCCTCAATACGTGGGGGCGCATGTCGATGCGGTGTCGGATTTTCCGGTATGGTGTCCCCTGTTTGTTCGGTCCAACTGACCAGTAACTCTCGCGCTTGTTGCAATATCCCCTTGTAACTGGGATTCATCGCCAAATTAATGAACTGTTCAGAGTCCTGGCTTAGGTTGAACAATTCCTCTCCCGGACACGGATTGGCAAAGACCTGCTGTTGTTGAGGTGTTGTTTTTCCGGCAGCGTGCGCTTCCCACAAGGCTTTTCCTGCTGGATAATGTGTGTCGGATTCATAGCAAAGGTTTGGTTGGTCGGTGTAGTTGTTCTTGATGTAAACAAAATCCCCGAATCGCACCATCCGTTCGTGGTTCTTGTAAACATGCCAGTTATGTTCGGAGAACACCATCTGCCTGACTTCCGCTTCCGGATTTTTAAGGATCGGAACAAAACTACGTCCTTGAATACTTGCTTGAGGGTCAATACCTGCAAGTTCCAGACAAGTGGCGCTTAGATCAATGACACTAATGAGACTCTTGGTCACCGCTGGTGCTTGAATCATGCGCGGATAATGAACCACCCAGGGGGTTTTTATCCCACTGTCATATAGACGGGATTTGCAACGCGGAAATGGTCGCCCGTTGTCAGCGGCCACTACAATGAGTGTGTTCTCCAGCACACCTTGTTTTTCTAATTCAGCCACCACTTGTCCAATGAAGTAGTCGTAACGACTCACCTCGTGATAGTATCCAGTCAGGTCTTCACGAGTGGCTTCATTATCGAACAAATAGGGAGGCACCACGATATCATCTTGGCTGTAAGTCGGCGCATGATCACTTTTCGCCCAGTCCCGGTGAGCGTCACTGGCCGCAAACCAAAAGAAGAAAGGCTGATCTTTCGGTCGGTCTTGCACATGTTTCACCCAGTCTGCTTCCTGCCCGGGACCACCACCGTTGGTAATGCGATCAAATGAACGGTCCTTGTTGCCAAACATATGGTTCTTACCGGAAAGCACCGTATAATATCCAACCTCTCTCAGCAGCTCGGGAAAACGGACCTGGTCATCCGGCAACCTGACATGAAGTTCCGGTGCGCCTGTGTTGTGTGGGTACCGTCCGGTAATGATGCTGCATCGGCTTGGACTGCAACTGCTCGTTGTCAAATACGCATTATCAAAACGCATTCCGGCGGCGGCCAGGGCATCGGTGTGTGGGGTCTTGATGGTCGGGTGCCCGTAGCAACCAAAATCCTCCTGTGATACATCGTCTGCAATGAAGAAAATAATATTAGGCGATGAACCTGTTTTGTCCGAAGCCGGTTGTGCTTCCAGCTGATTCCATGAACTGGTTCCTAGGAAACCAAGGCATGCCAATAAAAAGAAATAACGTTTCATGTGGTTTGTGATGTATACCAATAATTGAATGAGAGAAAGATTCCAAATGTTCATTCACCGCAGATTGATGAGTTATTTTCGCACAGACTTGTTGCGCACCAGTTGATCAACAAACCAATCAGCCATCACTACAACTTCTTCACGAATAGTTGGCCAGGGATGTTCACCTCCCTTTTTAATGATGAGTTCGGCGTTGACATCATGCTGATGAAGGGCTTCAAGCAATGCCTGCGACTGCTGCAAGGGAACCACCGGATCGGCATCTCCATGAATAATTAAAAACGGAGGTGCCTGATTGTGAGCCAACCGGACGGGCGAAATCGAAATGGATTGCTCTCGCACTTGTTGATCGGTGATTTCACCTCTGCGGTCTCTGAATGCCAACAAACCCAAAATCTGGTGAAGCCCACCTTCTTTTCTCGGATCAAGCGCCTCCCCTCCGAAATCCAGGAAATCAGTCGGAGGAAAAAAAACACCCACTGCAGAAACGGAAGCATCCTTATCAGCGTTCTGACGTTTATTGGTCATCGCAGTCAAACTTGCCAGATGACCACCGGCGGACGCCCCGATCAACCCAAGCTTTGCAGGTTTAATGCGGTAATCATTTGCTTGTTTTTTCACCCAGCGAATACCCGTCTCAATATGAGCTTTCATATCATGCGCAGAAAAACGACTGATGGAACCGGGACGCAGGGCGAACACATGAAAGCCTCTTTCGCAAAGTTCCTCAAATAGCCCGGAACGATCCAGATCCCGAATTTTACCACGATCGGAATGCCAAGCGCCACTGGCCACCACGATGATGGCATGACCATTGGGTTTTTGGTTGGGTAAAAAAATATCGGCCAGGAGTGCCACTCCGTGAGCCTGATGATAGACCACATCAACTTGTTGCTGATAGGAAGAATTTGATTCCCCTAAGGCGGCCCCCCTTATCAGGCACAGGCAAGCAATGACCAATGGAATGATTTTTTGCATATGGAATTTGGATAGCATCACCTTTGAAAACCATTTTGACAAGTAATAGACACAGGCCACCCATCCCCGGGACAGAATCAATCGATCAGATACCTTTCAAACAGATCCCATATTCTACGATATTCATCCAACCAACTTGAAGGTTCCCTGAACCCGTGAGGTTCAATGGGATAAATGGCGATCCACCAGTTTTGTTTCTCAAGTTCAATCAATCGTTGAACCAATCGGACACTGTCCTGGAAAAACACATTATCATCCAACATGGGGGCACAAATCAGTAATGGCTTGTTCAAACCATTGGCAAACTCAATAGGAGAACTCCGGTTATAGGCTTCCGGATCCAGTTCCGGTGTATTCAAAATCCTCGACGTGTAGCCATGGTTGTAATGCGCCCAATCCGTCACCGGACGCAGCGCGGCACCTGCGGCAAAAAGGTCTTGCTCGTTGAACAGGGCCATCAGCGTCAGAAAACCGCCGTAAGATCCCCCGTAGACACCAATCCGATCACGGTCGACACCATGGTGTTCCACCAACCAGTTCACGCCATCGCGCAAATCCTCCAACTCCACCGAGCCCATGTGACGATAGATCGAGGTGCGCCAATCACGTCCGTAACCGGCAGAAGCGCGATAGTCCATGTCGAGCACCACAAATCCTTTCTCGACCAGGAACGAGTGGAACATAAACTCGCGTGAGTAACCGGACCATCCCTTATGCGCATTCTGAAGATAACCTGCGCCATGAACAAACAGAACAGCCGGACGTTTTTCAGAAGTATCAACTGCTGGAAGATAAAGCCTTGAATGAATCGGAGATTGCCCATGGCTGGAAGGCACCTCGACATGTTCGGGAAGGACCCAGGAGCGACGTTTGAAGGATTCACTGACCGTATCGGTCTTTTTTCTGGCCGAAGCCAACGGTTGTGCTGACTGGACAAACAACTCTGGCGGCCGGGTGGTGGTCGAGTGAGTGATTAACAACTGACGCCCATCGGGAGACAATTCCGCAGAGGACATTCCCCCGAGAGCGGTCATCTGTTCTACCGGACCACCATTAAGCGATACACGATAAATTTCATATTGCCCGGGGTGCTCCTTATTGGCTCGAAAATATAGATATTTCCCATCAGTAGACAACTGAGGTTCGGTCGCGATGTAGGCTCCATGCGTCAACGCTCTTGGCTTGGGGATATCGCCGTTCACAGAATCCTTTGTTGAAACATCCACCCGATACAGATGTGCGTATCCGGTTTCTTCAGACTGAAACCATACTTGGGTTCCATCACGGGACCAGCCGTATTCATTGTGTCTCCAATTGATCCAGGCAGGATCATGCAGATGGTGCAAGGTGTGACAATGCCCGGTTTCCAAATCGACCGATACAATCCAACGGTCCTTGTTATCAAACGAAACAGCCTGAAACATCATGGCGCTACCATCATGATTGAACGAGAGGGATTGAAACTGCACAGGACGGGGTTTGCTTTTCGTTTCAACGGGGGTTTCCTTTTCCGCTTCAACACCCTCTTGTTCGTCATCACTTTTGGCATGGTCGCTTGGGGTGCTCGAATCGGTTTGTTCGTTCTTTTGCTGAACTTCGTTGATACGAGCTTCCTCCCGTTCCTTGGCCAGTAGTTTCAGGTTTTCCATGGGGTCTTTGGCAATTTCCGGCAGCGTGTCCAGCTTAACTTCTAAAACTTCCCGGGTTTCTTTGTTAAGAATCATCAACCGTGAATGAAATGGCTTCACACTTCCCACCTTGGATCGAACATCTCTGTTTTCGATATCCCCACTGGACGTCACCCAAGAGGGCATACTGGTTTGAGAAGCCTTTGGTCGTTTCTTCGGCAACACGACCATGGCCAAATGACGTCCAGACGAACTCATTCTGGCGATGCCCAACTCGGATTCATCTCCCAGATAGAATGGGGTTCCCGGCCGACTGGGATCTTCTTTATCAACGAGCTGTTGCTCCTCCTCCCGAAGGATTCTGTCGTGTTCTTTACTTTGGATAATGTCAAAGAGTCTGTCTTGTTGTCGGGCAAGTAACGATTTCTCCTTTTCATCATTCAGTTTTCGATCATCTGGATTCTTGGCAAAAACGAATGGAAAGGGCTCGTATTCCAGGCCTGCCTCTAAATCTCGCACCAAGAATTTGTCTCCACGACGAAACCCGATGGAACCATCCATCAGTAACAATGGCTGACTCTCCGAGGAGGTTGTTCTGGTAAGTTGCCGGATGGATCCAGTGATCAGATCACGATGATAAACATCGCCAGCCCGAACATAGACTTTTTCACTCAAACGTTGCTCCTTTGCATCATATCGCCAATAGCCTCCCTTTGCGGATTCTTTAGCGGCTTCCATTGGAGGCACACGTTTATCGGAATCCTCTTCAGTGACGCTGCCTCGGTATAGATCTCGAACGGGACTCCCAGGCCGTTTGCGTGAATAGTAAAAGTATTTCCCCAGGTCGCCCCAATAAGCATTCTCCGGTTGTCGCCCAAGCCAATCCTGATCCGACATGATGAGTTCCAAAGAGATTGCGCTTCCCGCTGTCAAGCCACCCGATTCATTCGAGGTTCCCTGCCCCTTGACAGCAAGCATGGAGACCACAAAAGCGAGAGTGATCCCTACCAGAGTCCTCAGGTTGCCCTTTTCACCTTTTTTGATTTGATGGAAGAATCCCTCATTGAGAAAGCAGGACACAGTAGTAGATGGAATGATCATAAGCTGACTTGGCTCTAACCGAATCACAACAAGGATTCAACATGATTTTGAAAAATGGGACTGGACGAGATGGATACTACAATTCCCTGTTGATGACTTTGCAATTCAATGTAAGCTGCTTGCAACCCGGTCAAAGACTTATGCATTTCCAACTCTCAACCCTTTCGATTATCGGTCTGATTATCAGTCAGTGTTTATTTCCAGCAAAATGGACCAGTCATGCCGCGCAGCGTCCCAACATTCTCTGGCTGTCGGCGGAGGATATCAGCGCTCACATAGGTTGCTATGGGGATCCGAACGCGATCACACCCAACATCGACAAGCTCGCCTCGGAAGGCGTCCGATTCACCCGGGCCTTCACCACTGCGGGCGTTTGTGCGCCGTGCCGGAGCGGGATTATCACCGGGATGTATCAGACCACACTCGGCACTCACCACATGCGATGCACAGCCACGTTACCGGATCATATCAAACCATTTCCTTACTACCTGAGGCAAAACGGATATTTCTGCACCAACAATTCGAAACAGGATTACCAGTTCAAAGCCCCGAAGGAAACCTGGGATCACTCAAGCAACGATGCCCACTGGAGGATGCGGCCCCAAAAGGATCAACCCTTCTTTTCCGTCTTTAATTTTGGGGGATGCCATGAATCAGGAATCGCCAATGAAAGCAAATACAAATCGGTTACCGAAAAACTGAATCCATCGGAACGTCAGGATCCCGGCAAACTCGCACTGCCTCCCTATTTTCCTGATACCCCAATCGTCCGTGAAGATTGGAAACGCAATTATGAATTGATCACTGCCATGGACCAATGGGCGGCCGATCTGATCGATCAACTCAAGGAAGATGGATTATATGAATCAACCATCATTGTTTTCTGGTCCGACCACGGCGTGGGACTTCCCCGATCGAAACGTTGGCTTTACAACTCGGGAACACACATCCCCCTGGTGGTTCGTATTCCAGAGGCATTCCGGAGCGGTGGGCAAGGTTCTCCCGGGACGGTAAGCAACACGCTCGTGAGTTCGATCGATTTCGGTCCCACCATGTTGAATCTGGCGGGCATTCCCATACCGGGTCACGTGCAAGGTCAGCCTTTTCTCGGCAACAATCTTCCTGAATCCCGAAAATACGTTTTCGGGTGTCGTGACAGAATGGATGAACGATACGACGTTATTCGAACAGTCCGGGATGATCGCTTCCTCTACGTCCGGAATTACGAGCCGCTCAAGACCTATTACCAATACATGAACACACCTGAAAAAGGAGCCACCATGAAGGAATTACGTCGACTCCATGATGCAGGGGAACTTCCTCCGGAAGCCGAAAAATTCTTCAGTCCAAAGAAACCTGTGGAAGAACTCTACGATTACAGAGATGATCCCCACAACCTCAGGAACCTTGCTTCAGATCCGAACCATGCGAACACTCTCAAAACCATGCGTGAAACACACCAAACTTGGACGCTTCAGAGCAAAGACCTCGGCTTGATCCCGGAGCCCATCATTGCTGAAAGAGTCCGTTCCCTGGGCAGTGAATACGACATCCTGCGGCAAAAGGACGCCGATGCTTACAACCAGCAACTCAGTTCCAGCGCCATCGCGGCATCCAGTGGACTTTCATCCTTGAACGAACTTTTGAATGCTCTGAAACACAAGGACAGCGCCATACGTTATTGGGGCGCCACGGGGATCGGCAATATTGGCAAACCGGCATTAACGAATGCAGAAGCCCCCATCACCGCCAGCCTCAAAGATGATTCATCCGCCGTTCGAACCGCCGCCGCGCGCGCTCTCTGCCGCATGGGTAAACCAGACACCGCACTACCGGTCCTCATCCATGAAATGACCACCGGAACACAATGGGAACGACTCCACGCCGCCATTGTACTGGATGAAATCGACGAACTGGCAGAGCCTGTAGCGGAAGAAATGAAAGAAGGCCTCAACTACCAGGAAGGCTTCAATTCCAAAGGGAAATACCGGGTACGCGTCATCAACCGGGCATTGAACGAACTCCACGGAACGAATAATACCGTTCAATAAGGTGGCTTGTATTCCAACTTCAAAAGGAACGTGCCAAAATTCTCATAACGTCCAGGTCCGGGACGTGTCCCGGGCTCCTGTCCATAGTCTATTTTTTACGACGCTGCCCAGCTATCCTGGCCAGTTTCGTGGTCAGCAAATCCAGTTTTAAGGGCTTCACCAAAAAATCGTTCATCCCAGCTTCCAGGCACTTTTCACGGTAACCTTTCTGGGCATTGGCTGTGGTGGCGATAATGATGAGGTCGTCATGTTTTTTATCGGCACGGATGCGCCGGGTCGCTTCCATGCCGGCCATATTGCAATCCATCAGCACCACATCAAATGGATTGGATTCCACCTGTTGGAGAGCGGCTTCACCATCAGAAACAACGGTGGCTTCGCATCCCGCTTTTTTAAGATAAATGCTGAGCAGTTTCTGATTAATGGAATCATCCTCGACCACGAGTACCTTTAAACTCTCCATCTCAAGGATCTCTTTATTCTGACCAGATGATTCCCTTGCTGAAGAAACACCCTCGGAAAATCTATTCTCGCCGTCGGCTTTGGTTAAAACATTCAAAAACCGCTTGAAAGCAGGCTCTGACAAAGCGCCAGCCATTCGGAAAGGTTCAGGATCCAACTGGAGAGTGGACAAGTCACCGCCCGCCCTGTTCATCGTGTCAACCAATCCCCATCGAATGCCATTTTTCCAAAAACCATCCGCCAGATCGAGCAAGGAGCGCAGAAGATCTAATGAAAGTTGGCGACAATCCACCAGGAGAGTTTGAAAGGCGGACCCTTTCCACGGTTTTGCGCTTCTCAGTTCTTCTTTGAAATCCTCTACGGAAAGCGTTTCCACATCCAGATGAACCGGTCGTCCCCGTTCCTCGAAAAATGCTTTAACAAACCGACTGTCAGAGACGAGTAGCGCTCTCTCGGAGAGATCAATGGGAGCTTCGTTGTTATGTGATGAAACTTTTAATGATTCAACCTTCTGGAGAGGTAATTCAAACCAGAAAACAACACCGCGATCCGGATGTGAATCTGCCCCGATGACACCTCCCATTGCCTGAATAATGCGTTTTGACAAAGTCAAAGCCAACCCCGCGCCACCAAACCTTCTGGGCTCCTCCGCTCCGGTTTTGGTCAGCACTTCAAAAAGGCGTTCACGATCCCCTCCCTGTAAGGAAATCCCGGAATCTTCCACTTCAAATCGCACCAGACAATTGCCATCCTGCTGATCTTGTCCGCTTAACCGAATGGCGATGCCTCCCTGCTCGGTGAACTTGACGGCGCTGGAGACCAAGTTCAACAGCACCTGCTTGATACGCGCTGAATCCGCCAACACATCCGGACATCGATCCGAAGGATGAATCGTCACCAGATCAAGCCGCTTTCGATCAGCCTCTGCAACGACGGTTGTTACCACCTCCTCAACCATGGCGATCAAATCCGTTTTTTCCTGGGAAAAAGCCAGTCGACTCGTTTCCATGCGCGACATGTCGAGCATGTCCAACATCAGCTTGAAGACGCCATCCGAAGCTGAGGAGATGGTTCTTACTTGTTCCAGCTGTTCCTTATCAAGATTTGACTGGAGCAACAATTGAGTCATGCCCAGCACGCCGTTCATTGGCGTGCGCAAATCACGACTCATCATGGTAAGAAAATCTATTTTAGCCTCATGGACTTCACGGTAAGAGTCGCGAGATTGCACCAATTCCATCTCAGAGTGCTTGCGCGCATCCACATTGCGGGCAATCGCCTGGTAACCAAAAATCCCTTCCTGCAACGCCAGTCCACGAATGGAAAGTTCCATAAAGGCAAAACGACCATCCCGATGACGCAACTCGACTTCCAAGATCTGTCCATCCTCACCAACCGCGCTGCCATCCTCCGAATCAATGCCAAAAGCCTGTTTCACCTTTGCCTCATCCGAGGGAGTAATGCATTTCATGATGGTTTCACCTTGGATGGTTTTCAAATCCGCCCCAAAAAAATCCAGACAAGACTCATTGGCGGCCACTAAACGTCCCTGAGTATCTGTGATAAAAATGAGGTCCAGAGCGGATTCAAACAAGTTGTGGTATTTTTCTTCAGCCTGGCGTTCCTTGACCAGCATTTCGCGAATGTGAAAGGTTTGTTGTTGAACCTTTCGACGTAAAACAAAGCTCCAAGTCACGGCAGCAAGGCCCACCAAACCGGTAACACCCAGTGCCATCAAGATCCGCCGGGGTGTCCACCAGTTCGGAGGCGACACCAGAACAATATCCTTTTTGTGGCGCACAATGAGAGATGGTACTTCCCCGATCGAAGCATCCCCTGGCACTGAATTGAGGATGCCCTCGACTCGCACGACACTTCCCAGTGCAAATGACGAGGAAGTCAATCCGGGCGTATCGCTGATATCCAAAGAACCAGCAAATCGTTCAGAAGATGATTGGATCATAAAATTCAAACGGCTCGCATTTGAAGTGGTCTCGATCAAACGCCCCTGGAGGGAGATAAGACGATGTAAGTGATCAAGGTTCAGTTCTGAAACGTCATTTTCAGTCAACGGAGCAAGTTCGAACCCGACGTCGGTTGAGGCAACCTGAGCTTCTTCAATCACAACACCTTCTTCTGTCATTCGTGGCCAACCGATCACTTGAAGGAAATCCCCTGCCTTCAAACTGGACTCCACACTGGCTGGCATGATCAAAAACCCCTGTTCTTCGGTTTGAAAAGTCCAAGTTCCTGAATAAGTCTTGCCAGTTAAATATCCATTTAAACGCACTCTGAAAGTTTCCCCAACAGGAGTATCGCCCAGAGCCGTGCGGTCGATTGAAACCGTATCAGGAGGCAGTACATCGTATGGGCGTGAACGAACCACTTCCACATGTGACTCATCTTCCACATACAAAATAACACCCACCGGTTTCTGGTTTTCATATTGGCAACCGGCAACACCGGTCAAATTAACGATAGAATCAACCCACAGGGATGGATCCTTATCTGCACTAAGGTCGCGCATGACCACCGAAAACGAGCCTGTCTGCGTTAATATCTTAAGTTGCGCGCCGTTCCCAACTCGAACAGCCTCCCGAACCTGCCCCGAAGTCACAACATATCGAGCGTCAAAATCACCCGTTTAAAGGCTTTCTAGATCGCAAAATATTGGTTCAGGAAAAGCCCCCTGTTCCAGAATTTCATATTCAGCGTCTTGAATGTTGTGTTTAAGAAATCCCTGTACCGTATTGCCCATCAAGCGAATTTTGGTCCCCCCCGCCAACCACTCCACCGAGGTATTATCGGTGGTCACATAAACTCCATCAGTTTGATCCTGGACGAAAAACACATAACTGGTGGGATGATGGTAGGTCACCGTCACTTCCAGGTCGACCGGCTTATTACGCCTGGCCGCTTCTTCATCCAGAGCCACCGCTTCAGCGATGGTGGTAAGAGGTTCTACATATTCCGTTGAACGAAATTCCCAATCCGTCTTCGCTGCCGATTCAGCGGCGTCCGGCTCAGTTTTAGCTTTTTCCAAGAAGACCATCGAAGGCTTTAACACAATCTGACCGGACCTCCTGATGGGAAACCCGATGCAACGGCTTCTTCTCCCGGAGAAATCCGTATTTTCAGCCCAATCCAACATGATCTCTCCTCCATTCAGTTTTAACACCCACTGGTAGGCATCGAGCTGATTCAACTCACCCTCTGCCATGACTGCTTTGGGTGTATCTGAATCCAGTCTATCTGCCAGAGATTCAAAGTTAAGGGAAGAGCCATGAACCAAATCTTGATGAAGCAGAATGTCTTCCTGTGATGAAATCGCGAATGAATTCCTTCCGGATTGATGTGTCGCTCTTGGATCAGCCGGCAAGTAAAAACCGATTACCTTCACCCAATCACCGAGAACCTGTTCTCGAGGCAGGCTCTCCCACACACGATCAGGGATGCGAAGTAAATAAGACTCGGCGGCGGTCCGACTAATCCCAATAAGCAGTTCCACGTTTCCCTGGGCCACCGAGGTAACAAGCCCTTGGACTTGCACTTTCTTAAAAAAAGGATCGGTGGGAGTGAAATCAGATACGGAAGCCCGATCCTTAGCGTCCTCAACGGAGTCAGCCAATTTTTTCCATGCCACCAGTCTGACGCCAGGCTGTTGAAGGAGAAACATGGTCGTTCCCTCTATATGCACACGGTCACCCACTTTGATGTCTGGATAAGGCCCAATCACATGGACAGGAATCCCTTCATGCGGATCGCCCAGGACAAAAAAGGACCGTTCGGGTTCCGAAAAGCGATGGTGCCATCCAGATAAACGGGCAACTGCCTGCTGACGAGCGAAGGCTCCAGGTAACGAACGGCCTGCCATTGACGCAAGGTGCCATCCTGAGCGTGCGCAACACTCAGCACCAAACACAAGGCAAACCAGAAACCTTCCAATCGCTTTAGCATCAGAGTAAAACAACTCCTTTTCATCACCATCGCCCCTAAAAACACAGTTTTTTCTGCCCCTCCACCTCTGTATCGCTTGCTTATAACAAGTGACGCAACAAGATCCATCCAGGAGACCAGCGGAGCATAATACGAACCATTTGCGCACACAACTGAGAATCTCATCGATTTTTGTCATCATCGGTATGTTTGAATCCCGGCTTAACGAACCCAACAGACACCTCCTTCTGTCGTGGTCTATTCATTGATTGCATTTGGATTAATGATTGTGAACGGCAAGTGCCTCCAGTAACTTTGCAGGATGAATTTTCCCAACTCAAACCGGCGGGCATTTCTACAACGCTCAGCCCTTGGTGCAGGCGCCCTGGGACTTGGCGAACTTTCTTTTATATCGCATTTGCCAGCTTTGAATGCCGAAGATTTGAGTCTGCCGAAAGACGCTGTTTCCTTGAGACCTGACATTGAGCCCCTTACCCGCTTGATAGAAGAGACGGCCAGGGAGACCTTGTTGGAAAAAGTGGCCGAACAAATCAAAGCCGGGACTTCTTATCAGGACATTTTATCAGCCTTGATGCTGGCCGGAGTACGCAACATTCAACCACGGCCGGTCGGATTTAAATTCCATGCGGTTTTGGTGGTCCACTCGGCCCACCTGGCAAGCATCCAATCCCCAAGTCATGAACGATGGCTCCCCATTTTTTGGGCGCTGGATTATTTTAAGGATTCCCAAGCCCGTGACATTCGGGAAGGCAACTGGACCATGAAAGCCCTCGATGAATCCAAGATCCCGTCAACATTGGATATCACATCTTCATTTCGCGCCGCAATGGATGAATGGAACGAAGAAGCCACCGACTTTGCAACGGCAGGTTTGGTTCGCAGTGCGGGGGCTGGCCAAGTATTTGATTTGTTTGCCGAATATGGGTGCCGGGATTACCGGGACATTGGTCACAAGGCTATCTTTGTCGCCAATAGTTGGCGCACCCTGCAAGTGATCGGCTGGCGACATGCGGAGCCCATTCTGCGTTCCTTGGCATACGCTCTGTTACAGCATAACGGCACAAACCCGGGGCATGCGAATCACCCTGCGGATCGTGCGGGGCGTCAAAACCAGGAAAAGCTGTCGTTATTCCGAAAAGGCTGGCAAAGAGGGCGAATCGATGACAAGGCAACCTTGGATTTTGCAGAACAGTTAAGGCACGGATCCGATCTGGATGCGTCGGACATGGCACTTGAACTGATCAATGCCAATATAGATCCTCAATCGATCTGGGACGCGGTTTTCAACTTTTCGGGCGAGCTGTTGGGACGTCACCCCGGCATCGTCTCCCTCCATGCAATCACCACATCCAATGCGTTGCACTACGCCTATCAACACTGCCAAAAGGAAATGACCCGTAAAAAGCTTCTCCTTCAAGCTTGCTCATTCATGCCCTTGTTCAGAGGGGACACCTTGAATCAGCAAGAACATCGATTCGATCAAATACAACCGGAAACAATCCCGAACAACCAGACGGAAGCATTGGAATCCATTTTTTCAACCTTGGACACCAGCAAGCAATCTGCCGCCGCAAAGGTTTTTCAATATCTGGAACAAGGCCACTCACCTGAACAACTCATGAATACGGCTCGACGCTATCTATTTTTGAAAGGATCCAACTCACACGATTACAAATTTGCATCAGCGGTTTTGGAAGATTTTTACCATGTATCACCCTCGTGGCGACATCACTATTTGGCCGCCAGCGTATTTCACCTCAAAGGCTCCAAATCAAAAACCAACTCCCTCGTCGAACGCACCAGAACCGCATTGTCCTGAAGCTTTTCACACTCACGATTGATTCCATCGGATATGGAATCATGAAATCCAAAATCCGAGTCGAAAAAGGAACAAATCAACCCACCTCTCATAACCCGATGTTCAGACGGCCATAAAAAGGGTCAAACGTTCCAAATTCATTGACCAAACTCACTCGATCCCCGAAAGTGACGGCATCCCTTAGAACATTACCCGAAGGCAAACCAATGCAGACACCCGAAAAACCGGTAATTCCGGACGATCAGTTGATTGAACTCGCACGTGCGACCATGAAGGAAGCAAAGTTTCCTTTCCTGTCTTCCATCGATGGCGACCAACCCCGCCTGCGCCCCATATCGCCTGTACAAGTGGAGGGATTCACCATTTATGTGGCCAATCTGAAGATTTATCACAAAACCGAAGAAATTGCAGCCAATCCCAAAGTCGAGCTTTGTTACATGGCCGGCAATCATGACCAGGTACGCATCACAGGCATCGCCCACCATGTCACGGATCGTGAAACCATCACAGCACTTTGGGACACCAACCCGCTGCTTCGCAAATACCTTGGTTCCATCGCAAACCCCCAGTTGATCATCTACAAAATCACTCCCACCCGGGTGCGCTATATGAAGGAATGGGCTTTGGAGTATTACGAAGTGCCGCTAGACGAATTGGAATAGCTCTCGCTGACGGGATTGATGAACCCCATTGGGAGTGTTCATTTTACTCCGATCGGATTCCCAAAACCATCCACTTCCATCCGCGCATGAGCGGACATGGGTTCCTGCATCATTTGATCCATGACTGCCTGCAATTTCTGGCGAGCAGCTTTGGCTTCTGCTGACAAATGTTCCGGGTTCAATGGAACTTCTCTTAAATCGGTTCCTTTCACATCGAACATGCTTCCGTCCGCAAAGAGTTTGTACCGGTGATCAAGCGCAAAAATCGAACGTCTGAATTGGTTCTTATCCCAACCTGGCCTGGGGTCGTACCAGAAGAATGCCCATTCGCGTGGTGTTCCAGCTTGCCCAAATAGCCGGGGAGCAAAACTGGTTCCGTCCGTTTGCCAACCATCTGGCACATCCGCCCCTCCCAACTGAGCCAGGGTGGGCAAAAAATCTGAAGCCTCGATCAAGTCATGGTTCAAGCCCGGCTCAATATGGCCGGGCCAATTGGCAATCAAAGGAACCCGGATGCCGGTTTGTAATGTGGTATTTTTTCCACCCCGGACCTCCTTGCCCTTGAATCTGGAGGTAATCCGTTTGTCCGTTCCATTGTCCGAGTAAAAAAGAATCAAGGTGTCCTCGCGCAATCCCAAATCCTCCATCCCGGCAACCAGTCGGCCGACCAATGTATCCATGTAATAGACCATATCCGGAAAATACTCTGTTCCTTCTTCCAAACGGCGTGACGCATCCTTCCATACATCCGAAACCGGAGTCGGTGTCATGGGCCAATGAGGTAGTGCCATCGGATAATATATGAACGTTCGTTCATCCCGGTTTGAGCCCATGAAATCCAGAATAAACTCAACTGACAGATCCTCGCCGTACGTTCCGACCACCTCCTTATGGAGCTTTCCATTCCGCAAAAAAGTAGGATTGGCATAACGTGAACCTTTGTCTTCGGTATGCTCCGAGTGGAACAGTGAATAAACATCGAATCCCGCGTCTTTCGGGTGCATCCCCGAACCACGTCTTTGAATGGCATTGGGAAAATCCGGGGGATCGTAAGAGAACAACTGCCATTTGCCCGCAATACAGGTTTTGTAACCAAACCGCTGCATCATGTGACCAAACGTTTTCTCATCAGGAGGCAAGATGCCGAAATATTTCCAATTCCGATGGTTTTCCCTGCCCGTCATGATTTCCAGCCTCGTCGGAGTACAAAGCGGTTGGGAATAGGCATGAGTGAATCGAAGACCTCTTGCTGCCAGTTGATCTATATGAGGTGTGGAATAGGATTCTCCGCCGTAACAACCAAAACCCTCCACCCCAATGTCATCAGCCATGATCAGGACAATATGCCGAGGCGTATGAACCTCTCCCACCACCTGAAAGGCCATCAGCAAACAAAGAATCGTCAAAAAGGAATGTCGCATCAGCCCCCTTTTAACACTTGTTGACCGCCCAGACAACGGAATCGTTCCCCCTCCATACATGCATGCCATTTGGAAGGGATGTGCTGCCGCACGTCCACCAACGTGTCCGCTCAACACAACAAGTCCTCCCACACCCTCAGCCACTAACACCAACCAAAACCACCATCCAGCAAATCCTGTTAATCCTGT
>Ga0181579_10002142_pt1 | contig 16044 bp, 10 predicted proteins | sample 071ome_24_FD_132996 | JGI IMG/M metagenome (GOLD analysis project Ga0181579, IMG submission 132996) | Coastal salt marsh microbial communities from the Groves Creek Marsh, Skidaway Island, Georgia - 071402CT metaG (megahit assembly) | ecosystem: Environmental > Aquatic > Marine > Intertidal... | reverse complement strand
CCCGATGGGGCTCCAAGGACATGTCTGCTGCCGCCTGGATGATTGCAGCGCTAATGGAATCATGCCCACAGCCACCACAGAGAGTCGTGAGAGTCCCCTCATAGTCGCGGCGGGTCAGGCCGATGTTGTTCGCCTGCAGCTGAGGGTGCTGAAACTTTGGCTTGCTGATATACGTCATTAAATTCTCCTGTCGCCTAAGATTCAACCTTGTCAGCTGCTGTTTGGGATTCCATTGAAGTCAGGATTGCGCGTTCGATATGTTGCGCGGTTACCAATACCCCGTTGTAGCTGAGGATGGACTCTACCTGTTCTTCATTTACGTTGAGCTCGATCTTCAGCAGGCTCTTGAGTTGCGCGTCGCGATTCTGATCAATCACATAAACCCGGTCATGCCCGTCGATAAACGCCTTGATTGAGTCGTGCAGGGGAAAGGCCCGAACTCGCAGCGTGTCTACTTCGACGCCCTGACGGGCCAGTAGGTCGCGGGCTTCCTGAATGGCGCTGGTGGTGGTGCCGGTATAGAGCAAGCCAAGCTTGTTACCGCTGTTGTCAATTTCTGGTTCCGGTAAATAATTCAAAGCGGTTCTGAATTTCTTGGCAATGCGGTCCATCACCTCGGCATAAACATCGCCGTCTTCGGTATAGGCGGCATAGGCATCGTGAGAGCTGCCGCGGGTGAAGTAGCTGCCTTTGTTGGGATGGGTGCCGGGATAAGTGCGGTAGGGGATGCCGTCATCGTCTACATCGTTGTAGCGCCCAAATTTCTCGATTTCCTCCAGCTGTTTTGCATCCAGCACCTTGCCGCGATCATAGCTTCTGTCTTCGTCCCAACGTAGCGGATCGCAGATTTGTTCATTCATGCCCAGTTCGAGATCGCTCATTACTATCACTGGCGTTTGCAAACGGTCAGCCAGGTCAAAGGCATCGATTGCGTATTCGAAGCACTCTTTGGGTGTCGCTGGAAACAGCAGGATGTGTTTAGTGTCTCCGTGAGAGGCATAGGCGCAGCTTAGCAGGTCGCCCTGCTGGGTGCGGGTAGGCATTCCTGTGGAAGGGCCGACTCGCTGGATATTAAAAAGGACAACCGGTACTTCAGAAAAATAGGCGAGACCAAGGAATTCCTGCATGAGAGAAATTCCTGGGCCGCTGCTGGCGGTAAAGGCACGAGCACCATTCCAGCCGGCGCCGATGGCAATGCCGATGGCGGCAAGTTCGTCCTCAGCCTGAACTACACTGAATTTCTGTTTGCCACTGCCTGGGTCTATGCGCAGGCGTTTACAGTATTTGCCAAACGCGTCAACTACGGAAGTGGACGGGGTCAATGGATACCACGAAGCCACGGTAGCGCCGCCATACACGCATCCCAGGCCGACTGCAGTGTTGCCGTCCATGAGAATTTTGTTGTCGTTTTTGTCAGATGATTTCAGCTGGAGATTCAGTGGGCAATCAAAGTTATCCATGGCAAATTGATGGCCAAGCTCCAGAGCATGGATGTTCGGCAGGATGAGTTTTTCCTTGCCGCGAAACTGGTCGCTGACCAGGCCGGTGAGCACTTCGAAATCAATATTCAGCAGTGCCGCCAGAGCGCCAACATAAATTATATTTTTGAACAGCTGACGTTGGGGTGGTTTGTCGAACTCACGAATACAAATGTCTTTTAGGGGTATTGGCAAATACTGGATGTCGTCGCGAAACAGATCCTCTGGCAGAGGCTTGGATGAGTCATACAACACATATCCGCCAGGCACCACGGCAGCAATGTCCTTGGCAATGGTTTGCTCATTCATTGCCACCATCAGATCTACGCCTTCCCGGCGGCCAAGATAACCCTGCTCATTGATGCGCACTTCATACCAGGTAGGCAGGCCCTGGATGTTGGAGGGGAATATGTTGTGCGGGCTGACCGGTATACCCATGCGAAAGACGGCCTTGGCAAACATATTGTTGGCACTGGCTGAACCGGAGCCGTTGACGTTGGCAAACTTGACTACAAAATCGTTGATTCGAGTGATTGCCTCGACCTTGGCGCTGGCGGGATTATTCATACGTTCACCGCCTTGGCTGTGTTGTAGAGGTATTTGCGCATGTCCCAGGCGCTGGTAGGGCAGCGCTCGGCACAGAGGCCGCAGTGGAGGCAAAGATCCTCGTTCTTGGCCATGATGCGCTCGGTAGGGAGCGTCCCGGACACATATATATCCTGGGTCAGGTTTTCCGCCGGTGCCAGCATGCGCTGCCTTAAATCCTGCTCATCGCCATTGCTGGTAAAGGTGATGCAGTCAGTGGGGCAGATATCAACACAGGCGTCACATTCGATGCAGAGTTGATCGGTGAATACGGTCTGCACGTCGCAGTTGAGGCAACGCATGGTCTCATTGAGCGCAAGCTCCGGGTCGAAGCCCAGTTCGACCTCCATGTTGATGTCGTTAAGCGTCTGTTCCTTGGCGGCGTGGGGTACGGCATAACGTACGTCATTGCTGATGTCGTTGTCGTACGACCACTGGTGGATACCCATTTTCTGACTCTCCAGCGTAGTCAGGGGGTCAGGTCGCTCATTGAGCTCCTGGTCATTGCAATGTAGATGGATAGACAGCGCGGCATCGTGGCCATGGGCTACGGCAGTGATAATGTTGTCAGGCCCGAGTGCAGCATCGCCACCAAAAAACACTCGCTCATGAGTTGACTGAAAGGTTTTCTTGTCCAGTACAGGAACTTCCCAGCGATCAAACTCGATGCCGATATCGCGCTCGATCCATGGGAAGCTGTTTTCCTGACCTATTGCACAGATCACATCATCACAGGGAATGATGACCGGGTCTTCTCCGGTTGGGATCAGCAGGCGCCGTCCGTTGTCATCTAACTCTTTGCGAACCTTCTCAAACTCCATGCCCACAAGCTTGCCGTTTTCAAGCACGTATTTTTTAGGTACATGGAAATTTAAAATAGGAATATCTTCCGCGATAGCGTCTTCTATTTCCCAGGGAGAGGCTTTCATTTCATCAAAGCCGCTGCGTACAGCAACCGTGACATCTTCGCCTCCCAGGCGTTTTGAAGTACGGCAGCAGTCCATGGCCGTGTTGCCGCCGCCGAGCACGATCACCCGCTTACCGATTGCATCGATATGCTCAAAGGCCACATTCGCGAGCCACTCGATGCCGGTATGGATATTCTCAGCGGCTTCTTCGTGACCGGGCAGTTCGAGGCGTTTGCCGAGCGGGGCGCCGGTGCCCACGAAGATGGCATCGTACTGTTCCTGCAGCATGGCCTGCATGCTGGTGATCTCTTCTCCAAACCGGCAATTCACCCCCATGTCCAGAATGTAGTGCAGCTCCTCTTCCAGCACCTCTACAGGCAATCGAAAGCGGGGTATTTGCGTGCGCATGGCGCCGCCGCTCACAGCATCACGTTCAAACAGGGTTATTTCATAGCCCAGTGGCAAGAGATCACGGGCCACTGTCAATGAGGCGGGGCCAGCACCGATCAGGGCGATGTGCTTGCCGTTTTTCTGGTCGGGTACCTTGGGCAGGCGGCCCTTGATATCGGACTTGAAGTCGGCTGCAACTCTTTTCAGGCGGCATATGGCAACCGGTTGCTCTTCAACCCGCACGCGTCGGCAGGCGGGCTCGCAAGGACGGTCGCAGGTGCGGCCAAGGATGCCGGGGAAGACGTTTGAATGCCAGTTGATCATATAGGCATCCGAGTAGCGCTTGGCTGCAATGAGTCGGATGTATTCGGGAACTGGCGTGTGGGCCGGGCAAGCCCACTGGCAATCCACCACCTTGTGGAAATAGTCGGGGTTGGAGATATCCGTAGGCTTCATAAATCGCCTTTTATTGTTCTTAATATAGTTTTTTAGTTTTCTATGCTTGTTTGCCGGCTGGATTACGCGCCATTTCAGTCAGCAGTCTGGTGTTTCTTTGTTGGCTCAAACTCCTGCACTCACTGCGCCCTGAATCGAGCGGGCAGAGGCCGTGAGAAGCGCGAAGATTGAAACTAGTATAGGGAAATCACCTCGCTTTGTAAGCAGTTTGTGCGGCTTTTCAGGATAGCTGTTGGTTGATGCTGGCCTCGTGTAGTTTGTTATAGATTCGCACGCTGGCGATGGCCTGTAACGGTTCAAGCGCAGCTGCAAGCTGTTGCGCAAGGGCATCGGAAATCTGCGCCTGCCTGAGGGTAAGATCTACCTCGATACCGCGTTCCAGGTAATGCAATGATACTTCCTCAATCTGCTCCTCGGTTAGCAGGTCTTGCCAGCGTTCCTTGATACTCTCGAGCACGTTTTCCCGGCCAGGAAGCTCCATGTCATGCAAGGCTTTGTCGTGGTTATGGGTTTCGGGATCAATATGGACTATGACGTCGCCCACGTCGCTGAAATTTCCAGTCAGGCTGCGGCTCACTATTTCTCCCAACTGATGCCCTTCTGATACGGATATCCGCGGATTGACCAGTAACTGTACCTCGAGGATTATTTTGCCACCGGAGGAGCGACTGCGCAGTCGGGTCACCCCCAAAATGCCGTCCACCGCCATAATGCAGCGCTGAATCTGTTGTCTTCGCTGTTTCGGGATGGAGGTGTCAACCAGCTCTTTAAGGCTGTCCATACACAATTCCCAGCCAATGGTGGCGATGATGCAGGCAACGAAAATCGCGGCCAGCGTATCCATCCAAAGATAGCCCTGCTGGGCGCCGATTAATCCAATCAGTACCGCAACAGAGGAAATCGCGTCGGAGCGACTGTGCCAGGCGTTGGCTTTGAGGAGGTTGGAATTCAGTCGTTTAGCCACCCGCATGGTGTAGTGAAAGATCCATTCTTTGCCGGCAATGGAAAGCAGGGCGATACCGAGACCCGCCGCTGCGGGTACTGGAAGGTCTTCAGTATTTTGAAGGCGTTGATAGCTGTCATAGAGCAGGACGGCGGCGGTACTGAAAAACACGACGCCCATGCCGATTGTGCCCAGGGTTTCAAAGCGGCCATGACCATAGGGATGTTCCTCATCGGGCGCCGCGTGGGCGAAACGCGCCACTAGCAAGACGAAAATATCGGTAATGGCGTCAGTAAGGGAGTGAATCCCGTCGGTGACCAGGGCAAAAGACTGAGTGAGCGTGCCGCCAATGATTTTTAATCCAGCGAGAAACAAGTCCAGAGCCATGCCAATGAGAGTGACATTGATCGCCTGCGACTGGGTCGTACTACTGTCCATATGGGCTATGCTTCGACGTATGAAGGCTGATCAGTGCGTTAAACTCTGTAGAAGCTTGGTTTGGAGTTACTGGGAAATTTTGGGGCAGAAAAAAAGCCCAACAACGCTGGTTGTTGGGCTTAACATACTATCAAGGGAGAGATAAATGAAACAAAACCCACAATTTTGCATGCCATCTACCTACACCTATTAAGACTGGGGTTTTGGCCATTAGTTCCCAAGGCTGGAAAATATTTTTTCAAAATCTGGCCAAAGAGTGAAAAGTTACATTAAAAAAAATCTGTAATAAGCTGTAATAATTAGATATTAACTATATTCAGCCCATCGATTTTCGCCTCTTCCAGGGCCTGCCGGTTACTGACTATACCGATAGATTCTTGCCCCTGCTGGAAGTAGGTTGAGGCCACTCGCTGCAAATCAGCCATGGTCGTTGCCAGCACGCGCTGACGAAACGCCATGCGCTGCTCGATACTGCGTTCGAACAGGTGGTTGTAAAACGCCTGCTTGGCTTCACCCGCGGGAGAAGAAGACTTATCCATGGCCGCTATGACACCGAGGACGGCTTCTTCCAGCTGATTATCCTGATGCTTGCCATTGAGCAACCAGTCGATAGAGCGGTCGAAATCGGCCAGCGTTTCAGTCAAGCGCGGATCGCGATAGGAGAAAAAGCGAAAACTGGCCGAGTTCGCGTCCTGGCTGGCGCCGCCCCCATATGCGCCACCTTTCTCGCGAATGGCAGTATGCAGGAATCCATTGCGCAGAAAGCCCGCCAGCACTTGCAGCACTGCATTATCGGGGTGGTCTGAGCACACCGTTGGGTAGGCCTTGGCGCAGAAGTGTACCTGTGTCGCGGTGCTCCAGCCCTCCACTACCTGCTCTCTGACCGGATCCAGGCTGAAGGGGCTGGCAGCCGCCGATGAACTTGCTTCACCCCAGCATTCAGCCAGGTCATTGAGCATGGCATCACGCCGCTCGGCTTCTCCAATCAGCAGGAATCGCTTGGGGTTGGCTAGAAGGGTGGCATGGAGCTTTTGCATACGCTCCAGCAAGTCAGATCTCGCCGATTGCTCGGCCAGTGCTTCGCGCTGAGCCTTGAGTCGGCGGATGCCCTCGAGGCCACCAAACTGGTGGGTGAGCAGAGCGCCAGGGCTCATTCTGCTGCAGGCAAGGTTCATGGCCAGGCTATGGCCCTGGCCGGTGATACTGGCCTCTTTGCGCGCGCAGATCTGCTCTACTAACTCCGCCAGGCGCTGGCTCTCATCAAAACGCACGCTTTCTACCGTGGCCTGAAGCAGCTCTGTAAGCGCGCCATGGTTAAGGGCCAGGGATTTGGACGAAAACGTGAGGAATCCGTTGAGCTGTTGCTCATCATCCTGCGCACTGCGAATGCTGCTAAACACATTTACGCCGCCGCTGATCTGGGATTGCCAGGTCTGAACCTCGGTATAGCTCTTCTGTCCTAGCCCAAACTCCGCTAAGCAACTGGTATAGAGAGGGAGAACTTCGAGTTCCGCGCTGCTCAATGCGGGTAGGGGGAATACGATCTGTTGGTAGGAAAGACCGTTCGTCCCCTGCTCATAAAAGCTAAGCTGCGAGCCGGTGTCCGCGAGCCGGCTGTCCACGCGCTCGGGCTCGGTGATTTCTGCGGGCACGTCCTCCAGTCCAACTTTAGGCAGGAGGTCCGGATCATCTTCTTGCGACTGACGATCTGCCAGTGCCAGCGCTTGCGCTACTATAGCGTTTCTATCTTCTTGACCGAGCGATTCCTTGATAGTAGCCAGCTTCGTCTGCTCTGCTTTCTGCTCGGCATCTGCTAGCCGCAGATCTGGTTCCAGGGTTAGGGTCACTCTGTGGGGATTGTCGATTAACAGGCGTTTAATCAGACCCGGGATATAATCAGGGTCAGCAACACGCTCCCGTAGCAATTCAAGCACGGGATCAATATCCATCAGCTTGATAGGGTCGCCGCGATGGAGCGCGGTGGACAGGCCCGACAGGATCAACTGCAAGCCATAGGGATAGCTATCCCCCGATATCTCCCGCTGATTCAGTTCCAGCTGGTGTAGGGCTGCCTCTACCTGTTCCTGCGCAACGCCATCTTTGCAGAGTGATTCCAGGCAGTTGAGGATGAGGGCTTCTACGGCTTCCGTGGTGTCAGCACTACAGCCCTCTAGCCCTGCCATAAAAGTCATTTCCCTGTTGGAGTCTTCCAGGCCACACATGGGGGAGGGGGACTGACCGAGTTCACTGGTTTCAAGCACATTCAACAGCGGTGAGGCGCTGTTCTCCATCAGTACGCTGGTCAGCAGTTGAGCCTCAAACAGCTCAACGATCTCTGTGCTTTTTCCTAACAGCCAGCCTACGACGACATGGGTTTTATTCTCGATGGTTTCTGCAACAGCGTATTTTTCTGAGACCTTTATCGGGGTCGGGTATCTTTTTTCATCATCGACGTGAATGTCTACATCGAGATGCTTAAACCTTTCCAGGGCTAATTTTTCAAACTCCTGATGATGCTCGAATGCCGAGATGTCTCCAAAGGTCATAAATACGGCATTGCTGGGGTGGTAATGGCTTTTATAAAAATCCAGCAGCTGCTGATAAGCGAGATCTGGAATGTCTGCGGGCTCGCCTCCGCTGTTATAATGATAAGTTGTAGTTGGGAAAAGATGTTTGGTCATCATCTGCCAGAGAATGCTGTTGGGCGAACTCATGGCCCCCTTCATCTCGTTGTAAACTACACCCTTGTACAGCAATTCACTGTCAGTATTATCAGCTTCGGCGAATTCCAGCCGATGTCCCTCCTGGGCAAAGTCCAGTTCATGCAGGCGGGAGAAAAAGGCCGCGTCCAGGTAAACCTGCAGCAGGTTGTGAAAATCTTTGCGGTTTTTGCTGGAGAACGGGTATGCGGTCCAGTCACTACTGGTGAATGCGTTCATGAAGGTATTCAGCGAGCGCCGAATCATCATGAAAAACGGATCGCGTACCGGAAATTTTTCGCTGCCACACAGGGCTGTGTGCTCAAGAATATGCGCTACGCCGGTTGAATCCATCGGCACGGTGCGAAAGGCTACGAGGAACACATTCTCTGGATTGTCGCTGGCCAGGTGGTAGTGCATGGCCCCGGTTTCCTTGTGTTCATACTCCTCAATCGTGATATTTAGGGATGGAATGGCTTCGCGTCTGTGGCAGGTAAACGCCGGATGAAGCGCGGGCTGCTGGGTGTCAACTGCAGCCGTGTCGGCTGCACTGGATAATTGGCTCATAAGGTGTGGTTGGAAGATCCTTTAAACTGCTTGGAAAATATTTGAAGTGTGACTCTGAGGCAGTGATTATTCAGTCCGTGCCTGCGGGCGGTAACTCCAATGTATGGTTGCCTAGTTTACCTGAGCGGTAGTCGTTTAGTAATGTTTGTGCGACCTTCCCGTAATCTGTGGCACCTCGTTTGTTAATGCCTCCGGTCTGTCGCGCGATAATGGACAGCAATGCTTCCGTATCACCAGGCAATTCCTCGAGTTCGTAGCGTTGTCTCAGCACTTCAGGAAAGGCAGACTGCAGGTATTCAGCTGCCAGCCAGCCAATCTCTTCAATATCGATCGCGGTTTGCCGGATTGAACCCGTCATGGCCAGGCGCAGGGCGGCATTCTGATCTGCTAATTTTGGCCACAGCATGCCGGGTGTGTCGATGAGGGTCCAACTCTGGTTGAGCCTGATACGCTGCTGACCCTTGGTAACTGCCGGTTCGTTGCCTGTTTGCGCCAGCTTCCGCCCCGCCAGGGCATTCATGACGGTGGATTTGCCGACGTTAGGGATTCCGTAAATGACACACTGCTTGCGGATCCCAAGCGCAGGCTGGACCTCGACGGTTAACTGGTCCAGCAGCCGCAGCACTGATTCAAGCACGTCCTGCTTGTCCAGACCCAATACCAGGCAGCGGCAGTGGGGCAAGGTATTGAGATGTTGGTGCCAGTCAGCCGTGGCGCCAGGGTCAGCGAGATCACTCTTGTTGAGCAGCTTCAGTGCTGGTTTACCTGCAGCAATTTCGGCCAACAGTGGATTGGCACTGGCAGTTGGGATACGTGCATCCAGGACTTCAATCACCGCATCCGTTGCAGTCATGAGTTTTCGGAGTTCTTTGCCGGTCTTGTGCATGTGACCGGGATACCAGGAAATAGCCATAAATGGATTATCGGCTAAATCGAGTTTGCGTATAATAGGCTAAGCCTAATTTTGTTGAACCGCCTGGCCCGATCCACCTCACTGACCGCTAAAGACGATGCATTTACGGTCCCTGGCGGCTGTCCGAGTAAGTGAGTTGATTTCCTACATTTGTCCAGGGTATGACACAGAGAGCAGTAATAATAACTATGGCGATACAAACTGATATTGAACACAAGATCGAGCAGAATCTAAATCCGCAGCTTTTCACGGTAGAGAATGAGAGTCATCGCCATGGTGGTCCAGCGACTGAATCTCATTTCAAACTAACTGTGGTGTCGGATCAATTCACCGACTTATCCAGGGTAAAGCGGCACCAACGAGTCTATTCGCTATTGTCTGAGGAACTTGAGGGTGCAGTGCATGCCCTGGCACTGCACCTCTATTCACCAGAAGAATGGCGCCAAAACGAGTCGGGTCGCCCAGATTCACCTGATTGTCGCGGTGGCAGTAAATTTGACTGAAGGTGACATTGAGGGGTGTGCAATTATTGACTGAAAGGTCTTTAATGCATTTTTCATGCTCACGCGACAGGCGTAAATTCTTTTGATCCAAACTACGGTTCAAAGCGTTCTAAGCTCAGATCAGTGCACTTGCAAGATCCGTACGTATAGTGCTTAAATCTACGTAAGCCTCTGTTTATCAAGCGATTTTTAATCGCAGCCAGACAGGCAATATCAGAGTAATATCAGATAGATGGGGCCGAATGTTCACACTGATTGTTGAGAAATCAAAACTAAACTCTTGATTTCGATGGGCTTAAGATGGCGAACATGGAGAATGGTCTAGACAGAGCCTATGAGTTGCGGCGGTTTGAGCAACAAATGGCTGCAGGCGCGCTGGGCTGTTTGCTCGCTGCCCTCGTTACTTATGTCTCTTTCACGACAGCGCCTGCCACATCTGAAATGACAGCCGCTGAGGCTGATCTTTCTGAAGTAGAACCCGTCTCAGTTTTCCCAGACTTTGTCTCCATTGATAGCGTTGCTGTCAAGAAGCAGCAATTTTTCGATTTTCTTGAAGACTATGTCATGGCGGAAAATGCAAAGATCGCCGAGACCAGAAGAGAGCTGCGTTCCTACGTAGACATTGCCAATAGCGGCGTAGCTTTCAGTCAGCGTGAGCGCAGGTGGATTCTGCAACTTGCCGAACATTATGATCTCGACACTTCGGCACTCAGCGACCGCGAAATTGCCAATGAGCTGTACCTGCGCGTGGACAAGGTGCCGGTTTCTCTGGCCCTGGCTCAAGCCGCCAACGAGTCGGCCTGGGGTACTTCCCGATTTGCTCGCCAGGGCAACAATATATTCGGGCAATGGTGCTATGAGGAAGGTTGTGGGCTTGTGCCGCGGAGACGGCTTAGCGGCGCCACGCACGAGGTGAAAAAATTCGATTCGATTCAGGAATCGGTCAATGCCTACATCAACAATATCAACACCCACCCATCCTATAGTTATTTGCGGGAATTGCGTGCGCGTATGCGTGATCGAAACAGACCCCTGGACCCGTTGCGCCTGGCAATGGGACTGGGGTCCTACTCTCAGCGCGGAGACAACTACGTGGATGAAGTGCAGAATCTAATCATGCAGAACCAATTGACCGAGCGCGATAAAGGTTAGTCTGCTTTTATCCACTGCAGCGAGTACCAGAAGTAGCGACCGCTGTTAGCCAAGGGCGCGGTGCAGATGTAGCGCCAGCGCCTCCCGCTATATTCTTTCTCGGCGCTAAGCCGCAGTAAACCAGCCGACTTATCTTCCCAGTCCAGTGCCAGGGGTTCGCCGTCTGCGAAGCAGCCGATCTGTTCGAGGTTGTATTCTCCCTGATTGAATTTCAGCAGTGCGCCAGGCGAGCGGGTGTTTGTTACCGGAGTAAGCGGATCAAGTAACTCGACATTGAATGCCAGTGACGCAAACTTTGTGCGTGCCGTATCCAGGTTCGCGTAGATGCTGGCCAGGGGGTAGCGGGGCAGTGCCAGGAAATCGGACTGAAATCCCGCGGCGCCGGAGTTTTGCGCGAAACCTACAAACCCTTCTTCCGCCAACATCGTTTTCAGCTCAGCGTTAAATTCACCGTAAGGATAGGCAAGGAAGCGGTGATTCTGGCCAGTTTCAGCCGTTATGGTGGCTTCTGCGGTGAGCAGCTCTGCGCGCTGTCGTGCTAACCACTGGTCGTCAGTTTCCTGGCCTTCGTGCTCCAGCATATAGGGGTGGTAGACCATGTGATTGGCAATTACCGCCCCCGCATCCGATAGTTCCCGCACCTGATCCCAGGTCATGTAGTTATTTTGGCGCTGATTAATCGGGTCAGTGCTAAGAAACAGGGTAAACGGCATATCGAACTGCTGCAGCATGGGAAAAGCGGTCTTGTAGATCGAGGCGTAGCCGTCATCGAAGGTGATAGCAACCGCACGCTCTGGCAATGGTGTCTGGCTCTGCAGGTGGTCGATCATGGTATCTAGCGCCATCACCTGATAATCGTTGTCCCGCAAGTATTCCAGGTGCCTGCGAAAGTCTTCTGGGGAGATGCTGGTGGAAGGCGGGGTACTGGTGTCCACGTGATGATAGAGCACGATCACGCCGCTCTCAGCGGCCAAGCTAAACGACGCCCAAGCGCTAGCTGCCAAACCCAGCAGGCAGCATGTAATCTGAACCAGTCGCGAAGTCTTACCCATCTGGCAATGATAACGCATTTGATTGCAAGGCGCTGAAAATTAAAGAGAATAGCTTGAGGTGAGCACAGTAAAGCGGGCCTGTCCTGAGTCCTGCCTTCTGGGTATAATGCGGCCCCTCTGTAGCAACTGGAGCGAGTAAGTGGTCCGAGCAACAGGTGCCGCACTCGCAAGCAGGAGATTCAATATGTTATTTACGGGCAAGGCGCTCAGCGTCGAGGTATTGCCTTCAGGCGTCGCAAATCTGAAGTTCGATCTGCAAGACTCTTCAGTCAACAAATTCAATCGTCAAACCCTGGAAGAGCTGCGCGAAGCTGTTGCCCAGCTGGGCAGTGCGGACGTGAAAGGGCTGATTTTCACTAGCGGCAAAAGCGGGTTTATTGTTGGGGCGGACATCACCGAATTCACCGGTATTTTCGCTGAGAGCGAAGCTGAGATTATCGGATGGCTGGTTAACGCCAACGAAGTATTCAATGCGATCGAGGACCTCCCGTTTCCAACAGTATGCGCACTCAACGGCGTGGCGCTAGGTGGCGGTTTTGAACTTGCCGTAGCCACGGACTATCGGGTTGCTACTGCTCAGGCTGTAGTCGGCTTTCCGGAAGTGAAGCTCGGCATCGTGCCAGGTTTCGGCGGTACCGTGAGATTGCCCAGACTTATCGGTGCTGACAATGCCAACACCTGGATAAGTAGCGGGTCGCACATTAAAGCGGACCAGGCCTTTAAAGAGGGTGCACTAGATGCCGTTGTGGAGCCCGATAAATTATTGACGGCAGCTGAGGATCTGGTATTGCAGTGCGCTGGAGGCAAGCTCGACTATAAGGCTGTGCGGAAACAGAAGGATTCGCCACTAACCCTGGAGCCAATTGAGCTCAACGTGGCATTCGAAACCGCGAAAGGCATGGTGATGGCAAAAGCTGGCCGAAATTATCCGGCGCCAGTGGCTGCTGTAGCTGTAATGCAAGAAGCGGCAACAATGAATCGAAGTGCGGCACTCAAAGTTGAGCATGCTGCTTTTGCGAAGCTGGCGAAGGGTGAAGTTGCTGCCAATCTGGTGCAAATGTTCCTCAATGACCAGCTTTTAGGCGGCATGGCCAAGAAAGCCGCCAAGGCAGCGCGCGAAATCAATACTGCCGCAGTACTGGGTGCCGGCATCATGGGCGGCGGCATCGCCTACCAGTCTGCCTTGAGAGGCACGCCAATCATTATGAAAGATGTGCGCCAGGAAGGTATCGACCTGGGTATGTCTGAATCTCGCAAACTGCTGGAAAAGCGCGTTAGTCGTGGCAAGTTGGACACCAACGGCATGATAACGGCGCTGTCAAAAATTTCTCCGACGCTGGATTACAAGGATTTCGGCGACGTGGATTTCGTCGTGGAAGCGGTGGTAGAAAACCCGAAAGTTAAGAAGTCTGTGCTACAGGAACTTGAAGACCTGGTCAGCGAAGATACTATCATTGCCACCAATACTTCGACGATTTCTGTGGATGAGTTGGCCTCAGTGCTGAAGCGCCCTGAGAACTTCTGCGGCATGCACTTTTTTAATCCGGTACCGGTGATGCCTCTGGTCGAGGTGATTCGCGGCGAGCATAGCAGCGAAGCCAATATCGCTACGACAGTGGCCTATGCCAAGAAGCTTGGCAAGACGCCGATTGTGGTGAATAACTGCCCTGGATTTCTGGTTAATCGCGTGCTGTTTCCCTACTTCGGGGCATTCGCACAATTAATACATGATGGCGCTGATTTTCGTCAGATCGACAAAGCCATGGAGCGTTTTGGCTGGCCCATGGGTCCTGCCTACCTGATGGATGTGGTCGGTATTGATACCGGCGTTCACGCGCAAGCAGTAATGGCAGCTGGTTTCGAACGCATGCAGCAGAGTTTCGATAGTGTAATTGAAAAGCTGTACGAGAAAGGCGACATCGGTCAGAAGAGCGGCAAGGGCTTCTATCTATATCAGCCCGACAGGAAAGGTAAACCGAAGAAGCTGGCTAATCCGGATATTGACGCCTTGATCAGCTCGGTGCAGAGCCAGCAACGTGATTTTGAAAATCAGGAAATCGTAGATCGAATGATGGTCGCGATGTGCATGGAGACAGTGCGCTGTCTCGAAGACAATATCGTGGGTTCTGCTATAGAAGCGGACATGGGGCTGGTGCTGGGTATCGGCTTTCCTGCCTTCCGTGGTGGCGCCCTGCGCTATATTGACAGCATGGGCGTAGACAAATTCTGCGACCTGGCAGACCGCTTTGCTGAACTTGGCGAAATGTATCAACCCACCGAACAACTGCGGGAGCGCGCCAAGGCGGGCACCCCTTTTTACCCGTAACCTGAGGAGATCACCATGAGCTTGCAAGCCAGAGATGCGGTCATCGTTGATGGAATTCGAACCCCCATGGCGCGCTCCAAAGCAGGGGCGTTCAGAAACGTGCGGGCAGAAGAGCTGTCTGCTGCCCTGATTAATGCGCTGTTCACGCGCAATCCCGACCTCGACCCATCCGAAGTCGAAGACGTAATCTGGGGCTGCGTCAACCAGACCCTGGAGCAGGGCTGGAACGTGGCGCGTAATGCCGCGCTGATGTCGGTATTACCCCACTCGACCTGTGCCCAGACAGTCAACAGGCTGTGTGGTTCATCCATGTCTGCGCTGCACACCGCCACCACCGCTATTCAGTCCGATAATGGTGATCAGTTCATCGTTGGTGGCGTAGAACATATGGGCCATGTTGGGATGACTTATGGTATTGATCCCAATCCGAAGGCATCAAAACACATCGCCAAGGCGGCGTGGATGATGGGCGTAACCGCAGAAGTACTCTCCAAGATGCACGGTATCGGCAGGGAGCAGCAAGATGCCTTCGCAGTCCGCTCGCATCAACTTGCCGAGCAGGCGCGACTTAATGGCGGTTTCGCCAACGAGATAGTGCCCATCGAAGGTCACAATGCCGACGGCTTCAAAGTTCTTATTGAAGAAGATGAGACGATCCGGCCGGATACCACTATGGAAGGCCTGGCTCAGCTGCGGCCGGTATTCGATCCTGCCAATGGCACTGTTACCGCAGGCACATCGTCGCAGATTTCTGACGGCGCGTCGGCCATGCTGTTGATGTCAGCCGAAAAAGCCCAGGCCATGAACTTGAACATTCGGGCCAAGGTTCGGTCCATTGGGTATGCCGGAGTTGATCCTTCTATTATGGGCTACGGTCCGGTGCCAGCTTCACAGAAAGCCCTGAAGAAAGCAGGTCTGAAAATTGATGACATCGAATGCGTGGAATTGAACGAGGCCTTTGCGGCGCAGTCACTGCCGGTCATGAAGGATCTTAATCTGCTGGATGTCGCCGATGACAAGGTGAACCTGCGCGGTGGCGCTATCGCGCTTGGCCATCCGCTCGGATGCTCAGGCACCCGGATCACTACAACCCTGTTGAACAACATGGAAAACCACGACGTGACGCTGGGTCTGGCGACCATGTGTATCGGTCTGGGTCAGGGTATCGCAACCGTGCTGGAACGGGTTTAACGGGCAGAGGTAGATTAGTTTTGAGCACGGCGGATAAGGGGCACTTTCAATTGAATCGCAGCCGCAAAAACTTGCGGCGCGATGTCGGTCGTGCGATCGCTGATTTCAACATGATTGCGGACGGCGACCTGGTAATGGTGTGCCTGTCCGGCGGCAAGGACTCGTATACCTTGCTGGATATTCTGACAAACCTGCAGCGACATGCCCCCATTACGTTTGAACTGCACGCCGTCAATCTTGACCAGAAGCAGCCCGGCTTTCCGGAACAGGTATTGCCTGCTTACCTGGACAATCTCGGGGTCTCCTACAAGATCCTGCAACAGGACACCTATTCGATCGTGACGGACAAGGTGGAAGAGGGGAAGACTTACTGCGGCCTCTGTTCGCGCTTGCGCAGGGGCATCCTTTATAACTATGCCGAAACAATAGGGGCGAACAAGATT
>Ga0181579_10002118_pt1 | contig 16114 bp, 12 predicted proteins | sample 071ome_24_FD_132996 | JGI IMG/M metagenome (GOLD analysis project Ga0181579, IMG submission 132996) | Coastal salt marsh microbial communities from the Groves Creek Marsh, Skidaway Island, Georgia - 071402CT metaG (megahit assembly) | ecosystem: Environmental > Aquatic > Marine > Intertidal... | reverse complement strand
ATGACCATACCGATGCCGACATTCACGATACCCTTTGAGACGGGGAAGAGCCAAAAATAACCAGGGATGACCGAATCGACGAAGTGGATTTCGATATCACCCACCGCATCTTCGCACCCTTCAATGCCGGTCCAGTATTCTCGGTAGCCTCCACAATAGTGTTCGCGGTCGACCATCGTTTCGCCAAATGAGTCTTCGACTAAGGATTTTGCAACTGGGCACCTGTATCCCCCGGCCCCGACAAGTTGTGTTGAGTAAAATGTGAGCACCTCGCCTTTTCTGCCACCGATTCGAACCTCAAGTCCTTTGGCATGTCGCTGGTTTTTTGTGCCACTCCCTGGGTCTTCGCCACCCTTTCCGTCGTCATAGAGCACGTTGATGACTTCGCCGCCTTGGATGATAGCCCCGCCGTTGTCACGCACAAGTTGTTGGACGCGATTGAACAACAAATGGTCAAATTGTTGGCGGGGCAATGCATACCCAGCCTCTAATTTTTGCACATCTTCCTCGGGTAGAGCGACTCGCACATTATGGCCTTTGGGCGAAGAGAAAACGATACCAGTGACACGAAAATGGTCTGTGTTTTCGATGTCGGTTTTGACACCAAGATTTTTGACGTGACTCAAGGATTTTCCTCCTACAGCATCACCACAAATTTTGTCTCTTGGCCAAACATCTTTCTCGATGAGAAGAACCTTTTTGCCCTCAAGGGCGAGATAACCTGCTGCACTTGAACCACCTGGTCCACCACCCACAACAATTGCATCGAATGTCGTCTTCGATGCTGGAACCGGACCGGTTTGAATTTCACCATACCATGAGGTTTCCTCATACATGGATTCCATGCTCATGAAGGGGGGTGAACCACGGCAACACTTGAGAATATGGTCGATTTATGATGAAAGTCTCATCATGTGAAGTCGATTCGGTCGAGTCAATCAAGGGGTTTTCAAATTGAACATCAACTTTGAAACATCACCTGCACTTCACCGACGTGCGTTGATTCTTCTGCTCTTCGTCACTGTGATTTGGGGTGCAACATTCATCTGGATGAAGATGGCATTGAATGCCCTTGCAGATGAAATCGACACCTACGGCATTACCATGGTGGTGTTCACACTCATCGCAGCACGGTTTTTGATTGCCATCATCGCTCTTTTTTCAATATCGAGCGACGCACGTGCCTCAATGCGAGAGGCGGTGATGTGGAAGAAAGGATCAATCCTCGGTGGTTTGATGTTTGCCGGTTTCGCATTGCAAATGGTTGGTCTTGATGATGTCAATCCTGCCACATCGGCATTTTTGACATCGATGGATATCGTTCTTGTCGCTGTTCTTAGCACGTACTTCGCGGGCCTACCCATCACACGAGGCCTCGTCATAGGTGTCGTTCTCGCCACGCTTGGTGCTGGTTTTATTGATGGTCCACCACATCTCACATGGGGCAGAGGTGAATTACTCACGCTGCTCGGGGCGGTCATTTTCGCCTTTCACATCATGTTGATTCAAGACCTTACCCAGAAATACAACCCACTCGGCATCACTCAGATTTCATTTGTTGTTGTCTTTCTTGCTTGTCTGCTCCCTCTTCCATTGATGGTTTCAGGTGCGCCTCACGCCATATGGACGATTCTCACGACCGAGGGTGTCTTCTTGCCATTGTTCTGTCTTGGGCTGTTCGGCTCCTTTTTGGCTCTCGTCCTGCTCAACACGTACCAACGCCATTTGCACCCAGTTCAAGCATCCATCATTTACACTTTCGAACCTGTCTGGGCTACACTCTTTGGACTTGTCCTCGCCTTTGTCCCTTGGTCGTTATGGATAGCATTTGGAGGCCTGGCGATTTTTGTTGGAAACATTATCGTGGAAGCAACGAGCAGACCACCTCCATCTGAAACGCCAGAATCTTGAACGTTCAACATTCAAGCGAAACGCTCTGAGATGGTGCAATATTCATCGAATGCTGCCTGCTTTTCCTTCGTAGTGATAGAACGATACCATCGTTTGGGTCGCACCGATGCCTTCGATGGTGGAAATTTCATCAAGAATCGAGTCACCCAGAACATCCATACTCGGTGCTACGGCTTCGACAAGAATATCCCAATCACCTGTGATGATATCACAACGAACGACATAATCGAGGCAAGAAACGGCCTCAGAAACTTTCCGTCTGTCGATTTGATGCCCTTCACAACGAAGAAAAATAAACGAGCGAAGATTTAATCCGAGAGCTCTCGCATCCTTTTCGATGGTAAATTTACGAATGACACCTCGCTCTTTCAATCGCCGAATACGGTCGTGAACCGTTACCCTTGGCATGGATAACGCATCTGCAATGGCTTGTGTTGTTTGCCGAGCGTCTTTTTCGAGATGTGCTAAAATTGCTTCATCACGTTCATCGATATCAATGGACATATTCCGATGGAAGAACGGTTAGATTTCAAACATTTCGTCATATCGTCGAATATTTTCGCATAAGTTCACAAACTCTTCGACAATTTTAGAAAAAAATAACCGTATTGTTGAAGGACATCGGTCTATATTGATTGATTGGGACTGATATGACCGACGATATGAACAACAAAAAATTTGGAACAAATGCAGTACATAGTGGCACACAGCACATAGGTGATGCGGTCAACACGCCAATCTTCTTGTCGTCAACATACAAACTCACCGAAGAACGCTATGCGGGTTGGGCTGCGGGGGCACAGCACACCTTACTCTACGCGCGAATTTCCTCGGTAAATTCAGATGCAGTCGCTCAAAAGATGGCCGCACTCGAAGGTGGCGAGGATGCTGAAACATTTGCTTCAGGCATGGCCGCAATCTCAACAACGCTTCTTGCATTGCTCAATGCGGGCGACCATCTCGTTTCATGTCCAGATGTATATGGTGGAACGTACGGCTTGCTTACTGAAGAATTGCCGCGTTTTGGTATCTCTCACACGATGGCTGATATTCGAGACCCGTCATCGTACGAAGCGGCTATTGAAGAGAACACAAAGATTCTCTACATCGAAACACTCACCAACCCAATGCTCAAAATTTGTGATATTCCAGCATTCGTTGATATCGCCAAGCGACATGGCTTATTGCTCATCATCGACAACACATTCGCTTCACCATGGGGTTGCAGGCCACTTGACATGGGCGTGGATTTGGTGATTAATTCAACAACAAAATATCTTGGTGGTCATTCCGATTTGATTGGTGGAAGCGTTGTCGGTCGTGCAGACTTAATCACTCAAATTTTCAAAAGAAAAATACACTTTGGAGGAAGTCCTGACCCACACAATTGTTACATGCTCGAACGTGGTATCCGAACGCTCGATGTTCGTATGCCAAGGATTTGTGAAAATGCTGCCATCATCGCTGAGCGTTTGGAAGCCCATCCAATGATTGAGAAAGTGTATCATTCTTCACTTGCATCCCACCCAGATAGTCAAATTGCTCACAAGATCCTACCAAAAGGCTCAGGCATGGTAGCATACGTGGTCAAAGGCGGTGATGCAAATGCTCTTGCCTTTATGCGCAATCTAAAGTTAATCTACGAGGCGACAAGTCTCGGAGGGGTTGAGTCACTCATTGAATGTCCGTTTAACTCAAGTCATATGTCCATTCCAGAGGATGTTCGAATCGCTGCGGGTATCGTGCCAGGGTTTGTTCGCATGAGCATTGGTATCGAAGATGTTGAAGACCTTTGGGCAGATATCGAACAAGCCCTCGCCACACTCTGAACGACGAAGGGAAGGGCATGGATACCGAATTGCTCATTGCCGCATTAGCGTTCATTATCCCAATGTGTTTCACACCCGGCCCAAACAATATTTTGTGCGCAGCCCACGGTTCTAAGTTTGGTGTGAAAGCGTCCATTCCAATGATGTTGGGTATGGGTATTGGGTGGTCTATTCTCGGGGTGCTGATTGGCGTAGCAACAGATTCGATTGAGAAATACAAAACGGTGTTTGAAGCGCTCGGTGTCGTTGGTGCGGCCTATATTGCATACATTGGGGTGAGTGTGATGCGAAGTTCATCGCTGAAATCTGAACAAGTGGATGAACAACTCGGCTTCAAAACTGGATTCATGCTTCAAATTGTCAATGGAAAAGCATGGATTCACTTTCTTGTTTTAATGACAACATTCGGGACCATCTTTGGTTCAGGCGTGATGTCCAAGGTTCTGCTCGTCATGCTCAATCTTTCATTTGGTTGGCCCGCCGTATTTTCTTGGGCTGCCTTCGGCTCTTATCTTCGAAGTCTCTTCACCTCAGAGAAGTCAGGACGCATTCTCAACCAAGTGTTTGGAATAGCACTTATTGGTGTTGCTGTGTATCTGGTCTTAGTATGAATCATTGACCGGTGTTGACTTTTAATTCCTCAAAAGCATCATTCCATTGTTGTTCAAGTTCATCACTCTTCTCAGAACTGTTGAGAAGTTCTGTTCCAATCTTCAACATTTTTTCGGCGGGAGGGGCCCAAACTCCTCCACGGTCACGGGCATCGTTGTCGAAATGCCACTCTTGTCCAGTTGAGCGATTTGATGCGATGAGCCATGCCCACGCTGATGCAGCAGCATCAATGGATTTGTGCCGTTGCGTTGCGACTCTTTCGGTCGCACCTGGTCCTAAAACAAGGCCTTGAATGATGTAATCTTCAATGTCGCTTGCACAACCAAAACCTTCGTGGCGAGGGAATTTTTTGTATTTGTTTGCTAATTCACGATTTTTCTCCAACTCTTTGAGGAATTTACCAAATGGTTTTGGAGCATCGAGTTGTTTCTGCCATATTTTGTCAATTTCTTCGCCTTGAAGACCAAGTGCTTTGAGTCCAGCTTGCCCATGGTGCTCCCATAATGCTGACAAAATATCGTTACAATGTGCATCGTTGTGTATTCGTAGCGTTCCTTCATCTTGTTGTTGGACCGATCCCTTAACGCCGATGAAGAGTCGCTCTGATTCTTCATGGGGTGATGAAATTGCGTCGAGAAGAAGTTCGTATGCGAGTTCTTGTTCGTCTTTTGAACCGTGCATCGTCGAGAATTTTTTGCGAATTCCTTCTTGGTTTGATTCGTCAAACCAGTGGTTACCGAGAAGGACACCACGATCGATACCGCCAAGAACGGCGTTCTTGAGACTCTCAGGAACAGTTGCTTCGGGTTGAGTCAAACCTTGCCACCCGTTCAAGACGAAATCCGTATTTTTATCACAAGCCTCTGGCAACGCCTCATCGCCACCCCATCCATTCGGTAGCCATACAGCAGAAAGTTCGAGAATAGAGGAAAGCCGAGGAGGTAGCATTGATAGGGCGAGATGATGAACGAAGGACGACTCTTTCTTCTTGTTGTCATCGAACTCTTCAAACCCAATTGCGACAAGTGGCCCGTGATTGAATCGTAAGAGGACATAACCTCCTCCTGAGACTTTGCCTTGATGGATGGACGACGCATCAAGGCCTTTTGTAACAAAACAATCGACACCATCAATGGTTTCGGAGGTAAATGAAAAACGCGAACGCTTCAGTACATCTTCCAGCCATCCTTCTGGAACCTGAGGTACAGGGCCTGTGCAGACAAAACCACCTTCCCAACTGAAGAAGAACATACCATGTCGTGCATGGTCTTCCCAAGGGAAAAGCCGCAAGGTGACATGATTGAAATTTTGAATCCCAGCGAGGTAGCCTTGTTTCCCATCACCACGACGAATAAATGAAGCAGAACCAAAACTTCCCGAACTGAAGTTTCCAACAAGTGAAATATCTTCATCATGGGCTGCTCGAAGTGAACCTGCAAACGCTTTGACAAGATGTTCTTCCCGCTTAGCAACCATCTTTTTTGTCAACCATTTGACATTGTTTTTGTTTCGAATAACGCTCTCAAATTTTTGCAATGTTTTTGTGACGGGGTCTTTTCGACCCCACGACAATCTGCCATGAAATCTCATTTCAGGGAGGGCGATTCTCGGATTCTCCAACAGTTCATCGAGGTTTTTTCGAATCTTTTTTGCTGTTGCTTCGTTGGCTTGCTTCGTTCCTCTCATTCGGATACGTTGCTTTTTTTGCCCTTCAATTTCGACTTTCGAAGGACCCGCCATATGCTCGCCAAACCACCCGACACATCGCTATGGTTTGATTCCTTCGCGTCGTTCTGCCAATCAATCATGCTGTCATTTCAAGGTGAAAATTGATGACATCCCTCACCCTACCAGCCACATGGTCGAAGCAGTACTCCTTGGTGTTGCTCAAGATGGGGGGCGACCTCAAGCAGGGTGTCAAAAGAATTGCTGCAAAAATGTGAGTGCTTCAGAAACCGCCTTTCCGGTCGCTCTCGGGATTGTTGACAATGATACCTTGCATCTCATCGATGTCTCTCGTTCACTCGCTCATCAGTTGCAAATTGTCAATACCAATTCTATTGGTCACGTGTTTCTTACTCATGCGCATTTCGGGCACGTGGATGGGCTGGGGCTATTTGGTAAAGAAACCATGAATTTACGAGATGTACCGCTGCATCTCTCAGCGTCGATGTACGATGTATTGGTCGCAACACCACATTGGAAACTTCTTCTCGACCATGGCATTTTTTCACCTCAAGTTTTCTCTCATGATGTGCCGATTCTTATTTCAACAACGCTCTCGCTCACGCCAATCCTCGTTCCTCATCGAGCAGAATTAAGCGATACGCACGCCTTCTTGGTGAAGAGCGGGGGCTCGACACTCCTGTATTTACCCGACCATGATTCATGGCAACAGACCCTCGGCCAACACGATATTAGGTCGTGGCTTGCAGAATTAGAGGTGGATGTTGCCCTCATCGATGGAACGTTCTGGAGCCTTGATGAATTGCAGCATAGAAACCAAACTGAAGTCCCCCACCCCCCGGTTTCAGAAACGATTGCTATGCTTGGAGAAAAACGAGAAGGCGACCCTGATATCGTCTTTATTCACCTTAATCATACCAATCCGGTCTACGATTCAGAGTCGGAAGAAGCCTTGGAGGTTCGAAGATTGGGATGGGAAATCGGTCATCAAGGTCAACGATTTTCACTCGGTTGAAGGCTCACCGGTGTACTTGATTGGTTTGCCGATGGACTCAACGTATGATGCTGTGACAATGACTTGGATTTGTTCGCCGCCGTCATTTCCAACGACAGGAGTGCCTGCATTTGTTGAAAGTGAGAGCGAGATGATCCAATCTCCCTGTACGGCTGATTGGTCCATAAGAACCTCTGTAAAGTCATCAATGTCTTCGTTGAAGACAACTGGAACATCGATGATCGATGCAGGAGTGAGTTGGTAGATATAGGCAACAACAACCGGAGCATCGCACTGTTCGTTTGTTTGTTGTGAATCATCGACGATTTCAAACGGACCCGCCGCCCCGGAAAAATCGGGTAATGTCGTTACCGAATCACAGGCGCTTCCGCCTAAATTTTCTTGGGTGTCGGAGTATAGAATTTCAAATTGTATATCGTATATGACGCCTGCGTCTTCCGGAATCCCCCAATCACCGATATTTGTTTCGAAATCAGCTGATTCTCCATCGTTGAGGTCAAATGTTTGTTGGTATGTTGCCGTTGCAACGGTGATGGGTAATTCGTACAAATCAAACAAATATTCGTCAGCATCTATTGGTTCGGGCGGGTCAGAAAGAACGTATGCTGCTTCTAGGCCAACCACAATCAGAAGAGCAACAACACCAGCCGACATGACTTGTTGAGGGCGTATGAGGAAGCGGGCATCAATTGTATCAGCGACCTCGTCTTTGCCAACGAAGTAAAACATGGTCCCAAAAGCCTGACTTGACGATTCTTCTCTAAATCGACATAGGATGAAATGTGCAAGGAATGCAGAGCCAATGCCTGGAATTGAAGGGAAGACTTCGTTACCTAGTCCGCTGAAACTCCATACCGTCACGGAAATCAATGCAGTCATCATCATCACGATGGTGTGGTAGGAATCGGGCTTGTAACCCATAATCTGGAGAATGAGGAGCGGAATGAAAATTGAACCGAGCCCGTACACGGCAAGTACCACCAAATCGAACACGGAGTCATTCTTTGTGAAGAGGGCAACAAGGGAAATAAGCGTGGCGAAAACGGCCATACCGAGTGTAACCATTTTGGTTTTCTTGTGGTTCTCACTCCACTCAGGCTTCACATCATCGGTAATAGCTGCGGTGCATGCAAGGACTAAACTATCCGCAGTTGACATTGTTGCTGCAAAGATTGAAGCAAGAATGAGTCCAACCCAAAACGGCGTTAGAACTTCAAGGGCCATCATCGGCAACCCCATCTCCGGGTCAAAATTCCCATCGAAGAAAATGGCTCTTGAAACAAGGCCGATGATGAACATCAATGCAATGAAAGGCGTCTGCCAAACGAAGAACCAAATCATCGCTTGGACCCTGTCTTTGTCATCACCAAGTGTCATAACACGTGAAACAACTTGTGGTTGCCCAGCAACACCGAGGCCACCGAGGAAAAACGCAAACAACCACAACGCAACGCCGAATTTAAGGCCATAAGGAAACATTTCAGTTGTTGCGGGGTCAATGATGGTGAGGCGGTCGTGCAGACCAGAAAAACCGTCCACTTCAGAAAGTGCAGTCACACATAGCAATGTTGAACCGATAATCATAACAACGGATTGTACAGCATCGGTCCAAATCGATGCTCGAACTCCGCCTGCGTAACAGTAGGCGACCACGAGAACAAAACCAATGAGAATTCCAATGATTTTATCCCAACCCAGTATGGCATTGAGTGCTACGCCTCCAGCGGTAAGTTGGGCGGCAGCGTAAATGGACAAGAATAACACAGAGAGTAATGCTGCGAGTTTTGCCTCAGGAGCTCCTCTTGTGGTTGAAACCAACGAGGATAATGAACGAACATTTTGTTCTGCAGCCTCGCGTTGAATGTGTTTGTAGAGCCATAGCCATGCAACGACTTGACCGATGGTCGAGACCACACCAATCCAAATGGCCGAATACCCCATCAAGTAAACAAAGCTGATGAAACCGATGAACATATATCCACTGTTCCATGTACTGACCGCAGAGAGTGCTGCAAGAGCAGGATGCATGCCTCGACCGGCGACAAGATAGTCATCTGTCGTGTCTTGTTTGACCCGCATGCTTGCAAGGCCAACACCCGCAAACAGGAGCATGAAAAATGCAAACGAAAGAAAACCTACGATTTCAGGACTCATTGCTGCTCCTCCTTACTCCATCGAGCGATGGCAACCTCTTCAATGTCACTCAATACTCCTGGAACGAGCAATGTGTTGAGCCGTCCCCCTTTTACTTCGGATATTCGCCCTAAGGTGATGGTGGTCAAATGTTCATCTTCACATCCGAGGTCGCTACATACAACAACCTTCCAGTCATCCATATCGTCGAGATTGAATTCATCAGTTCGCTCCGATAGTTTTTGCTTCATGAGTTGAAATGATGTGTGAGCATCACCAGGTTTCATGGGCAGTTGTTGGCCAGTGCCTTCTCCAGTCGGGTCGAGGTCGAGCAGCACCAAGGTGTGAAAACCATGAAGACGATTGAACGCAATGACTTCAAGAGGTGATGTAGCAATCCATGAACCGTGAGGGTAGGTGAGTGTTGTTTGTCGACCAAATTTGTAATTCGATAACCCAGCGATACCTGTTGCCAAAGTTGTGATGGAAAGCCCGTGAAGCACTGAGCACTGCACACCATATTCGATGCATCGTAATTGAAGGTCAATATGGGTCGTGGCCTGCAACGGGTCGCCCACAACCAAAATGGCGATTGCAGAAACTTTTGCCATTTCCAGCAATTCTTCTGGTTGCTCAATCGCTGGTCGCATGACGCGTTCAATCGTACCTATTGATGCCTCAAGTCGTTGTAATTCATCTTCTGGCCAAAGGGCGGTGTAGGCCTCGTACATTCGTTTGTCGCACTGCTTTGCAGTATCAAGAGCTTCGGTGGTCATCGATTCCATTCTGCCTGGCCCCATACCGATGAGATACATGCCTGGCTCAAGCGATGAATTGTTTGCATCCGCCATTGCTAAACCTCCGACACTCGTAGCCTAAGCGAATCCGATGCGACTTTTGAGTGTGCCGAGCAAATCCACCCAAATGTGGATTGAGCGATGTAGGGTCAACCAATGGTTGTTTCTCGGTGTCTCAATTCACAACCTTGATGACGGTCTCAAAGGCATTCCTCTCAATGATACTGCGCCCCCTCATGATGCTGAAGTGTGGGAGGGGCATGTGATGATCGACATCGAAGACAAGGAGCCCAAACCATTCCATTATACCGACCACATTCCGCAGAAGTATGCTCATCTTCCCGCAGAAACATGGCCTTCAAGTTTTGAAAAACAAGGAGATATTCTCATGGTAAAATTTGAGCAAGAGCAGTACAAAGACATCATCGCAAATGCCATGCTCGACCATTTCGGCAATATACGACTTGTATGCGCGGATGATGGTGTACAAGGGGATTTCCGCGTACGAGAGTTAGAGATTGTCGCATCGAGGGATGGCTCAACCTCAACGCAAACCTTTGTCAAGGAACATGGCGTTTCGATTCAAACTAATCCTGGCGTGGCGTATTATTCATCTCGTCTTTCACACGAACGAGAAGTCACATGCTCTCACATTGAGGCTCTTGTGACCAAATTACAACGTAAGGTTGTGGTTGCAGATTTGTATGCTGGTGTGGGTCCTTCGTTTGGTCTGCTCTTCCAACGAGACCTTGTTGCAGGATTTATCGCCAATGACCTCAATCCAAAAGCTGTTGAATTGCTTGAAATCAATATCGAAGAATTTACGAAAAAATTGAACGATGTTCAACCCGCCCTCATCACATGCGAAGATGCACGGTCACTCGCTCGGCGAGAAGAGGTACAGGGTATAGTGGATGTCCTCTTGGTCAACCTCCCTCACGACAGCTTGGAACATCTTCCGTTCCTGTTTCGTTGCCTGCAAACTGACCAAACAACGCTTCTTCGTGGCTGGACAATCATCGAACGAACAGAATTTTCTTTCTTGGAATCATCTCTTCGCACGATATGTCACGATGCGAACGCAGAAGTTGAACATATAGAAATCAACGATGTCAAAGGGTATTCGATGGCCAAGGTCTTTGCATCATACACACTCGAAGTTTGCGTTCGTTCGAATCGTTGACTTGATGAAGCAGAGCGAACTGCCCTTGCTCATGGAGAACATCGTCAAATGCCAATGCGGAGCAAGCATCGACATCACAGGGGTTATGCCACGACGTTCAGGCACAAAGGTATGGTGCAAAGTGTGTGGAACGCTCACAACCCATCATCGGATGTCAAAGTAATCTCCACATCTTCTATTCGTCGTTGCCAAACAGCAACACTAACGAGAGCGAGAATTTCCAACATCCCTACAGGCATTGGGAGAGCCTTGTCGTCCTTTTCTGATTCTTTTTCTTGACTTGTCCACGCATTTTCAATGTCGTAGTCATTCTTCTTGATCATAAACCAGTCCAAGTCGCGTGGCAAATCTCCGGTCATAAATTCATGTCCATCGGTGTTGACAAGAAAATCATCTTCGATACGAATACCAAACCATCCATCGATGTAGATGCCAGGTTCAATGGTGACAGCATCATAGGCCATCAACGGTTGTTGGTTGTATGATAATCCGAACAACGGGTCGTCGGAACCGCTTGAGAGGAGTGGAGGTTCGTGAACACAGACGCCAAATCCGTGACCGAGTGAATGGATGAAATATTCCCCGAACCCTTCTTCTTCAATGTGCGTTCTTGCAATGTCGTCAAGAGCCCAAGCAGGTGTGCCAGCCTCGATGAGAGGGAAGGTGAGGTTCTGTGCATCGTGAACGGCCATGTAGGCTTTGATGATGGTTGCATTCGTCGTGCCTCCGACGACATAGGACCTTGTGACATCACTCACCCAATCGTTGACTCGTGCACCCAAATCAACCACGACAACATCGCCTGGTTGTATGACCCGTGGTCCCGCACCGTCGTTGACAGGGTCGCCGTGAGGAATGGCTCCATTTTCACCTGCTGCCACGATGGTCCCAAACGAAGGCCAGTCAGGATTGCTTCCATTTTCAATCATCGCACGATCGATTTCCGCTTTCACCTCTGCCTCGGTAAGATTTGCTCCCATGAGGACTTGCCAAAGCATCTCACGGGCGACGTTTTGACCAATTTTTGCAAGTCGAACAGACTCACGAATCGAATCATCTTTGTTTGGTGAAATGCCAGTTGGGGAGGGAAATTTTCCTTGCAGGGCGTTGGCAACTTCTGTTTCACACGCTGCTGCCGTGGGCATCGAGGAACATAAGAAGAGAATCGCCAAACAAGCGACGAGACCTCTTCTGCCCATGATATGCCCACTCTCCCCTTCCTCTTTGAACCATCGGTATGTTCATCACTTGCCTGCTTCCACACATTTTTGAGCACCAATGTCAGAAACTCCACTTGTCATCGATGTTGTAGATAATGGTGGGCAATGGACTCATAGAGAATGGAGGATGCTCAAATACCTCAAAGTCGATTCTCAAATCATTGACAACACTACACCCGTTGAAGATTTGCGTCAACTCGACGGCCTGATTCTCTCGGGGGGAGCGGCACGGATTGGTTTGTCAGGAGAATTAGGTAACTGTGGAAATTTCCTCAAATTAGACATACCGATTCTTGGCATCTGTGCTGGCCATCAATTTATGGCGAGGTACTATGGCGGCGATGCGAGAGAATCCCCCGAACCAGAATTTGGTGCAATGGAAATAGAACTCGTCAACGAAGGTGGTATGATTTTTGCAGGTACACCTGCAAAACAAATGGTGTGGGAGTCACACAATGATGAAGTTCATGTTGTCCCAGATGGATTTTTTATCACGGCAAAAAGCCCTTCATGCGAGGTTCAAGGCATGGAGAATGAACTTGGAACACGATTTGGCTTACAATTCCACCCCGAAGTAAATGACTCAGAATTTGGCAAAGAAATGTTTGAAAATTTCGTAAAAATCTGCAAAATAGCCAAAAATGTTCCATGAGAAGCGTTTATATCGGAACCTGTCGCAAACAGGTTCATGCAGAAGAAGCGAGCAAGCATAACTTTGTTCCTAACGACCGTACTCATTGCCTCATTGGCAGCACCGGTCGCATCAGGCCATACGAACTCAAACCCAGAAAACTCAAACCCAGAATATTACTACGGTGTAGAATACGACTGGACCAGTCTCGATAGCGACATCGAGAACTTTACTGGTATCAATCTTAACGAGATTTTCACAGAAATCATGGGTGCAGCTGACGATGCAGGTTTCAATCTCGACATCGCTCAAATCAATACTGGTAGTTCAAATGTATATGTCCACTACTCAGAGGACATGTCGCCACAAACTATCCAAGACAAGTACGACAATGACGTTGATGTTTGGAGCAGAACAAATGAAGTGACACTACGCCACGGTGTCATCGCCACAGGCATTCTCATGACCGATTGGGATGAACAAACCTTCGGAGGACAAGAAACTGCTTTTGACATAGATATCCAATCCAATCTTGAACAGGTGTTGACCGTTGATATGGTGTACACCGAGTATTTGGACGAAGACAGTCATCTTATCGGTGCTGACCTTGACTTTGCAATGAATGTCGAATTCAACGCAGGTTTGAGCATTGATGTTCTGCTCGAAGGTGATGGCGAAGAACTTCCTGTTGATTTCGATGCATCCATTGAACTCGGCTATGAAATTCAAGGTGCAGAATCTGAATGGCGTCTTGGTGAACCAAGCAGTATCTATGTCGATTTCTCAAGCGGTGAAATCATTTCATGGAACTGTGGCGAAGAGCGATTTGTGGATGAATGGTGGGATGAAATGTACATGGAAGACGATTGTGGTGATGTTGCAGGCGATTATTCAGCAACCGTTGATTACGCTTTATCATTAACAGGTATCCCGACAGAAGACCTTGGCCTTGACCAAGGACAATTTGATTTGTCCGTTTCAGATGAACTTTCAAACACAGGCTCGTTCGAATTTGAATACCTTGACGGCTTTGATTTCATGTCCGTTGACACGCTCACCATCGACCTCGGTGATGGTGCAGAAACAGAAGTTTCTGTATGCGACCAATGTCCACCGGGTCAACCTTTGATGTTTGGTATGATGGCATCAACAATTGCCGGTGTATCAGCAGACCTCGGTGAAACGATTTCCGAGGACCTTGAAGACAATCTCCTCGCCGAAGATGGCTTGCTTCAGACCATCATTGGATGGAGTGAAAATGATGAAGGTGGCGATGACTGGAATCATTTCGACCAAGACTACTACTGGTACTGTGAGAATGGAGAAGAAATTTACACATGGGACTATGACAACGATTACGAAGACTGTTCGGATGGTTCAGATGAACCAGAAATATCTGTCGAGGCATACGCCTATGATGGAACAATCTCCTTTTTCACAGAGTACGAGATGGAAGAAGAACTTGCAACCATTGAATTTCAGTGTTCAGACGGTGAGATTATTGATTTCGGATGGGTCAACGATGGCGAATCCGATTGTAATGATGGAAGCGATGAATCCGTCGATGAGACTGACGAATTCATGTGCGAAGATGGTGAAATGATTCCATTTTCATATGTGAATGATGGCGAGTTGGATTGTGCATACGGTATGGACGAAGGTGTGACTGCATTCGCTTTGGACGTAACTTTATACATTGATGACTCACCTGAAATATCATCAAGCATGGTCATGTGCCACGGGCCCGATGCATGGAATGTCGACGAATGCGATCAAGCCATTTACGAAGGAATCTACCTTTACGAAGAATATGACATGACAACCATGGACCTTGACTACGGAGGCCACACAATTTGTGCTGCGGTCAGCCTCAGCGGCGAAAACGTCGACGCCTCAAATTACAACGCACCGTGCTCTCAACTTTGGATTGGTGCTCAGATGAACGGATTGATGGTGAACAATGAAGATATGACCCAATATTACGATGTCTACATGGACAGCACACCTGCCGAAGGAGAGACTCAAACCCTCACATTAACAATTTTTGACGAAGAAGGCAACGAGATTGAAACCATAGAACATACGGTTGATGAATACACGTACGGCCTATATGAGGAGTTTATTGCACCAGCAGAAGGTGAATATTGCTATGAAGCATCCCTTGAGGATGATGAAGGAAATGCGTACCAAACTCTCTTTGCCTGTGAAACAGCAGAAGCAGAACCAGAACCAAGTGACAGACTTGTTGCGGTGTTTGAAGCACTTGCTGAATCTGGACTTCCAGACGTTCTCGAAGAATTCGGAATGAACTTGGATGAGCGTTTGAGCGATATTGTGGCTGATGAATTCCCATACGAAGACGGTATGTGGGCTCCAATGTGGAGCAATCAACATGCAACGATCGTGGGTGTTGGTGTGTATGCAATGGATGCCAACGGTGACTGGTATGTGCTTGTTGGACCTGAGACAGAAGATTTCTCAAACGATGCACCTGCAAAGGTAAGCATCCGATACATCACCGGAGTTGAAGCAATGAATGCTCAGGCAACAATGGCAGAATCCAATGACTTGAACACCATCGTTGACCTTGAAACTTACGACCTTGATGCTCTCGAAGAAGCACTCGAGCAAGCAGGTGCAGATACTTCGAACCTCGACCTTGGTAACGACCAACCAGGAGACACAACCAATGACGAAGAAACGACTGCTGAGGATGCAGCAGATGCGGAAGGCCTCCTTCCCTTCTTGTCGCCAATCAGCGTCATGAGCATGCTCTGCCTTGCGTTCTTTGTTGCTCTCCGTGGAAAAGACGAAGAATAATCAATGAAACACGCGAGGACTCAGTGTGCAACTGCGTCTTCAACCACGAAGGTGGTTTGTGTACCTCAATTGTGGGGTCGCGATTCTCTTTGCCATACATGTTTACATGAGTGCCTGGATGGTTGTTGAGTTTGATGGCGTCTATGAAGAGGGCAAACCTTCACCAACTGAAATACATGCTCTCGTCGTCGTTGATGCTGACCAAACCTACATTGACGTGGAAATGGAAAAGGCAACCTCCTTTTTCATCTACAGCCTTTCTCGAAACAATACAGGT
>Ga0181579_10002112_pt1 | contig 16134 bp, 21 predicted proteins | sample 071ome_24_FD_132996 | JGI IMG/M metagenome (GOLD analysis project Ga0181579, IMG submission 132996) | Coastal salt marsh microbial communities from the Groves Creek Marsh, Skidaway Island, Georgia - 071402CT metaG (megahit assembly) | ecosystem: Environmental > Aquatic > Marine > Intertidal... | reverse complement strand
CGGCTTAGAAGGCCGGTGCTCTATCCGGTTGAGCTACGGGCGCTTAAAGACACGTATCGAGAATACGCGAAACCAAACGCGTTTTTTAGCGAATTCTATTAAAGGCAAAATTTTCGGCGTAGCTTTTTGGTTTGATGCGCCGCGTTTTAGGCTCGTGTACCCGGAAACTGTAACCGTTCTTTTCAGCAAACGCGATGGCGTCTTCTTTTGAGTCGAAATACATCCGGACCTGGCCACGGGTGTCGGCCGAACTGATCCACCCCATGAGTGGCTCGACTTCTTTCTTCGAGCCTGGCTCGAATTCGAGGATCCAGCGCTTGGTGTTGCGCCGGCCCGATTGCATGGCCGTTTTCGCCGGTTGATAAATGCGCACGTCACTCATAAGCCGTCTCTCCTCACGGAAGCGCCATAAACGCCATTATCTACTAGTCGATCCCGGCTTTGATTGAAACCGGGAATGGTCGGGGAGACTGGATTCGAACCAGCGACCCTCTGCTCCCAAAGCAGATGCGCTACCAGGCTGCGCTACTCCCCGAACGGTGTAGCTATAAGCTTCAATCTCACGAAGTGCGAGCGGAAAGTATGCCGATTGCATCGGGGATGCAAGCCCCTATAATGTGAAAAAATCTTTAATAATCAGCACTTTACCGTCGTTTCTTCACAAAAATAGGGTGCTCGACACGATGGCCGGGCTCGATACCGTAGCGGTCTGCACTACCCGCTTTCATTTCCAGCACGGCGCGGGCCGGCACAGGCGAGAGGATCGATTTTAGGGAAAACGGTTCGGTGTTTTCTGCAATATGCAAAATCCGACCATCCGCCCCGATAAAAATCATATCGAGAGATATATAAGTATTTTTCATCCACATGGAGATGATCTGGGGTTTGATGAAATCGAACAACATACCCGATTTGGCTGCAAGATGACGCCGCCCCTGCAAACCTTGAATCCGGGCCCGATGAGTCGATGCAACTTCTACAGATACCGTGATCGCACGCTGATCCGTGACGATTCGCAGTTCAGAAGCCGTAAAAAGTGGTTTTTCACCAGCATGAAGGCCGCTGGTTACGGCGAAAATACAGAGAATAAAGCCAAACAAACCCCATAAAATGGAGCGCAAAACGCCGAAACGGTGCATCTTTTCAATCATTTGTACCTAAAACTGTCCTCTGAATGCGGCAAAAATAAGACCGGTCAGAGCCATTTTTTGCTGGCATTTCAACCCTTAACAAAATTATCCTCAGGACCCAACAAGAACTCTTGCCGCAAGGCAAATTCAGGTGCACGAACGCCCTATCGGGGCAAAAACAAGGGCACCACAGGGGAGACAGGCGTTTGTTACATACCCTTGGCCTGGGCGTCGTTTTAGCCATCTTATGGCTTTTGCTGTCTGGCTATTTCACCAATATTTTGCTGCTTGGGCTTGGTGTCGCCTCCGTCATTCTCGTGTTGTTTTATGCCCGGCGCATGGATGTCATTGACCACGAAGGCCATCCCATCCATCTCGGCTGGCGCTCGATCGGATATTGGATTTGGTTACTTAAGGAAATCGTCGTCTCGAATTTCCATGTCGCCAAGGTCATCCTATCGCCGAAAATGCCGATCCGCCCTCACCTTATTGACGTACAGGCAAGCCAGGCGAGCGAACTCGGACATGCCATTTACGCCAATTCGATCACCTTGACGCCGGGCACTGTTACGGTCGATGTCGAAAAAGGTATCCTGCATGTCCATGCTCTCACCCAACATACGGCGGACGGCCTCAAAACCGGTGAAATGGACCGCCGGGTCGACGAAATGGAAGGGTTAAACGCAAAACCCAATAAAACACCTAGCCCGCCCCTTGAGAAGCAAGGTGACGGCAAGGAAGCACCCAACGAGAAAGGCGGCACGGCATGACGATGTTCGGCGTTGCCACCGCGGCGGTTCTCGTCGCCATGGCTCTTGTGCTTATCCGCGCATTTGCAGGACCGACGGTGTATGATCGCATCCTCGTCGTGAATGTTTTCGGCAATTTAAGTGTATTGCTGATTGCCTTGTATGGATTCCTGAGCGGCCGGCCCGATTTTCTCGATATCGCCATCGTGTATGCATTGATCAATTTCATCGCGACGATTGCCGTTACAAAATATATTAAATTTGACCACCTCGGCAGACCCCGCCGTGGTGAGGAGGTCGACGACTTATGAGCGAACTTCTCCCACAAGCTTTAGATATCTTGAGTTGGATTTTGCTCATTGGCGGCTCTGTCTTCACGCTGATCGGCGCCATCGGCATGCTTCGCCTGCCCGATGTGTTCGCCCGGATGCACGGCGCCAGCCTCATCGACACCATGGGTGTTTTGCTTATTTTGCTTGGCCTGGCTGTTCAAGCCGGCTGGACAATCGTAACCATTAAACTCGCACTGATTACCGTATTCGTATTTTTCACAAGCCCGACTGCAACCCATGCCTTGGCCCAAGCCGCTTTATGGGGTGGATTAAAACCGGCTTCAGTCGATGACGAAGATGAAGAGGGAGAAGAACAATAGAAGATATCGTTCACTTCGCCTTACTGATTTTCATGGGGCTGATCGCCATTGCATTAATGTGGCTACGCAATCTTTTTGCCGTCGTGATGTTATCCGGCGCCTTTAGCCTGACGGCTGCCGTGCTTTACGTCGTCTTCGATGCCGTTGATGTGGCCTTTACCGAGGCCGCCGTCGGTGCCGGCATATCGACGGTGCTTATGCTGGGGACCCTGGCATTAACGACAGGCCGCGAAAAAGCTGAACCGCACTTGGTTCTGGCCCCCCTAGTGATCGTGATGATCACCGGTGCGGCGTTAGTTTATGCCACTCTCGACATGCCGCTATACGGCGAAGCGAGTGCCGCCATTCACCAGCATGTGGCACCCTTTTACATTGAAAATACTAAAGCCCACACCGGCATGCCGAACATGGTCACGGCGGTGCTTGCCAGTTACCGGGGTTACGATACGTTGGGCGAGGTCACGGTTATCTTTACCGCGGCTATCGGCGTCATGGCGTTGATCGGCCGGCAACGGCGCGAAACATCCGGCGGTCCGGATGAAACCGGTCCGGAAATCTAAGGAGACGGCATCATGGAATGGCGCTGGCACGGCGAACAAGATAAACGCGAGATGGAGCATAAGGAGGTCCTGCGGGTCACCGCTAAGCTTCTCATCCCACCGATCATGCTGTTCGGCCTCTACGTACAATTTCACGGCGATTTCGGACCTGGCGGCGGCTTTCAAGCCGGCGTGATATTCGCTAGTGCCTTTATCCTTTATGCCATCATTTTCGGTATCGATATCGGCCGCAAAGTCATCACCCCGCGGGTACGCCGATTTATCCTTTCCGGTGGGCTCTTGCTTTACGCCGGTGTCGGCGTCGCCAGCTTTTATTTCGGCGGCAATTATTTGAATTATTCCGTACTGCTCGATAATCCCGTTGCCGGGCAGCACCTCGGTATTCTTCTCATTGAATTCGGTGTCGGCACGACCGTTGCTGGTGCGATGATTACAATCTTTTACATATTCGCCAACCAAAGCGTTGAGGACGACTAATGGAAGTCTTCGGCCTCTTTAATTACTGGATAGTCATCGTATTGATGATGGTGGGTTTTTACATCGTCATCACACAGCACAATCTCGTCAAAAAAGTGGTCGGCTTGAATATTTTTCAAGTGTCCGTTTTCATTTTTTACATATCCATGAGTAAAATTACTGGCGGCACCGCGCCGATTTTGACAGAAGGCGCCACACTCTATGGTAACCCGCTGCCGCATGTTCTCATCCTGACCGCGATTGTTGTCGGCGTTGCGACAACAGCCCTTGGCCTTGCACTGATTGTGCGCATCCAAAAAGCGTATGGGACAATTGAAGACGACGAGATCGAAGCGCAGGAGAGCGAATCGTGATCCAAGCGCACCTCCCTGCATTACAGGTGATCATCCCCTTGATCGCCGCTCCTTTCTGTTTACTCATCCGCCGTTCGGATTTGGCGTGGGCGTTTTCACTCCTCGTGACGTGGTGCACATTTGCCATCGCCCTCATACTTTTATTACAGGTCAACGAAACCGGGACAATTTCCTATCCCATGGGGGATTGGTCTGCTCCTTACGGTATCGAATATAAAGTCGACCTGCTCAGCGCTTTCGTTTTGGTCATCGTTTCGGGCATCGGCTCTGTCGTTATGCCCTACGCTCGCCTCAGCATTGAAAGAGAAATTCCCTGGCCGCGCATTTATTTGTTCTACACGATGTATCTGCTCTGCCTGTGCGGACTGCTTGGCATTGCGATCACCGGCGACGTATTCAACTTGTTTGTATTTCTTGAGGTCTCGTCCCTTTCTTCCTACGTGCTCATTGCACTTGGCAAAGACCGCCGGGCCCTGACCGCCGCGTTTCGTTATCTCATTATGGGAACGATCGGCGCTACGTTCTACGTGATCGGTGTCGGCCTCATGTACATGATGACCGGCTCACTCAACATGGCCGACCTCGCAAAACTGATGCCGCTGGTTGCCGAAACCCGGACCATTCAAGCGGCTATCGCCTTTTTGATCATCGGATTAGGCTTAAAACTCGCATTATTCCCGCTGCATCTGTGGCTGCCGAACGCCTACACTTATGCACCGACGGTCGTCACAATCTTCCTGGCAGCCACGGCAACAAAAGTCGCGGTTTACGCCTTTTTGCGGATCATTTTCACTGTGTTCGGGAATGTGCCGGTCCTGCAAAAAGAGTTCATGACCGACTTTTTGATGTTCCTCGCAATCGTGGCCATGTTCGCCGGTTCCTTCGTCGCCATCTACCAAACCAACATCAAACGCATGCTGGCTTACTCCAGTATTGCGCAGATCGGCTATATGGTTCTGGGCATCAGCTTTATCTCTGTTGCAGGCTTAACCGGCGGCATCATCCATATTTTCAATCACGCCGTCGTCAAGGGTGCGCTGTTTATGGCGGTTGGCTGTATCTTCATTAAAATGGGTTCGGTTTATATCGAAGACCTTGCCGGAGCGGGCAAGCGCATGCCCGTGACCATGGCATCCTTCGTGATTTGCGGCCTTGGGTTGATCGGTGTGCCGCTGACGGTCGGATTTATTAGTAAATGGTATCTGATCCTCGCGGCCCTCGACAAAGGACTGTGGCCGATTGCTGCAGCCATCGTCGGCAGTTCGTTGCTCGCCGTTATTTATGTATGGCGTGTGATTGAAGTCGCCTACTTCCAACCGGCACCGGAGGGTGCCGAAACGCGTAGCGAAGCACCGATGACCATGCTGGCGCCGATGTGGTTTCTTACGCTCGCGAGCGTTTATTTCGGTGTTGATGCAACCCGGACTATCAACATCGCCGAAACCGCAGCGGCTTATCTTCTGAAGGTGATTCAATGATAAGCCCTGGCATGACCATTTTACTCTGCTTGTTTGTGCCGTTTGTCGGCTCGTTCTTAATTCTTGCCACCGGATCGCGGCCCAATTTGCGCGAGACGATGACATTGCTGACCGCCATCACATTATTTTTGCTGGTCGCATCGATTTATCCCCTTGTTGCCGCAGGCGAACGCCCGGGAATTGATGTCGTTGAAATGCTACCGGGCTTGAGCATTGCCTTTAAGGTCGAGCCGCTCGGTATGGCCTTTGCGCTGATCGCAAGTTTTTTGTGGATTTTCACATCGATCTATTCGATCGGCTACATGCGCGGCCATCACGAAGAAAATCAAACGCGATTTTATTTTTACTTCGCCATCTCGCTGATGGCGGCCATCGGCATTGCCTTTGCCGGCAACATGATAACCCTGTTCATCTTTTATGAAGTGCTGACCCTCTGCACATTCCCGCTGGTGGCTCACCACGGCACCGAGGAATCGAAAAGAGCGGGACGAGTCTACCTCGGACTGTTGCTTGGAACATCCATCGCATTTCAATTGTTTGCCATCATCTGGACCTGGGTGATTACCGGCACGCTCGACTTTACCAAAGGCGGCATCCTAGCCGGCACGACCGATAATTTAACCGTCGCCATCCTCCTTGCGCTTTATGTCTTTGGCATCGGCAAGGCCGCTGTTATGCCCTTTCACCGGTGGCTGCCCGCCGCCATGGTCGCACCGACACCAGTCAGCGCTTTGCTGCACGCCGTCGCCGTCGTAAAAGCCGGTGTCTTTACCGTTCTTAAAGTCACGGTCTACATCTTCGGCGTCAATTTTCTCGCCGATATCAACGTCAGCGAATGGCTGCAGTATGCCGCCGCCATAACGATACTGCTCTCATCCTTGGTCGCAATGACGAAGGATAACCTTAAAGCACGGCTAGCATATTCAACCGTCAGCCAGCTTTCTTACTGCGTCCTGGGCGCGATGCTGGTGAATTCATGGGGTATCTTGGGCGGCGGTATGCAGATCGCCATGCATGCGTTCGCCAAAATCACGCTGTTCTTCTGTGCCGGCGCCATTCTCGTTGCCGCCCATAAAACAGAAATCAGCGACATGGGTGGGCTGGGCAAAACCATGCCGTTTACCTTCACCGCATTTTTCTTGGCAAGCCTCAGTATTATCGGCCTGCCCCCCTTTGGCGGCGCGTGGAGTAAATTTTACTTAGCGTATGGAGCCCTGGAAGCCGGGCAACTTGCGTTGGTTGCCGCGCTGATGATCAGCTCGCTTCTCAATGTTTATTATCTGCTATCAATTCCCTTTCGCGGATTTTTCGGCCGCCCGCCCGAAACCCCAGGCCACTACAGCCGCCCGCAATCCGACGGTGAAATTCACGAAGCACCCATTCCGTGCTTGATCGCCATCAGTGTCTCGACGGTCGGCTGTGTCGTTTTATTCTTTTACACTGACCCCCTTTACAATCTGCTCAAGCAAATCATTTTGCCATGATAAGGCATTCAAAGGCACTGCAATGACGGAACCGGAAAAAAAGCATTTGTTCGACGATCAACGCAACGTGAAGCGAGTCGTGCTTATTTTATTCGTGCTGTGCGGCTTATCGTTCGTTGCTGAAATGTTCGTTCACCTCCATCCAAAACATCCTTGGGAGTCCGTATTTAATTTTTATAGCCTTTATGGGCTTATGACCTGCATCATGCTGGTGCTAATCGCAAAAATGCTGCGCTTCTTTATCATGAGAAGGGAAGATTATTATGATGAGTAGTCTTCCCCCGTTCCTGATATTTTTCTTAGCCGCCCTCATTGCGCCGTTTCTTAGCCCTTGGGCGCGCAAAGGCTTTTTATTGGCTGTGCCCATCTTAGGGGCGGTCAATATGTTCAGCTTTACGAACGGCTCGTATTATTCCATCGAGGTTTTCGAATTCACGCTTTCATTGGTTCGCGTCGATAAACTGAGCCTTCTGTTCGGCACGATCTTTCATCTTGCCGCTTTCATCGCCATTCTCTACTCGCTGCATTTATCAGACCGTGAAAACGACAGCGCCGGCGGCCATCCAGATATCGAAGGCCCGGCCAGCATCCAGCATATTTCCGGGTTGCTGTACATCGGCAGCGCCGTCGGCATCATCTTCGCCGGCGATTTAATTTCCCTTTTTATCTTTTGGGAATTAATGGCGGTCACGCCAATCCTGTTGGTTCTCGCGCGCGGTACCGACAGCGCGCGCAATGCCGGTATGCGCTATCTCCTCATGCAAATTACATCCGGCGTAATCCTGTTAACCGGAATCATTGCGCGCTACCACGAGGTGGGCAGCCTGAGTTTTGATCATATTGGTTTGAACGGTTTGTCGGGAACGCTCATCCTACTGGCCTTTGGCATCAAAGCCTGCTTCCCATTGCTGCACAATTGGGCGCCTGATGCCTACAGTGAAGCAACCCCAACCGGCTCCGTGTTTCTCAGCACGTTCACCACTAAAACCGCGATCTACGTCCTCGCGCGCTCTTATGCCGGCACGGAAATATTGATTTACATCGGCGCCATCATGGCCGCGTTGTTGATTTTCCATGCACTGTTATCAAATGACTACCGGCGTTTGCTGGCTTACAGCCTCATTAATCAACTCGGCATTATGGTTTGCGGTATCGGTATCGGCACGCCACTTGCCCTAAACGGGGCTGTCGCACACGCATTCGCTTCCACGATTTATCAAGGGCTGCTTTTCATGGTGATGGGCAGCGTTATGACGATGACGGGCCGTGTTAAGGGTTCTGAACTGGGCGGGCTGTATAAATCAATGCCCCGCACCGCTATTTTCTGTCTCATAGGTGCCGCTTCAATTTCTTCAGTTCCATTGTTTTCGGGCTTCGCAACCAAGGCCATGACCCTCTCAGCGGTTATCGAACAAGAATACTTATACGTTTGGCTCGCGCTTTTATTTGCCTCCGCTGGTGTGTTTATCCATACCGGCATCAAATTAACCTACGGCACTTTTTTCTCCCACGATGCAGAAATTCAAGCCGAAGAGCCGCCTTTAAATATGCAATTTGCAATGCTTATTGCCGCCTTCTTCTGCATCCTCATCGGCTGTGCCCCAGGCTTGCTGTATGGCATGCTGCCATTTGCCGTTGACTATGAGCCCTTTACTGCCGCCCATGTATTAACCCAGTATCAGCTTCTATTGTTTGCTGCTTTAGCATTTACTCTTTTAAAGATTTCCGGAATGTTTCCGCCGGACACTCCCAGCATCAACCTTGATGCAGAGTGGACATACCGCCGCGCCCTTCCCCGTACCGTTCACTGGTTTATTCAAGTGTTTGGCCCTCTTGATCGTTGGTTCCGCAATACCTGCATCCGCCAAATCGAACGTTGCATCAATATCATCTTTCGTCACCACGGCCCGGAAGGCATGATGGCCCGTGCCAGCAGCGCGGGCAATATGATGCTGTGGGTCACGCTTTTGCTGATCGTATTTTTAGTGCTGAATTACCTTTAGGCGGGGCACTGATTATTTCTTTTTCGACATGGCCGCCGGATTCCACGCCTGAACGGCAACCGGCCTGCCGGTTTGTGAGCGCATGATCTTCGGTTTGACGACTTGATCGACGGACGGTGTTTGATCGGCGCGAATAAACGAGTGCATCATCGATTCCAACGAGATCTCGCTACGATGCCCGTGACGAAACGCTTGTTTATAGGCAAGCGTTTCCTTGCTCATTTCCGTTAAGCGTTCGGTGGAGTAATTGCCAAAGCGGCTCCAGATACTATCGAGAAAACCTTCAATGTCTGGATCAAGAAAAAGGCTGACTTCTAAACTCGGCCGGCCTTTCGAAAACGCCTGATAAATATTCGGCTCTATGGGCCCTATTTCATCGGCAACGAATGTTGCCGGCATCAACTTTCGGCCATTATGAATAACGGCGTAATAGGATTGGCACAGAAACAGCATCCGCTGTAATTTTTGCGGCTGTAGATATTCGTTATTGTTAAGTGCCGTATCGGCCAACCAGAAGGCAACATCAAATATTGAATCGACGGCCGAGCGCATGAAAATCCCCACAAAATAAACCATAAACAAGCCGATAATACCGGTTCCACCCATCTTACTCTAGAACAAGAGTATCCGGTATAGCAGCCTGACCACGTCCCTATTGCAACACGGTAAACGTATAAAAACCCTTAAAGCTGGTTACTCTAGGGTGATCTCAGTCAACTAAATCTAAGTTTGAAGCAGTGAATGGATCAGGCTTTGATATCGACCAATTCACGCGCAAGTTCATCGCCGGTCCGCAAAACTTCCGCACTGGCTGAAAACGCGGCTTTTGATTGAATGAGACGCGTAAATTGAGTCACCAGATCAACAGGACCGCTTTCTTCGAGAACCACGGCTCGCACACCACCAGGCGTAAAATTCGTTTGAGATGTTTGTTCAGTCGCCAACGTCGTGGTTTTCACATCTTTTGGTTTAAAATCCGATGTGCTGACATTCGCAACGTTATCGGCAACGGCGGCAACGCGCGAAGCGTTCGCTAATAATCCAGAATTGGCCGTTGATAAAATCGTTGGGATCGCCATCGTTTTCTCAAAGTTTTCTCAAAGTTTTCTTAAAAATTAGAACCTTCAATTTCAGTTGAAATCTATAGTAGAGGTTAAGGCGATACATTCCTATGACAGCCGTCACAGCTGAAAAAGGCATAAAAAAAGACCGGAAACCGGCCAAATTTTTTGATCAGCTGGCTTCAATTGTTATAGCGTGATGCGCAACGTCGAGCCCCGCTCGGCCTGCTCTCCGCTGAAAAGGTTGACATTATTTTCGTAAATGGCGACCGCTTTTTCGACCAATTTACCGGTTAAGCCGCCAAGATTACTCAAGACGGGCGGCGCACCGACTCGAGACTGTTCTTCTTGAGCTTGAATAATGGCGACAAATGTTTCAGTCGGCGCATCTAGAGAACCCGGGTTGCTGAGAATCTGTGGCCGTTCCTGCCCCCGATCCGAATTACCGCCAAATCCATCAAAATTTGACGTCGAATCACGCGGCGTAATAGCGATCTGCGGGCTGATCGCCTCAACAGAAGGGCTTTCCGATTGAGATGACGCGTTTGAGGCAGACGGAATCGTACGACTCGCCTGCACATTCGTCGGCGCGGAAACCTGAACTGTTGGGCTCACGTTAGCCATCTCGTGCCTCAACCATCATATTCACAACGTAGCCACAGACATATTCTGCCCACAACTACACTACGGTATGGTTAATATGGGTAAAACGTAAATACGAGTCAATAGATTCCTTACTCCCATTAACCACGAAATGGCTTAAAAACCGGGGTTTTATTGGCTAATTTTAGGCAAAATCGTGGTAAATTGCCGCTTTAAGTAATTTATGACCAAATTATAGTTTTCAGGCCGAAAGAGGTCATTATGACCTGCCCCGGCCACCCAATAGGCTTTTTTAGGCTCACGGGCGGCGGAAAACAGCTTGCGGCCAAAGGAAACCGGCACTGTGCGGTCTTCTTCGCCATGAATGACGAGTAATGCGCCGTCATAGTTTCTGATAGCCGACAGCGAATCGAACTTATCTTTGACAATCGCCTTCGCCGGAAAAAACGGATAGTGATGGGCCGCTACGTCGGTAATGGATGTATACGGTGCGATCAGGACAACGGCACGGATTGCTTGCCGGTATGCGGGCTCACCGGCAAGCCGGACCGCAATACCGGAGCCGAGCGATTCACCATATAGAACAATACCGTTGGGTTTGTTTTTTTGCCGGGACAGAAAGTCCAACGCGGCCCGGCCGTCGGTCAGTAACCCCGACTCCGAGGGCTTACCGGGATTACCGCCGTATCCCCGGTACTCGACAAGCAGCACACCAAAACCCGCATCTATAAACATACGGGCCTTGCCGCCCCGATGGCCGATGTTGCCGGCATTTCCGTGGTAGATCACGATCGTGGGCAGGCCTGCCGTCGATTCTTTATACCAAGCCAACAAATTCAATCCGTCGCCGGTGGGTATTTGCACCTCTTTCATGTCCGGCACGCCCGATTCAATCCGATCGGGTTTGTCGGGACTCGGATAGTAAAGAAGATTTCTTTGGAATACGTAGAGGCCGCCTGTGAAGGCTGCGTAAATCCCAACAACAACAAATATGATATTCAGCATGAATTGTTCAAAACAACAATGACGTGTTTACATACAAATGATCAATATTCATCACTGACTGCTATTGGCAACACAACGGTATTGCGCCGATATCGGCGTTAATAACGGGCAAAAACGTGCTTTCTGGCGAATATATTCCGCCTTTTTGTTAAACCGGGCACATTCAAGAGCAGCCATGTTGGCAATTTTCTGCGGCGTCGTTTTAAGCTTGTTAAAACAAATCGTGACGCCGGTCCGGTCTTTCAACGGTTTATTGAAATCGCTACGTGTGCGGTCAAACTCACTGGGAATATAAATGTGCGGTTCTAAATCGGCTGTGCAGCCGGCCGCGAAAGCCATAAGGATCGCCGTACAAAGAACATTTCGGAAAATACGTATTTTCATGAGGCTTCTATAGCGCGTTTCCTACCGTGATAACAGTATCGGCGCCTTCAAATTAACCTTTTGCCTTGACCAGCAAATCGCTGATTTCACGAACGGCACCGTTTCCGCCTTCTGTGACGGTTACATATGAAACTGACGCTTTAACTTCCGGTACAGCATTCGCGACAGTCATCGCCAGTCCAACATTCTGCAACAATGGCAGATCATTGAGGTCATCGCCGATATGGGCAACCTCTGAAAGTTCGATACCAAGGTCTTCACACAACCCGGTGACGGCGCTTAATTTATCCTCTACACCGACAAAGACATGCGGGACCCCGAGGTTTTGTCCCCGGCGTTTAATCGACGGTGTTTTGCTAGCTGTAATGATGGCCACGGCAACACCCGCCGCCATGATCCGTTTAATGCCGACACCGTCATGAACATGAAATTTGCGTAATTGCTGGCCCGTTTCTGTGTAATACAAACCTCCGTCTGTTTGCACCCCGTCGACATCCAAGCTCAGCAGTTTGATCTTTTTCAAACGCCTGGTCAGTGCCGGTTTCGTAAGTTTTTTATTCGCTTTTTTTGCCATATTCATCCATGCCTTTAGAGCCGGTGACGGGATTTTTCTTATATACTATCACTTGTAGTTGGCGCACATCTCCACCTCAACATTTTTTCCACATTCCCCGTTAGCCCCCTATGAGGGACGTGATGGATCAGGTATGTTTCTTCGCGGCATAGGCCGCGCCATCATGCATAATATATTCAATCTAAAGAATAATTTGGGAGACCGCCATGACACGTATTGCCGTACTCGATGACTATCTTAATCAATTTCACGAATTTGCGGATTGGAATTCGCTTCCAGATGAATGTGACGTAACATTCTTCAACGAGCATCTTGGCTATGACGAAGCCACAATCGCTGAAGAATTAAAAGATTTTGATGTCATCCTCGGCGTACGCGAACGGACACCATTTCCCGAGTCCCAAATTGCGAAATTGCCTAATCTTAAGCTGCTGATTACCACGGGCATGCACAACGCTTCGTTCGACTTTAAGGGCGCTAAGAAGCATGATGTTGTCGTCTGCGGTACGAAAACACTGTCTCATCCGACCGTTGAGCATACTTGGGCGCTCATTCTTGCCGCCACAAAATTTATTCCGGCCAAAGACCAGGCGATCAAAAACGGCCAATGGCAGGCCGGCATGGCCGTCGGTCTCAAAGATAAAACCCTGGGTGTTTTAGGGCTCGGACGGCTCGGCAGCCAAGTCGCAAAAATTGGCCAGGCATTCGGTATGAACGTCATCGCTTGGAGCCAAAATTTAACCCAAGAACGCGGCGATGAAGTCGGCGGCGTTCAATGTGTCGATAAAGAAACACTGCTGAAAGAAGCGGACGTCCTAACGATTCATTATAAACTCAGCGACCGCTCCCGGGGACTGATTGGCAAAAAAGAGTTTGGTGCGATGAAACCGAGTTCGTATATCGTCAACACATCCCGCGGTCCGATTATCGATGAGCAAGCACTTTTGAATGCGCTAAAAAACAAAGAAATCGCAGGCGCGGCCATTGATGTTTTTTGGAAAGAACCCCTACCCGCCGATCACCCGATCCGGAAACTTGATAATGCCGTTCTTACGGGACACACCGGTTATGTTATGAAAGAAAATCACGAGGTAAATTTCTCTAACGCGATTGAAGTCATCACGGCCTGGCTTAACGGCAATCCGATTAACGTTATTGAATAGGAAAATAAAACCAATGCCCCGTATTGCCATACTTGATGATTATCACGAGGTCGTTCTGGAATGGATCGACTGGAGCGTCTTACCCGACGACTGCGAACTCAAGGTCTTCAATAGACCGTTCAGCAATGAAGACGATGCGGCTAAGTCCCTAAAGGGTTTTGAAATCGTCGTCGCCAACCGGGAACGCACCCCTTTCCCGAAAACGTTACTCGAACGGTTGGGCGATCTCAAACTTCTTGTCACGACCAACATGCGTAACCTCGCCATCGATATGGATGCAGCCCGGGATAACGGCATTACGGTGTGCGGCACCAAAGTCATTTTTGGGCCGGCGGCGGAAATGGCCTGGGCGCTCATGTTGGCTCTAATGAAAAAGATCCCGGAAGAAAATACAGCGATGCACACCGGTGGCTGGCAGGCCGAATTCGGTCACGTTGTTCGCGGAAAAACCTTAGGCATTGTTGGCGTCGGCAAACTCGGCAGCGTGGTCTCGAAATATGGCCTTGCCTTTGGCATGAATGTTATCGGCTGGAGCCAAAATTTAACGGATGAGCGTTGCGCCGAACTCGGCATCACGCGCGTCGATAAAGAAACGATTTTCCGGGACTCCGATGTCGTTACCATTCACCAATTGATGAGTGAGCGCACCCGTGGCCTTGTCGGCAAACATGAATTATCTTTGATGAAACCAACCGCCTATTTGATTAACACCGCGCGCGGCCCGATCATCGATGAGACGGCTTTAATCGACTCGCTTCAAAACAAGCGTATCGCCGGCGCAGGGCTTGACGTCTATGACAAAGAACCCCTGCCGGAAGATCATCCCTTGCGTCAACTTGATAATGTCATTTTGACCGGCCACACCAGTAATCTGAACCGCGATAATTGGGAAATTTGTTACGGTGAAGCGCTCGAAGATATTCAGGCTTGGTTAAAAGGCGAGCCTATCCGAGTTCTCAATCAAGGATAAATACCGCCATGGCTTTGGATATACGCCTCAAGCGCGTTTATGAACAAGCCAATAAACAAGATGGCAAACGTATTCTTGTTGAACGGTTATGGCCTCGCGGACTTAAAAAAGAAGACGCAAACATTGACGACTGGCTTAAAGATATTGCGCCAAGCACCGACCTTCGCAAATGGTTTGCGCATGATCCGGAAAAATGGGAGCAATTTAAGAAAAAATATTGGCGGGAGCTAGATAAAAACAATGCAGCCGTCGAACAAATTTTAGAACTTTGTTCAAATGGCCCCGTAACATTTCTGTTTGCCGCCCGCAAAATTGAACACAACAACGCAGTCGCCTTAAAGGAATATCTGCTCTCACACAATGGTTGAGCAAAATTCGTCATTACCTGAACGGTCTGATCCACGGCCTTGGCCCGACGCCATTCGCGCACAACTCAATAGACTGTTTGTGCAGCCTCATTTTGTCGGCGCCGATGATCAGGTTAGTTTGTTGCGCCACTTGATTGAGCTAACCGAACAAGGAAAAATTGAAACGGTCCAAACATCCGATATTGCCCAACACTTATTTCGAACAGGACGAAACGAAGCAGAAGCTGAATCGCATCTCGTCAAAACCTATCAGGAATTGCGTGAGGCATTGATGGCGTACTTCAATGCCCGGGGCCGCAACGATCCTGTGATTTTTGATTTGCCTGAAAAACCTGTCGGCCTCTCAATCAGAGCCTCCGATCTTCAACTGGAAATTGCCGAAATCGAAGCGGATTCGGAACAATCGGCCGTTTTGCCGCAAAATAAACCGGTTAATATCCATGCCATCGTCGCCATGGGTATCATGGTCGTTGCCGGGGCTATTTATTTTTTTGGGATTGACCGGTTAACAACAGGCCCCACCGGACCGGAATTGATCACCGATGTCGGCCCCTTAAACCAACCACTGTCTTCCGTTGCCGTACAGCCGTTTCGTTCATTAGAGCCTGAAAATACAAACGTCGATTATGCAAAGTCGTTATCCATTGAGCTCACCGCCAGGCTCGGCCGTGAATACCCTTTGAGAATTATCGCACCGGCGACGATGCTTAACCTTCCACCAGATATGGAATCCCTGTCGGATATCGCAAATAAGGTCGATGTTCGCTATGTCCTCTCCGGCACATTGGCAACGGCGGAAAAGCAACACCTCCTGACCGTAAAACTAACCCACGCAGGGGATAACAAAACCATTTGGCAGGAATCGTTCCGCCACAATCCGGAAAATATTTCTTCGCTTTATGGAAAAATCAGCAAGGCCATTACAGCAAAGCTGGCTTCCGTCGGCCCCAGTCCAACCAAACGATCGAAACGCGAACGGGCTGAAGATAAAATTGTAGTTCAACAGGCAGGGTATACCTCTTATTTGGCGGCACGAAGGTTGCTCATAACTGAAACACCGGAATCGCTGGCGCATGCCATCACGCTCTTTCAATCAGCTATCAATGAAACACCCGGACTG
>Ga0181579_10002110_pt1 | contig 16147 bp, 18 predicted proteins | sample 071ome_24_FD_132996 | JGI IMG/M metagenome (GOLD analysis project Ga0181579, IMG submission 132996) | Coastal salt marsh microbial communities from the Groves Creek Marsh, Skidaway Island, Georgia - 071402CT metaG (megahit assembly) | ecosystem: Environmental > Aquatic > Marine > Intertidal... | reverse complement strand
TATTCGCTACCCCTGACCTCTTCTTCTTAAGCATTGTTGTCTCCTCCAGTTGAAAAGCTGATTAGAATCGGGCCGACTTGTAGAAGGCCTTGACGTGATCGGTTTCGCGATAGCCGGAACCGGTCACCTCCAATGCGTCATCAGCAGATGCCGCCTTGCTGGCAACCGCTGCCGTACCGGCAGCTGCAACCGACAGGGCAGCTTTCTTGAGAAAGTCACGCCGATCCTCGACGCCTGTCTTCTCCTTGTTGTCTGTCATTTTTTCTACCTCCAAAAATGACGCCGCATGAGGCCGCGGCCTGCCATGATGCGGGGGCGTTTCGCTACCCCGCCTCATCCATGTCGAAAGCTTCGCTTTCAATCTCCAGAAACGCGCGGCCGATGGTGCCGACCGGCGCGTAGAATATGGCTGACTTCGCCGCCTCGATGTCCTGCATCAACAGCGGCGCCCAAGGATCGATATGTGTCTTGAAGAAGGCGGCCTGCGCTGCCAGGTCACCCGGCGCTTCAAAACTGCCACGGATCAGCCCGGCCATGATGTCGAACAGGCTGGCAATATGGTCTTCCGGGTCCTTGACACCCTCAGCACGCTCGATGCCCATGGTCTGCATCTCGTTGCGAAGCTTGGCCAGCGGCTTGTCGTTCAGGAACCCGGTAAGATAGTAGGAGGCGTAAGGCAGGATCTCGCCTCGGCCAACGCCGATGAACAGACGCATATATTCATCACGGATTTCATCATTGGCGATCTTCGTGGCGAGCGTCGCCAGCACGGAGCTGGCAGATCCGATGGCCGAACTGTCACCCTGCAATCCGGCCACATGACCGATCAGATCGTCGCCAGGCTCGCCGCGGAGCAGCGACGCCAGAAATTCGTACATGTCGGCGCGCAGAGAATCCTCGGGTAGAATTCCCGCCGAAGGCGTACCATCTGAGTGCACTGCCGGTTTTGCCATATTCACACCCCCACACGACGAGAATATCAAGAGTATTGCCGGAAAGGCAAAATCTTTGAATGTGAATGATAATCATTATCAATTATATCCAAGTTGAAGAAATTCTTATAAAGCAGGAGCTTAATAACAATTCGCTGCAAACAAGGCTATTTTTCACTGAAAAGGTTCTGTGGCTTTCTGACGCATGGCGGCGCTGCCCGCAATCTTTGCCTGCCCATTGGCGGATTTGAGGGCACGCCTACGCCGGCTTCCTGAACGTCATGCGACGCGGCCGCGGTGGTGGGGCGGATACCGGCTCATCCTCGATGAGAACGGATGTAGCCGGTCGGCCGGCATCATCAGTACTGGTCGGCGGCTGCGAATCATCCGGGGTCTGCTGATCACTGGAGGTCTGCGCGGTATCCCTGTACTCATCCATCGCGGAGTCGCCGGGCTCGCCGTCAGACAGGCCGGTTTCCTGCTGTTCGGTCGGCGTTCCCGCGCCAGTCACGTCTTCCCCATCATCCCCGGCGGCATCACCCTCGACGGCATCGAATGCCTTCTGAAGATACCCCTTGCCGACCTGATAGGCGGTCTGCATGCCGTCGATCACCGTCGCCGCATCGGTGTAGTTCTCGCCATATTCGACCATTTCATCGGCAAATCTGAACAGCGGGTTCAGGCGCCACATCCGGCGCAGCGCCATCTGACGTATGCGGTCGGGAAATTGCCCCTGAAGCAGCGAGTCAAGCTTGTCCTCATCCTCGATCGCTTCCGGGTCATCGACCCCGTATTTCGCCAGCAACTCCTCATCCGACAGCGCTGCCTCCTCGTCGGATTCGGCCTGCTGGTCAGCCGCGCCGGGTGGCACTGTGTCCTCCGGCATGTCGGGAACGGCCTCGCCACGCGCCACCTGTTCCTTGCGCCGCAACCGCGCCGAGAGCGACCGCGTCAGGCTGGTCGGGCTGTCATCGTCCTGCGCCATGCCGATCTCCCGCTATTGCCGCCGCAGCCGCGGATCGGCACGGCCACCAACACGCGCATCGAGATTGGCCCGGTCGCGGACACGCTTCTTGAAGGGTTCGGGATGGTAATGCGCATCAACAAAGGCGGCAACGAACTGGCGGATCGGTCCTGCCAGCGGCAGCTTCTCGATCAGATCCTCGCCGCAATCCTCGTAATCCTGAATATTGTAGGGCGACAGGCTGAGTTCGGCGACATGCATGTCGGGCGCGTCATCATCCCTCCCCGGCAGATGATCCCCCAGCAGATGATCCCCCGGCAGATGATCCCCCGGCAGATCGTCCTCCTCCTCATCCTCACCGGACCGAAGAACGAGATAAATGGCCGGGTCGCTCGAGGCCAGATTCTCGGCATAGGCCTCGGCCTCGGCATGATGCAGGTCGAGGAAGGCGTCGGCAAAGAACAGATCATCCGCCACCGCGCCGCCACCCTGACCACGAAGCCGTTGCAGGCGTGTATTGTTGATCGGCGGCGCACCGCCGCCGGCCTCCGGCCGCAAGGGAAGCAGGTCGCTGATCACCCAGCGGAAAGGCTGCCACACATTGTCGAGCGGTTGCTTTTCAACAATCACCCTGACGCCATACAGCACATGTTTTGTCTGCGGTGTTGCCTCGTTCGCCATATTTCCCCCGTGACCTTTTAACCCACCCGCGCCGGATCATTGGCGCGTGAGAATTTTAAGATTTCGGGTACTGTAGCCGTCATTCGCAATTAATGGAAACATGCCAAAACATCGCGCCGATAGATCGCGATTGTTCGACAGGGAGGCCCTGATGATGAAGCTCGCCGAGCGTGACATTCTTGTCTGCGATTGTGGTGGCACCATGGAAATTGACGGCGCCAAGCTTGGCAAGGCATGCGGCGCGGCCGCTGGCTGCACGGTGGCGACCGAGCTGTGCCGATCCGGAATTGGGACTTTCGAGACCGCCCTCGAGGCATCCGCAGACAACCCGCTGATCGTCGCCTGCACGCAGGAAAGCGCGGTGTTCGAACAGGTCGCCGAAGAGGCCGGCAAACCCGTTCCCGAATTCATCAATATTCGCGAAGCCGCCGGGTGGAGCGAGGATGGTGCCGCAGCGCTGCCCAAGATCGCCGCCCTTCTGCGCGCCGCCACTGAAACGGTGCCCGAGGCGCGAAGCCTGACACTGACATCCACCGGACGCTGTCTGATCTATGCTGATGGCGCGCGCGGCAACGGGGTCGATGCGGCGCTGGCGATGGCCGAACAGCTGAAGGACAAACTTGGCGTAACGGTGATGATCACCGCGCCGACAGACGACATAATGGCAAGCGGCATGTCCGGTCATGTCACGCGCGGCACGATCCGCAGCGCCAGGGGCCATTTCACCGCTTTTGAACTTGTCATTGACGGCTTTGGGTCAGCCCTGCCAAGCAGCCGCGCAGCGCTCCGGTTCGAGGATCCCCAGGACGGCATCGAGACCGGCTGTGATGTGATCATCGACATGACCGGCGCGCCGGCACTGTTCACCGGATGGGAAAAGCGGGACGGCTATTTCCGTGTCAGCCCCGATGATCCGGTACGGCTGGCGACGGTCACGGCCGAGGCCGCCGAGATGATCGGCGCCTTCGAAAAACCCATCTATGTCGATTACGATCCGGATCTTTGCGCGCATTCGCGCAACAGCCTGAATGGCTGTTCACGCTGCCTTGATGTCTGCCCGGCGGGCGCCATCATCAGCGCCGGCGACACGGTCGAGATCGACCCCGCCATCTGTGGCGGCTGCGGCTATTGCGGTGCTGTCTGCCCGTCCGGCGCGGCACAGACCAACCTTCCGGCGGCCGATGCCTTCGGCCAGCAGATGACCAGCCTTGTCGAACATTATCTCGAGGCTGGCGGCAAGTCGCCGCGCCTGCTTCTTGCTGATGGCAGCCACGGTGCCGACATGATCGACATGATCGCACGGTTCGGCCCCGGCCTGCCGGCGGACCTGTTGCCGATGACCATGCACAGCGCCGGCCGCGTCGGTCACGACCTTCTGGTCACCGCGATCGCGCAGGGCTATGGCCAGGTGATCGTCCTTGCCAACCCCAACAAGCCGGACGAGACCCCGCAGATCGCCCGCCAGATCGAACTGGCGCGCGCCCTGATGGCCGGGGTCGGGGCTGATGATGATGCCAGGTTCGTGCTGATCGATGATATTGATCCCGACATGGTGGCGGTGCAGCTTCGCGGCACGCGTCCCGGCGGTAAAATCAAACCAGCCCCGTTCAGCCCGCTCGGCAGCCCGCGCGGCATCACCCGCCTGGCGATGCGCGGCCTTGCCGGCGCGCAGAAGATCGAACCATCGGCCATCCAGCTTCCCGAGGGCGCGCCCTATGGCCGGGTCGAGATCGACACCGACAACTGCACCATCTGCCTGTCCTGTGTCGGCGCCTGTCCGGCCGGCGCGCTGCAGGACAATCCCGATGCACCGCAGCTGCTGTTCCGCGAGGATGCCTGCCTGCAATGCGGAATCTGCGTTGCCACCTGTCCGGAAAAGGTCATCACGCTGGTCCCGCAATTCAATCTCGCCGACAGCGCGATGAATGCCGAGCTGGTGATCGAGGACACGCCCTTCCACTGCACCGGATGCGGCAAGCCTTTCGGCAGTTCACGTTCAATCGAACGCGTGATCGACAAGCTGTCAGGCCACAGCATGTTCAGTGGCGAGCGGCAGATCGACATGCTGAAGATGTGCGAGGATTGCCGTGTCGAGGCGATGTTCGACAAGGATGACAGGCTGATGGATATCGGCGAGCGCCGCAAGCCTCGAACAACCGACGACTATATGAACTAGGCCTTGTTAACGATGATCAGTCGGCTGACCGGCCAATTGATCAGCTGGCGGTCAGCGGCAAATTGGCAAGCAGGTTCTGCGGCTTCATGCGAACGCCGCCTGTCTGGTCCATGGCGAGGCCAAGATAGACTGGGCGCCCGGCCATTTCGGGAATGAAGCCTGCCTCCGCCTCGAGCTTGAACAGGCACAGGATCGCGCGCAACCGGTCCTCGCCGACATCCACCCCGCTATAGAGATCATTGAAAAGATCGTTCGAGACGCTGTCGAGCCCGATATGCCATGACCAGCTCTCATCCTCGATCCCGTGCATCGGCTGGATGCGCGTTGTCACGCCGAGGAAATAGCCGATCCAGGCCTCCATCACACGGCACAACCCGTCAAGCGCCGGTTGCGTGAAGGCCAGATCGACCGAGGTGTTGAACATATCGGAACGCGCCCAGTATTCATCCGCCGTCTCGGTGGCGAGAATGTCGATGCTGACCTCGTCGGGTGTCGGCCCCTCCTTGAGCATCCGCGCCATGCCGGCCTGAAGCTGCACCGTCGCATGGTCGGCCACCATGATGCGGCCATCATCAAGCGTCACCGTTTGGTGGCGAAACAGGCATTCCGCCGCCCGGATCTTCAGCGTGTCGGTCTCGCCGTCAAGGATGTTGCGGAGGATGATCTGTGTCAGCTGTTCAAGAAACAGCGGCGGGAAATCGATTCTGGCACCGCGAACAACCGCCATATAGGCGGCCTCCAATGTCGGGTATTGCGCCAGAAAAGCACGAAAGGCCAGCACCGCGCGGTAATTATGGACCACATCACGATCGATGATCGGCTCGAAATCCGCCTCCGTCACCTCGGCGAAGGGGTCCTCGCTGAGCCGCGCATGCAGGGCCCGCTCGGCGGCGCAGGAATCTTCCTGCGGCGCGATCTCGTCACGGGCGTAATAGGCCAGCATGAAATCGGCGCTGGGAACAAGCCGCCCCTCGGCATCGCGGTCAAGAAGATGCAAACCGGAGGTCAGCCAGAAATCCTGTGTCATGTCCATTCCCTCGGTTTGCGGTATCGGGCCTTATCCGGCATTGGCGGGCTCATCATCCTCGACCACCGTCCAGATTTTCTGCTCGGCGCATGAATCGGCCTTTGACAGGCTGCGGAAACTCTCGGTGATGCCGTCATCACCAAGCTGGCGCTGGATTGTCAGCAATGTGCCGGTCTTGTGCTGCGCGCACAGCTCGGCCATGAAGGCGATTTCCTCGGCGGCGGCGGCGCGCGCCACCTCAAGATCGGGCGCGCCAAGCCGTTCGACAAAGGCCGTTGCCACCTCGTCGGTCAGGCGTGCGACATCATCCGCACTGGCATTGACGATGCTCACCAACGTCGAGAAACCAAACGAGCCGGTTCCCAGAAAGCCGTTGCTGAACGCCTGCTTCACCTTGCCGTTCAGCGCGTCGGGCGCGATATCGGCGAAACAGAAGGTGCCGACAAGCGCCCATTCCCCTTCCTCGGCGGCAGCCGGGAAGACATTGAGATCGGACGGGTCAAACCTGATGGTGCGCGCCAGTTTCACGATATGTCCTTTACGTTACATCCTTCACCGATACCAGCTCGGCCGTCCCGCACACACTCTCGAACTCGGTTGGAATGAGACCGACCGGCCGACCATCAATCCTGATCAGCGCCGCCCCGTCTTCATCCAGACCGACCCAGTCGGCCATGCTGCCATCGGCCAGCACCATCTCGGCACCTTCCTGAAGGCGCTGCACCCACAGATCATGAAGCGGCCGGAACCCGTCATCCTCCCAGCGATTGACCCAGGCCATGAAATGCCGACACACCGACTCCACCAGCCTCGTGCGCGAGATGAACCCGCCACCTTCCTCGGCAAGCGAGGTGTATTCGAGCCCACCATCGTCACGCCAGACATCTTCGGAGCCGGTTCGCACAGACAGGTCCAGCGTCAGCCCGGCGACCATCCAGCCGGGAACGTCCTCACGACCAGCGGCCGGGTCAGCGGTCACCCACACCCGCCCGGCGCGACCGCGGTTCAGTAATATATAGCCCGGAAGCTGATAACTCACGACAACCTCCGGCGGGGCCAGCGCGCCAATCGCATCGCCGGCGCCGATCATCAGCGCATACAGCATCTGGCCGGCCCGGCGAAGCGGCACTTCCGGGCCAAGAATGATCGCAAGATCGACAACATCAGCGGCCTCGGAATACAGCACCGTGCCCACCTCGGCCGTGGCCACGGCGGCAAGCGCCTTTGCCGCCACATCCTGACCTTCCGGCACCGCCATGGCGGTCAGCAATGGCGGCAGCTGAGGCGCATCACCATCCTCGGCCGGAAATTCCTCGTAATACAGGCTCATGCCTCTTCCTCCTCACGTCGCAGATCGGCGACCTCCATCAGGCGACGCGCGATCTGGCGGTAGGTTTTCGCCTGTACCGAACGCGGATTGGCGACCACCACCGGTGTGCCGGAATCACCGCCGGTCCGCACCTCAAGCGACAGCGGGATCTCGCCAAGCATCTCGATGCCGCGGCGCGACGCCTCGCCTGTCACGCCGTCATTGCCGAAGATATGATCGGTGCGCCCGCAATCCGGACAGGACCAGTAGGCCATGTTCTGGATCATGCCAAGCACCGGCACCTCTGCCTTGTCAAACATGGTGATCGCTTTGACGACATCAAGAAGCGCAATGTCCTGTGGTGTCGACACGACGACCGCGCCGGCAAGACTGACCTGCTGCGCCAGCGAAATCTGGATATCGCCTGTTCCCGGCGGCAGATCGATCACAATCACATCGAGCGTTCCCCAGGCGACCGAGTCCAGCATCTGCGTCAGCGCCGACTGCACCATCGGCCCGCGCCAGATCATCGCCGTATCATCGGGAACAAGAAGCCCCATCGACATCAGATGCACGCCATAATTTTCCAGCGGGCGCACCATATCGCCACCGGCCGCGGCGGGACGGCCGCTGACGCCAAGCATACGGGGCAGTGACGGCCCATAGACATCGGCATCCAGAAGCCCGACCCGCAACCCCTCGAGCCGCAGGGCGATCGCCAGATTCACGGCTGTCGTCGATTTGCCGACACCGCCCTTGCCCGACGCCACGGCGACAAAGCGCCTGACCTTGATTTCATGAACCTTCTCGACGGTTTCATCCGGCGCCGCTTCAGCCGCCGAGGCGGTGCCGGAATGCGCCGTCACGACGACCGTGGCGCTGGTCACGCCGGGGATCGCGCGGGCCGCCTTTTCAGCAGCCTGGCGCACCGGTTCCATGGCCGGGCCGCGATGCGCCGGCACCTCGAGCGCGAAACTGATATTGGTCTGTTTGACATGGACCGCGCTGACCATGCCGAGATCGACCACGGACCGGCCCTGCGACGGGTCGACCACATCCCGCAGCGCGGCGATCACGTCATCTTCGGTAATCTCAGCCATTGTCATCCGGCGTCAGGAGGGTTCCCTCAACGCGATGCGTGAAGCCAAGGGAGGCAATTGTCACCTCGGCATTCACCGCAACCTCGGCGCCTGCTGCCATCTTGCCATCGGCAACCGCCGCCTTCAGCGCCGCCTCAAGCTCCTGATGCGCCGTCACGCCAAGCTGCTTCAGAAATTTGCGCATGGCGATCTCGTCCTCGCTCATCTCATCACGCTTGTCTGTTCCCATCTTTCCGTCCTCCCTGATACCGGCAAGCCACCCTAGCGGGCCGGTGATGGCAATGTCCTGACAAAATCGAGGATGGCGTCGACATCCTCGAGCGTCAGGACGATTTCATGAACAAAGGCCGGCCGTTCCTCTGAGCGATCGGCGCTGACCTCACTGATCCGCACCAGCGCCGGATGTGGCGGCAGCACATAGAATTCCTCGAACCGGCGTTCCCAGTCCGCCAGATATTTCATACCGATGAAGGACGGCGTCGATTCAATGCCGCCATAGGGATTTATGTCGCCGACAACATGACAGCGCGTGCAATGCGTCGCCGCCACCTCGCGCCCATGTTCGACATCGGCGCCGGCCGGCAACGCCGCCGTGATGATCATCATCATCCAGCATGCCATCGCACCACCTGCGCGCCACCCGCGGCCGGTCGTCCGCCCGGTTCGAATGACATCTGTTGATGCTTGCATCGCGTGGCCTCAGACGTTGGGGTCGGCAAGATGACCGCGCAACATATCGGCATATTGCGCTGTCATATGTTTGATGAACTCTTCCTGGTCGGATATCTCGATGACATTCTTGCCGACATGCGCCGCATAGCGCGCGGCCGCGAACAGCATCACCATCTGCAACTCGGTCGCGTCGATCTTGCGATTGCGCTGATTGGCGAGCGAGATGAACTGGTCGGCAACCCGCACGAAGGATTCACCGTCAAGCCGGCCGGCAACGGCGGTTTCGGGATCGAACCGTTCCGGACGTTGATGCCAGTTTGGATAAGTCATGACGGTCTCCCCCGCGCCTGCGCCTAGTTGCCAAGACAAGAACAAACCAGCCGGGCAGGCAAATGACAAGGTGTCGCAACCGCGCACCGGCGCCGCGCACCGGGAATGCGCCCCGGGAATGCGCCTTGGGGATGCGCCTTGGGGATGCGCCTCGGGGATGCGCCTTGGGGGGCGCGTCGGGGGGCGCGTCAATCTGTACCCTTTGCAATCGGCCGGCGTGCGCTAGCGTGGTGCCGCGAACCAATTGCTGTGTGCAACGATGTGAGTGGACCTATGGTGTCATGTGTCTGGTATCACCTTGTTCGGTTTGGCCAGGACGCATTGATGCGTTGCTGCAATCGAACGATCAGCCTTGCCGCCCTTCTGGCGGCGTGTTGTTTGATCATCCCTGCTCTTCATGTCGTGCCGGCGCAGGCTGGCACGACGCTGATCCTGCAATCGACAACCTCGACCGACAATTCGGGCCTGTATGACTATCTGCTGCCCCGATATGCGGCGATCAGCGGGACCGAGGTGAAAGTTGTCGCGGTCGGTACCGGACAGGCGCTGGAAAATGCGCGCAATTGCGACGGCGACATCGTCATCGCCCACGCGCGAGAGCTGGAGCTGGATTTCGTATCCGCCGGCTATGGCACCGAACGCCATGATCTGATGTATAATGATTTTGTCATTGTTGGCCCGCACCGGGACCCCGCCGGTATCGCCACGGCAAAGACGGTTGCCGAGGCCATGCGGACCATCCGCGCGGCCGGCACCAGATTCGCCTCGCGCGGTGACAACAGCGGCACCAACCGCGCCGAACGCCGGCTGTGGAAAGCCAGCGGCCACACGCCTGACGCCGCAGACAGCGGTTGGTATCTTGAAACCGGCATGGGAATGGGCGCAACGCTGAACTTCGCCGTCCAGGCAGAGGCCTACACGATCAGCGACCGCGCCACCTGGCTTGCCTTTGGCAACAAGGCCGGTCATGACGTGCTGTTCGAGGGCGACCCGAACCTGTTCAACCAGTATGGCGTGATCCCGGTGTCACCCGAGAGGTGCCCGATGATCCGGCATCAGGCGGCGCTGGAATTTCGCGACTGGCTGCTATCGTCCGACGGACAGACCGCCATCGCCGCATTCCAGAAACATGGCAGCCAGCTGTTCTTTCCGAATGCCGAGCGCGCAGGCCCGGCGCTGGCCGCTGGCAGTGCCCTGGATGCGGATCAATCGGGGATGACCGGCAAAGTGAATTGACGCACAATTCGGCCGGGGTTCATCGAACCGCGAAGACAGGCGGGCATGCTGACGCCTCTCCCGGTCCTGAAGAGGTGCATCCATGGCGACAACGCTGTTCACATCATCCGCCGGTGTCTTGCGCGGCAATCTTCATGGTCACTCGACACATTCCGACGGGCGAAACAGCCCGGCCGATGTCGTGCGTCTGTACCGCGAGGCGGGCTATGATTTCACCTGCCTGTCCGAACATCTGTGGACCAACCCGCGCTTCAGCGCGCCAACCGTCATCGACGCCACCGCATTCGACAGCCCGGATTTCATCACCATCACATCGGCCGAGCTTCACTGCCCCGGAAAGGCGCATGACCGCGACGGCCTCTGGCACATTCTCGCCAACGGTCTGCCGCCGGACTTTCGGGTGGCAGCTGGCAGCGAGACCGGCCCCGAACTTGTCGCCCGTGCCGTGGCGGCGGGGGCCTATGTCACCATCGCGCATCCCGAATGGTACAGCCTGACCGATGACGAGGCGCGACGCCTGGCCACCGCCGGCGCGCATGGGGTGGAAATCTACAACCATTCATCGGCCATCGAGTCGGCGCGGGGCGGCGGCATCGCGACGCTCGATCTGCTGCTGAATGAAGGGCACCGGGTTCATCTGACGGCAACCGATGATTCGCATCATGTTCCCGAGGACGCCTTTGGCGGCTGGGTAATGGTGGCGGCAGATAGCCGATCTGCCGGTGACATCATCGCTTCGTTGAAAGCCGGCAATTTCCACGCCTCCACCGGGCCCGATTTCACCAATCTGTCACTCGACGGCACAAAGCTTCATGTCGGCACGTCACCGGTCGACAGGATCATCCTGGCCGGCGACAGGCAGAGGGCCGAATTTGTTGCCGGCAGCGGCCTGAGCAAGGCGCGATTTGATCTCGCGGATTTCAACAGCGCTTTCTTCCGTGTCGTCGCGATCGACGCACAGGGACATAGCGCCTGGTCAAACCCCTATTGGATGGATGACCTTCGCCGATGATGACGGGACGGATGGTTGTGACCAGACCGACAAATCCCCACATCACACGCATGAAGCTACTGTCTTTTAGCCAGTCACGATCACACAGGCTGACGCGCTGGCGCGGTCTGCTTGTGGTTATCCTGCTGGCGATACCGGCCTTTCTGTCTATGTCCGCCGCGCGGGCCGAACCGATTGCCGAGGCTATCGACAGGATCGGCGGCAATGTGCTGTTCCTGCGGCATGCGCTGGCACCGGGGTTTGGTGATCCGCCGCAATTCGCCATTGACGACTGCGCCACACAGCGCAACCTGAACGATGCCGGGCGCGCCCAGGCGCGCGCCATCGGTGCCTATATGACGCGCCATGACATCGTCCCTGACGCTATTCTCAGCAGCCAGTGGTGCCGGTGTCAGGATACGGCGCGCGACATGGCGATCGGCCCCTTTTCCACCCATATCGGGCTGAATTCCTTTTTCGACGGGCATGTCGACCGCGGGCGGACGCTGGCAGCATTGCGCGCCCATATGGCGACGATCGGGCCGGACAGGCTGGACCTGATGGTCACGCATCAGGTGGTGATCAGCGCCATCACCGGAATCGCGCCGCGAAGCGGCGGCATGGTGGTCTATAACAGCCATACCGGCGAGGCCGTATCGGTGCCTCTGTCAATCGACTAGACCACAAGCGAATTGACCGTGTCGGCGCGTCTGCTAGCGTGACCTGATATGTCATGACGAAACGGCGGGGAGGTCGGCGACATGAATGAACCGGCGCCATCACGCGGCGGCCGGCGGGGACGGCGGGATCGCAAGGCCGAGGCCGCGCCGGTCCGAAAGACCGACTACCGGCGGCTTCGCAATCCCTTTCCGCAGATGAACCTCTATTCCGACGACCAGATCGCGGCGACCCATGATGCCGCGCTGACGATGCTCGAGGAGCTGGGGATGAAGATCCTGCTTCCCGAGGCACGGCGTATTTTTGCCGCTGGCGGCGCACAAATAGACGAGTCAGCGGAGATGGTCCGGATCGGCCGCGAGATGGTGACGGCGGCGCTGGACAGCGCGCCCCGGTCGGTTCTGTGCCGCGCCGCGCGGCCGGATCGCGATGTGCTGCTGGAACCCGGCATGCTGGTCTTCCAGCCGGGGGCCGGCGCGCCGCACGCCACCGACCTTGAACGCGGGCGCCGCCCGGGAACGGGATCGGACTTTCGCGAACTGATCAGGCTGACGCAGCATTTCGACGTCCTGCAGATGGTACCGCCGCTTGTCGAGCCACAGGATGTGCCAATGAATCTGCGGCACTATTTCACCATGCAGGCACAGCTGACCCTGTCGGACAAGCTTCCCTTCATTTTCAGCCGCGGCACGCCGCAGGTGATGGAGAGCTTCGAGATGCTGCGCGACTTCCGCGGCTGTGATGATGCCGGTTTCGGACGGGAAAGCCATTGCTACACCATCATCAACACCAACTCGCCGCGCCAGATCGATATCCCGATGGCGCAGGGGCTGATCGATTTCGCCCGCCACGGGCAGCTGTCGATCGTCACCCCCTTCACCCTGATGGGGGCAATGGCACCAATCACCGTCGAGGCGGCGATGACGCTGAGCCATGCCGAGGCGCTGGCGGCCATCACGCTGACCCAGCTGGCGCGACCCGGCGCGCCGGTCTGCTATGGCACCTTCACCTCGAATGTCGATATGAAATCGGGCGCGCCGGCCTTTGGCACGCCGGAACATTTCCGCGCCTCGCTTGTCGCCGGCCAACTGGCGCGGCATATCGATCTTCCCTGGCGCTGCGCCAGCGGTTCGGCCGCCAACATCAATGATTCACAGGCGGCCAATGAAACCCAGTTCGCGCTGTGGGGGTGCCTAATGGCTGGCGCGACGGTGGTGATCCACGCCGCCGGCTGGCTGGAAGGCGGGCTGACGGTATCCTATGAAAAGCTGATCACCGACATGGAAGTGCTGCAGATGGTGGCCGAGCTGTGTGCCGACAGCACGCCAGACAGCCCGCAGGTCAATCTCGACGCCCTTGCCGAGGTGGCGCCGGGCGGGCATTTCTTCGCCGCCGCCCACACCATGACGCGTTACCAGACCGAATTCTATGAACCGCTGGTCGCCGACTGGGCCAATTTCGGCACCTGGACGGACAACGGCGCGAAGACGGCAAGCCAGCGCGCCACCGGCATCTGGAAGGACATCGTCAGCCGCGATGCCGGGCTTGGCCATGACCCGGCACGCATCGACGCAATGCAGAATTTTATCGCCGCACGAACCGCCGCTGGTGGCGCCCTGCCGGAAAACTGAGCATCGCCCTTGCGGCGGCAACGGCACGGGCACAAGAAACGGGCCGGCAAGGCCGGCCCGTCTACAGGGAGGAACCATGAAGGTATGGTGCAAGATTGCAACGCCAGCATGGTCGCATAATGGTCCAAAAAAGGCCATTTCTGGGCGGAATGGCCACCCCCTTGAACCGCCGGTTTATCACCCCATATCGAAATCGTAACGCCGTAACGGGTTACAAACCAAACGTCAAACCGCCATCTTGCCTGACAGGGAGATGGCACCAGACTCGCTTGAAAGAGGAGATGAAAATGACTCTGTTTACCACCCCCATGGCCCGCCAGTTCGTTGGCTTCGACAGCCTGTTCGAGGAACTGAACCGCCTTGCCGACCGCAAGGAGCCGAACTACCCGGCCTACAACATCGCCAAGGATGATGAGGAGCATTACCGGATCGAGCTTGCGCTTGCCGGTTTTGGCACCGACGACATCAGCATCCAGACCGAAAAGGGCGTGCTGACCATCGAGGCCAACAAGGGCGAGGATGCCGGCAACTATCTCTATCAGGGGATCGCGCAGCGCGGTTTTTCCAAGATGTTCCGCCTTGCCGAATATATGAAGGTCGAGGACGCGCAGTTCGTCGACGGCATTCTGACCGTCTTTCTGAAGCGCGAGATCCCGGAAGCCGACAAGCCGAAGCAGATCAGCATCAATGCCAATCCGAAGACGCTGATCGACGCTGCATAGGCCTATACCAGACCTCAGAATCGGGGGTGGCGGCCGCGGGGTCGCCGCCTTTTTTGTGCCGTCCTGTTCGGCAACCAGAGCCGGCTGGCAGCTTGCCTCAGGGCAAAGAAGATCCCCGTTGGCACACACCACCGGGGAACCGAGTTTCAGGAGGGAGAAACATGAAAAACTGCTCATGCACCCTCTCAAACGGCGAGTTGCGGAATTTGTTTAATCCGGTGAATCGACAACGGTGACATATCGTTGCCCATCCGGCCTGTTCTGTCCTGAACACTGACTTAGATATGCGGGGCCAGATATGCGGGGCCAGATATGCGGGGGCAGCGCCGCGCGAGGCATGGCACTAGGCCTCGAACCTTTCGGCCACCCTCGCCAGATCGACACATTCCGGCACCGGGCTGATGACACGCCCGTCGGCAAGATGCTGCAACAGATTGTCAACGACGAGGTTGCCCATGGCGCGGCGGGTCTCGACCGTGGCGCTGCCGATATGTGGTGTGAGAACAACATTTGTCATGCCAAACAACGCCTCCGGCACATGCGGCTCATTCGCGAAGACATCCAGTCCGGCACCGCCAAGCCGCCCCTCCCGAAGCGCCGCGACAAGCGCCGCCTCATCGACCACCGACCCGCGCGAGACATTCACCAGCAAGCCGTCTGGACCAAGCGCGTCAAGCACCGCCCGGTCGACAAGGCCGCGCGTATCATCCCCGCCCGGGGTCACGACAAACAGGATTTCACAGGCGGCGGCCATCTCGACCAGATCATCGTAATATTGATAGGGCACATCGCGAGGTGAGCGGTTGTGATAGGCAATCTCGGCATGGAAAGGTTCCAGCTTGCGCGCCAGCGCCAGTCCGATCCGGCCAAGGCCGAGAATTCCGACCCGCCGGTTATCCGCCGAACGCGAAAGGTTCAGCTGCCCGTCACCGGCCCATCGCCCGGCCCGCACATAGGAATCGCTGGCCAGAAGATCACGATAACTTGCCAGCATCAGCATCAGCGCGGTTGTCGCCACCTCGTCATTCAGCACCTCCGGCGTGTGCGTCACGAGAACCCCGCGCGACACCGACAGACCGACATCGATGGCGTCATAGCCGACGCCATAATTGCTGATCAAGGCAAGGTTCGGCATCGCATCCATCCAGTCGCGCGGGACCCCGTAATGTCCGTCGGTCAAGACATAGCCGATGTTGTCGCCCCGGCGGGCCAGAAAGCCGGTCATGTCGTCGATCCGGTGTGCATCGTGAAGGTCGAGATAGCCGGCGAGGCGGTCGCGCATTTCGGCTGTGATGTCCCCGATGATAAGAAGGCCAATCGTCACTGCTTTGTTCCAATTCGGTGCTTTGTTCCCATTCGATGATCTTCATGATCGCGCGGCAAACACGCCATATCGGCCTGCGTCAAGGCAGGCTGGCGCTACATCGTCGCGCCGATCTGCCAGGGTACGAATTCATAGTCACCAAGCCCCTGCGCCTCGGATTTTGAACGCGCGCCAGACGCCACATCAAGCAGCATCTGATAGATTTCACGCCCCATCTCCTCGAGCGAACGTCCCTCGGTCAGCATCGCGCCGGCATTGATATCCATATCCGCAATCAGCCGCTCATACATCTCGGTGTTGGTCGCGATCTTGATGCAGGGTGACGGTTTCGATCCGAAGGCCGATCCGCGGCCGGTGGTGAAGGTCACCAGGTT
>Ga0181579_10002107_pt1 | contig 16172 bp, 12 predicted proteins | sample 071ome_24_FD_132996 | JGI IMG/M metagenome (GOLD analysis project Ga0181579, IMG submission 132996) | Coastal salt marsh microbial communities from the Groves Creek Marsh, Skidaway Island, Georgia - 071402CT metaG (megahit assembly) | ecosystem: Environmental > Aquatic > Marine > Intertidal... | reverse complement strand
TTGTCCATGTTGAACGAGTCTTCCATGCTGATGCCCACCTTGGTGACGATGACCACGTCATCACGTGCAACATGTCCCCGTTGTAGCCAGTTGCCGATCACGGTTTCCGATTCACCGCCGGAATGCCCAGGCACCCAGGCTGAATAGACGTTGGCAGTATCGATCAGGTTGAAGCCGGCATCGACAAAGGCATCCAGCAGGTCAAAGGCCACGGGTTCGGGGGCGGTCCAGCCCAGGACATTGCCGCCAAAGGCCAGGGGTGCCACGGAGAGACTGGAATTACCAAGATTTTGCTTCTTCATATGCTGCCTTTTCTTGTGGTTTGAACGGGATCTGGATGAAGGCGGACATTAGCATATTTTGGACAGCAGCATACACGCAGCACAGGATCCAATGTTCGAGGTGACGGTGGCGCAGCCACCTGCGGAGTACCGCATCGAGTGACCCCACGCCCAAGCCTGGCTGAAGTGGAAAATTGAATTGAGGTACACTGCAATCCCGACTCTTGCGGAACATCACACCATGAATCCCGGAATATCAAAGTCCGTCTTTTCCCTGCTCCTGCCTGCACTGGCACTGGCATTTAATGGTGCACTCGCCCAGGACACGCCAGCCGAATCCCTCCTGCGCTCCCGCAATGCCGAATTCACACGGGAAATCGTGCACGTCTCGGACAGCGTGTATACCGCCGTCGGCTACAGCCCGGCCAACGTGTCGATGATCGTTGGCAGGGATAGCATCATCCTGGTGGATACCGGCATGACACCATAGCACCGTGATGCTATCGCCGCCGCCTTTCGAGAAATCAGCAACCTGCCGCTTGCAGGCATCATCTATACCCATGGCCATGGCGACCATACCGGTGGCGCGCAGTCCTTCATGCAGGGTGCCCAGCCGGAAATCTGGGCGCGGGACAATTTCGGCAGCGAGGATCGGCCACTGGCTGCTGCCGGCCTGACAGTCCAGCAGCAGCGTGGTACAAGCCAGGCCGGCTTTGCCCTGCCGGATACCCTGCGCATCAACAACGGCATCGCCCCGCCCATGCGCCCCGGCCGGCCGAACGCTTTTGCCAATGCCGCAGGCAGCGATGGCAGCGCCCTCGACACAAGCCCCAACCGGACTTTTTCCGGCGCCCGGCAAACTCTGACGCTCGCAGGTATCTCACTCGAACTGGTTGCCGCACCCGGGGAAACCGACGACCAGTTGTATGTCTGGTTTCCCGCAGAGGAAGTCCTCTTTGCCGGTGACAATTACTACAAATCCTTTCCCAATCTTTACGCCATACGCGGCACACCCTACCGCGACGTCCTCGCCTGGTCACAAAGCCTGGATGCCATGCTGACTGAAAACGCCGTCGCGGTCGTTCCCGGTCACACGCTCCCCGTCATCGGTCGGGAGAACACTCGCCAGGCATTGCAAAATTTCCGAGACGCCATTCGCTTCGTGCACGACAAGACAGTGGAAGGCATGAATCTTGGCATGACACCAGACGAGCTTGTGGATTACGTACAGCTGCCCGACCGGCTTCTTGCGGACCAGGACCTGGGTGAATACTACGGACGGGTAGCGTGGGCAGTACGTTCCATTTTCAATGGTTACCTGGGATGGTATGACGGTAATCCCAGCAACCTGTCACCCTTATCACCCCGCGAGGAAGCCGAAAAGATCGCCGCGCTGGCGGGTGGTCAGGCTGCATTGCTGGATAGCGCGAGGCAGTCGCTGGCCAATGGCGAGGCACAATGGGCGGCCCAGTTGTGCGACTACCTGCTGGCGCTGGATGAAAACGCCGCCGACGCCAAACTGGTCAAGGCAGATGCGTTGACAGTGCTGGCACGTGATTCGGTGAATGCGTTAGGCAGGAATTACTACCTCACGGTGGCACAGCAGCTGCGGATGGAGGCTGGGGAGATTTAACAGGACAAAAATTGGTGGGACTGGGTGGACTCGAACAGGGGACCGACCTCACCCTGCTCTTTATAACGACGTGGGGTGCGCTCTAAATCACCACCTGAGCTAGGGGTACAGGAAATTTGGTGGGACTGGGTGGACTCGAACCACCGACCTCACCCTTATCAGGGGTGCGCTCTAACCACCTGAGCTACAGTCCCAAATTTCCTGAAAGGAATCTCTAGAAAAAGAGAACGCGCATTATACTGATTACGCCTTGCCAGACAAGGGCTTTAGGCAGCTCGTTGTTTTGGTGGGAAAAACGTGAATCTCTGCACCGCCACACTGTATTTGCGCAGGACCCGGTATCCCAGAAACACCAGCGTCAGCCCCCCGTACAACACCGCATCGAAGTAGCTCGAGCGCACGATCCAGATCACGTGCATGCAGGCCAGGATCGCGCACGCATAGCTCAGGCGGTGCAGGCGCTTCCAGTTGCGGCCCAGCTTGCGCTGCGCGGCATTGAAGGATGTCGCTGCCAGCGGAGTCAGCAGCACGAACGCGGCGAAACCGATGGTGATGTATGGCCTTTCGCTGATTTCGCGCCCGACCGCGGAAAAATCCCAGCCCAGCAGGAACCACAGGAATACGATCAGGTGCAGGAAGACATAGAAATAGGCATACAGGCCGATCATGCGACGGAAGCGGAACAGCGAGGGCATGTTAAGCAGGTAGCGCAGCGGCGTGATGGCGAGTGACGCAATCAGCAGGCGGATCGCCCATTCCCCGGTCTGCAGCGACAGGAACTGCGCCGGATCAGGCCCAAGCAGATTTTCTCCGCCGCTGAAGGCAAGGTAGACACCGTAGATCAGCCACGCGGCGGGGAGGAGGCAAAGCAGGAATACGGCGGGTTTGACCAGAAACTTCACGATGTCGAAAAAGGGATAAAACGATAAAGGGATAAAGCGTATGTCATTCTTGCAACTGTTCTTTTGGAAAAAAGGAGAACTCGAATAATCACAATAACCATACTACTCACAATTCCTGCTTTGTTTACGCTGTATCGTTTTATCTCTTTATCCCTTTATCCCTTTATCGGTCTTCAGTAGTTAGTCCGAAGGTCCATCCCCGCATACAGGCTCGCAACCTCTTCGTATCCGTTGAACATCATGGTATCGATGCGCCGCGGCATGAACAGGCTGGACGGCAGGCGCCTTTCACTGGCCTGGCTCCAGCGCGGGTGACTGACATTCGGGTTCACGTTGGCATAGAAACCATATTCGCGAGGCTGCAGATCTTTCCAGGTGTTGTTCGGCATGTCGCGGGTGAACTCTATCTTCACGATGGACTTGATGCTCTTGAAACCGTACTTCCAGGGGACAACGAGGCGCAATGGCGCGCCGTTCTGGGCCGGCAGGACGTCATCGTACAGGCCGGTTGCCATCAGGGTCAGCGGGTGCATGGCTTCGTCCATGCGCAGACCCTCCTGGTAGGGCCAGTCGATGGTGGCAAAGCGTGAGCGCTGGGCCGGGAACTGGTCGCGGTCGACCAGGGTGGTGAACTTGACGAATTGCGCGTTGCCATTGGGCTCGAAACGGGACAGCAGGTCCTTCATGGGAATACCGATCCAGGGAATGACCATGGACCAGGCTTCGACGCAGCGCAGGCGGTAGACACGCTCCTCGAAGGTATGCGGCTTCAGTACGTCTTCCAGGTTGTAGGTGCCGGGCTTGGCACACTCCCCGGCCACTTCCACGGACCACGGATCGATGCGGAATTCACTGGCGTTATTGGAGGGGTCTTCCTTGCCGGTGCCGAACTCGTAGAAATTATTGTACGTGGTGACATCGGAGAACGGCGTCAATTCTTCGTCGGTATTGAAGGAGCCGGTTGCCGGCGCATCTTTCCTTTCCGCCACTTTCTGCACAAGCCAGCCGGGCCTGGAGGCCAGGTTGATATCGGCTGGGGCGCGTGCAAACAGGGAATCCCCTACCTGGGCACTGGCGGTGGGTGACAGCAGGCTGGCGCCCGCGGCACCGAGAGCCACATTGGCGCCGGTTTTCAGGAACTGGCGGCGAGCCTTGTACACCGACTCCGGCGTGATCTCTGAAGAGGGGATTTCCTTGCGTGTTTTGATGAGCATCGTGTTGGTCCCTTCTGGATAAAATACTGAACGAATGACTGTTACTGACTGTGGCCCTGAATCTGGCCGGAAATTTCCCTATTGCTGCCTTTCTTTTTCCACCTGGCCCGGTGAGGGTAAATCCGGTTCGGCATGCACCTCTTCACTGTTGGCTGCATTATGACGTGTCAGTGCATCCAGGCGTGCGGCTTTGAGCCATTTTGCCCGGCGCACATACAGCGCCATGGCAGGGCCAGACAGCGCGTACATGATGGCCATGCTGAACAGCACAATGGGCGGATCCCATGACACGATAACGAATACCAGCACCACCAGGATCATGGCGATGAACGGTACCCGGTTTTTCATGTCCAGGTCCTTGAAACTGTAGTAGCGAATGTTGAGCACCATCAGGGCTCCCGCTGTAAAGGTCACGAATGCTGCCAGGAGAGCGACAAAACCGGTGGGATCCACCTGGTTTTCATAAAGCGCCCACACCATGAACACCACCAGGCCGGCAGCAGAGGGGCTGGCGAGGCCGACAAAAAAGCGCTTGTCCTGGGTGCCGAGTTGAACGTTGAAGCGGGCCAGCCGCAGTGCTGCACAGGCGACATAAATAAAGCAGACCGTCCAGCCAGCCTTGCCCAAGGTGGACAGGGCCCAGCTGAAACAGATAAGGGCGGGGGCCACACCGAAAGCCAGCAGGTCTGACAGTGAATCGTACTGGGCGCCAAAGGCGCTCTGGGTATTGGTGAGCCGGGCAACACGGCCGTCGAGACCGTCCAGGAACATGGCCACGATGATGGCGACACAGGCATGGCGGAAATCACCGCCCATGCCGGCGATGACGGCATAGAAGCCGGCAAACATGGCTCCGGTGGTGAGCAGGTTCGGCAACAGGTAAATGCCGCGGCGGCGGACCTTGCGGCCGTCCTCCGATACCTCTTCTTCGTGATCATCAATCAGCAGGATGGATTCACCAGATTCGATGCCTTCCTGCTGTTGTGTGTTCTCGTGTTCGTCGCTCATGGCGCTGAATGTCCTGGAAGTAGGGCCAGGTCGGCGATTATACGCCCATAATCAGGTGAATTCTGCCCATTCAGGACAGCGCACTGGGGTAGTCCTGCAGATCGCCAAGCCCCACCCACGCTGGAAGCGCCCAATAAACGACGTTGAGCGTCTAGATAAATTAGACCCAAAAGGCATTTTTGACTAATATTGCCGCCCTGATTAATCAACCCGGCCATTAAGCGGCCGAAACAGTGGACCTTTCGGAGTAAAAATGAATTATTTCAACACTCTTCCCCTGCGTTTACAGCTGGAAGAGCTCGGGAAATGTCGTTTCATGGATTCAGCTGAATTCGCGGGCGGTGTCGACAAACTCAAGGGCAAGAAAGTCGTTATCCTGGGCTGCGGCGCCCAGGGCCTGAATCAGGGACTGAACATGCGCGACAGCGGGCTGGATATTTCCTACGCCCTGCGTGCGGCCGCCATCAAGGAAAAGCGCCAATCCTGGGTCAATGCCACCGAGAACAGCTTTAATGTCGGCACCTTCGAAGACCTGATTCCAACCGCCGACCTGGTACTGAACCTGACCCCGGATAAACAGCATACCGGCGTTATCGAGCAGGTCATGCCGCTGATGAAGAAAGGCGCATGCCTTGCCTACTCCCACGGTTTCAATATCGTCGAGGAAGGCATGCAGATCCGGAAAGACATCACCGTGGTCATGGTTGCACCGAAATGTCCCGGCACCGAGGTCCGTGAGGAATACAAGCGTGGTTTCGGCGTTCCCACCCTGATCGCGGTACACCGTGAGAACGATCCCGACGGCGATGGCCTGGAAATCGCCAAGGCCTACGCGGCCGCTACCGGCGGTCACCGCGCGGGCGTGCTGGAATCCTCCTTCATTGCCGAAGTGAAATCCGACCTGATGGGCGAACAGACCATACTCTGCGGCATGCTGCAGACAGGCTCCATCCTGGGCTTCGAGAAGATGGTGGAAAAAGGCATCGCTCCCGCCTACGCCTCCAAACTGATCCAGCATGGCTGGGAAACCGTTTCCGAAGGCCTCAAACAAGGCGGCATTACCAACATGATGGACCGCCTGTCCAACCCTGCCAAGATCAAGGCCTTCCGGGTCAGCGAGGAACTGAAAGACATCCTGCGGCCCCTGTTCGAAAAACACATGGACGACATCATGGAAGGCAACTTCTCTGCCGGTATGATGGAGGACTGGGCGAACAACGACGCCAAACTGCTGGGCTGGCGCGAGGAAACCGGCCAGACCGAATTCGAGAAGTCCTCTGTCGACGGTGCACCCGAGATCAGTGAACAGGAATACTACGATCACGGCATCCTGATGGCGGCCATGATCAAGGCCGGCGTCGAGCTGTGTTTCGAAACCCTCACTGCGGCGGGTGTTATCGCGGAATCGGCCTATTACGAATCCCTGCACGAAGTACCGCTGATCGCCAATCTCATCGGTCGCAAGAAACTGTACGAGATGAACAAGGTGATCTCGGACACCGCCGAATATGGCTGCTACCTTTTCGCCAACGCTGCCGTGCCCATGCTGGAAGGTTTCATGAAGGGCGTGGATACCGACATCATCGGTGCCGGCCTCAAGGTGAAAGACAATGGCGTGGACGACCGCGAGCTTATCGAGGTCAATGCCGCCATCCGCAACCACCCGATCGAAGCCGTTGGCCGCAAGCTGCGTGGTTACATGACAGCAATGAAAAAAGTGGTTTAACGCTTCTCCAGGCAATAAAAAACCGGGCAATGCCCGGTTTTTTTTTGCTTGCTGTTATTACAGGCTGAGGACTTTCTCACCCCGTGCCACACCTGACACGCCAGTTCTGGCGACTTCGAGGATTGTTGTACCTTGAAGAGCCTGTATGAACCCGTCCAGTTTCTCGCTGGTGCCGGTGAGCTGGATGGTGTACATGGTCGGAGTCACGTCCACCACGTCACCGCGGAAGATATCTGCCACACGCTTGACCTCGGCGCGCTGGGCGCCGGTCGCCTTGACCTTGATCAGCATCAGTTCCCTTTCGATGTGACTGCCCTCGGTAAGGTCCACAAGTTTCGCCACGTCCACGATCTTGTTCAGGTGCTTGATGATCTGCTCGATCTTGCGGTCGTCGCCGATAGTGGTCAGCGTCAGGCGCGACAGTGTCGGATCCTCTGTCGGCGCCACGGTCAGTGAGTTGATATTATAGTTGCGCTGGGAGAACAGGCCGACGACTCGAGACAGGGCACCCGGCTGGTTTTCCATCAGTACAGATACGATGCGTCTCATGATCAGGTCCTCTCCGTCTTGCTCAAAAACATTTCACTCATGTAACCGCCGCGAATCGCCATCGGGTAAACATGCTCGTCGGGGTCGACTGACACGTCGATGAACACCAGGTCGTCCTTCATGGCGAAGGCTTCAGCCATTTTGGCGTCCAGCTCGCTCAGTTTGTCGATCCGCACGCCTTTATGGCCATAGGCTTCCGCCAGGGCGACAAAGTCAGGCAGCGAATCGGCGTAGGTGCTGGCGGAATGACGGCCGCCATACTGCATGTCCTGCCACTGCTTCACCATGCCGAGCGCCTTGTTGTTCAGGTTGACGATCTTGATGGGCAGCGCGCACTGCTTGCAGGTAGCCAGTTCCTGGATATTCATCTGGATACTGCCCTCGCCCGTTACACAGGCAACCACGGCATCCGGAAAGGCCAGCTGAACACCCATGGCGGCTGGCAAGCCAAAGCCCATGGTGCCGAGGCCGCCGGAATTGATCCAGCGCCTTGGGAGGTCGAAGTGGTAATACTGTGCAGCGAACATCTGGTGCTGGCCGACATCCGACGTGATATAGGCCTGGCCATTGGTGGCCTTGTACAGGGCCTCAACTACCTGCTGCGGCTTGATGATGCCGCCCTCGCCCGGCGCGACGGCCAGGCACTGGCGCTCACGCCAGTGATCGATCTTTTTCCACCAGGCAGCCAGCGCTTCCTTGTCCTGCTTGATCTTGGAGGCCTCCACCTGCTCCAGCATTTCCTTGAGTACCGGGGCAACGGGGCCAACGATAGGGACATGGGCAGTCACGGTCTTGGAAATGGATGCCGGATCGATATCCACGTGCAGGATGGTAGCATCCGGACAGAACTTGCTGACATCGGAATTGGTGACGCGGTCATCGAAACGCGCACCGATCGCCAGGATAACGTCTGATTCGTGCATGGCCATGTTGGCTTCGTAGGTGCCGTGCATGCCGAGCATGCCCAGGAACTGCTTGTCCGTGGCAGGGTAGGCGCCAAGCCCCATCAGGGTATTGGTCACCGGGTAACCGAGTTTCTGCGCCAGTTTGGTCAGGAATTCGGCGCCGTCACCCAGTACCACGCCGCCGCCGGAATAGATGACCGGCTTTTTGGCGCTCATCAGGATTTCGACAGCCTTCTTGATCTGGCCGGAATGACCCTTGGTCGGCGGGTTGTAGGAGCGGATCCTGACTGTTTCCGGATATTCATACGGGAATGTCTCACCCGGATCGGTAACATCCTTGGGCACATCGATGACCACGGGACCGGGACGGCCAGTCGTGGCGATAAAGAAAGCCTGTTTGACGATCATGGGAATGTCTTCTGCCTTCTGCACCATGAAACTGTGTTTCACGACGGGACGGGAAACGCCGATCATGTCGGTTTCCTGGAAGGCGTCTGAGCCGATGGCGTCACGTGCGACCTGGCCGGAGATCACGACCATCGGGATGGAGTCCATGAAGGCGGTGGCAATGCCGGTAATGGCATTGGTGGCGCCGGGGCCTGACGTGACGAGCACAACGCCGGGTTTGCCTGTTGACCTGGCATAACCATCGGCCGCATGGGTGGCGGCCTGTTCGTGACGCACCAGCACATGATCCACCTTGTCCTGGTTGAAGATGGCATCGTATATGTGCAGGGCGGCACCGCCGGGGTAGCCGAATATCAGGTCCACGCCTTCATCGTGCAGGGCACGAATGAGCATGTCTCCACCGGAAAGCATTTCCACTGTTCTGTCCTCGTTGTTGCTTCGCTGATTAATGGGGTCAGATACCTATTTCTCTATGTATTTCTTAATATAGAAATAGGTATCTGGCCCCGTATTATTGGCACATAAAACAGACACAGACCTGCATGGCCTGCCCGTTGTTTCTTGCATCTTGTCTCTGTCTTGCCAGGCTCTGGTTGAACCTTTGAGGCCCGCCGCGAGATAACGCGCCGGGGAGCTTCCACGTGTTCTGAACCCGTTCCAAGTTCAGTAGGCAGTCAAAGCCGGTCTCTGGGGGTCAACCAACATCCATTTAGGATCGATTGGTCCTGGCGGCTGAACATGGGATCACCTGTCAGCCCGTCCACCTTTCTCCACATGAAGCCCGTATGAACTTCATATGCCGTGAATCACAGTAACCCTGTGAAGCATCGAGGCCGCACTTTAGGTGAATTCAGGGTTCGATGTCAAGGGAGCGCAGGAATTCCTCGTCGTGCACATCGATAACCTGCTGGTAAAAAGAGGCAAACATCCCTTTGATCCAGGCCACGGCGGGGAAAATGCCGACGAATAGCAGGAGCAAGCCGACAAGGCACATGCCGGCGGCAATGAAGCCCAGCCAGATGACGTTGAACCAGAAGTCGCGCATCAGCTCCCAACTGGCATTGAAGGCCTCGCGGGGACCCAGGCCCTTGTCGATAACGAGGTACGGTGTGAGGATGCTGCGGCAGGCAATATAGATGCCGGGGAGTATCAGGCAGATGAACCCCAGGATGATGCATACCCAGACCAGCAGATTGGCGAGAATGATGTCGATGTAGAGCTCCCTGGAATCGAAGCCCCTGAGGACATCCTTCACTTCCATGCCGTCACCCCGCAGCGCCTGCAGGAAGACGAGATTGCTGCCGGCAGCGAATACCGGCTTGATGAGAATTGCAATGATGAACACCAGAAAGCCGTTTGTAGAATGTTCCTGGTCCATCCACCAGCCGGGGCCATAAAACCCACTGCGCATGACGGAGCCCTGGCCGAAGGAATCGAGGATGGAAAGAATGATGACAATGAGGATGCAGGGCCAGAAATACGCTTTCAGGATGCGCAGGCCGTCATCGATGGCTCTGGGTATTGTGACTGCGAGCATAGCTCACTCCTTGATCATCAAATAGTTCGTCCTGAACCAGTTGATTGTCGCCGGTGAATTCCTGGCGCAGATGCGTGGATCTGCTTGAATTTCACCGGCTCGCGCCAGCCTTCGGCTGCGGCGGCACAACCCTGTGCCGCTCATGCGCTTTTTTCTACTTACTGGTATTCCGCCACGCGCTCCGCTTCCTCCAGGATGCGCAGCACATTCCCACTCCACAGCTTTGCGATAGTCTCTTCGCTATATCCGCGCCTGACAAGTTCCAGTGTCACACTGAAGGTTTCCATGGCGTTGTTCCACCCGGTGATGCCGCCACCGCCGCCGAAATCGGAGGAAATACCGACATGGTCGCTCCCAATCAGGTTCACGGCGTAGTCGATGTGGTCAACAAAGAGATCAATGTCGGCACCGCCGCCCTCTTTCACGTAGGGATTGAAGGCAACGACCTGGACCACGCCGCCGTTCTCCTTGAGCACACGTAACTGCTCATCGTCCAAGTTGCGTGGATGGTCGGCGACCGACTTGACGCTGGAATGGGAGGCAATGACCGGCGCCTTTGAATGTCGCGTGGCATCGAGCATGGTCTGCCGGGAAACGTGGCTGACATCCACGAGGATGCCCAGCCGATTCAGTTCCTCCACCACCCGGTAGCCGAAATCACTGAGGCCGCCATGCTCTTCCGGACCCGCATCACCAAACTGCGGCCGTGGCTGCGCGGAGTCGCCGATGGCGTTGTGGCCATTGTGCACCAGGGTCAGGTATCGGGCGCCCCGGCGGCGGTAATCCTCCAGCAGTGACAGGTCCTCGCCGAGGACGAAACCGTTTTCAATGCCTATCAGGGCGACCAGCTTGCCTTCGGCAAACAACTGCCGTGCTTCGGCCGCCGTTTGCGCCAACCCAATACGGTCGGGATACATGATGTCGGTCATGCGGTGTATGGCATCGAACTTGGCCACGGCATCGGCGATCGCCAGGCGATAGTTCTCAGGCGTTCTCGGCTGCTGGCCCACATAGACGATGAAAAAGGCGCCATCGAGCCCCCCCTCCTCCATGCTGTCGAGGTTCACCTGGGCCTCGGCCGTGGCGGGATCGAATTCGCTGGTCGCGAAATTCAGCGGGATATCCACATGGGTATCGATCGCCATGACGCGGTCATGAATTGCTCTAGCACGTTCAACGAGATCCGCCTCATCGGCGGCCAGCAGCGAGAAAGAATAAAAGATAAAAGATAAAAGAAAGGCCTTTTTTAGGATATTCATAGTCTTCAACGTCCTGGAATACTCCCGCGTTTAGGTAGTTTGTCCTCAGGCAAGGCGCTGGTGCACGGAGGGAGGGAGTGTACACGCCAGTACATGACCGACCGAGTACACGAGCAACGCCGCATGAGGACAAACTGACAAACGCCCGCAAACCGTTAATGCGTCATCGAATAGATGACGTAATTAACGGCAAATCGGTAAGCTAAAGCGGTCATGGGTTCGGGATAGCCGGGGGTATCCGCATGCTCCCACGCATCGCCCAGGTCCATGTTGTGGTTGATGGCCACCAGCAGGCGACCATGGTCATCATAGATGCCGCGCCAGTGCGGGTCGTAGCCATCCTGTTCATAGGTCACGCCGCGGTAGTAGGCGCCGAGACCGGGAATCTGGATTTTCGAATCGAGGTCGTACAGTACGTGGAAGACCTCGTCATCATCGGGTATGTCGAGTATCGGACGGTCGGGAAATACACGCTTCATGCCGATCTCGAACTGCGACCATTCATACGTGCCGTGAAAATCGTCGACCATCAGGAAGCCGCCCCGGAGCAGGTATTCACGCAGTTTCGCGGCTTCCTCCACGCTCAGTGACCAGCGTCCGACCTCCACGGCATACAGCCATGGAAAATCATAGATGGAATCGTCGGCAAGGTTGATGCGTTCGCCGCCTTCACCGTTGTAGAGCGCCACATTCGTGACATCCACATTGGTCAGGCGGGAAATACCCTCGGTCAGGAAATGCTCCGCTTCCGGCCAGTCCGTGGTCCAGGAACCCCTGCCCCAGCCGCCGCGGCCGCCGAGGCCGTTGCCGCCGTACTGCAGGCGGGCAAAATGGAACTCCGATCCGTTGGGGTCCGCCTGTGCATTCCCCTGCATGCGCGGCGGTCTGACAGTCATCGAGCCCACCCCCTGGGCGTACACACTGGCGCCGGCGCAAAGCATGACGACCATTATGACGACATTGTTCAGTGAGTGGCGGGATATATTGAAGATGGCGCGGCAATCCATACAGGGTAAGACCACGGAATCCGTGGCTTTATTCAACGACCTCGGGAGGTCTTTATCAAATGTCTTTATCAGGTGTGCCCCCAATATAAACCACTCTCCCGGCAATTAAAATGGCGCCGGTGGCGGCCCCGGGGTCAGAACCTGAAGGTATAGCTGAATTTCAGTGAAATATCGGAGCCGGTGGAATGGAACTCGTTGTCCTTGTCGAAATCGGCAAGGCCGTAGTTGAACACCAGGAAAGCCTGGCGCCCGGCTTCCGGAATCCAGTGCAGGCGGGAGTTCAGGCCCATGACTTCGGACACGTTGTCATACTGGATCAGGTTGCTCCAGGACAGGGTCGAGGAGAACGCGATCTTGGCATCCAGTGTGACCAGGCGCACGGTGAAATTGCCGCTAGGCAGGTGAATCTCGTTTTCCGTATAGCCGATACCGATATCGTACTGCCGAGTCGGGCGCCAACTGATATCGGCGCCGCGTTGCAACCGGGTTCCATTGTAATAATCGCCAAAGCGCGTGTTCAGGCGCCCGGATATGGTGCGCTGGTCGCCGATCTGCCAGCCCAGCAGGTATTCGTTCCAGGTATAGTCACCCGCGGGTATGACCACGTTTCTGCTGCCGTCGGATGCACGGTTGATCGTGAAGTCGCGGCGCAGGATTTCGCGGCTCTGCATGATACGGGAGAACCAGCCGTCGCCGGAGTTGTTGTCGATGGTCAGGCGCAGGCCGCCATTTTCCTCGATAACCTTGCCATCCGTGAGGTCGCGGGACTGGTAAAAATCGTACCCGGCATACCAGGAACGGAAAAACCCGCCCGGCTCAAAGAACCAGCGATGCCCGAAATCCAGTCGATGGTCTTCCAGGTTGGTGCGACTGACAAATCCCATGGCCGGATCAAAATTATCCTCCACCTGTGTATAGGTGTAGGCGCCGCGCCAGCCCTGGTTGTTTGGGTAGCTGATGCCGACCCCCCAGGAGGCATCATCCCCGGAGACGCCATCGGTATCGGTTTGCTGGTAATAGGCGACGCCCTGGATGGTCTTGCCGCCCGGCAGGCGGGAATTGCGGTAGCGCAAATCCATACCCACGAGACTGTTGTCGATGTTTGACTGCGGATTACCCACCGTGGTGATTACCCCGATCTGGGATTCCGCCAGGACATTCAGGGCTGCACGTCCCACGAACATTTCCTGGGCCTCAACCCCATTCCGGGGGTCCTCATCCTGGCTGATCAGTAATGTGCCAATATTCCAGTCGCCAACCCGGCCGCTGATCTTGGCGCCGGCATTGATATCCACGGGCGCTCCGGAAGCACTCAGGCCGATACGCCGGGAAAAGAACGGCCTGCCGTTCTGCTGGGCCGCCCCCGGAATGGCCGGATTGCCGCCACCGCCCTGACCGCGGTCGAAACCGCCGGTACCGATCTGGCCGAACTCAAAGATGTCGGAATCACGGATGAAGAAATCACGTTTTTCCGGAAAGAAGAGACTGAAGCGCGTCAGGTTCACCTGCCTCGAGTCCACCTCCGTGGCGGAAAAATCCGTGTTGATGGTCAGCGCGGCATTGAGCTGCGGCGTTATCTTGTAAAACACGTCGAGCTGGGGCTCGAAACTTTCCTCTGTGGTACCCACTGCGCCGATGACGCGATCCTGGCGCATCACCATGGACGGCACGATGTCGAGCCCCCTGCCCTGACGCAGGCCCTGCAGGCCGGAGATGGTGCCGGCAATGCTCGGATTGACCTGGCGGTTGCGTGATACCCACGCGATGCTCTCGTTGTTGCGACGGATGGCACGGCGAAAGTTGATGCCCCAGGAATCTGAATCAGGATTGAAGGAAATCGTCTGGAAGGGAATCCGCATCTCCCCGTACCAACCTGTCTCGTCACGGCTGGCGTCAGCCTGCCAGATGCCGTCCCAGCTGCTTTCCACCTGCGTGATGTTCTGGAACAGGCCCTCCCAGCGCACGCCATTGGCGTTCACCTCGAAGCGGTAACCGTTGCGGCGATCGAGGTAAGGATCAAGGACGACTGCCAGGATGTCGTCGGGCTGCAAACTCTGCCCCTGGCGCAGGATGTTGGCGCTGATCAGGCTGGGATCGGTTTCCCAGAAATGATGTGCGATGTAGAGCGCCTCGTCCGTGTAATAAATCCATATCTCGGTTTTTTCGGAGGGTTCGGCGTATTCCACCGGCTCGTACTGGTGAAAGTCATTGATGAGCAGTGCCCGGGACCAGACATCGTCATCGAGAACGCCATCGATGGTGGCCCGCTCGCTGAGCTTTGGAATCTCGATGGTCTTGCCGCCGTCACTGCCGGCGGTCAGTTGTGCCTGGACAGGAGATGCAGGGAACAGGGCGGCAACCAGCAGGGCCAATAGGATAAGTGTGGCAAATCTGCCCGGGGTGTCTTGCACGTGAGACGACTGCATCAACGTATCCGTCTGGTTATGGAACTGCCATGAAGGGGAAATTATAAAACAGCCCTGAGAATACCGAGCCGCAAAAGGAAAGCGCCAGAGGAAAAACCGCGCCTATGGCAGAATTTTCACAGTGCTTGCACAATCATGAAACTATTTTTTGTGCGTATTTACAGGCACACTGTAAAAAGACAAAAACATCAGGAACCCGACTCCTCTCCATGCAATTTTCCAGACACCTGCGCGACAGGGTGATCAACGGTGAAATCACCACATCCATACGTTTCTGGAAATATCCCCATGTCATGGCCGGCGGCCGTTACCGACTCGACCCCGGCGAGGTGATCGTCACCTCGATCCGCGAAATCAACTTCGACGATATTTCCGAGACCATGGCGATGGAATCCGGTTTTACCGGCGTGGGAGAACTGATGAAGACGGCCCAGCACGGCACCGGTCACCACATCTACCTCATCCGGTTTTACTATAAACGGGGGGATTAAGGATTTATTCCTCTTACCTCTATTTAAACTCCAGCCCTACACCGATCCGGTCGTACTGCTCTTTTTCAGCTTCCAGGCTCGCCAGCGTCAACGGATGCTTTCCCAGCCAGCCGCGTGGAAATTTCAGGGTGTAGATATGGCCTGTGACAGACAGTTCAGGCAAGTCTTCCTGGGGAATGTCCTCGCGGCGCCTGTGCAGCACCGTGGCCAGGCGCAGGCATACGAGGATGGGTACGAATGCGGCGATGGCCTTGTCGTCCATGTCGCCGAATTTTTCCTCGTACAGGCCCTTGCGATGTGAGCGTACAAGATTCGCGAGAATGTATTGCTCATACCGGCCAAACCCGGCGATATCGCCGTGGCGCAGCAGGTAATACCCGTGATGGTGATGGCTGGAGTGGGAAATACTCAACCCGATCTCGTGCAGCTGCGCGGCCCAGCGCAGCACCTTGGTGCGCGACACGCCAGGCAGGACCGGGCCGTCGATCTGCTTCCACAGGTACTGCGCGGTGGTCGCCACCCGTTTCGCCTGGTCGATGTCCACCTTGTACTGCTCCTGCAGTTTTTTCACGGTGCGCGCGCGTGAATCCTGGTCGCTGAGACGACCCACGGTATCGTAGAGCAGGCCTTCCTTGAGGGAATAATCGCTGACATGCATAGTGTCGATCTTCAGCTGGTCAAACACGGCCTGCAGGATGGCGATACCGGCTGGCAGCACCGAGGCGCGCGGAGCGGCAACGCCGGACAGCAGGCTCTTGTTGGTAACGACCTGGTCATACAGCCACTTCAGGGAGTTCTTGCTGATCACGGCACCGCCGTCGCGTTC
>Ga0181579_10002103_pt1 | contig 16183 bp, 12 predicted proteins | sample 071ome_24_FD_132996 | JGI IMG/M metagenome (GOLD analysis project Ga0181579, IMG submission 132996) | Coastal salt marsh microbial communities from the Groves Creek Marsh, Skidaway Island, Georgia - 071402CT metaG (megahit assembly) | ecosystem: Environmental > Aquatic > Marine > Intertidal... | reverse complement strand
CAATCAGGACGGCATCACTGACGAGGAAATCCTGTCGATGATGCAGACGATGATCAAGCAGCGGACCGAATCGGCGAAGATGTATCGCGACGGCAACCGCCCCGAGCTGGCCGAGGCCGAGGAGGCCGAGATCGGCATCATCACCGGCTTCTTGCCAGCCCAGCTTGGCGAGGCCGAAATCACCGCCGCCATCGATGCCGCCATTGAGGCGACGGGCGCCGCATCCATCAAGGATATGGGCCAGGTCATGGGGCACCTTAAAAAGACCCATGCCGGCCAGATGGATTTTTCGGTGGCCAGTCAGAAGGTCAAGGCCGCATTGCTCGACCGCGGCTGACTGTGCTGCAGTCTTGCCGATTTCGGGCCGGGTTTACATGATAGCCCGGAACACCGGCTCGCCAGCCCGCAGCCGGATCACTGACAGTTGGGATGGGAATGGCCGTACCGCCGGAATTCATCGAGGATCTGCGTCAGCGTGTGCCGCTGTCCGACCTGATCGGCAAACGCGTAAAGCTTGTCCGCAAGGGACGGCGTTTCAGCGGCCTGTGCCCGTTCCATTCCGAAAAGACACCGTCATTCTCGGTCGTTGACGATCAGGGTTTCTATCACTGTTTCGGGTGCGGGGCGCATGGTGATGCCATCTCCTTTCTTCGCGAGACCGACGGGCTGGATTTCATGGAGGCCGTCGAGCGGCTTGCCGGCATGGCCGGAATGGAGGTGCCGCGAAGCGCGCCCGAGGACCCGCAGCGGACCCGCCAGCGCAAGGCGGCGCTCGATATTCTGGAGGAAACAACGCGTGTCTTTCAGGCTGCGCTGCAACGCAATGACGGGCAGGCCGGCGCCGCCTATCTGCAGCGCCGCGGCCTCACCGAATCGGTTATCGCGACCTACCGGCTAGGCTATGCACCGCGAAGCGGCCTGCGCACCGCGCTGGCGGCGCGTGGCTTCAGCGATGATGACATGCTGGCCGCCGGAGTGCTGCGTCGCAGCGAGCGCGATGGTGACCTTTACGATTATTTCCGCGACCGGGTGATGTTCCCGATCGAGGATCGTCAGGGGCGCGTGATCGCCTTTGGCGCGCGGGCGCTTGGCGATGCACAGCCGAAATATCTGAATTCGGGTGAGGGGCCGACCTTCTCCAAAAAGAATGTCCTTTATGGATGGGTGCAGGCCCGTGAGGGATTGCGGCGCGGCCTGCCCCTTGTTGTCGCCGAGGGATATATGGATGTCATCGCCATTCAGAAAAGCGGCGTGGCGACCGCTGTCGCGCCACTTGGCACGGCGCTGACCGAAGAACAGATTGGCCTGCTCTGGAAACTTCATGATGAGCCGGTTCTCTGTTTCGATGGTGACGCGGCCGGCCAGCGCGCGCAGGCACGGGCGCTGGAGCGTTTGCTGCCACAGCTCCAACCCGGGAAATCGGCGCGGCTGGCCGTGCTGCCTTCCGGCCAGGATCCTGATGATTTGCTGCAGAGCGAGGGTGGTGACGGCCTTCTCAAGGTGCTGTCGATGGCACGCTCGTTGATTGACAGCCTGTGGATGATCACTGCCGAACAGCATGATCTGCGCCAGCCCGAACAGCGCGCGCAGTTCTGGCAGGCGGTGCGCGATCAGGTCCGGCAGATTGGCCATGGCCAGGTACGCGGTGCCTTTTCCGACGAGATCGAGGCGCGAATCGCGGCCATGCGAACTGCCGGCCGCGCCAGTGGCAGTGGCGGTGTTGCCAGCGGTCTGGCACGTCCGCGTGTGCGTCGTCCCGCCGCCGGCGCTATCCATCGCCACCGGGCCATCTGCGCGCTGATCATGGCGCATCCCGAGCTTGTCCCCGACATGTTTGAATCGCTGCTTAGCATCGACTCTGGCGATGCCGGGCTTGAAGCACTGAAAAAAGCGGCCATTGATGCGGTAATTCGCGATCCCGACCTTGACGCGGCGACGCTCAGGCATCATCTAAATGGGTTGAATTTGGCGGACGCGATTGGCGTGCTTGAGGGGGACGAGATGAAAGCGCGTATGCCATTCGACCCAGATAAAATTTCCGGCGCTGATGCTGGCCAGCATCTGAAGGAACTTCTCCAGCTTGTCGGCGGCGCATCGGGGCTTTTCTCCAGCGGAGCTTCCATACCCCGTTGACCCCTGTTTCTGACCGGACTGATCGATTGACCGTTGCGGCCGGGCCAAACCAAAGACTGGCCGCACCAAGGAAAGCAGACGATTTAAATGGCATCCAAGGCAACACAACAGACCGAAACCGAAATCCAGTCGCAGGAAGGTGCCGTCGACGCGCCTGATACCGATGCTGCGCAGCAGGCCCAGAAGCTGCTGATGAAGCTTGGCAAGGAGCGCGGCTATGTCACCCATGACGAGCTGAACGCGGCGCTGCCGGCAGAGGATTTCACTTCCGAACAGATCGATGAATTCATGTCGACCCTCAGCGAGATGGGGGTCTCGGTTGTCGAGGCCGCCGACAGCGATGACTCTTCGGATGGTGAGGAAGAAGAGGCGCGCGCATCCGGCAATGTGTCCGACAGCGATGTGTCGGGAACAGATGATCCGGTGCGGATGTATCTTCGCGAGATGGGCAGCGTCGAACTGCTGTCGCGCGAGGGTGAAATCGCCATTGCCAAGCGTATTGAGGCTGGCCGCGAGATGATGATCGGCGGGATCTGTGAATCGCCGCTGACGATCCGCGCCCTGCTTCACTGGCGCGATCAGATCGCCGACGGGGTGGTGCCGCTCCGCGATATCATCGACCTCGAAACCACCTATGCCAAGATCAATGGCGGCCCGGTCGACGAGGATGGGATGACCTCCATGGGGGATGGTATCGATGATGCCGATCTTGAGGATGAGGAAGCCGAGGAGTCGGAAGATGAGGAAGAAGAGCCGGCTGATGGCGATGCCGATACCGATACCTCGACCCGCGACGCCAATTCGGGTGATGAGGGGGACGACCTGAACATGTCGCTTGCCGCGATGGAAGACGCGGTGCGTGACCATATGATGGAACGGTTCGACGAAATCGCCGCGCTGTTCAAACAGTTCACCCGCTCGCAGGACCGGCGGCTGACCAGGATGGCGGCCGATGAGGCGCCGTCGCCGCGAAGCGAGGCGACGCATCTCGAACACAAGATCAGGCTTGTCGAGCTGATGGAGGGTGTGAATTTCAATCCGGCAAGGATCGAGGCGCTGACCGACCAGCTTTTCACCCTGAACAGGCATGTCACGACCATCGAGGGACGCCTGATGCGCATCGCCAATGCCGCCGGTGTGCCGCGTGACCAGCTGCTGGTGGCCTGGAGCGGGCGCGAATGTGTCGATTCCTGGCCGGGTGACGGCTATCGCAGCAACCAGTGGCGCAAGCTGAAGGCGCAGCATGCCGATGAGCTGGATGACATCCTCGGCAAGATCCGGCTTGTGGTTGATGATGTCGGACTTTCCGTCACCGAATTCCGCGACATCATCCAGACCATCCAGCGCGGTCAGCGTGAAAGCGCCCGCGCCAAGAAGGAAATGGTCGAGGCCAATCTGCGGCTGGTGATTTCGATCGCCAAGAAATACACCAATCGTGGCCTGCAGTTCCTCGATCTGATTCAGGAAGGCAATATCGGCCTGATGAAGGCGGTCGACAAGTTCGAGTATCGCCGGGGCTACAAATTCTCGACCTATGCGACCTGGTGGATCCGGCAGGCAATTACCCGCTCGATTGCCGACCAGGCGCGCACCATCCGAATTCCGGTGCATATGATCGAGACGATCAACAAGCTTGTTCGCACCTCGCGCCAGATGCTGCACGAAATCGGGCGCGAACCGACACCCGAGGAGCTGGCGGAAAAGCTGTCGATGCCGATCGACAAGGTCCGCAAGGTACTGAAGATCGCGAAGGAACCGATCAGCCTCGAGACGCCGATCGGTGACGAGGAAGACAGTCATCTTGGTGATTTCATCGAGGACAAGAACGCGGTGCAACCGCTTGATGCCGCGATCCACGCCAATTTGCGCGAGACGACGACCCGCGTTCTGGCCAGCCTGACGGCGCGCGAGGAGCGTGTTCTGCGGATGCGGTTCGGCATCGGCATGAACACCGACCACACGCTTGAGGAGGTCGGTCAGCAATTCAGCGTCACGCGAGAACGGATCCGCCAGATCGAGGCGAAGGCGCTTCGCAAGCTGAAGCATCCGTCGCGTTCGCGCAAGCTGCGGTCTTTCCTTGAAAACTAGGCCGCGGTCATGTGTATATGTCCAACGAACATGCTTGAAGATGGTATGAAGGGCGTGACATAAGTTGTCAGCTCACCTTTGGGCATTGCCAGCCTACCCTTGGGGGCCTGTAGTTCAATTGGTTAGAACCCACGGCTCATAACCGTGTTGTTGCAGGTTCGAGTCCTGCCGGGCCCACCAACCTTCGCCGCGTAAGCGCTTAAAAAAACGCCCGGAAACCGTTAGGTTTCCAGAATCGGTTGGTCGCCGGATGTGGTTCTCAAGTTCACAGTCGCGCAGTAGGTGGTTGTCCGCATACATATGCGCTGTTGTCATATAGTCTTCCTTCTCCTCATATAGGTGCCGCGTACCGGTCTGTTGGCAGGCGGCTTGACCGGTCATATATGGGTTTATCTGGTGGTCTGAAGGTTTGATAAAGCTGGAGTTCGGCAAATGAAACAGACATGGCGATGGTTCGGGCCCGCAGATCAGGTGTCTATCGACGACACCCTTCAGGCAGGCGTTGAGGGGATTGTTTCCGCCCTGCACCATATACCATCCGGAGAAGTTTGGACGTCGAGGGAAATTTCAAAGCGGCAGCAAGATGTTTCGGTGATGGAAGACGGCAGCCCGTCGGGCATTCGATGGGACGTTGTTGAAAGCCTGCCGGTTTCCGAGGACATCAAGAAACAGACGGGAGACTGGCGTGATCATATCGAGAATTACAAAACCAGCCTGAGAAATCTGGCCGGGGCCGGAATCACCGTAATCTGTTACAACTTCATGCCGGTACTGGACTGGACCCGGACCGACCTGAGATGGCCCCTGCGCAATGGCGCCACATGCATGCGCTTTGATCTTGTCGACTTCGCGGCATTTGATCTTCATATCCTGCAACGTCATGGGGCGGAGGCCGATTTTGACGACGCGCTCCGCGCCGCTGCGAAAAGGCGTTTTGCGGAGATGAGCGATGTGCAGCGTCAGGAACTGGCCAGCAATGTGGTCTGCGGCCTGCCTGGTGCAGCCGAAAACCACTCCATGGAGGATGTTCGCCAACACATTGCAGACTATGCGCAGATTGGTGAAGACCGCTTGCGAAGTCATCTGGTCGATTTCCTGAGCGAGGTGGTGCCGGTGGCCGAGGAACTGGGTGTGCGCCTGTGCTGTCACCCTGACGACCCACCGGTGCCGCTTCTGGGACTGCCGCGCATCATGTCCACCGAAGCGCATTATGCCGACATCATGAATGCTGTTGACCGGATGGCGAATGGCATCACGCTCTGTTCCGGTTCGCTTGGTGCAAGGCCCGACAACGACCTTCCCGGGATGATGGACCGTCTTGGGTCCCGCGTTCATTTTCTGCATCTGCGCAATGTACGGCGTGAAACGTTTGAAGTCCGCGGATCATTCTATGAGGATGAGCACCTTGGCGGCAGCACCGACATGGTGGAACTGCTGGCATCTTGCCTGCGCGAAGAGAGGCGCCGGCGGAACGAGGGGCGCGCCGACTGGTCGATTCCGTTTCGGCCCGATCATGGCCAGGAAATTCTTGATGATCTGGGTCGGAACACCCAACCGGGTTACCCTTCGATCGGACGTCTAAAGGGGCTGGCGGAGTTGCGCGGCGTGATCGCCGGCTTGCAGTATGGCATGGCGGAACAGGCCGGTTAACGGCGCTTTCAAACAGCTTGGAAATCGAAGCGACAAGGTGTGCACCTCAGTTGTGTGCCGCCTTGTTCGGCGATGGGATGACCGCTTCGTCAAACGGATAAGATGGGTCCCGTGCCACCAACCTTCGCCACTCTGAGCGTATGAATAAGGCGGCGATGCCAGATTGTCAGTTTGCGAAGATGATCGGTGTCTTGCAGTCGCGTCGCATCCGCTCGGTGACGCCGCCGAACAGACGTTCCAGCGTCATCGATACGCCATAAGCTCCCATCACCAGAAGGTCGGCCTTGTTGGCCTCTTCAAGGATCAGCCCGGCAACCGAGCTTCCCGCCGAGGGTTCGCGGATGATGTTGGCTCCGATGCCATGCGCGGCAAGATAGCTGCCGATGTCATGTGGCTGTGTTTTTGAGGTCGGATCGACAATCATCACATCAACGAAATCGAACCGTGCCATCAATGGCAAGGCGGCCTGCACCGCGCGGCTGGATTCGGCCGAACCGTCCCAGGCAATCAGGCACCTGCCGCTGAATTCGCCGACCTCGGCATTGTCGGGGAGCTGCATCGTGGCGCTGACACCGCAGGTGGCAATTTCCGGTGCCGAAAGTGGCTGCGCGACGATGGCGATGTCGAAATAGGGCGACAGGGTTGGCCATTCGACCCGCATGAAACCATGGAATCCAAGCCATTCATGTGCCACCTGAGACTCGATGCAGGTCTGTCTGAATTTTTCTGACAGCTCTTCAAGCTCCTTCTCGATGAGGGTGATCGACTGGCTGGCAGCGGCGGCATAGGCGCCGGCACCAACGGTGTAATATTGCAGCGAATCCTCGCTTGTCGCGATCCCCGCAAGGGGCAGGTCGAGTGCGTTTGCCACACGGCAGGCGGATATCACCTGGCCTTCCGCATAGCCCGATTTTGCTGACATGAGCACGGCAAGTCGCATTGTCTGTCTCCTTTGACGCATTGCCACCACAGGCCAGCAGTCTGCGCGACGACAACCATGATCGTAATTGACCGGGGTCAATTACAGGCGAGATGAACCGCGCGATGGCGGAAAGCGCTAGATACCGCAGAACGGACAATCCGGATTGTCCCTGAACGGGCATGATTCCTTGGTGTTCAGGTCGCAGAAGTGGCACAGCACGAAGGCGTCCTTCAAACGCACGGTCTGGCCATCGATGGTGATCCCGTATTGCCGTATTTTCCGCAAGGCGCGTGAGAGCGTTTCCGGCGTCATGCCAAGATGGCTGGCGATCAGCGATTTCTTGAATCGCAGTTCGAACATCAGATTGCCCGACCCGCTCAGGATATGCTCGACGAGAAGGTAATGGCCGATACGCTGTAATGGTGTGCGCAGGGTGACGGTGTCGATCTGCTGGATGGCGCCGCGGTAATTGGCAGCGATCATGCCAAGCATGCTTGTGGCGAAAGGTGGGTGTTCAAGCACCAGATTTTTCACGAAATGCCCCGCAAGCTGGAAAATACGCACCTCACCCACTGTCTCGACCGTCATCGGCGACAGGCCGCCCATGAACAGCACTGTCCCCATGCAACCGACCCCGGGGTCGAGGAGGCGCAATGTCACCTCGCGGCCATCCTCGTTCGTCAGCAGGGTTCGCAGCTGGCCCTCGAGAACAAAGAACATGTGGCTTGGCGCATCGCCTTGATGGACCAGTATATGGCCGTCCGGACATGTCCTGATCGTACCGCCGCCAAGGACATTCTGAAACTGGTCATCCGAAAGGTCCGCGAAGGGCTGCACCTTACGAAGTTTCTGCCAGACAGCTGACAGCGTGTTCGTCGATTCCGTCATTTTCAACATCCAACGGTGGTTGCCGGCCAGGAAGAGCCGACTGAAATGCCTCCCACGCGCCTGGATTTTGATCCCGGTCAAGTCGCTTGCGACGAGCATATGGCATTTAACCAACAGGGCGCAAAGCTGTGCCCGTTCACTCACATTGCGACTTGAAGGAGGCCTCTTATGGCAAAACCCTATTTTCCAACATTATTCGGGCCGCGTGCCGATGACGGCAGGCTGTTCCGCTCTCTGAAACGTGATATCGACAGTGTCTTCCGGGATTTTGATCATGTCGGGTTTCCGATGTTTTCCCGCCTTGGTGATACGAGTCGGGGCGAATTCGCACTGTATCCGTCGGTGGATGTCGTCGAATCGGACGAGGCGGTGGAGGTGGTGGCCGAACTGCCGGGTGTCGATGTCGATGACCTCGACATCCAGGTCACCGGCAGCACGCTGGTGATCAAGGGCGAAAAGAAGGCCGAATATGATCGCGAGGAGCAGAATCTGCAGAATGTCGAACGCGCTTTTGGCAGTTTCACGCGGGCGATTCCGCTGGCGTTCCAGATCAATCGCGACGGTGTCGACGCTGCGTTCGACAATGGCGTGCTGACCATCACGATTGCAAAGCCGGCCGATGTCGTGACGAAGTCACACCCGATCAGGATTGCCGGCAAGACCACCGGCAAGACCACCGGCAAGATCAGCGACAAGAAGCCCGACAAGAAGCCCGACAAGACTGTCACCGAGGCCACGACATGACCCTGCCTGCGGTTATGGCGAGGGACGGAATCCGATGTCGAAACTGATGGCATTGCAGGTCAACCGGCCACCGTTGTGGCGCGATGGTCTGCCGACACCGGCGCCGGATGCCGACAAATATGCGCGTGGCCATGTGCTTGTCCTCGGAGCGCCCGACCTGACCGGTGCCACACGGTTGGCGGCGAGCGCCTGTTCGCGGATCGGGGCCGGCCTTGTCAGCGTTGTGGCGACGCGGCGGGCCGATGTCTATCGCGCGTCACTGCCGCCACAGATCATGGTCTGGGATGGCGTCCTGCACCGGCCAAAACGCGTATCGGTGGTCCTTGCCGGGTGCGGCGGGGCCGACCGCCAGCCGCTGGAACGAATCCTTGCCAGATCATCAGGCTGTCACCAGGTGCTTGACGCCGGGGCCATCGGGGCGGTCATGCGCCACCGCGCGCCAACCGACAGACAGCGGATCATCACCCCGAATTAGGGTGAATTCGACCGCGCATTTCCCGACCTTGGCGGCGGGGTCGAAACCCGCGCCCTGGCGGCGGCCCGGCTGACGGCATCGCTTGTCGTTCTGAAGGGGCGCGAGACGATCATCGCGGCGCCCGATGGCAGACTGGTCCTCAACAGCCGCAGCAGCGCCTATCTGGCGACAGCCGGCACCGGCGATGTGCTGGCTGGCCTGATCGCCGGTCTGCTGGCCCAGCGCATGTCGCCCTTCGAGGCCTGTTGTGCCGCCGTCTGGATTCATGCCGAGGCCGGCATCAGATTCGGTCCCGGCCTGGTGGCGGGAGATATTCCGCGCCAGGTGCCGGCGATCCTGTCAGGGCTTCTCGCCGGGCGGGTCAGCCATCATCAATTCCACCCCAAAGAGGGTCGTGACGGGATTCCGCATCCCGACATGTTCGACCTTGTCGAGGCTGGGCTGATGGCCCCTGAAAGTCCGAAGCTGTAGATCAGAAGCTGTTGGTCAGAAGCTGTTGGTCAGAAGCTGTAGGTGAGGCTGGCGATGATGGCGGCGTCACGGGCAAGTGCCGCGCTGTTCGGGTCTCGCGCCAGACGCTCCGGCCATCTTGCGGTCGCCTCGAAACTCAACGCGTCGGTAATCCGCCGGTTCGCCGTGATGGTGAGTGTCTGCGCCGCATTGTCGAGATCACGGGCAAGCAGGGTCAGGATTTTGGTATCCTCGACATCGTTCCACAGCCAGCGCCCACCCAGAATCAGATCGTTCTGGAATCCGCTATGTGACCGGCCGCGCCGCTCATCCCGCGCATATTCCGCAAGCAGCACGAGGTCGCGCCCGCTTTCGGCAAGATCATAGAGATTATGCTCGATGCCAACCACCCCGGCGGCATAGCTGTCGGCGCTGCCAAGCCTGTCATACTGGCCGCGACGCCGGATCAGCTCGGCCTTCACCGCGGTGTCGCCATGCAGGGACTGGATATCAAGGCCAAGCTGCGTGACGCGGCTGTAATCCGGCTTCAGGGTGCCGTCGGCCTGTGGCAGCAGGCGCGGGGCGTGGCCGGTGCCGCGGAACCAGCTGACACCAAGGTCGATATCACCGAAATAGCCCGACCAGCGCGCCGCGGCGGCGATGTCGTCACGGCTGGCACCGCCGCTGAAACCGGCGGTGTTGTCGTTCACACGGGGCGCCGGGCGTTCACGAAGCGCCCGGTCGGGATAGACATTCTCGACAAAATCGATGGCAAGGAGGTTGACCTGGCCGGGGCCGGCCGCCCATGACAGCCTGATCATCGGCGCGCCGCGCTTCTCGCTGCGCAACAGACCGCGGCTGTAATCAACGGCGTTGACGATATCCACCGGGTTGTAGCTTTCAACCTTGCCCCAGAACAGAACGGTACTGCCGACAAGATAATCGATCTCGCCAAGCCGGCCACTGACATGCGCCTCGCGGACATCAAGCTGTCCGCCGCCACCTGTACCACCGCTGATGCGGGGCTGGAACTGCGCTTCGGCATTGTCGCCATAGACAAGGATTTCGGGCCGTGCCTCGAGATGCAGGAAGCTGTCCGCCTGTCCGGCATGTCGGGCCTTGCGGGGATACCAGCTTGCCTCGATGCTGATCTCGCCGCGTTGTTCGAGCTCAAGCTGGCTGATGCCCGTCTCGGCGCTTGCCGGAAGCCATGCCACCCCGGCAAGGAACGCTGAAAGTGATGCGGCGATGATGCGTGCGGCAGGATTGCCTGTCGTCATCGGCCTGCCTTGGGAAGTCCCTGCGGGGTGAAGTCCCGCTCGGTCAGGCCTTGCCGGAAATTGTAGTCGCCCCAGGACAGCCGTGTCGATTTGCCGGTCTGGTGGTTCTGCATCACCATCACATGCGCACGCCAGAACGCCCCCTCATATTGGCGGTAATCCTGGAATTCGAGGGTTTTCTCGAGATCGCCGCGGCGGTTGTAGAAATCGATCCGCTGAACCCTGTATTCTGCAAGGTCGATGAAGGAGACGCGCTTCGAATAGCCGGATTTCTTGTTTTTCGGACGACTTTCCACGGCGGCGCAGGTCAGTGCCGCGTCATGCACGCAGGCGGCGTCCTCAAGCCAGATATGATCATTGTCGGCAACCTCCTCTGAGCCCAGATCCTCGTAGGAGAATTCCGAGGACACGAACTTGCCGGTCCGGTTTGACGATGAGATCCGTTTCACCCGCTTGACGGCGGGCAGGAAAATCCATTGTGAATCATCCTCAGGCTCGATCTTCGAATGCGTCAGCAGTGCCGTGCCGCGAACGTCACGCGGCTTCGAGAAGGTGATGATCGAGCGGTCGCCCTCGGCGGCGTTGGCCGCTTCGAGGATGGTGCTGCGGAATTTGCGGACGGATTCATTGCCGGCCTTGTTCTTCAGCACCATCTCGCCCTCGACGGTGACGTCGCCCCAGCCGCGGTCGCGGTTATCGACTTCGGTGGCGATGGCAAGTCCCTTTTCCGCCGAGGCGTTGGCACTGACGGAGGGTGTCAGCAGGGCCAGCCCCACGGCAAGTCCCGCGATAACGGCCAGCGCGGCCGTGGTTATGGAGGAGGGTTTCATGAATTTCATCCTGTCGAGAAAGATCAGCAGCGGCGGAAGGAAGAGGAAATCGACGAACAGCGCAAAGCTGAGCGTGATGGCGGTGAGTCGCGCCATGTCACGGTTCACGGCAAAGCCGGACTGGCCGAGGATGGCAAAGCCGATGACGAGGCCGAGCGATGTCACGGTCAGCGCCATGCCAACCGACTTGAAGGCATGGCGGACCGAATCCTCGGCGCTGTCCCCGCGTTTGCGGGCATTGGCGTATTTCAGTATGAAATGCACCGTGTCATCAACGACGATGCCAAGCGTCATCGCAACGACGATCGAGACCGCCAGTGTCACGTTGCCGACCATATATCCCCACAAGCCAAATCCCATCGCCGCCGGCACAAGGTTCGGCACCAGTGAGACAAGGCCAAGTTTCAGGTTGCGAAGAACAAGGAAGATCACGAAGGAGATGAAGACAAGCGCCAGTGTCGTTCCCTTCAGCATCGACGGCACGTCACGCGCCGAGATCATCGTATAGACATGCGTCTGACCGGTGACCGGGCTTGCCAGTTCCGGCGCGTTGGCGGCAAACCAGCCCTGGATCCGGTCATCAAGTGCCAGCAGATGGGATGTCGTGGCGAACGGCACGAAGGCCGATACGCGGGTTGATGAGCGGTCAACATTGATCTGGTCGGTCAGATCCATGCCATAGCCAAGCGACAGCTCGTACAGGAACAGATATTGCGAGGCTTCCTCGTCGGTCTGCGGGATACGGTAGAAGGCCGGGTCATCACCATTCATGTTCATGTTCAGGCGCTTGATGGTATCGCTGAGAATGCGGATATGGCTGATTTCTGGCTGCGCCCGAAGGAAGTCGGCAAAGGAGTCGAGCGTTTCAAGATAGTCAACCGAATTGATGCCGCCTTCAGCGCCGGTATCGACCGAATATTCCAGCACATTCAGACCGCCAAGATTGGTTTCATACAGGTCGGTCGCCTTGCGCGTCTCGAACCGCTCGTCGAAATAGCGCAGGAAGTCGTCCTCCAGCTTGATCTGCGAGATGCCGGCGGCGAAGCCGATGATGATCACCGGGATGCCAAGCAGCAGGCGGCGCTGGTGCCGGATCACGAACTCGCCAAGCCAGGTCATGAAGCGGTCGATCGAGGCGGCCCTGCTGATCTGCCTGATGGGAAGCCAGCATATCAGGCCCGGCAACAGGAAGATGGTGAAGAGCCAGACACCGATCATGCCGGCGGCCACCATGTTGCCAAGCTGCTGGAAGGGCGGCGAAATCGAGAAATTGAGTGACAGGAACCCGATCGCCGTGGTGAAGATGGCGACGGTAATGCCAAGACCGTGATCCGCCAGCGCGCGGCGCGCCCACTCGGTACGGTCGGCCGTCTGCTGCATCGTCTGGCGGATTGATGACAGGACATGAACGCTGCTTGCCACCGCCAGCGTGATGACCATCAGCGGTGCCACGGCGGTGGCCGAATTGATCGGGATGCGGGTCCATCCCAGCGCGCCAAGCGAGGCCAGCGCCGACAGCGACGCCAGGACCAGGATCAACAGCGATCCGGTGACCGTGCGAAGCAGGATTCCGACCACCAGCAGCATCGCGACGAGCATCGCCGGGGTCAGCGTCTCGCCATCCTTCTGGCTCGCGGTGGCGAAGGCCTGGCTGATGGCGACCGACCCGCTGGCCTTGAATTCGATACCGGGATATTCGGCGCGGTAGCGCGCAAGAAGCGGCGCGGCCTCGGCGTTGATGTCCGGGATTTCCGAGACAAGATCGACGCCGGGAAGACGGAAGATCACCGAAATGGCGGTGGCGCTGGCATCGGCGCTGATCAGGCTGTTGACGATCTCGATCCGGTCAAGCGCGGTGGCGCGGGCCCTCGCGGCGTCCTCGGCGGTCACGGCCTGCGGGTCGGGAACGAGATCCTCAACCACCATCATGTCGCCATCGGCATAGGTGTTCTGAAAACGCGTGATCGAATTCACCAGCCGCACATAGGGAAGATTCCACAACTCCTCGGTCAGCGCCCCTATGGCGCCAAGTGTCCGCGGTGTGAACACCTCGCCATCAGCCGGCTTGACGATGATCGCCAGATTGTCGTCCTTGGCGAATTCCTGCTCGAACCTGTCGAGACGCATCTTGTCAGGGTTGGTGTCCGCCATGAAGACCCGTCCGTCCGTGTCGAGCTTCAGATTGGGAATGCCGGCAAAGACGGCGAGGGCCAATGCCAATGTGGCCACGGCGCATTTGATCCGGTTGCTGACGACAAAGGCGGCAAGACGTTCCATAGCTACGTTTCTCCAGATGGCGCTGACCGGATCTTTGCGAGCCGTGCCTGGCACTAATTTAGTTGTTTATCTAGAAGCTGTGCATGAAATGCTGCTAGCCCGCGCGTAATATATACCGGTCGGTAGTTATATCAATGATAAACATACCGATCGGTATTTATTTATATGCCGGTGGTGCCCTCTACCGGCCGATCAGGCGGTGATTCCTTCGATCGCGAGTGCCACCATGCTCTTCAGGCTGTCCTTTGGCTCGCCGATCAGCACCACATTCTTGGCCACGATCATCTGACCGGCGATGAGATGCACAGCCGCCTTGAGGTTGATCCCCGCTTGCAACTGTCCGGCCTCTGCGGCCAGCACGAGCCGGCTCTCAACCATTTCGAGGAATTCGTGAATGGCACTGTTCACGGTTGCGGTTGTCTTATCTCCAAGCGCCTTGCCAAGCTGGACGCATTCCATCAGCAGGCATCCAGTCGGTGTGGTGCCGTCATGATGTTTTTCGTACAGTTCATCAATCTGCAGGCCGAACCATGCATTCAGGTCGGTGCGAATATCGCCGGTCGCATGCAGAAGCCCGGCATGAAGTGTGCGCTGGCTGACATAATGCTGAAGCGCAGCGCTCAGCAGCCCATCCTCATCACCGAAATAGCGATACAAGGTCGGCTTCGAGACATTGAGCGCCCGCGATACCTCGTTGAACGAGGTGTTGGCCACGCCGGAACGCCAATAGAGATCCATCGCCGCCTTGACGGTGCCGGCATGATCGAAGGACACCGGGCGTCCCATGGGTTTTGACGCGAGTTCTGACATGGTTCCCGTTTCGGAGCCGGGGCAACATGCCCGCGGCAATGCCCGTCTGTTCGTCACCAGATATAGGCGATGTCCACCTCCGCATACAACTGCTTCCTTGCCGTGCCTGATATGTGATGCCGCCATGATTGGGCGGATTGCGGTGCCAGCTCACAGCCTGTAGCGTGACGCGTCACCCATCTTTGGAACCGTCGCCCTTGACCGAAAGGACCCTGACATGCGCGATGCCGTTATTGTTTCAACCGCCCGCACCCCGATTGGCAAGGCGTACCGGGGGGCGTTCAACGATACCCAGGCGCAGACGCTGGCCGGGCATGCCATCTCGCAGGCTGTCGCGCGCGCCGGTGCTGCGCTGGATGAGATTGAGGATGTGGTGCTTGGCGCGGCGCTTCAGCAGGGATCAACCCATATGAATGTCGCCCGGCAGGCGGCGATCCGGGCCGGCCTGCCAACCTCGGTTCCCGGCATGACGGTGGACAGGCAATGTTCATCGGGCCTGATGGCACTGTCGATTGTCGCCAATCAGGTGCGGCTTGGCGAAATCGATGTCGGTGTCGCTGGCGGGGTGGAATCGGTCTCGCTTGTGCAGACCCCGCGGATGAATGTCGACCGGCTTGTCGACCCGTGGATCGAGGCGCATCGGCCGGATGTCTATATGACGATGCTCGAGACCGCCGAGATCGTCGCCGCGCGCTATGGCGTGTCGCGCGAGGCGCAGGATGAATATTCTGTCGAGTCACACCGCCGTACCGCCACCGCGCAGGCCGAGGGGCGCTTTGATGTCGAAATTGCGCCGCTGTCCACGGTGATGAAGGTCAAGGACCGCGACACCGGCGAGGTCAGCGACCGCGAGGTCACGCTGGAAGCCGATGAAGGGGTTCGGCCCTCGACCACGCTGGAAGGGCTTCAGACCCTGCAGCCGGTCTTCAAGGATGGCCAGCAGATCGCCGAGGGCCGGTTCATCACCGCCGGCAACGCCTCGCAACTGTCGGATGGCGCGTCGGCCATGGTGGTGATGGGCGCTGTTGAGGCGGAGCGGCGCGGCCTGACGCCGCTTGGCGCACTGCGCGGTGTCGCTGTTGCCGGGTGCGATCCCGAGGAGATGGGAATCGGTCCGGTCTTTGCCGTGCCGAAACTTCTTGCCGCGCATGGTCTGACGGTTGACGACATCGAGCTGTGGGAACTGAACGAGGCCTTCGCCTCGCAGGTTCTCTATTGCCGTGACAGGCTTGGCATTGACCCGCAGAAATACAATGTCTCCGGCGGGTCGATCGCGGTCGGTCATCCCTATGGCATGACCGGGGCGCGTCTTGCCGGCCATCTTCTTGTCGAGGGACATCGTCGCGGTGCGACACTTGGCGTAGTTTCGATGTGCATCGGCGGCGGCATGGGCGCCGCCGGATTGTTCGAGATATACTGACGCTGCCATTGCTGGCATAGTGAGGCTGGTCCACAGTTCGGGCGAGGCCGTCAATGCCGCGAAATCTGCTGCTTGCCATTGGTGTCATTTTGGTCGGCATCCTGGCCTTTGACATGATGGGCATTCTTGTCCGGATGCTTGGCGGCAGCTATCCGGTGATGCAGATTTCGGCGCTTCGCAATTTCTTCGGGGTGATTCCGGCGCTGATCCTGCTGT
>Ga0181579_10002102_pt1 | contig 16192 bp, 9 predicted proteins | sample 071ome_24_FD_132996 | JGI IMG/M metagenome (GOLD analysis project Ga0181579, IMG submission 132996) | Coastal salt marsh microbial communities from the Groves Creek Marsh, Skidaway Island, Georgia - 071402CT metaG (megahit assembly) | ecosystem: Environmental > Aquatic > Marine > Intertidal zone... | reverse complement strand
CCGGTACCGTCGGCGCCGTGGTCCTCCGTCGTCTGATCGTCGCTGTCGCCTCACTGGTCGCGACGGCAGCCCTGCTCGCCTTCGTGGTGTCACGGGTCCTGATCGGCATCGTCGGCTCCCCGGAGGCGACCGCCGGTCTCGCCGGTGAACTCGTTCAACTCCCTCCGGTCCGTGACGCGATCGCCGAGGAGCTGGTCGACCGTCTCATGGAGGAACCGGTCGTCGCTCAACTCAGCCCCGAGGTCGTGCGGGTCGGTGTCGACGACGTCCTCGCCTCCGGTGAGGCAGCGCGACTCGCCGAGGAGTTCGGGTCGGCTGCCTACGAGGTCTTCGTGGTGGGCGCCCCCCGCCGCAGCGTCGACATCGAGCCGACGGCTCGTCTCGCCGTGGATCTCGTGGTCGGGAGTGAGCTCGGTTCACAGGTCGATCTCTCCGAGGTCGGCCCGGTCGACATCGTGCGCACCGAACAGGATCTCGACCTCTCCTGGACGGTCGACCGGCTTCGGTTCTGGTCGAACACCGCACTGGCCGTCGCTGTCCTTGCCGCCGCGGTGGCGGTGCTCGCCTCACCGGTCGGGGCGATGCGGCGGCTGCTGCCCATCGGCCTGGCGGTCGCCGCGGCCGGTCTGGGACTCATCGGGATCTCCCGGGCCTCGGGGCTCATCGATCTCACCGATGCCCCGCGACCCGACCTCATCAGAGCCATCGCCGATGACCTGCTCGGACGTCTCGCCCGCCCGGGCGTGATGCTGTTCGGGGCCGGGGTCGCGGGGGTCGTCGCCGGCGTCGTGGCCCGGGTCATCCCCAGGCGGTGATCAGCTGCCGGCGGCGACGATGGCGTCGAACTCGTCCTCGGTGAGCGGGATCACCGACAGTCGGTTCCCCCGCGCCAGGAGCCGGCAGTCGACGAGCTCGGGCATGCCGCGTAGCTCCTCGAGTGGGATGAAGCGCAGTCGTCGTTTGGGGGCGACCGTCACCCAGTCCCACCGGGGCTCGTCGGGTGACGACTTGGGATCGAAGTACTTCGACGTCGGGTCGAACTGGGTGGGATCCGGTTCGGCGCCCTTCACGATCCTGCACACCCCGGCGACCCCGGGCGGCGTCGCGTTCGAGTGGTAGAAGATCGCGAGGTCGCCGACGGACATCTCCCGCATGAAGTTGCGGGCCTGGTAGTTCCGGACCCCGTCCCAGCCCTCGCGCTTCGCGGCGATGAGGTCGTCGTAGCCGAAGACGTCGGGTTCGGATTTGAGGAGCCAGCGAGCCATGGCACGAACCTAGTTCGGTACCGAGGGAGGATCGTCGTGTCAGCCGGACCGGCGCACCTCGACCAGCGTGTCGTTGAATGCGACACCGCCACCCCAGTCGGTGAGGGTGTCGTTGGTGAGGCTGTTGGCCACGTTGCCGTCGGGGTGCTGGTCAGCCCACCAACCCCAGGGGACGACGACCGTGCCGGGGCGGACCCGGTCGGTGATGCGGACCGGCAGTGACATCGACCCACGATCGTTGTGCACCAGCGCCGTCGAGTCGCTGTCGATACCGCGGGCATCGGCGTCCACCTGGTGGATCTCGAGGAACGGACCGCCCTCCCGATCGCCGTGACCGGGGAGGTGGGTGTAGCTCGAGTTGAGGAATCGGAGATGGTGTTTCGGTGTCAGCAACTGCAGGGGATACCGATCGGCAAGCGGACCCTCCGGGCCTTCTCGAGGAGGGGTGTAATCGGGCAGCCGGGGATGACCGAGGGCCTCGAGGTCCTCGCTGGCGAACTCGACTCGCCCGCTCCGGGTCGGGAAACCTCCGTCGGCCCAGGGCAGGCCGCTCTCCGGATAGGGGACCCGGAGCCGGTGTTCCTCCCGCAGGTTGTCGATGTCGACCGTCGGCAGGGCGTCGCGGATGAGCGTCAGGTCGTCGTCGTAGAGCGAGGGTTCGGTCAGGTCCATCGCGCGGGCGATCCGCCGGAAGCACTCGGTGTTCGACACCGCCTCTCCGAGCGGTTCGATGGCGGCTTCGTTCCACCCGAGCCACAGATGACCCCAAGCCGGGACCACGTCGACGGCCTCGATGTGGGTGGTGGCTGGGAGGACGATGTCGGCGTAGCGGGCCGTGTCGGTGATGAACTGGTCGTGCACCACGCAGAAGAGGTCGTCGCGCTCCAGACCCTGCCGCACGAGTTCCCGGTTGGGGATGGTCACCATCGGGTTGGCGTTCCACACGATCAGGTCGTGGACCGCCGGATCGGCCTCGATGAGCGCCTCGCCGAGACGGCTCATGTTGATCACGCGGGGGCTTCGTCCGGCGAGCAGGTCGGGTCGATCGAGGGCGGCCTCGTCGATGAGCTGCTCCTGCCAGGACCCGACGCTGCGGGTCAGCCCACCGCCCCGGTCGCGCCAGGCTCCGGTGAGGGCGGGCAGACAGGCGAGCGTTCGGAAGAACATCGCGCCGTTCTCGTGGTGCTCGGGGCCGACCAGGGTCCGGATCGCGGCTGGGCGGGTGGTCGCGAACTCGCGGGCGAGGGAGATGATCGCCTCGGACTCGACACCACACGATTCGGCGGCTCTGGCGGGAGACCAGGCGGCGACGTGGGCGGCCAACTCGTCGAATCCGAGGGTGAACTCGTCGATCCATTCCCGGTCGACGAGATCCTCGCTGATGATCACGTTCATCAAGGCGAGCATCATCGCGATGTCGGTTCCCGCCTTCGGCTGGATGAACACATCGGCCGAGTCGGCGGTGATCGTGCGGAGCGGGTCGATGACGATGACGCGCGCACCGCGGCCCCGCGCCGACTCGATCGTCGGCCAGAGGTGGCGGTTGGTGAGGCGGGTGTTCGTCCCCCAGAGGATGATGAGCTTCGAGTGCTCAAGGTCGAGCGGGTCGAATCCGAGGGACGACCCGTTCGTCATCCTGACGCCGGCGCCAACCGTCGGACCGCAGAGCGCCCGGATGAGTCGAGTGGCGCCGAGATGGTGGAAGAACCTCGAGGAGATGCCGGACAGGGCCAGCATGCCCTGGTTGCCCGCGTCGGAGAACGGGAGGATGCCCTCCGCCCCATGGTTGGCGATCGTCGAGTGGAGGCGATCGGCGATCACCGAGGTCGCCTCCTCCCAGGTGATCTCGGTGAACCGGCCCTCTCCCTTGGCGCCGACCCGGCGCAGCGGTCGGAGGACCCGGTCGGGGCTGTGCACCCGGTCGAGGAATCGGTTGACCTTCGGGCACAGCTCGCCTTGGGAGAACGGGTGCTCGGGATCGCCGGACATGTCAACGGCCCGACCGTCCTCCACCGTCACCACCCAACCGCACGAGTCGGGACAGTCGTGATGACAGGTGCCGTGGACGCGCATGCTCCGACGCTACCCGTCACCGATGTCGCCCCGCCGGTCGCTCGCTACCGTCACCGGTGCCCATGAACGCGGACCACGACCTCACGGCGCAGATCCCCGAGGATCTCCCGATCGCCGCCCACGCCGATGCGTTGGTCGCCGCCATCCGGGAGCACCGCGTGGTGATCGTCGCCGGTGAGACCGGGTCGGGCAAGAGCACCCAGTTGCCGAAACTCTGCCTGGCTGCCGGACGTGGATCGTCGGGTGTGATCGGCCACACGCAGCCCCGCCGGGTCGCGGCCCGGTCGATCGCATCGAGGGTGGCGAGTGAGCTCGGGGTCGAACTCGGTTCGGAGGTCGGATTCAGCGTCCGCTTCGACGACCGTGTCGGGGCGGCGACACGGATCCGCCTGATGACCGACGGCATCCTCCTCGCCGAACTGCAACGCGATCCGGAACTCCGTCGCTATGACACGATCATCATCGATGAGGCCCACGAGCGGAGCCTCAACGTCGACTTCCTGTTGGGTTATCTCCGTCGACTGCTCGACCGACGTGACGACCTCCATGTCATCGTCACCTCCGCGACGATCGACACCGATCGTTTCGCGCAGCACTTCGCCGGGCCCGATGGCTCGCCGGCACCGGTCCACCTCGTCGAGGGGCGGGGTCACCCGGTCGAGGTCCGGCACCGGCCGCCGGACGACGACGCCGATCAGGTTCGGTCGATCATCGACGCGATCGACGAGCTCGACCCGCGGAGCCCGAACGGGGTGAACGGCGATGTGCTGGTCTTCCTCTCGGGTGAGCGGGAGATCCACGACACCGCTCGCGCGATCCGCGAGTTGGCCCTGCCGCGTGTGGAGGTGCTGCCGCTCTACGCGCGGCTCTCGGCTGCTGAGCAGCAGCGGGTGTTCGCGCCTCACCCGGGGCGTCGCATCGTGCTGGCCACCAATGTCGCCGAGACCTCGATCACGGTGCCGGGGGTCAAGGCTGTGGTCGACACCGGGACTGCCCGAATCAGCCGGTATTCCCGTCGCGCGAAGGTGCAGCGACTCCCGATCGAACCGGTGTCCCAGGCATCGGCGGCGCAGCGCGCCGGGCGTTGTGGTCGTGTCGCCCCGGGCGTGTGCATCAGGCTCTACTCCGAGGACGACCTCGACTCCCGCCCAGAGTTCACCGAGCCGGAGATCCTCCGGACGAGCCTCGCCTCGGTCATCCTCCAGATGGCGTCCCTCGGGCTCGGTCGGGTGGAGGACTTCCCGTTCGTCGACCCACCCGATCAGGCTCAGGTCACCGACGGCCGTCGGCTGCTCCTCGAACTCGGGGCCCTCCGCGACGATGACGGATCGGGTCACGACCGGTTGACCCGTCTCGGCCGCCGCCTCGCCCGGTTGCCGGTCGACCCGAGGGTCGGCCGCATGATCATCGAGTCGGATCGGCATGGGTGCGTGCGCGAGGTACTCGTGATCGCCGCCGCCCTCTCCATCCAGGATGTCCGTGAGCGACCCCGCGAGCATCGCGAGCGCGCCGACACCCTGCACCGCCGGTTCGATGTCGTCGGTTCGGACCTGCTGTCGATCGTCGCGCTCTGGGACCACCTCCGCGAGCGACAGGCCGAACTGTCGGGGAATGCCTTCCGCCGCATGTGCGTCGACGAGCACCTGAACTACGTGCGGGTCCGCGAGTGGCGCGACCTCTACAGCCAGTTGCGTCGGGTGGCGGGGGAGATCGGCATCCGACCTGGCGCTGATTCGGGTCATCCCGACCGCGTGCATCAGGCGGTGCTGTCGGGTCTGCTCTCCCAGGTGGGCATGCGCGACCGTGACCGTCGTGACTATCTCGGCGCGCGAGGGACCCGCTTCACGGTGGCACCCGGGTCGGTGCTCACGCGCGGTGGAGCGGAGTGGGTGATGGCGGCGGAGCTCGTGGAGACCGATCGCCTGCGCGCGCGCCGGGTCGCCGAGATCCGACCCGAGTGGGTTGAACACCTCGCAGGACCGCTCGCCCGTCGATCCCACAGCGACCCCGAGTGGGAGTCGCGCTCGGGTCGTGCGGTGGTCATGGAGCGGGTCACGGTGCACGGCCTCCCGGTGGTCGCCGGTCGCCGCGTCGGCCTCGATCGCATCGACCCCGCCGAGGCCCGACGACTGCTCATCCTGCACGGCCTGGTGCGCCGAGAGTGGGAGACCCGACTGGCCTTCCTCGAGCGCAACGCGGCGATCGTCGATCGAGTTCGAGGTGTCGAGGACCGGCTCCGTCGGCGAGACCTCATCGACGAGCACATCCTCGTCGACCACTACGACCGCCGTCTGCCCGGTGACATCGTCAGCGGCCGTCATCTTGAGCGCTGGTGGCGCACCGTCGTCGACGACGACCCGGGTGCCCTCGACATCGACCGCTATGAGCTGGTCGCCGAACTGCTCGCCAGAGCCGACGACGGCCTCCCAGACACCTGGTCCGACGGGGGGTACGACTACGACCTCACCTATCGCCACGACCCCGGCAGCGTCTTCGACGGGGTCACGATGCACGTGCCGCTCACGGCGGTGAACCGGTTCAGTGGTCGGGGCCTCGACTGGCAGGTGCCGGGGCATCGAGCCGAGCTGGCTGGCGAGCTCGCCCGCGCGCTCCCGAAGGACATCCGGCGATCGCTCATACCGGTTGCGGACACCGTGTCGGCTGCGCTCGGGGTGCTCCCAGCCGAGCCGGACCACCGTCGGTTCGTCGAGGCGTTCGCTGCCGCGCTCTCAGAGGTGTCGCCAGCGAAGGTGTCCGACGACGACTTCGATGTCACCCGAGTACCGACCCACCTGCGGATCCATCTCGTCGTCAGCGATGATGCCGGAGAGGTGCACGCCTTTGGGGACGAGGTACGGGAGGTGCTCGACCTCGCGCGCCCTGGGGCGCGTTCCGCGTTGGCAGCGCGAGCACCGATCGAGGAGCGCACCGGCATCGTCGACTGGGATCTCGGCGACCTGCCCGAGGTGGTCGAGTGGGGGGAGGATGGTGAGACGGTGCGCGCGTACCCGACCCTGCTCGACCGCGGTTCGTCGGTCTCGCTGCGTCTCGTGACCGAGCCCGATCTGGCCGACCGGTTGTTGCGCGAGGGGGTTCGTCGTCTGGTGTTGCTCACCGCGCCTCCATCCCGCGCGGGGCTTCGCGACGTCCTCACCGGTGGACAGGCGCTGGAGCTCCCACTGGTCGGTCTCGGCCCAGCAGCCCTGCTCGATGACTGCCTCGGCGCTGTCGTCGACCGGATCGTCGAGGAGTCCGGTCTGCCGCGCAGCCGTGAGTCGTTCGAGGAGGTCCAGGCACGCTCCCGCGCTGAGGGCGGTCCGCTGCTGAGTGATGTGGTGCACACGGCGCTTGCCACCGTTGCCGACGCCGCCTCGGTCCTGCGCCGGTTGGAGCGTCTTCGCGCCCCGGCCGCGGCGGCGAGCGTGGCTGATGTGGAGGCTCATCTCGACCGTCTGCTCGGCCCTGGATTCGTCTCTCGGGCGGGGACCAGACGACTCCCCGATGTCCGCCGGTATGTCGCGGGTGTCGCGCACCGGGTGGAGCACCTCGCCGGCCGACTCGACCGTGATCGGCGCGCGATGGATGAGATCGCTCCGGTGGAGGCCCGCCTTCGGAGCGCCCTTGCCGCGGTGCGGGTCGGAGCGGAACCGGAGTCGCTCCGCGAGGCGGTGTGGATGATGGAGGAGTTGCGGATCGCTACCTTCGCCCAGCCGGTTGGCGCCCGTGGTGGTCCGAGCGCGAAGCGGCTCCTCGCCCTGCTCGGGTGACGACTGCGTATCCGATCATCATCCCGACAGCGGTGCCCGCCCCACCCTGTGCGACGATGAGCCCATGGAGCTCAGCACGATCACCTACGCCGTCCGCGACGGCGTCGCCCATGTCCGCCTCGATCGGCCCGAGGGCGCCAACGCGGTCAACCCCGTCTTCGCCCACGAACTCCGGCAGGTCATGTTGGCCATCGAGTTCGACGATGCGGTCCGCGCCGTCTCGGTGACCGCGGAGGGCAAGGTCTTCTCAGCCGGTGGCGACCTCAAGTTCTTCGCGGCGGCCGGCGATGACCTGCCGCGCATCGCCTCCGACATGCTCGTCGACTACCACGGCGCGATGTACCACATGAACCGCATCCCGAAGCCGTTCGTAGCCGGTGTGCGCGGTGCCGCCGGTGGGGCCGGGATCTCGCTGGTGAGCGCCTTCGATCTTGTCGTCGCCGGTGAGTCGACGAAGTTCACCATGGGCTACACGCGCGCTGGCATGAGCCCCGACGGCACCTCGACCTACTTCCTCGCTCGTCACATCGGACTGCGGAGGATGCTCGATCTCACCCTCACCAATCGCGTCCTCAGCGCTCGAGAGGCTGAGGAGTGGGGGTTCGTGAACCGGGTGGTCGCCGACGATGAGGTCGACGCGGCGACCGCGGAGTTGGCGGGGTCGCTCGCCTCCGGCCCGACGCTGTCCCTCGGCAACGCGAAACGCCTCGTCTACGAGGGGTTCGACTCGAGTCTCGAGGAGGCCGGGGAGCGCGAAGGTTCCGTCATCGCGAAGATGATGGCGACCCACGACGGTCGTGAGGGGATCGCGGCCTTCGCCGAGAAGCGCGCCCCCAACTTCGAGGGCCGCTGACCGGGCGGCTCAGCTGCCGCGGAGTCGCTCGACGGTCGCGGCGAACCCGGCGACGGTCTCGGCGATGATGTCGGCCACCGGCCGGATCTCGTCGATGCGCCCGGCCACCTGCCCGCCCAGGGCGATGGCGGCCTCCATGTCGCCACCGAAGTAGAGGGCCTGGGGATCACCGAAGTCGCCGAATACGTTGTGCTCGGCGACGGCGAGGCCCTCGGTGCGCTCGGTCCGCAGGGCTCGCAACGCCGGCGAGTGCCGCTGGTTCAGGAACAGCGTGTCAGTCTCGGCGGCTCGGAGGATGGCCTGCTTCCAGTTGTCGTGGACCGGGCTCTCCGCGCAGGCCACCATCTGGGTCCCCATCTGGACACCCTCGGCCCCGAGGGCGAAGGCCGCCGCCATCGTCGGCCCGTCGCAGATGCCGCCGGCGGCGATGATCGGCACGTCGACCCGCGACCGGATGAGCGGCAACAGCACCATGGTCGACACCGGGGTGGGGCTCTTGAACCCTCCGCCCTCACCGCCCTCCACGACGAGTCCGTCCACCCCGGCATCGACCGCCTTCAGGGCCGCGGAGAGGGTGGGGACCACGTGGTAGACGGTGAGTCCGGCTTCCTTCAGCACCGAGGTGTAACGGGTGGGTGACCCGGCTGAGGTCGTGACGAAGCGCACCCCTTGCTCGATCACGAACTCGGCGATGGATGGGTCGCGAACGAAGGCCTGGGCGATGTTCACACCGAAGGGTCGGTCGGTGAGATCGCGCATGGCGCGGATCTCCTCACGGACCGCGTCGAGCTCTCCCGATGAGGTCTCGATGATCCCGCACGCGCCGGCTGCGGACACCGCGGAGGCGAGGCGGCTGCGGGCGATCCAGCCCATGGGAGCCTGGACGATCGGGATGTCGACGCCGAGGTCGCGGGTGACCCGGTTGTCGAAGGCGGGATGCGCCGGCAACTCAGCCCTTGACGGAACCGGCGAGGATGCCGCGCACGAAGTACCGCTGCAGGGAGAAGAAGACCACCAGCGGGACGAAGGCCTGCACGAAGGCGGCGGCCGGGAGCAGGTGCTCGTTCATCCCGAAGTCGCCGGCGAGGTTGGCGATCAGGATGGTCGTCGGGATGGCATCGGGGTTCGTGCCGGCCATGGTGTTGGCGATCAGGTAGTCGTTCCAGGTCCACAGGAACTGGAAGATCGCGAAGGCGGCGAGCACCGGCACCGACAGGGGCAGCACGAGGCGCCAGAAGATCGTGAAGTGGTCGGCGCCGTCGATGCGCGCCGCCTCGAAGACATCGCGCGGCAGCGACGAGATGTAGTTGTGCAACAGGAAGATGGCGAAGGGCATCGCGAACCCGGTGTGGGTGAGCCAGACCGCCGTCGTCGTGTTCACGAGGTTGAAGTCGGGGATGATGGTGATGGTCTTGTCGAGCCAGGGCAGGGTCAGGTGCGCCCCGTTCACGTACAGCTGGAGGAGCGGGATGAGCGCCACCTGGAGCGGGATCGCGAGCAGCGAGACCACGGCGATGAAGAGGCCCTTGCGTCCCTTGAAGTCGATCCAGGCGAATCCGTAGGCGGCGAAGGCGGCGATCGAGATCGGGATGATCGTCGCCGGGAGGCTGATCGCCATCGAGTTGAGGAGAGAGTTGCTGAGCCCTCCACTGGTCGTCGAGTTGAAGATGGACTCGTAGTTGTCGAGGGTGAACTCGTCCGGCTTCGTCGTCCACCAGGAGCGTGACCGCTGCGCGTCGCGGGTTCGCCATGAGTTGATAAAGACACTGAGGCTGGGGAGGCTCCAGACGATCACGATGAACCACAGGACGATGGTCGGCACCCGACGCAGGGTCGAGTAGATCCGCTCGATCGGGCCGCTGCCCCGGGTGTGGACGGCGATGTCGCTCATCTCAGGACTCCCTCTGCATGCGGCGGATGTTGAGGAACATGATCGGCACCACCGAGATGAAGATCAGCATGGCGAGCGCGGCGCCGATACCGGTGTCACCGAAGGAGAAGGCCTCTCGGAACATGTTGTTCGCGAGCACCTCCGTCCCGAAGTTGCCGTTGGTCATCACCTTCACGATGTCGAAGACCTTCATGACCAGCACGATGATGGCGGTGACGACCACGCCGATGGTCGTGCCGATCTGCGGGAGGGTGACCCGCCAGAAGACCTGCGAGTCGGTCGCCCCGTCGACCTTGGCAGCCTCGATCAACTCGGTCGGCACCGCTCGGATGGCGGCCGACAGGATGACCATGGCGAACCCGGTCTGGATCCAGACGAGCACGATCATGAGCCAGAAGTTGTTGAAGGGCGGGTCCTGGATGAAGTTGATCGGCTGGGCGACGATGGTCCCGTCATCCTTGATGCGGTGACCTCCGACTCCGGTCCCGGTGATCCTCCAGTAGCGGAGGAGGAACCACCCCACGAGGATCGCGAACACCGCGGGAGCAGCCGCTCGGGCCGGTTCGCCGCGGGCCAGGTTGCGCGCGATGTTGACGAGGAGCAGACCGAAGATGATGGTCACGATGGCGCCGATGATCAGCGTCGGCAGTCCGTCGCCGGTGCTCAGTCGTCCGAGGGCGACCCAGAGGCTGTTGAACACGCCGGTCTGGGTCTTTGCCGAGTCGCGGGCGATGTACATGAACCGCCAGATGACCGATGCGCCGACCAGCGAGACCGCCATCGGCATGAAGATGATCGACTTCGCAATCCGCTCGCCCTTCAGACCGTCGGCGAGCACCGCGATGGCGAGGCCGAGCGAGGTCGAGAAGAGCGTGACGACCAGGACCCACCAGAGGTTGTTGACGATGGTGCCGCGAACTGTGGTGAACACGGCGAAACCGATGAGTACGACGGCGCCGAGCAGGGGGCCCGAGCTGGCGCTGCCGAGTTCGATGACACGGCCCGTGCGTCGCTTGCCGCGGATGCCGAGGATGACGAAGAGCACGAGGAGCGCGAGGCCCACCCACATGAGTTGGCTGGTGAACATGTCGCGCCAGGTCGAGGTGTCCCAGGACTTGGGGTTGGTGAAGATGGTCCGGTAGTTGTCGAGACCGACGAATTCCTCGCTGTTGCGGTCGAACAGGGACAGGTAGAGGGTGCGGAGCGCGGGCACCACCAGGTTGGTGGTGACGAAGAGCAGGGCTGGCCCGAGGAAGATGAACGCCCTCGAGCGGCGGTCCATCCGATCGCGCCCGGCCTCATCGGGGACGTCGGGTCGGGCGGCCCGGACGCCGATGATCGCGCCCGGGATCGCGAGCGCGATCGTTGACCAGACCGAGGATCCGGCGCCGAGTTCGGGTGCTCCCCAGGCACCGATCACCCAGCCGATCGCTGCTCCGGTGAGTGCCCCCGAGATGGTGTCGCGGCGTCGCAGGGTCGCGATCGCCGCGCCGAGCCCGGCCACGACGACGACCGCGATCGCGAGCGCGGCGGCGTCGACCTCGGGTCGGAACTGCTCGCGGACGAGGGCGCCGCCGACGCCGGCGACCACGGCGAGACCCACGGCGCCGATCAGGGTTCGCTCGGATCGCGAGTCGCGCATGCTCATGAGCGCTCCGACCGCCGCGAACGCGAGCATCGCGATCAGCGGGAACCAGATCCAGGCGATGAGGCGCTCAGACCAGGATCCGGTGGTGACCCACGAGGTGTCGCCGTTGCGCTCGGTGGCCACCTCGATGGACCCCGATCCCGAGATGATCCGGTTACCGGACAGGATGATGCCGAAGAGCAGGCCGCCGATGCCGAGGCGAAGGGTCGCGAACCTCGTCCAGTGGTTGCGACCCTGGGCGACGATCAGGTTGGCGATGAGCCAGACGGCCGCGCTGGCCGAGACCGCGATCACGATGGTGATGAGCGTCTCGACGACTTTTCCGACGGTGTCCCCCACGGGCCCTCTCTCTCTGGTTCGGGTCGACGGTCGCGCAGCGCGCGCGACCCGCCTACTCACACTAGTTCAGACCTCGACCGTCTCGATGGGCCGGCCGGGCTCTCGCCCGCGGTGGCGGTGAGGTCGGTGGTGAGTGGACGTCAGTCCCGGTCGAACCAGTCGCCTGAGGGGATCACGGTGAGGTCCAGTCCGCTGCCGTACTCGTAGGCCCAGACCTCCGCACCCGAAACCGTCGTCAGCCGGACCCTCCGGTAGAGACCATCGACGGTCTCCTCCTCGATGTCGAGTTCTCGGAGGGCCTGCTCCCTCGTCCCGTCGACGAGTCCGAAGTGCATGCCACGGATGACGCCATCACCGCCGAACACCGCTGCCGGGTAGTCGAGACCGGTGTCGTAGAGCGTCCCGTTCACGGTGTCGGCGATCCCGTCGTCGGAGACGTAGGGAGCGAGGAGCCCCCACCGGCAGTCTCCCGGTCGCAACGTGCCGTAGACGAAGAGGCGCTCGCTGACGCTCACGTGGTGCTCTCCGACGCGTGGCTCGCGGCGACGATGTCGTCGACGCTGTCGCCGACGGTTCCGGGCCACACGATGAGCGTGCCGATGATGCCGGCGAGCAGCGAGGCGACCAGTACCCCGATGCGCGCGTCCTCTCCGAGGATCGACTCGCCGAAGGCGAGTTCGGTGACGAAGAGGGACACGGTGAAGCCGATGCCGCCGAGGGCGCCGGCCCCGATCACGTATCTCCAGGTCACTCCCCGCGGGAGTCTCCCGATGCCGGTCACCACCGCGAGGAGGGTGGCGAGGGTGATACCGATCGTCTTGCCAAGCACGAGACCGGCGACGACGCCCCAGGTCACGGTGGAGGACAGGGCATCGTCGACCAGGTCGGATGAGATCTCGACGCCGGCATTGGCGAGGGCGAACACCGGCACCACCAGGAACGTCGACCAGGGGTGGAGGCGATGCTGGAGCCACTCGACCACCGAGACGCTCTCGCGGGCTCGGCGGGTCACCTCCGAGACCGTCTCGGCGTTGAGCGCTGATGGCACCTCGGCCACGTCCACGAGGGATCGGTCTCCTCGCGGCACCACCGGTGAGGCGAGCCCGAAGGCCACCCCGGCGAGTGTCGGATGGATGTGGGCCTCGTGCAGGGAGATCCAGCACACGGCGCCGAGGGCGAGATACGCGCCGACCCAGGGGATTCGGGATCGAATGGCGAGCGCCACCGCAAGGCTCGCCGCCGCCAGAGCGAGCCAGGGCCCGCTCACCCCCTCGGAGTAGAACACCGCGATCACGATGATCGCCCCGATGTCGTCGACGATCGCGAGGGCGAGGAGGAACAGTCGCAGCCAGGCCGGCACCCTCGTGCCGATGAGCGCGATGACCCCCATGACGATGGCGATGTCGGTTGCCATCGGCACGCCCCAACCGTGGGAGCCATCGCCGCCGCTGTTCAGTACGGCGTAGATGCCGGCCGGTACGACCATGCCGCCGAGGGCGGCGAGGATCGGCAGCGCCGCCTGGCGCGGGTCGCGGAGTTCTCCGTGGGTGACCTCGCGCTTGATCTCGAGTCCGGCGACGAAGAAGAAGAGGACCATGGCGAGGTCGTTGATCCACTCGCGGACGGTTAGCTCGAGCCCCCATCGGCTCAGGTCGATCCCGATCGTCGCCTCCCAGAGCGAGCGGTACGAGTCGGACCACGGCGAGTTGGCCCACACGAGGGCGATCACCGCGCTGATCACGAGCAGGACGCCGGCGGTCGACTCGCGGTGGAGTACGTCGATCAGCGGGTTGATCGCCGTGGGTCGGCGCTCGCCTTGGTCGGACACGCGGGTGAGTATCGCAGTCTGACGGCCCGCTCCACCCTGTCGGCCCGAATGGCCCGCTGGTACCTTCCGGGGATGCCGATGCGAGCCGTGGTCGCCGAGTCGGGTTCGGGCCGACTCACCAACGACGTTCTGGTCGCAGGTCATCGTCTGGTCGCCGACGAGCCGGAGTCGCTCGGCGGGGACGACAGCGGCCCCGGTCCGTACGGTTTGCTCTGCGCGGCGCTCGGCGCATGCACCTCGATGACGATCCGCATGTACGCCGATCGGAAGCAGTGGCCCCTCCAGCGTGTGGAGGTCACCGTCGATCACGAGCGCGTCGACGGGATCGACGTGTTCACGAAGGCGGTGGTCCTGAGCGGTGATCTCGATGAGGGCCAGCGCGAACGTCTCCACGAGATCGGCGGACGCTGTCCGGCGCATCGCACGCTCGAGGCCTCGTCGAGGGTTGAGACCCGGTGAGCGCCGATCACTCCGCCCCGCTCGCCGAGCGGATCTCGCTCCTGGCGGGCTCCGACACGTGGCACACCCCCGCCTCCGCCGGGGTGCCCGCGATCCGCATGTCCGACGGCCCCGCCGGAGTGCGCGGCACGTCCTGGCGGGGACCGGCCTCGGCGTCGTTCCCGTGCGGAACCGCGCTCGGCGCATCGTTCGATCCGGAACTCATCCGCGAGGTGGGTCGAGCCCTCGGGCGGGAGGCGGGGTCGAAGTCGGCACAGGTCCTCCTCGCCCCGACCGTGAACCTGCACCGCACGCCGATCGGAGGCCGCAACTTCGAGTGCATGAGTGAGGATCCGTTCCTTACCGCGGAGATCGCGGTCGCCTACGTGGATGGTGTGCAGAGCGAGGGAGTCGCCTGCTGTATCAAGCACTTCGTCGGCAACGACACCGAGTCCGAGCGCATGTCGATCTCGGCTGAGATCGACGAGCGCACCCTGCGCGAGCTCTATCTCGTGCCGTTCGAGCGCGCGGTGGCGGCAGGGGTCCGGTCGATCATGACCGCCTACAACCGGCTCGGAGGTGTGTTCTGCGCTGACCACGAGTGGCTGCTCCGCACGGTGCTCCGGGGCGAGTGGGGCTTCGACGGCGTGGTCGTGTCCGACTGGTTCGGACTCCATTCGACGGTTGAGGCGATGCGAGCCGGTCTCGACATCGAGATGCCCGGGCCGACCCTGCATCGTGGACAGGCGCTGGTGGCCGCGGTCGAGGCGGGCGAGGTCGGCGAGCATCTCGTCGACGAGGCGATCGATCGTGTGGCGGCGCTGGCCGCGTGGACCGGAGCCGGCTCCGACGACGGCTCCGAGGTCACGCTCGACGACCCCGTCACCTGGGAGGTGCAGCGTCGGGCCGCGGTCGCGGGCACGGTGCTGCTCACCAACCGGGACGCCCAACTGCCCTGGGTCGGCGAGGTCGGCTCGGTGGCGGTGATCGGGCCCTACGCGTCGGCGGGCCGGCCCCAGGGGGGCGGGAGCGCTCGGGTGACCCCGGCGCGTTTCGCCCCGATCGTGGAGACCCTGACCACCCGGGGTGTCGCGGTCGAGCACGTCCCCGGTTGCTCGATCGAGCGCTACCACCCGCCGATCCGGGGGGAGGTCGAACTTCACCTCGTGGACGAGCATGGAGCGACCTTCTCCTCGACGCTCCCCGCCACAGCGGCGTTCTGGCAGGAGGAGCCGGCTCCGGGTTTGACGAGGCGTTTCAGCGCGTCGATGTCGACGACGTTCACGCCCGATGTGAGCGGCGTGTGGACCGTCGGCGCGCGCTCGGTGGGCGCGTGCACGGTCTCGGTCGACGGTGAGCCCTCCCTCGAGATCGCGGCGGACGACCGTGGAGGATCCTTCTTCGACTTCGGCTCACCCGAGCGCGTCGCGGAGGTCCGCCTCGAGGCGGGACGTGAGGTGACGATTGCGATCGACTATCCGATCGATGATCACCCTGGCATCCGAGCCCTCGCTGTCGGGCTGCGACCTCCGGCTGGCGACGATCCGGTCGCTGAGGCCGTCGAGGTGGCGAGAGGGGTCGATCGCGTGCTCCTGGTGGTCGGCACCGACGACGACTGGGAGACCGAGAGCATGGACCGCGAGGCCATCGCCCTGCCGGGTCGTCAGGACGAGTTGGTGTCGGCGGTCGCCGCGGTGAACCCGAACACGGTCGTTGTCGTGAACGCCGGCTCGCCGGTGTCGATGCCCTGGGTGGATGACGTCTCCGCGGTGATGCAGATCTGGTTCCCGGGTGCTGCGATCGGGGAGGCTCTCGCTGATGTCGTCCTCGGCGATGACGAGCCGGGCGGCCGCCTGCCGGTGACCTTCCCGCGCTCTCTCGATGAGACACCGGCCGCGGCTCACTATCCGGGAGTGGACGGGCGCATGGTCTACGGCGAGGGTCGCCTGCTCGGGCACCGTTGGTTCGCCGCCACGGATCGCGAGCCGCTGTTCTGGTTCGGTCACGGGCTGTCGTACACGACGTTCTCGGTCGAGACCGTGTCGGTGTCGGGTGATCCGGTCGCTGGGGTCGAGGTGTCGGTCCGAGTG
>Ga0181579_10002093_pt1 | contig 16210 bp, 13 predicted proteins | sample 071ome_24_FD_132996 | JGI IMG/M metagenome (GOLD analysis project Ga0181579, IMG submission 132996) | Coastal salt marsh microbial communities from the Groves Creek Marsh, Skidaway Island, Georgia - 071402CT metaG (megahit assembly) | ecosystem: Environmental > Aquatic > Marine > Intertidal... | reverse complement strand
TTGAGAAGAGCTCTGCATCGCCAGCCAACAATGCTCTGAAGGTCGCCATCACCCCCCGATACTGAGGCAGTTTGCCGGAGTGTAGGTTCAGCACGCCCAGATGAGGGATATCGATCGCAGACTGCTTGAGAATGCGGCCGTAGCGGATGGAAACAATCAGATCGGGGTTCGCGCTTTTCAGTAAAGCGATACCCGACGGGCTATTCGGATCGTTGAGGCGCTGCATGGGTGCTGTCAGAAAGGTGCTTAACGCGCGGAAAGTCAGTCGGTTGCCGCGGTGTGAAAGATCGTCAATCGGGGGGAATAGCAGTTGATCGAGCAGGGTGTGCTCGAAAAAAAACAACATCGCTAGGGAGGGGTCATCGGGTTGCGTGCCGACTCGATCCGAGTAAAAAGCGGTGAGCTGATGTCTCTCGACCAGCTGCGGTAGGAGAAGATTTAGCGCAACGTTGCTTGCGAGATCTCGATTGATAAGGAGCGTTATGCGCACTGATAAATCGCCCAGCAAAGAAGCGGCCAGTTTAGATTTTCCAAGTCTCGGCATCCATCGCTGGCCTCGATTCTTGTGCTAAGGGGCGTTGTCTGCTTGACTCTCGCACTCCCTATAAAAAACACCGATTGAGGTTTGAGGTCGATGTACCGAGTGATCACCTGTAACACCAATGGTATCCGAGCTGCGGCAAGAAAAGGTTTTTTTGCATGGCTAGCGGAGCAGAATGCGGACGTCGTGTGTATTCAGGAGATAAAGGCTAAAGAGGTACAACTGACTGACGGCGTTTTTTATCCGGAGGGTTACCACTGTTATTACAACGAAGCTGATCGGCCGGGCTACTCTGGTACCGCTGTTTTCTGCAGGCGGCAGCCGGATAAAGTGATTACGCGTTTGGATTGGGAAATTATTGATACTGAGGGTCGCTATATTCAGGTGGACTTTCCAGGTTTGAGTGTCATCTCGCTCTACGTCCCCTCGGGCTCCTCGTCAGATGCCGCCCAGGCCCGCAAAGACGCCTTCATGAACCCATTTTATGATCACCTCGCCGCGCTCAAGCGCAAACGCCGGCAGTTCATCATTTGCGCGGACTGGAACACCTGCCATCAAAACATCGATTTAAAAAACTGGCGCAGTAATCAGAAGAATTCAGGTTTCATGCCGCACGAGCGCGCCTGGTTGGATAGGATTTATGACGAATTAGGTTGGATTGATATCTTCCGTGAGATCACGCCTGAACCTGATTTGTATACATGGTGGTCCAACCGTGGTCAGGCGTGGGCCAATAACGTAGGGTGGCGCCTCGATTATATGTTGGTGACGCCGGGTCTCTCCGGCAAAGGTCTGAGACAGTCAATTTATCGATCAGAGCGTTTCTCGGACCACGCGCCCCTGACCATCGATTTTGATCTGGCGCCCCCAGCCTGAGTGCAGACCGGCGAGCATACGGATATTGTCACCGCACTGTTGTTGAAAGTTGACCGAGCGCTTAGAGTGGCGCCTCGGTTTTAGGAGAGCGCTCTATGTTGATCCCGCAAGCATACGCCCAAGCTGCCGGCCAGCCTCCGCAAGGTGGCGGCTTGTTCCTGCCACTGATGATGGTGGGCATCCTGTTGTTCATGTATTTCACCACCATTCGGCCGCAACGAAAGCGGCAAAAAGAGCACGCTGCCATGGTGTCGGCGCTGAAAAAGGGGGACGAAGTCGCGCTCTCCTCGGGCATGCTGGGCAAGATTAGCGGTTTGGATGATAACTATCTGGTTCTCGCGGTCGGCGGCAACGTTGAGCTGAAATTTCAGAAGATCCACGTTACCTCTGTATTGCCCAAGGGCACGTTAAAGTCTGTTGGCGTTGAGTCTGATTGACTATCCATCGCGCCTGAAGTTGGCGCAGATCCCAACTCCGCTGGAGTTTCTGCCCCGGGCTACCGAGCGATGGGGCAGAGGCAAACGTCTCTGGATCAAGCGAGATGATCTGACGGGCTCTGTACTCACCGGTAACAAGATCAGAAAGCTCGAATTTATTGCCGCGCATGCTGTCGATCATGAGTTGGCAACGCTAGTCACCTGTGGCGGCGTCCAGAGTAATCATTGTCGCGCTACAGCGCTGGTTGCCTCGAGGCTGGGGTTGGGATGCCATCTGGTATTACGCGCCGACCAGGAAGAGGCGGCGAATACGGGCAATTTTCTACTTGATCAAATCGCCGGAGCTACATTTGAGATTCTGCCCGCTGCCCGTTGGGGGCGCGAATTAAAGACGACTTATCAAAGGCTGGAAGCCGAATTCAAGCGAGATGGAAGGCCTGCCCTGATGATTCCGACCGGTGGCAGCGACAGTCTTGGCGTCTGGGGGTATATCGCCGCATCAGAGGAGCTCAAGGCGGACTTGGATGCGCATGATATAGAGCGAGCAGCGGTGGCGCTCGCGACGGGATCAGCCGGCACGCAGACCGGGTTAACTGCCGGGGTGGCGTTGTTTGACGTGCCGGCAAGTGTAACTGGATATGCGGTCTGCGATGACGCTGAGTGGTTTAACCGCAGGGTTATGAGTGACTGGCAGGCATCCGTGGATAGGTGGGCCCAACTACCAGATATAACGATTGCGCCGCGAACTCGCGACCACTCGGTTGGGCCTGGCTATGGACGCGCCGACCCTTCGGTGTATGCCCTGATTACTGATTTGACTCGTTTGGAGGGGATAGTGCTCGACCCGGTTTACACCGGCAAAGCCTTCAAGGGATTGGTTGAGGATATCGCCGGGGGCTTTTACGACGACTGGGATGACATTGTTTTTGTGCACACTGGCGGCGTGTTTGGCCTTTTCTCACACTCGGAGCACTTCAAAGAGCCCGTGCGCACTCGTGCAGAACCAGTGGATTAGATCGGTCATAAGGACCATATTTTGCATGCCGCTAACACTGCATCTTTGGCTATGTGTGACCAGCGCTTGAGTGGTCATCGCGCGTGACGCGCTGATATGCTGACCCCTTAAAGGAGGTCTTAACTTAAGGTCCGGCGGAATATGGAAGCTGTCATTACTGAGATTAACGCGTGGGCGTGGGGCGTGCCGATGCAGGTCCTTCTGCTTGGCACCGGCATGTTTTTGACTCTGGGCTTGGGTTTTCTCACCTGGAAGCGTCTGGGATTTGCGTTTCGATTGCTGCTCGGGGGCTTCAAGGGAGAGGGTGAGGGCGACATTCCGCCTTTCAGGGCTCTCATGACCTCGCTGAGTGCGACCATCGGTACAGGTAACATTGCTGGCGTTGCTACGGCCATGACGCTGGGGGGGCCGGGAGCTCTGTTTTGGATGTGGCTGACTGCCTTGTTCGGTATGGCAATGAAATATGCCGAGGCGGTACTGGCAGTGCGGTATCGCGAGCAGGATGACCAAGGCGGGTACAGCGGTGGCCCTATGTACTACATCCGCAATGGCCTGGGGCCTCGTTATGCGCTGTTGGGCAGCGCTTTCGCTCTGTTTGGGAGCATGGCCGGCTTCGGGCTGGCCAATACGGTTCAATCGAACTCTGTGGCGCAGGTACTTGGAGATCAATTCCACATTCATTGGGCGCTCACTGGCGTCGTTCTAATGCTGGTCGTGGGTGCGGTCATACTGGGTGGTATTCAGCGCATTGCGGCCACCGCGAGCGCCGTGGTGCCCGCCATGGCAATCGCTTATGTACTAATGAGCGTGATTGTGATCGCTTTGAACATCCAGCAGGTGCCATCGGCGCTGGCGGCCATCATTGACGGCGCATTCAACGGAGCCTCAGCAGCTGGTGGGTTCGCTGGCGCTACGGTGTGGGCGGCTATTCGTTTTGGTGTCGCCCGGGGTATTTTCTCAAACGAAGCAGGGCTCGGCAGCGCGCCGATTGCCCATGCGGCGGCGAAAACCAGTCAACCGGTGGAGCAGGGTCTGGTGGCCATGCTGGGGACTTTCATCGATACGCTGGTGGTGTGCACGATGACCGGGCTCGTCATTATGTTGACGGGGGTGTTGGAATCGGGGATTTCGGGTGCCAGTCTGACCGCGTCTGCGTTTGGGTCGACCCTCCCAGGAGGGGAGTTGGTCGTCACGCTGGGTGTGGTCCTGTTTGCCACAACGACCATGATTGGCTGGTCTTTCTATGGCGAGCGTTGCGTTGTATATCTCGTTGGCACTAGGGGCATTTTACCTTTTCGGGTTTTGTGGGTGCTTGCGATCCCCGTCGGCGCCGGCACCGATCTGGGTCTCATTTGGCTGATTGCGGACACGCTCAATGCGTTTATGGCTATTCCCAATCTCATCGCACTGCTCCTATTGTCGCCAGTCGTGTTTCAGTTGTCTCGGGCCTATTTCGGGGGAGCGGAGTTTAAGCAGTCACCATGACGCAAGCTGAAGCCAAAAATCTGGTTGTCGCGATTTCATCGCGCGCGCTGTTCGATCTTGACGAGGCGCACTGCATCTACGAGAGGGACGGGCTGGAGGCTTACTCGGCTTATCAGATCGAAAAAGAGGATGAGGCATTGAAGCCGGGCCAGGCTTTCCCGATGGTGAAGAAGCTACTGGCGCTGAACGCGCAATTGGCCGATCAGTTGCGGATCGAGGTCATTCTACTCTCACGAAATAGCGCTGATACCGGCTTGCGCGTGTTTAATTCGATTGAGCACTATGGGCTGGATATAACGCGGGCCGCGTTTTGTGGTGGGCAGCCGCCCTGGCGCTACATCGACGCATTTGGATGCCAGCTATTTCTCTCTGCCGAGGGGGGGGATGTCCGCGTTGCGCTCGATAATGGTGTGGCGGCGGCCACACTGGTATCTAAAGCCACCGCAGAGATCGATGACGGACAGCTCCGTTTCGCCTTTGATGGTGACGCCGTTTTATTTTCAGACGAGGCGGAGCAGGTTTTTAAGCGAGAAGGTTTGGACGCCTTTGCTGCCAGTGAGGATGCCGCGCGTAGACGACCCTTGATGGGTGGCCCTTTCAAGAACTTTCTCGCCGCGCTTCAACGCTTGCAGCAGGCGCTTCCCGCCGAGAAATCACCAATCCGGACGGCACTGGTAACCGCACGATCTGCACCTGCTCATGAACGCGTGATCAGAACGCTCAGAGCTTGGGGTATTCGCATCGATGAGTCGATCTTCTTGGGGGGGCTCACCAAGACTGAGTTCTTGAAGGCCTACGGCGCAGATGTGTTTTTCGATGACCAGCGGGCGCATTGCGAGGACGCGGGTGGGCATGTCCCAACGGGCCACGTGCCGCATGGTGTTGCCAACAGTGTTTAACACTGATTATAAAAAAGCCTAATTTTTATTACTTTTTCTGGCAGATCTCCAAAAAGCGGAGTAGAGTTTTCCCAAGTGCAACGCGTGGCGGGAGGAGAGTCCTGTCGTGAAACTTCAGCAGTTACGGTATATCTGGGAAGTCGCCCATCACGACTTAAACGTGTCTGCCACGGCACAAAGTCTGTTCACGTCTCAGCCCGGTATCAGCAAGCAGATCCGTCTGCTCGAAGATGAGCTGGGTGTTGAAATCTTTGCACGTAGCGGCAAGCACTTGACCCACGTAACCCCGGCGGGTGAGGTCATTCTGGATCTCGCCGGCGAAATGCTACGCAAGGCTGACTCTATCAAGCGTGTTGCCCAAGAGTTTTCAGACGAGACGGCGGGCACTTTATCTATCGCGACGACCCACACGCAGGCTCGCTACGTGTTGCCCGAGGTGATCAAGCGATTCATGGCGCAATATCCCGATGTATCGCTGGCGATGAAGCAGGGAACACCCCCACAGGTGGCGCAGATGGCCGCCGACGGTGAAGTGGACTTCGTGATTGCAACAGAGGCGCTGAATCAGTTTGCCAGCCTTATTACCCTGCCTTGCTATCGGTGGAATCGTTGCGTGGTGGTGCCCGAAGGTCATCCTTTGGCGAGTTTGAGTCACTGCTCTCTGGAGGCCATCGCGGAGCATCCTATTGTGACTTATACGACGGGTTTCACAGGTCGTTCCAAGTTAGATGAGGCCTTCAGCGACAGAGGTTTGATTCCCAGGGTCGTCTTCACCGCAGTAGACTCAGACGTCATCAAAACCTATGTGCGGCTTGGTCTTGGTGTCGGCCTGATTGCCGGGATGGCCTACGACCTAGAGCTGGACGCCGATCTCATTAAAATTGATGTGTCGCACCTGTTTGCCAATTCAGTTACCAGTCTCGGGTTTCGCAAAGGGTCGTTTCTTCGCGGCTACATGCATGACTTTATCCACGAGCTCGCGCCGCATCTAGGCAAGGAATTGGTCCAGGAGGCGCTCTCTAGAGCAAAGCTAACGGATCGCATCGCGCTTTATGAGGGCATTGAACTGCCCGAGCATTGACCCTTACTCGCGAGTGTTTCCATGATGGGGCCTACCTTGTCTAGCGTTTCCTGATGCTCGGATTCCCAAGAAGAACTTGCGGTAATGCCGCCTCCGCCCCAGCAATGCAGAGCCTTATGTCTGACCTCTAGTGTGCGAATAGCGATACTGCTTTGCAGCCAGTCCACATTGGCCATCACAAACAGCGACCCACAGTAGGCCCCCCTGGCATGTGACTCAAGTTCAGCGATGATCTCCACCGCGCGCCTCTTGGGCGCGCCCGTGATTGAACCGCCAGGCGAGGAGGCGAGTAGCATTTGACCGGCCGTGACTCCAGGGGCCAGTTGACCCTCAACAGTGCTGACAAGGTGGTGAACGTTGCCGAAGCTGTGCAAGCCACAGAGCTCGGTGACCCTCACGGACCCAATCTCACAAAACTGTCCCAAATCATTTCGCAAAAGATCTGTGATCATGATGTTCTCGGCGCGATCTTTTTCAGAGGTCAACAATGCGTCTGCAAGACCCTTATCCTGTTCGGCATCGGCATGCCGGGGGGCAGTTCCCTTGATCGGCTGTGTTGTGACGAGGCCGTCCTGAATTTTCAAAAAACGCTCCGGCGACAGTGACAGGATGGCATGGTCTGGCGTTGGCCTCATGAATCCTGAGAATCCGCCCGCCAGACGCGAGCGCGTCGCGCGGTAAGCAGACCATGGGTCCCCCTCGAGTCTTGCCTCGAAGCGCTGCGCAAAATTCACCTGATAACAATCTCCAGCGAGAATATAGTTTTGGATGGCTTTAATCGCTTCACGGTAGTCGTCTTGACTAATGGATGCGGTAAAGGGCGCCGAGAGCGAGTAGGGTGCTGGGTGGACGTTGGTATCTCCGGCTAGAGCCTCCAGCACAGTCAATCGCGTCGTCTCCGGACAGTTTGGGTGAATCAGTAATTCGGTTGTTTGGTTCTCCCGGTGTGAAACCAGCATCCAGTGGTAGATGCCGGCAGCGGATCGTGATGCCTCATGAGACTTTCTCATCAGCGCTCCCGCGGGCGCGTCATAGTCAAGGCACCCCACTGCAATACACCCTGTGAAGGTCCCTGAGGCGCCAATCTTGTCATGCCCTGCAGAATTTGCCGCCAGATCGCGTTCAATGCCGGTCATCCACTCCGCAAGGTTTCCCGAATAACCATCGAGTCTGTGGGTCAGTGAGGGCAGTGCGGTCAGGAGCTCTATTTCAGCGCTACCTTCCTGTTCGCCACTGTCCAGATATGCGAAGCCGCTGAGATGTGCAAACCGATCTGCCAAATGGGTCAGCGTCGGGGTGTACTCTAGGGTGATAACTGAGCTTGGTTGCGCCATGCAAAACCCTATAGGTATTAGGGATTAAATTGACAGAGATATATAAGGATAAGTAATGTCTCGGCCTGTGCACAGAGCGGCGACGTGGGCGAAGAGATCTTCGGGACTCTCCATGTCTCACCGCTACGATCTGAGAGTTTACCCATGAGCAACGACCCCGAGGCCGTCACAGACAGCGGATCGGCCATTTCATTGGAAAATCCCTTCAAAGCAGCCGCTGTCGAGACGGCAGAGACTGAGCGCTACGAGGCGACCCTGGAGCGGGGAGCGGCACTGCGCGCGTTACCATTCCATGCAGCCGGCGAGGCTAATCGGCAACGCCAGCACCTCAAGGACAGAATGACTGTCTGGGAGCGCATACGGTTCTTGGCGGACGAGGATCCCCATGTCCTGTATCAGAACTGGGGCCCGAACTTGGACGGCGCATCTCTGGTCACCGCGATCATCGCTATAGATGGCAGAGATGTGGCGGTCTATGGCCATGACTTTACCGTGCGGGCGGGATCAATGGACGCGACCAACGGTAAAAAGCTCGCACGATTGTTCGAGTTAGCGGCAAAACGCCGCATTCCGCTGGTTGGTTTGAATGATTCTGCGGGTGCCTACATCCCTGCCGGTGTAGGTGGCTTGGACGGTTATGCGGACGCCTTCACCGCGCTGAGAAAAATCAGCGGGATTGTGCCCAGTATTATGTGCATGTTCGGATTCAATGCCGGTGGCGGTAGTTATCTGCCGAGGCAGGGTAGCTTCCTGATTCAGCCCAAAAACACTTTTTTCGGGCTAACTGGGCCGGGCGTTGTTAAAAGCGTGTTGGGTGAAGATATCACCCCTGATGAGCTGGGTGGTCCGGGAGTTCATAGCCAGACAGGGGTCACGGACTTTGTTGTCGAGGACGAGGTGGCGGCCTTGAGGAAGGTGCGAGAGCTCTTGCGATACCTGCCCGACTCAAATGCGTCCCTGGCACCCTACAGAGAGACATCGGACCCGATCGACCGTCAGACGGTCGATATCGATATTCTGCTCAAGAAGGCATTCAACTCCCCCACGGGCTTCAATACGCCGTTCGATATCAGCATTTTGATCCAACAGTTGTGTGATCACGGTGACTTTCTCGAAACTCAGGCTGACAGGGCACGCAATACCATCACGGCCTTTGGCCGCATGGGCGGCCACGTCGTAGGGTTTGTTGCCAACAACTCTGCGGTGGCGTCGGGGCAAATCGATATTGACGCTGCATATAAAAATGCGCGTTTCATCCGCTTTTGCAACCTATACAACATTCCAGTCATGTTTCTCGAGGACACCACGGGCTTCCTGCCCGGAAGAGAGCAGGAGCACAGGGGAATCGTTCAGGCCGGTAGAGCCATGCTTGACGCCATTGTCGACCTCAGGACGCCGCGATTTCTGGTGTTGGTAAGAAACGCATTCGGTGGCGCTTACGCCTCCTACAATAACTATGCTACCGGTGCGGATTTTGTCGTGGCGCTGCCGACAACGCGGGTGGCAGTAATGGGTCCGGCAGGCGTTGAGTACGTCTACAAGGACGAGCTGAAAAAAATACGTGCGGGGCGCGGATCTCTGCTCCAAAAAGAGATTGCAGCACGTCGCGATCAGGGTTTATCCGAGGAAGAAGCGCGTCAGGAAGCAACCGCCTCGGTGGACGCCATGATCAAGGCGGAGGAGGGGTTGCTAGCCCAGCGTTATGAGAGGGAGATCATGAACCCTGAAGAGGCCCTGAGCTTGGGCTCCGTATCAGAGATTGTCATGCCGGCTGATTTGCGAAGCACGCTTGCCAAGCAGATGGCATTTTGTCTCCGCCATTACTCACCAGAGCCCATGCAAGCGGTTCAGCGTGAGTTCCACTAAATAGCTGATCAGGACGGGCATAAACTTGGGTACTCAACACTATCTCAATAACCCACTGATACACGCCGATCGGCGGGGCAAACTGCGCCAGTCTGAATGGGCTGAGCAGTTTCGCTGCGATCATTTGAAGCCGCTCATCATTTGCCGTGGCCCGATTCGAAAGGAAGCAATGGATGTCTTTTCTGAGATGGGCATTACGGACTATGGGATTTTGCTCTCAGAGAAGGACTCCATAGTCTATCGCGGAGCTTTGGCGCCAGAGTTGCGTGTTTTGACTGACCCGGGCCGGGTGCACCGCGTCCCTGATTACAGCGGAGCGACCAAGGAGGAGCGCGAGCAGCGTATCGAAGACATCATCTCAATTGCCAATCGTCATGGCTATAACGCCATTTTCGCTGGCTACGGCTTTATGGCGGAAGATGAGCAGATGGTGGCGGCCATGGAAGATGCGGGCCTCAATTTTATCGGGCCCTGCTCTCGTACGGTCCGTCAGGCGGGCTTGAAGGATGAGGCCAAGCGAACGGCGCTCAAGGCCGGGGTATCGGTGACGCCCGGGATCGACAACGGCACGACGCTGACGCTGCTGAAGAAATATCCCGATGAAGCTGCTCTGGCTGCGCTTGTCTCAGAGCATGGGCTGGAAGTTGCGACAGAGTTGTCCAGCCACGACAGCCTGGAGGCATTTGCAGAGGCCATATTGACCGCCGGCTATCGCAAAGGACTGGATCTCTACACCATCGACGAGCTGGGCGAAACGCTCACAGAAGCCGTTGAGAGAATGGCTGAGCAGTACCCGCAGAACCGTGTTCGTCTGAAGGCTATTGGCGGCGGCGGCGGTAAGGGTCAGCGGATAGTGCCACTAGGCAAGGCTGCCATGACCCCGGAATTGGTGCGGGAAATACTGAATGAAGTTAAGGCCACCGGGGTCGGCGATAACAAAAATGTGCTGGTAGAACTGAACATCGAAACAACCCGGCACCAGGAAATTCAGGTGATCGGCAACGGTGAGTGGTGCATCACGCTAGGCGGGCGTGATTGCTCCCTGCAGATGCATGAGCAAAAGCTTCTCGAGGTTTCTGTTACCCGGGAATCGCTGCTGGGCGCAGAGTCGCACGCAAAGCAGTCAGGGGCTGAGCAAGAGGCTGCAGTGCTTGCTCAGGACGTGAAAACGCTTGATGCGATGGAAGATGAGGCAGCCCGATTCGGCGAGGCGGTTGGCCTCGATTCTGTGTCGACCTTTGAATGTATCGTTGATCGCGACCAACACTTTTTCATGGAAATGAATACGCGTATTCAGGTTGAGCACCGCGTGTCTGAGTTGTGTTACGCAATGCGCTTTTCTAACCCGGCGGACCCGGGTGACAGCTTCGTCGTTGAATCGCTGGTGGAGGCAATGGTGCTGCTCGCCGCCCATGGCGCGGCTTTACCCAAGCCTGAGCGTGTTCCAAGGCTACCAGATTCGCTGGAAGCTCGCCTGAACGCGACCAATGACGCATTGCAGCCTAGTGCGGGTGGCGTCGTCGAATTTTGGTCCGATCCAATTGAAGGTGAGATTCGCGATGATCAGGGCATTAGCCTGCACAATCCGGACACGGATGTGTTCATGAACTATACCTTGGCTGGTGCCTACGATTCGAATATTGCTCTCCTGTTGACGGTAGGCGACTGTCGTGAGGCGGCCTATGAGCGCATGGCGGAGGTACTGCGAGTCACCCGGCTAAGGGGTAAAGATCTGGCGACCAATCTGGCGTTCCATTACGGATTGGTTCATTGGTTTTTGGGCCGCAATGTCAACGCCCGCCCGACGACACAATTCATCGTGCCTTACCTGACCTCAGTGGGTGAGTTGGCGCAGGAGGCCGGTCGGGTTGATGTAGACGTCGCATGGCGGTTGCTTTGCGCGGCGCGTCTCAGCGATGCGGGCGACGCTGAGCAGGGCCTGCAAAAGGTGCTTACCGCTAAACAGAGTCTGCTCACTCGGCCCATCAAGCAATTGATGGCCTCTCCGCACCTTCTTTCTGGCTGGTTGAGTGTTAACCAGCGGGCATTCCGATTTGAAAATGAGCACTTTCATTGGGCGGAGAACCCCATCGATGTGCTGTCTGACACCTATCATTTCCTGCAGCTGGACTGGAACTCGTTTGAGCCTGCGGCCAATATGATCTGGGACCATGATCAGCAAATTCTCTCAGAGGCGGAGGATTTTTATGCGGAGCTCACGAATCGCTATGAGTGTGATGACTGGTCATCACTCTGCGAAATGCTGTCCGGTGCGTCACCGGCAGGTACCGACGCGGAGCGTTGGGCTGCGATTCAGGCAGCTCACGCAGGATTTCAGGCGGGCACAGAGATTCTGGAGCTGTTGCCTGCGATGGCGAGGTTCACAGGCTTCTACGATTTGTCAGTGAATGCGGATATGAGCATTGCTTTTCCTGAGCGGTTGCTAGATAGCGATCATCAGAAAGCGATGGCAAAAGCGCTGGCGCCACCTCCCGTCGCCAAGTCAGACGAGATCGTTGCCGAGAGTGGCGGCATGTTCTACGGCCGAGAAGCACCTGATGCGCCCTTGTATGTTGAGGCGGGTCAGCACTTTGACGCGGGTGAACCCCTATACATTGTTGAAGTCATGAAAATGTTCAATAAGGTGGTGGCACCCTTCGCTGGGACCATTGACGAGGTATTGGTCGAGGGTGACGGGATCATCATCGTCAAAGGGCAGCCATTGTTTAAAGTCACCCCCGACGAGAAGGTTGAAGTGCTATCCGATGACGAGTTAGCCGCTCGGCAGCGCGAGCATACCGCTGAGCTCGTTAAGCTTTTTATTTAAGTCACCGACTGTGCAGGATCGATAACTCATGATTACCGCTCTGGATCATATTGCCATTGCCGTGCCCGACCTTGAGCGCGCTGTCGCCCGATTTTTAGAGGACTTTGGGCTTCAGCACGACGGCAATGAGGTCGTTGACGCCGCTCAAACGACGACGGCTTTCTTCAGTGTGCCACCGACTCATATTGAGTTGGTCCACCCGCTCGATGGCGGCGGACCGATTGCCACCTACCTTGAGAAGCGCGGTGGCGGTTTACATCACCTCTGTTTTAGGACGGATGATATTGACGCTGATGTCGCGAGGCTCAGAGAGAAGGGTTACCAGTTTACCAACGATGCGCCAACGCCCGGCGCACACGGTTCTCGGGTGATCTTCATTCACCCCAAGAGCTGTGACGGGGTGCTGATTGAGCTCTCGCAGCCAGCGGAGGCTCATTCATGAGTGTTTATGACCCTGACTCGGCGAACCTGACGACCTGGAGCGCTCTTGTTGAAAAGCAGAGCAAAGGCCTTAGTCCAGACGATTTCACCTGGCACACGCCAGAGGGGATCCCCCTCAAAACGCTGTACACCGCTGAAGATACCGAGCAATTGCCCTATACCAATACGATGCCTGGGCTCTCCCCCTATATTCGGGGGCCGCAGTCCACCATGTATGCAGGGCGACGCTGGACCATCAGACAATATGCAGGCTTTTCGACGGCAGAAGCATCCAATGCGTTCTACCGAAAGTCGCTGGCTGCGGGCGGGCAAGGTATTTCCGTCGCATTTGATCTGGCAACCCACCGAGGTTACGACTCGGATCATCCCCGCGTTTCAGGGGATGTCGGCAAGGCTGGCGTCGCGGTTGATTCAGTCGAGGATATGAAGATTCTGTTCGACGGGATTCCGCTGGACCAGGTGTCAGTATCAATGACCATGAACGGGGCGGTATTACCCGTTTTAGCTGGCTATATCGTTGCCGCGGAGGAGCAAGGCGTCGATCAAAGCGCGCTGTCAGGCACTATTCAGAATGACATTCTGAAGGAGTTTATGGTCCGCAACACCTACATTTATCCGCCTGCTCCGAGCATGCGGATTATCGGGGACATCATCGCTCATTGCTCCGCGCATCTGCCGAAATTCAACACCATCTCCATTTCTGGCTATCACATGCAAGAGGCGGGTGCCAACGCGGCGCTTGAGCTGGCCTATACCCTCGCCGATGGGAAGGAATATATTCAAACGGCGATTGCCGCTGGTCTCGAGATCGATGACTTTGCGCCACGCCTCAGCTTCTTCTGGGGTATTGGCATGAACTTCTATATGGAAATCGCGAAGATGAGGGCTGCCCGACTGCTGTGGGCAGAGATCGTCGAGGAATTCGGGCCAGCAAACCCCAAGAGCGGCATGCTCCGCACTCATTGCCAGACCTCGGGTTGGTCGCTGACCGAGCAAGACCCCTACAACAATATCGTCCGTACCACGATTGAGGCGATGGCCGCGGTCTTTGGTGGGACACAGTCTCTGCACACCAATGCTTTGGACGAGGCAATCGCGTTGCCATCCGATTTTGCTGCCCGCATCGCCCGTAACACCCAGCTGATATTGCAAGAGGAGACCGGCATCGGGCAGGTAGTGGACCCCTGGGGGGGCTCCTACATGATGGAGCATCTGACGCACGATATGGCCAATAAAGCGCGGGAGCTGATGGCAGAGATCGATGAACTCGGTGGCATGGCTAAGGCGATAGAGAGCGGCATACCCAAGTTGCGGATTGAAGAAGCGGCAGCGAAAAAACAAGCCCGCATTGACCGTGGCGAGGATGTCATTGTCGGCGTCAATAAGTTTCAAATCGATCAGCAAGACGAGGTCGATATTCTTGAGATCGATAATGAACAGGTCAGGGATGCGCAGCTGGCCCGTTTGGCGACCATTCGCGAATCGAGAGATGATTCGAGAGTTTCTGAGACGCTGTCTGCCTTAACCGCAGCCGCAGAATCTGGCAAGGGGAATTTACTTTCTCTCGCCATTGAGGCGGCGCGTGCCAGAGCAACGGTGGGGGAGATCTCAGACGCATTGGAGCAGGTCTACGGTCGCTTTGTGGCCAATGCACAGACGGTGTCCGGCGTCTATGGTGCAGCTTACGCGGATGATGCCGAATGGGGGGGGATTGCGATGGATATTGATGCCTTTGTTGAAAAACATGGCCGCCGCCCCCGGATGTTGGTCGCTAAAATGGGGCAGGATGGGCATGATCGCGGCGCAAAGGTGGTCGCGACCGCTTTTGCCGACGTTGGATTCGATGTCGATCTCTCTCCGATGTTCTCAACGCCCGAAGAGGTGGCCCGGCAAGCCATAGAGAATGACGTGCACGTTGTGGGGGCATCCAGTCTGGCGGCAGGTCACAAGACGCTTGTGCCCCAGCTGATTGATGCGCTCCGCGAGCAGGGTGCGGACGATGTCATAGTGATCGCTGGCGGCGTTATTCCCCAACAGGACTACGGGTTTCTGGAGGAGCGGGGTGTCGCCTTGATTTTTGGCCCGGGTACGCCGATCCCGGACGCAGCCCGCAAAGTACTCGATGCCATCAACGCCATCAGCTGAGGCCATTCTTACCGGTGACCGGCGCGCGCTGGCGAAGGCTATTACGCTGGTCGAGAGCCAACGACCTCAGGATGTGGAGACAGCGCAAACGCTATTGAAGTCGTTGCTGCCTCACACGGGCAACAGCATCCGTATCGGCATTACTGGAGTGCCGGGCGTGGGGAAATCGACTTTTATCGAGGCCTTCGGGCAGCATGTGATCGAGCAGGGCCATCGTCTTGCCGTATTGGCTGTCGACCCAAGTTCACCGGTGGCTGGTGGTTCCATTTTGGGTGACAAAACTCGGATGGAGGCACTATCCCGAGAGGAGGCTGCATTCATCAGGCCCTCGCCAGCAGGTCGGGCACTGGGTGGCGTGGCGTTCAAAACGCGGGAGTCGCTGCTGCTCTGTGAGGCGGCAGGTTTCGATATTATTCTTGTTGAGACCGTAGGGGTTGGGCAGTCGGAACATCAAGTAGCCGGGATGGTCGATTTTTTTCTGCTGCTGATGTTGCCAGGTGGTGGCGACGAGCTGCAGGGTATAAAAAAGGGAATCCTCGAACTTGCTGACGCGATTGTGGTGAATAAAGCTGACGGCTCCAGCGAGTCTCTGGCGCGGACAACCCAGCAACATTATCGTTCTGCAATGTCCCTGCTCAGGCACGACGATTTCTGGGAGCCCAAGGTGATGACCTGCTCTGCGCTGCAACGGCAGGGTATTGAAGACATCTGGAAGATGATCTCCGAATACGCCGATGCCAGCCGCGCTGATGGCGCGTTTGACGAGATTCGTGCTGAGCAGAATCTCTCCTGGATGCGGCAGCTCGTTGACGAATTACTCCGCGACCAGCTTGCGAAACACCCGAGGGTGAGAGAGGCGTTGCCGACTGTCGAGGCCGATGTGCGTTCTGCGGCTCAAACGCCGCTCGCTGCTGCGCAGGCGATTCTGGCCCTGTCCTCAGAGCCACGGTAGCGCTGGCCGCAGCGTGGGTGCCAAAAAGAGTATTCAATCTGGCTACGGTCTAGGGGAGTCTTGGGGGATTATCGACAGGATCGGAGTCCTTCCCTGTTACGACACCGAAAACATGCGTCAGCTAGACCGGCGCTCCGCTTTAGCACAAGGCCTATCAGAATATGAATTGATGATTAAAGCCGGCGAGGCGGCGTTTCGGGCGCTATCAGAAAAGTGGCCCGAAGCGGCGACCTTGGCTGTATTGTGCGGTAGGGGTAATAACGGTGGCGACGGTTGGGTGGTCGCGCGCCTCGCGCTGGAGGCGGGTCTTG
>Ga0181579_10002092_pt1 | contig 16211 bp, 21 predicted proteins | sample 071ome_24_FD_132996 | JGI IMG/M metagenome (GOLD analysis project Ga0181579, IMG submission 132996) | Coastal salt marsh microbial communities from the Groves Creek Marsh, Skidaway Island, Georgia - 071402CT metaG (megahit assembly) | ecosystem: Environmental > Aquatic > Marine > Intertidal... | reverse complement strand
GCCGGAACGCCGACAAACAGCAAGAAAAGAACCAAACCGAACAATTGATTTGCGCTTTCGTAAACGAAGACCATCTATGTGGGGACGAGGGTCATGAGGCGCCACCCTCGTGGACTCGCGCCGGGCTTGGGTCTAGTCTAAGTCAACGAACGGTCGCGGGCGACTGGCGGCGTCTTAACAGTGCGTCAGGGACGCAGCATGGGCGAAGGCATTCAATTCATCGAGATCATCTTTTTCGCCATGGTGGCGGTGTTCATCATTCTGCGTCTGCGCAGCGTGCTGGGCCGACGCACCGGCAACGAACCGTCGCGCCCCAAGACGTTCGTCCATGGCCGGACGCAGCAGGACGACGACGACAATGTCGTTTCGTTGCCTGACCGGCAGCGCGCCGACGCGCCGGACGAAGAAGTCGATCGCGCCCTGGGCACGGCGGCCGACGGGGTGCGCGAGATTCGTACAGTGGACCCGAATTTCCGGCCCGACGAATTCACCTCGGGCGCCCGTACCGCCTACGACATGGTACTGACCTCCTTCGCGGCGGGCGATGTCGATACCTTGCGTGCGCTGCTCGACGACGATGTCTACAGCAACTTCCAACGCGCCATCGCCGATCGCGAAAGCCGCGGCGAAACGCTCGAAACCACTTTGGTGGCGGTCAAATCCGGCGAGATCGTCGAAGCCCGCGCCGTGGGACGTATTGCCGAGGTCACGGTCAAGTTCGTGGCCGAATTGGTCAACGTGACACGGGACAAAGACGGCGAGGTCATCTCCGGCGATCCGCGCGTGGTCCAGAACATCACCGACTATTGGACCTTTGCCCGCGACGTGCGGTCGTCCGATCCCAATTGGAAGCTGATCGCCACCCGTAGCGAGAATTGATCTCCGGCCGACTATGGATTTTGCTGGGCGTCGCCGGGTTGTTTGCGGCCGGCCTGATCGCCTTCGCATTGTTTTCCCCCAAGCCCTTGCCTGAAAAACTCGTCACCGCGCCGTTCGTCTACGTCGAACGCCTCAGCGTGGAACACGCGCTGATCGGTTGGGAAGACGACGATCAAACAGATGCAATGCGCGCATTTCGATTGTCCTGCGAACGGTTGTTGACGCTGCCCGACGATCGCCCGATGGGCGATGCGACCTTCGGCACCGTGGCCGATTGGCGCCCGGCGTGTACCGCCGCGGTGGCCGATGCATCGACCGACGCTGACGGCGCGCGGGCGTTTTTTCAGACCTGGTTCCGACCGGTCGCGATCCGCAACAACGGCGACGATATCGGCTTGTTCACCGGCTATTTCGAACCCGAGCTGAACGGCCACCACGAAAAAGCCGGACCGTTCCAAGTGCCGATCTACGCGCCGCCGACCGACTATGTGCGGGCGGATCTGGGCGAGTTTCGCGAGGATCTCAAGGGACAACGCATCGTTGGGCGCCTCATCAACGGCCGCCTAAGGCCGGCCGATACGCGTGCCGAAATCGACGCTGGCGCCCTCGAAGGTCGCGCCGAGGCGCTGTTGTGGGTCGACGATCCGGTGGACGCGTTCTTTCTGCATATCCAAGGGTCGGGTGTCGTCAACATGGCCGACGGGTCGGTCGTGCGGGTCGGGTATGCCGGCGCCAACGGCCATCGCTATCACGCCATCGGGCGCAGCCTGGTGGCCAACGGCGCGATGACCCAAGACGAGGTCTCGATGCAGTCGATTCGCACCTGGCTGGCCGAGAACCCCGCGCAAGCGAGCGCGCTGATGCAGGAGAACGCCTCGTATATTTTCTTTCGGCGGCTCGACGGCGCGGCGCCGATCGGGGGGCAGGGCGTGCCGTTGACCCCGGGCCGTTCGCTTGCGATCGACGACGCGTGGCTGCCGTATGGGTTGCCGCTATGGGTCGATACGGTGACCACCGACCGACAAGCCGAGGCGGGCGATCCGGAGCATTTTCGGCGGCTGATGATCGCGCAGGACACCGGCGGGGCGATCACCGGCATCGTGCGCGGGGACGTCTATTGGGGCACCGGCGACGCGGCAGGGGCCATCGCCGGTCGGATGCGTGAGGCCGGGCGTTACTACGGGCTGCTGCCGCGCGCGTTGCTCGAGCGCCAGGCACGCACGGAATAGTCCGATGGCGCGCAAGCCGCCTTCTCCCCCTCATGGCGTGCTGAGCGACGCCGACGCCGATTTGTGGGCCGAAGTGATGCGCGATGCGCGTGCACTCGACCCCGCCGCGCGGCGCCGCGCCGCCGATGTCGTGCGCCCTTCAACGTCGCCCGAAAAATCGCCGCCCGTCGAGGCGCGCGGCGCGACGCCCACCGCGCCGCAAACCCCCTCCGGCCCGCCGGCCCGGGGGCGCCCCACGCCGCCGACCCCCGGTGTCGGCACAGACCGACGCACACAAACCCGATTGCGGCGCGGCCAGATCGAAATCGACGCTCGGATCGATCTGCATGGGCGCACGCAACACGCGGCGCGCGATGCACTGGAGGCGTTCCTATCCGAGAGTGCGGCGCGGGGGCATCGCTGCGTGTTGGTGATCACCGGCAAAGGATCGACGCGTCGCGACAACGAGGCCGGGTTCATGCCGGATCGCGACCGCGGGGTGCTGCGCGAACAGGTGCCGCGCTGGTTGGCGCTGCCGCCGCTCGCGCAGCATGTGGTGACGTGGCAACCCGCGGCGCGCCAGCATGGCGGTGCCGGCGCGCTTTACGTCCTGGTGCGGCGGAAGAAATGACGCCCTTCGGCGCGCAGGTTCGGGCGTTGCGCAAGGCGCGCGGGGTCACCCTGAAGAAAATGGCGGCGGACTTGCAGATTTCCGAGGCGTATTTGTCGGCGCTCGAACATGGTCGCCGCGGGCGCCCGACCCAGAATTTGGTGCGTCAGATCTGCGGCTACTTCAACATCATCTGGGACGAGGCCGAGGCGTTGGAAACCCTCGCCCGGCTGTCGCACCCCCGGGTGGTGGTGGATACCGCGGGCTTGTCGCCCAAGGCGACGGAACTGGCCAATCGGTTGGCCGAGGAGATCGGCGATCTGAACGAGCCGACTCTCGACGCGCTATTGTCGACGTTGATCGGGCCCTCGGAGGACGCGGCTAAAGAATAAACTTCGACAGATCGGCGTCTTTGGCGAGGTCGGAGACGTGTTCGCGCACGTAGGCCGCGTCGATGGTGATGGTTTCGTCGGGCCGGTCGGTGGCGGTGTAGCTGATGTCGTCGAGCAGACGTTCCATCACCGTGTGCAGGCGGCGGGCGCCGATGTTCTCGACCGTGGCGTTGACCTCGGCGGCGACGCTGGCGATTTCGTCGATCGCCTCGTCGGCGAAATTCAAGGTGACGTTTTCGGTGCCGATCAGAGCGGTGTATTGCCGGATCAGGCTGGCCTCGGGTTCGGTCAGGATGCGGCGGAAGTCTTCTTGGGTCAGCGCCTTTAGCTCGACCCGGATCGGCAGGCGGCCCTGGAGTTCGGGCAACAGGTCCGAGGGCTTGGCGAGCTGGAAGGCGCCCGAGGCGACGAACAGAATGAAATCGGTGCGCACGGTGCCGTGTTTGGTGGCGACTTGGGTGCCTTCGATCAGCGGCAGCAAATCGCGTTGAACGCCTTCGCGACTGACGTCGGCGCCGTGGCGATCCTGGCGCGCGGTGATCTTGTCGATCTCGTCGAGGAACACGATGCCGTGCTGTTCGACCTTTTCGATCGCTTCTTTGACGAGCTTGTCTTGGTCGACGAGCTTGTCGCTCTCTTCTTCCATCAACAGATCGTAGGACTCGACGACCGTGAGGCGTTTGGGTTTGGAACGCTGCCCGAAGGCTTTGCCGAGCATGTCGTTGAGGTTGATCATGCCCATCTGCGCGCCGGGCATGCCGGGCACGTCGAAGGTCGGCATCCCGCCGCCGGATTCCTGCACGTCGATCTCGATCTCTTTGTCGTCGAGTTCGCCCTCGCGCAGCTTTTTGCGAAAGGCTTGCCGCGTGGTTTCACTGGCGTCGGCCCCGACCAGCGCATCGAGCACGCGCTCTTCGGCGGCGAGATGGGCCCGGGCCTGGACTTCTTCGCGGCGCTGATGGCGCACCATGGTGATGGCGATTTCCACCAAATCGCGGATGATCTGCTCGACGTCGCGCCCGACGTAACCGACCTCGGTGAACTTGGTGGCTTCGACCTTGAGGAAGGGCGCGTTGGCTAGTTTGGCGAGCCGGCGCGAAATTTCGGTCTTGCCGACGCCGGTCGGGCCGATCATCAGAATGTTCTTGGGGACGATTTCTTCCCGCAAATCTTCTTCAAGCTGCTGCCGACGCCATCGATTGCGTAACGCAATGGCGACCGCACGCTTGGCGTCTTGTTGGCCGATGATGTGACGGTCGAGTTCGGAAACGATTTCGCGGGGACTGAATTCGGCCATCTCAGACGGTCTCGACGATGATATTTTCGTTGGTGTAGACGCAAATATCGGCGGCGATCTTCATGGCCCGGCGGGCGATCGCCTCGGCGTCCATGTCGTCGCGATCGATCAACGCGCGCGCCGCGGCCAGTGCGTAGTTGCCGCCCGAGCCGATGCCGATCACGCCGTCGTCGGGCTCCAGCACGTCGCCCGAACCGGTCAGCACCAAACTGACGTTCTCGTTGGCGACGGCCATCATCGCTTCGAGGCGGCGCAAGTAGCGATCGGTGCGCCAATCCTTGGCGAGTTCGACGCAGGCGCGTTCGAGCTGGCCGCCGTGCTTTTCGAGTTTGCCCTCGAGGCGCTCAAACAGGGTAAAGGCGTCCGCGGTGGCACCGGCAAAACCGACAACCACACTGCCGTCGGCCAAGTGGCGGACCTTGCGGGCTTGGGACTTCATCACCGTCTGCCCAACCGAGACCTGGCCGTCGCCGGCGATGACGGCCTTGCCGTCCTTGCGCACCGAGAGGATCGTGGTGCCATGCCATGTGGGCGTCGGTTCCTGGGCCATTTTCCGGGTTCCTCTGGGAGAAATCGTGCCGACACGCCGTGCCGGAACGCCGAGATGTAAGGATTTACGCGGTGCGGTCAAGGGCGAGTGGTGGTCACGTGCGGTCAATCCTGCTATATGGGCGCCGCGCTGACCTCAGGCCCCCAAACCCCAAGAGGAGCGGCCCATGCGCCAGGCCACTGTCGAACGAAAAACCAAGGAAACCGCCATCGCCGCCACCGTCAATCTCGACGGCAGCGGGGTTTATACGGTGTCGACCGGGATCGGGTTTCTCGACCACATGCTGGAGCAGCTCTCGCGGCACTCGTTGATCGATCTCGAGGTGCGCGGCCAGGGCGATACCCACATAGATTTTCACCACACGGTGGAAGACAGCGGCATCGTCATCGGCGAGGCGGTCAGCCAAGCTCTGGGCGATCGCGCGGGGATCGTGCGCTATGGCGCGGCGTATATCCCGTTTGACGAGACCTTGACGCGGGTGACGCTGGATTGTTCGAACCGGCCCTACACGGTGTGGCACGTCGATTTTCCGACCTCGAAGGTCGGCGAGATGGACACCGAATTGTTTCGCGAGTGGTTCCAGGCCTTTGCGCAGGGCGCGGGCCTGACGCTGCACGTCGAGAATCTGTACGGGCGGAACAGCCACCACATCGCCGAATCTTGTTTCAAGGGGCTGGCGCGCGCGTTGCGCCAGGCGCTCGTTGTCGATCCACGCCAAGCACAATCGGTGCCCTCGACCAAGGGTGTGCTTGGCGGCTCGCTCTAACGGCCATGCGCTTCTATAGCGTCTACCAGAGCCCCGAGGCGCGGGGCGACCAAGGCCTTATTTTCATCAAGGACGGTTTTTGCTGGCCGGCTTTGGTGCTGCCCGTGGTCTGGCCGTTATGGCGCGGGTTGTGGTTGGTCGCGGCCGTCGTCTTTGCGCTCTTGGTGGTGGTATCCGCTGCGGTCGAAAGCGGCTGGATTGCGCCCCTGACCGGGGGCGTCGTCGAAATCGCGGTGGCGCTGGTGATGGGATTCGAGGGCAACAATCTGCGGCGCTGGACCAAGTCGGGGCGCGGGTGGCGCGAGGTCGGCATGGTGTCGGGTCGGCGTTTGGCCGAAGCCGAACGCACGTTCTTCCGTACTTTTGAGGTGACGCCGACCGGCGCGCTGTTGTCGCGCGAGGCGGTGGCGGGATGACCACGGTGATCATCGACTACGGCTCGGGCAATCTCCGCTCGGCGGCCAAGGCGTTCGAACGCGCGGCGCGCGAGAACGGCGGCGATCCGGTCAACGTCACCGCCGTGCCCGAGGAGGTGCGCGCCGCCGATCGCGTCGTGCTCCCCGGGGTCGGCGCGTTTGGCGATTGTCGCGCCGGGCTTTTTGCGATCGACGGGATGGCCGAGGCGCTGACCGCCGCGGTAATCGACGCCGGCCGTCCTTTCCTCGGCATTTGCGTGGGCATGCAGTTGATGGCGAGCCAAGGCCTGGAACACGGCACTCATGAGGGGTTCGGCTGGATCCCCGGCACGGTCGAGGCGCTGACGCCGGCGCCCGGTCGCCCGGTGCCCCACATGGGCTGGAACGACCTGAACATCAAAGCCGCAGACCATCCGCTGCTCGCGGGGGTTGAATCCGGCGCGCATGCGTACTTTGTTCATAGTTATGCCTTTCGTGCCGCCGACCCCGCCCATGTTTTGGCGGAGACCGATTATGGTGTTCCCGTCGCGGCCGTCGTCGGGCGCGACAACTTGGTCGGTACGCAGTTCCACCCGGAGAAGAGTCAGGAGACCGGTTTGCGGTTGATTGCGAATTTCTTGTCATGGACGCCGTAATGAACAGCATCCTCACCGAGTGGCTGAGCGACTTCGAGGACGACGACCTTGAGGACATTTGTGCGGCCACCGAACAGGCGATCACGGTCGGCATCGGCTTCGACTGGATCGACCCGCCGCCCCGCGAGCGGCTCGAAGCCTATTGGCGCGGCGCGTTGCTGGTGCCCGAGCGCGATCTTTTGGTTGGACGCTACAACGGCACGATCGCCGGGACGGCGCAGATGGTGCGCCCGGCGCCCAGCAACGAGGCCGGCGCGCACAACGTGACGCTCAACAGTTTCTTTGTCGCACCCTGGGCCCGCGGCCATGGCCTGGCGCGCAAGATGTTGGCCGAATTCGAAAAGCATGCCCGCGACCTGGGGTTTCGTCAGATCAGCCTCGACGTGCGGGAAACCCAAGAAGGCGCCATCGCGCTGTACGAGAACGCCGGGTTCGCGCGCTGGGGGGTCAAGCCCAATTACGCTTTGGTGGGCGGCGAATACATCCGCGGCTTTTTCTATACCAAGGATCTGGGAACGTGATCCTCTACCCCGCGATCGACCTTAAGGACGGAGTATGCGTCCGCCTCAAGCGCGGCATCATGGACGACGCGACGATCTACAACGACGATCCGGCCGCGCAAGCGATGCAGTTCAAGAAGCTCGGCTTTTCATGGCTGCACATTGTCGATCTCAACGGCGCCTTCGCGGGACAGCCGGTCAACGCCGATGCGGTTTCGGCGATCCTCGGCGCGACCGACCTGCCGGTGCAATTGGGCGGTGGCATTCGCGATCTGCAGACCATCCAGCGCTGGATCGATCGCGGCGTGGCGCGGGTTATTCTGGGCACCGTCGCGCTGCGCGACCCCGACCTGGTGCGCACGGCGGCGCGCGAATACCCCGGCCGCATCGCCGTCGGCATCGATGCCAAAGGCGGCAAGGTCGCGGTCGAAGGGTGGGCCGAGGTTTCCGAAATGACCGCGATCGATCTTGCCAAAAGTTTCGAAAACGATGGCGTCGCGGCGATTATCCATACCGATATCGACCGTGATGGCGTCCTGGAGGGCGTGAATGTCGCGGCCACGTTGGAGGTGGCCCAAGCGGTGTCGATCCCGGTGATCGCTTCCGGCGGCGTCGCCACCGTGGCCGACGTGACCGCCCTCAAGGCGTGCGAAGACCAAGGGATCGCGGGGGCGATCATCGGTCGGGCGCTCTACGAAGGCACGTTGGAGCCGACCGGCGCGCTGGCCGCGGCGGCTTAGGTCATGCTGAAGGCGCGCATCATTCCGTGCCTCGACGTCAAGGTCGGGCGCGTGGTCAAGGGCGTCAACTTCGTCGACTTGCGCGATGCGGGCGACCCGGTCGAACAGGCGCGGCTTTACGATGCGCAAGGCGCGGACGAGCTGTGTTTTCTCGACATCACCGCGAGCCATGAGAACCGGGACACGATCTTCGACGTCGTCGCGCGCACCGCCGAACAATGCTTCATGCCGCTGACCGTCGGCGGCGGGGTGCGCACCTTGGAAGATGTGCGCAAGCTGTTGTTGGCTGGCGCCGACAAAGTGTCGATCAATACCGCAGCCGTGAAGGACCCCGAGTTCGTCCGCCAGGCGGCGGAAAAGTTCGGCAGCCAATGCATCGTCGTGGCGATCGACGCCAAACGAAACCCCGGCGCTGAGGCCGGCCGCAATTGGCAGTTCGAAGTGTTCACCCATGGCGGGCGCAATCCGACCGGGATCGATGCGGTGGCCTGGGCGCAACGCATGGCCGATTACGGCGCGGGCGAAATTTTGCTGACCTCGATGGACCGCGACGGCACTAAGCAAGGCTTCGACCTTGAGCTGACCCGCGCGATTGCCGATGCGGTCACGATTCCGGTGATCGCCTCGGGCGGCGTCGGCACGCTTGACCACCTCGCGGCGGGGGTGTCGGAGGGGCATGCGACCGCGGTATTGGCGGCGTCGATCTTTCATTTCGGCGAGTTCACCATCGGCGAGGCCAAAGCGCATCTGAAACAAGCGGGCGTACCGGTTCGTGATTGACCGCGCGGCGGGATCGACCGCGATCCCGTCGGTGCTGTGGGGCACGGTCGCGGCGCTGTTCACGGTGACGATCTGGGGCGGCTGGATTGTGGCGACGCGTTTTGGCGTAACCAGCAACCTGGCGCCGCTCGAAATTGCGATTCTGCGGATCGCCCCGCCGGGCTTGATTCTGCTACCGGTGTTCTTTCGGATTCCGTGGCGCACGCTGCGGTGGCGTTACATCGCCGCGCTGATCGGCGGCGCCGGCGCGCCGTTTCTTCTGGTTGTCAGCACCGGGATGCAATTCGCGCCGACGGCCGATATCGGGGCGTTGCTGCCCGGCACCATGCCGCTGTTTGTGGCGTTGTTCGCGTTCATGTTGCTGGGCGAACGGTTCGACCGGTGGCGCATGGTTGGCTTCGTGCTGATCATCGCCGGAGGGCTCGCGGTGGGCGGGGTGAGTTTGTTCGCCGGCGATCCCGGCGAATGGCGCGGGCATATCCTTTTTTTGTGCGGCGCGTCGATGTGGGCGATCTACACCATCGGGTTGCGGCAATCGGGGTTGGATGCGTGGCAGGCCGCCGCCGTGGTCAATACGGGCTCGATGCTGCTGCTGGTGCCCTTGGCGCTGCTCTTCGGCGATTTGCAGTTCGATGCGCCGCTGCGCGACATCGCCATTCAAATCGGCGCGCAAGGGATCATGTCGGGGCTGTTGGCCATGGTCGCCTACGGCATCGCGATCCGGCATCTCGGCGCCTCCTCCGCGGCGGCGTTCAGTGCGTTGACCCCGGTGATCGCGACGTTGATCGCCGTGCCCGTGATGGCCGAGCTCCCCGCGCCGCTGACCTGGCTGGGGGTGATTGCGGTATGCTGCGGCGTTGCTTTGGCAAGCGGCGTGTTACGCCGCCGCGCCGAGCGACCAACTTGAGGGGCGCATGACGCACGACAAGGGCGATCTCACGATCCGCAGGGCGGTGGCCGACGATGTCGGCGGCATCGCGGATTTGATGACGGCGGCCTACAGCCCCTATGAGGCGCGCTTGGGCGCGCCGCCGCCGCCGCTGGGTGCGGACTATGCCGAAGAGATCGCCCTCTACCAGGCTTGGGTGATGGACGAAGCCGGGGCGATTATCGGCGCGCTGTTTCTCAAGGCGGGCGAGGGTCACGTGCTGTTGGTCAACGTGGCGGTGTCGCCGGATCAACAAGGGCGCGGCTTGGGCCGCAAGCTGATCGAAAAAGCCGAACAAGAAGCAAAGGCCCAAGGGTTTGACGAATTACGTCTTTTCACGCACGCAAAGATGACCGAAAACGTCGACCTCTATACGCGCCTGGGGTGGCGCGAATACGATCGCCAAGAACACGCCGGGGTGCCCCGGGTCTTTATGAGGAAAACGCTTCCATGAACGAACTGGATAGTAGCGCTGACGTCATCAACCGCGTCTTTGCGGTCATCGAACAGCGCCGCGAGGCCGATCCCAAGAAATCCTACGTCGCCAAGATGTTTTCCAAGGGCCGCAAGAAAGTGGCCGAGAAGGTTGGCGAGGAAGCGGTGGAAACCGTGGTGGCCGCGGTCGACAAAGACCCCGGGCAGGTCATCTACGAAAGCGCCGATTTGTTGTTCGCGCTGATGGTGCTGTGGGCGCAAATGGGCCTGCGCCCCGAACAGGTGTTTGCCGAGCTTGCCCGCCGCGAGGGCACGTCCGGATTGGCCGAGATGGCGGCGCGCAAAGATAAGACGATCGACTAGGAGAACGCTGATGAGCTACGACACCGATAACGTATTCGCCAAAATCCTGCGGGGCGAATTGCCGTGTTCCAAGGTTTACGAAGACGACCATGTCTTGGCGTTCAACGATATTGCGCCGCAGGCCGAGGTGCATGTGTTGGTCATCCCCAAAGGCGCGTACGTGTCGATGGACGATTTCACGGCCAAGGCGTCGGACGCCGAGGCCCTTGGCTTCTTTCGGGCGGTCGGCAAGATCGCGCGCGTTTTGGGGGTCGACGCGACGGGCTATCGTCTGATCGCCAATCACGGACCTGATTCGCACCAGTTGGTGCCGCATTTTCATGTTCACATCTTGGGCGGCGAATCACTGGGCACCGGCCTGATCAACAAACAGAGCTGAACGGGGATGGCGGTGAAGCTCTACGGCACGCCGCTGTCGCCGTATTTCTGTCGGGTGTGGTTTGCGGGCCTCGCCAAGGGGCTCGACCTCGACCTGGTGATCGGCCCGCCGGATGTCGCCGCCGATCCCAACCGGGCGCGCAGTCCGACCGGCAAAATTCCATTCATCGAGGACGGCGACCTGCTGCTTTACGAATCCGAAGTCATCGTCGAGTACCTGGAAGATAAGTATCCGACGCCATCGTTGCTGCCCGCCGACCCTGCGGCCCGGGCGCGCTCACGCCTGATCTCGCGCCAGGTCGATCTGTATTTGTTGTCGCCGGTCCATGCGTTGGCGCCGCAGATCCGAAGGACGCCGCGCGATGCTGCGGTGGTGGCGCATCATCTCGAGGCGATCAAAGCGGGCCTTGCCCGCCTGGACGATGCGGTGTCGCCGAATCCGTGGTGCCTTGGGGATGCGCCGATCCTTGCCGATTGCGCGTTAGCCACCGCGCTGTGGTATTTGCCCAACATCCTGCGCCATTTTGCCGACGACGATCTGCGGGCGGGCTATGCGCGGCTGACGCCGTATTGGGATTTCGTCCAGACCGCGCCGGTTTTTGCCGAAGCGTTTAACGAGATGGACAAAACGCGCGATGCGTTTCGCCGTAGTTTGGTCGAGAAATACGGCGCGCAGGCCTAGCGACTAGGCCTCGGTAAGCGCCTTGAGAGCGGCGGCGTCGTTGAGAATGTAGACCTGCAACGGATCGGCCCGACCGCGCACGGTGACGACCTCGAGGCGTTCGCTCGACAGGTCGAGGTCCGCCCGCCGCGCCACTTTCTTGCTGACGATCAACTGGGAGGCGAAGTCTTTGTTCATCGCTTCCAGGCGGCTTGCGGTGTTGACCGGATCGCCGATCGCGGTCACCGAGCGGGCGCCGGCATAGCCCATGTCGCCGACGATAACGCTACCGACGTGAATACCGATGCCGATTCGCAGCGGCTCGGGCAAATCGTTCTTGAGGTTTTCGTTGAGTTCTTTAAGGCCGAGGGCCATGCGCCGGGCGGCTTCGAGCGCGGCGCGGCAGCCCGCCTCGGTATCGGTTTCGATCCCGAAAAGCGCCATGACGCCGTCGCCGATGAACTTGTCGAGCTGGCCGCCGGCGCGTTCGACGGCCTCGCCCATGGTGCGAAAATATTGGTTGAGGACGAAGACCACATCGTAGGGCAGCTTCTTTTCCGAAAAGGCGGTGAAGGCGCGAATGTCGGCAAATAGGATCGCGACTTCGCGTTCGGCGCCCTGGCTGATCGCCGACCGGCGGTGGCCGTCTTTGGCCGTCGCATCGGGCGACAACAACGGCGTCACGGAGACATCGTGGGTGGGTTGTAGTTGGCAGGCGAGCCGCGTCGCGTCCGAGGCGCCAACGCGTTGCAACACGCGCAGCTCCTCCGCCGAGGGTTCGGGCAGGTTTTCGCGGCCGACGCTGACGTGTATGCGACAGGTGGAACATCGGCCCCGCCCACCGCAGACCGAGGCATGCGGAACGCCCAACCGCCGGCTGGCATCGAGCACGCTGGAGCCCGGCTCCATCGCCACCTTGCGGCCATCGGCGTAGGTAATGGTGATCATGTGCGCGCGCGACTGTACGATCCAACGGCCGATGCGGCCTACGATCACTAAAGCCAACAACGAGAGATATGTGATCCGGCCCCAGTCGAAGACCGTCAATGCCTGCGCGATCGCCGCTTCGTCGGGCGGATTGGTGGTTTCGATCAGCTTGTCGACGAACGCTTCGTCTTCGAGCAGACGCGTGAACTCTCGCCCGCCGTCGACGAACCCGACTAACGCCAGGACCGGCAACAGCAGGACGAAAGTGAACAGCCAGGGCGCCCAAGCCGCGAACCACGGCTTGAGGCGGAGCCAGAAGTACAGCCCCATGGTGCCATGGGCCCACGCCAACATCAGCGCGATGGCTTGAATCCAGCCCTTCTCGGGGTTCGAGACCCACAACGTCGAAAGGACGTAGCCGTAGGTGTCGTTGGTGTCGGCGATAAGGTGCATGACCCGCGTGCCGACGATGTGCTCGAGCAGCACGACGGGGAGCAGCAGGCCGAAGATGATCTGCAACGCTTCGCGCACGGACATGCGCAACGTGCGCCGTTGGTACAGCGACCACAACACCAACACGACGTGCACCAGGACGGCGCCATAAAGGATCGTCGTGCCGAGGACGTTGCGCCACACGGCTAAAAATACGTCCCGACCGATTTCCATCGTCTCGAGCGAGGCGATGCCGAGTGCATGATTGATCAGATGCGTTGCGACGTAGATGTAGAGGATGATCCCCGCTGTCATTCGCGCGCGGGCCATCAGCGAGCTCCCGACCAGATGGCGGGCGTGTTAGATCGCGATGCGCTCATCAACGAGCTTTTTGAGTTGCGTTTCGGGCCGGGCGCCGTAGTGAGAAATGATCTCGGCCGCGGCAAGGCCCGCGATCGTCCCGCAGGTCTTGAGGTCGAAGTCGCGGGCTAGGCCGTAGAGGAAGCCCGCGGCGTAAAGATCGCCCGCGCCGGTGGTGTCGACGACGCGTTCGACCGGCGCCGCATCGATGACGTGGACTTCGTTGCCCCGCACGACGACCGAGCCCTTCTCGCTGCGCGTCAGAGCGGCGATTTCGCAATGGCCTTGCACGCGCTGGAGCGCGTCGTCGAAGTCCTCAACCTGGTAAAGCGACTTCAACTCGTCTTCGTTGGCGAACAAAATGTCGATGTCGCCTTCGAGCAACTGCAGGAACTCTTGCCGATAGCGGTCGACGCAAAACGAATCCGATAACGTCAACGCGGTTTTGCGGCCGGCGCCGTGGGCAATTTGGATCGCCCGGCGAAAGGCGTCTTTGGCAAGCGGCGGATCCCACAAATAGCCTTCCATGTAGGTCACTTGGGCGCGCGCGATTTGGTCTTCGTCGATGTCGTCCGGGCCCAGTTCGACGCAAGCGCCGAGGAAGGTGTTCATGGTGCGCTCGGCGTCGGGCGTAACAAGGATCAGCGAGCGCGCCGTGGCCGGGCCGGCGACGAGATGGGCCGTCGTGAACTCCACACCGGCGGCGCGCATGTCATGGGTGTAAACGTTGCCGAGTTCGTCGTTGTGCACTTTACCGATAAACCCGCAAGCGCCGCCGAGGGACGCAATGCCGGCGGCCGTATTTCCGGCCGAGCCGCCGGAAATCTCCCGCCCCGGGCCCATTTGGCTATAGAGCGCCTCGGCCTGGGTCTCGTCGATCAGGTTCATCGAGCCCGGCACCAATTCGTGACGGGTCAAAAACTCCGGTTCGGCGGTGCTGATAACGTCGACAATGGCGTTGCCGATACAAACGGCATCAAGCAAATCGGCTGACAGGGGACTCTCCTTTGGATCGGCGCGCGACTCCGCTCTGCCGCTGGCATCGCGGCGGTGGCCGCAGTATAGATAGCCGACGCGCCTGGGCAACACAGGCGCGTCGGCCCAAGGCCGCACGGGACAACCGAGAGACCGCTATGATCAGCGCCTTTGCCAGAGCCATCGCGCAGCTACCGGAGCCCTCGTTCCGCAAGGTTTTCGTGAAGAGCTTTCTCGTCACGCTTATCGTGATCGTGCTGGTCGGCTTCATCGCTGGGGCGGCCGTCGAATACCTCTGGGTCACCTACGATCTGTGGTTCTCGGGTTGGATTTCGGGCGCCGCCGGGTCGGTTATTTTCGTGCTGGCGCTGTGGCTGTTCTCGCCGGCGGTCGCGACCATGGTGATCACCACATTCTTCATGGGCGAGATTCTCGAAGCGGTGGAGAAAGAGCACTACCCCCACGATGTGCCGGGGCAGGACCTTCCCATCGGTCAGGAGATCTATGTCGGGCTGCGGTTTCTCGCGGTGATGATCGTGCTGAACCTCGTGATGCTGGTGCCGTACGTTTTCCTGGCGCTGGTCTTCGGGATCGGGTTCTTGGTCTACTTCGCGCTGAACGGCTACCTCATGGGGCGCGAATATTTCGAGGCCGTGGCGCATCGCTATACCGACATCAAGGCGACAAAAGCGCTGCGACGACGGGAGCGCGGGCGCATTTTTTTCGCCGGTGCAGTCGTCGCCGTCTTATTCACCATTCCGATTGCGAACTTTTTCGCGCCCATCATTGCGCCGGTTGCGATGATCCACATCTTTAAGGGGCTCCGTGCCGCATAACGTGCGCTGCCTCCCTTCGCGACGCGTATGGATCTTGGCGGGCTGCCTGGGGGCCTTGGCGGCTTGCGGGGCGCCGGTCGACGAACGTGCGCGGGTCGCCGGCGTCTTGCGGGACGACGCGGCGCCCCCGCCCTCGAGCGTCGTCGTGCGCGAAGCCAACGAGCAACAGCGCCGATCTCCGCCGTTGGCGACACCGCCGGGCGAGGTGAAGCTGACGCCACTCGCGCCGCGACCGACCGAACCGCCGCCCCGCCGCGTGGCGCGCACGACACCGCCTTCGGCATCGACACCGGTCGCCAAACCGACGGCGCCCGAACCGCCGCCGACCAAGCCCCAGGTCGACCCGCTGCGGCTCGTCGGTCTTGGGCGCAGCGCCTTGGCCGACCTGATGGGCACGCCCGATATCTTGCATACCGAACCGCCCGGCGAGGTGTGGCTGTACAAGAGCGACGCGTGCGTCGCGCATATCTATCTTTACGAGGAAGATGGCCCCGAGGAATATCAAGTCAGCTACGTCGAGACGCAGAACAAAGGCGCGCGCGTCTCGCGCGCGGAATGTCTCTCGCACCTCGCCGCCGGATCGGCCAGCGCCGGGGCCGCGAACTAGCGCGATCGTTTCGGCGGCCCGGGCTTTTTCGCCGCTTTCTTTTTCTTTGCGGGTGGTTTCTTTTTGACGGTCCTGGCCGCGGTCTTTTTCTTGGCGCCCGTCGAATTCCTCCCACGCGGTTTCGCGGTGCCGCCCTCGGCCGTGGTCTTGCCTTTGAAAGCGCAAAATTCGGCGATCTGACACGCCGGGCAGTCGGGTACCCGCGCCTTGCAGATGTAACGGCCGTGCAACAACAGCCAGTGATGGGCGTGCAGCTTCCAGGTTTCGGGCACGACCTTTTCGAGCGCGGCCTCGACCGCCAGCGGGGTCTTGCCGGGCGCAAGGCCGGTGCGGTTGCTGACCCGAAAGATGTGGGTGTCGACCGCGATGGTCGGGTGGCCGAAGGCCTCGTTCATCACCACGTTGGCGGTTTTGCGTCCGACGCCGGGCAAGGCTTCGAGGGCGTCGCGGTCCTCCGGCACCTGGCCGCCGTGACGCTCGATCAGAAGCTGGCTGAGGGCCGCGACGTTCTTGGCCTTGGCGTTGAACAGCCCGAT